>Ga0209477_1001821_pt1 | contig 12707 bp, 12 predicted proteins | sample KloWWTupernatant_FD_187180 | JGI IMG/M metagenome (GOLD analysis project Ga0209477, IMG submission 187180) | Active sludge microbial communities from Klosterneuburg, Austria, studying microevolution and ecology of nitrifiers - Klosterneuburg... | ecosystem: Engineered > WWTP > Aerobic digester >...
CAGCGAAGGGGTCGACATCTGCCTGCTCGAAGAGGGCGAGATCAGTATCCAGCGTCCGACTCCCTACGGCACTTATCCCCTCGCCCTGCTGCAGCCGGGATCGATGTTCGGTGAGGTCAACTTCCTCACCCGCGGCGTGCGCACCGGCGACGCCCTGGCACTGAAACCGTGCCGCCTGCTGGTATTCGACGGCGCGGCGCTCGAGGAGCTGTCGCGCAGCTGGTCGGAGTTCGGCGTCCAGCTCTACTGGGGCCTCTGGCACTCGCTCGCCGGGAAGCTGCGCTCGACCAACGAACAACTGAAGACCTTCTTCTCCGCCGACAAACAGCCCGAGAACTTCCTGCGCTTGCGGCGCGGGGGGGCCCCGGGCGAGATCGGCGATGTCGGAGCCATCGAAGTCCCTCCCGATGACAAAGTCCGGCTCTTCCAGGAGCAGGGCCTGTCGAGCAAAGAGCTCGCGACGCTCGCCACCTTCTCGAAGGAGCTGCGTTTCGAGTCCGGTGCGGCGCTCTTTTCCGAGGGCGACGACGGCCACGAGATGTACGTCGTGCTCGAAGGCAAGGTGCTGATCAGCAAGTACATCCCCGGCGCCGGCGAGGAGGCGCTCGCCTTCCTCGAGCGCGGCGACTTCTTCGGCGAAATGTCGCTCATCGACGGCGAGCCGCGGTCGGCCGACGCGCGCGCCCACGGCGGAGTCCTGACCGTGCTGGCGCTCGATCAGGCGACGATTCAGGAAATGCTGGTCCTCGACCCCCAGGCCTCGCTCGACTTCTTGAAGCTCCTCTGCCGTCTGGTCGCCAAACGCCTGCGCGAGATCGACGAGAAGGTCATCGGCTGGCGCATCATGTCGGGCGAGCGGACCCCCGAGATGTCGGCAGACCGCGCGTAACCAGCAGCCGCTCCGGATCGATCCAGCGGCGGGACGCCGCCACCACGTCGTCTGCTGTCAACCGCCGGACCTGATCGCTGTACCACTCGGGATCGTCGAGCGGCAGGTCGAGAAGTGCCGACACCGCCATCAGGTCAGCCCATTGCCGCGCGGTCTCGCGGCGGAACGGCTCGCGCCCGAGGAGGTACGAGCGGGCGCTTTCGAGCTCCTCCGCCGCGATCGGTTCGACGAGAAAACGCTGCAGCTCGTCGCGCACCGACGCTTCGGCCTGGTCGAGCGTCTCAGGGGCCGTGCCGACGTAGCAGACCAACCGGCCTTCGTCGAGCCCCGCGCCGGAGACGGTGTCCGCGGTCGCGGTGTAGGCCAGCCCCTCGCGCTCACGGATGCGTTGCGGAATCCGCCCGGTGAGACCCGAGCCGGTGCCGAGGAGCACCGCCGCGAGCTCGAGCGCGGGATAGTCGGGATGCGCCCGCGCCACCGTGCGCGAACCGAGAAACAGGTGCGCCTGATCCTGGGCCCGGGTGACGATCTCGCGCCGCGGCGGCGGCGCCACCGACGGACACGGCGGCACCGGACGCTCGCCGCTCCCGGCGCCGACGTTGGCCCGCGCGAGCAACTCGCCGAACAGCTCCCCGGCGCGCTTGCCGACCGTCCCTTCGTCGATCTCTCCGGCGATCGAAAGGAAGGCTCCCCAGCCCTGCGCCGCGGCATGAAAGGAGTGGCAGAGCTCCGGGTCGAGGCGCGCCAGGCTCGCGGCATCGCCCTGCAGCGGCCGGCCGCGCGGATGCGGGGCATAGACCTGCTCGGCGAACGTCCGCGCCGTCATCAGGTCCGCCTGGTCGGCCTGAGCTTCGAGCTCCGCCGCCGCCTGGCGCGCCAGCCAGCTCAGGCGCTCCTGCGGGAAGACCGACTCGAAGGCGAGCTCGGCTACCCACTCGAGGGCCAACTGCCAGTCTCCCGCCAGGGCGTCGATCGACAGGCCGTGGGTCTCATAGCCGCCGAAGCTCGAGAGAATCATGCCGCGCCCTTCGGCGTCGGCGGCGATCTGCTCCCAGCTGCGCCGGCGCGTCCCCTCGGTGAGGAGTCTGCCGGTGAGCAGCGCCTGGCCGGGGATCGCCTCGCAGCGCGCTCCACCGGCGAGCAGCAGGCGCACGGCGACGACCGGGGCGCCCTCGCAACGGCGCAGCCGGACGGTCATTCCTCCTCCGGCAGCGAGAGTCCCATCACTGATCCTGCCGCTGGATCGAGGTAGCGCTGCGCCAACCGCTGAAGCTCCCCGGCGTCGCACTCGAGCGCCTGGAGGACGAGGCGCTCCGGCTGCTCGAGATCGCCCTGGGCGAGCGCCAGCGCGGCGGTGATCGCCTGCTGGTGGATACGTTCCTGCTGGAAGACCCAGTCGGCGAGCAGGATCTGCTTGCCGCGCTCGAGCTCTTCCTCCGCGATGCGGCGGCCGCGCAGGTCCGCGAGCTCCGCCTCGAGTCTCACTTCCACCTCGGCCGGGTCACCGCCGGGGAGAACCTCGAACGAACAGGCGAGGTGCGACGCGGCCTCGGCCTCGGCGAGCGCGCTCGACGCGGCGAGACAGAGTTGCCCGACGTCGACGAAGGCGCGATGCAGGCGGCTCGTGCGGCCCCCACCGAGCAGCGTCGCGAGCAGCCGCAGCCCGGCGTGGTCGGGATGCTCGGGCGCCGGTGCCGGCAGCGCGAGCAGCAGTCGCGTCACGTCACCGTGCCGACGTTCGAGGCGGCGGGCGCCGCCCAACGCCGCGGCCGCGGCGACAGGAGCACGCTCGATCGGCGCCGGCGGCAGATCGCCGAACGCCTCCTCGATGCGCTCGACACTGTCCGGGCCGAGATCTCCGGCAACGACCAGTAGCGCGTTCGCCGGGCGATAGTAGCGCTGGTGAAAAGCCGCCAGGCGTGAGCGGTCGGTCGACTCGAGATCGCGCTCGCTGCCCAGAACCGGAACGCCGTAGGGATGCCCCGCGAAAAGCTCGGCCTGCACCGCGAGCTCGAGGGCATCCCACGGCTCGTCCTGGTACATCGCGAGCTCCTCGAGAATGACCTGGCGCTCGCTCTCGACCTCTGCGGGGTCGAGGGTCAGCGCCGTCATCCGATCGCGCTCGATGGCGAGCGCCTCCTGCCAGCGGTCGGCGGAGAACGAGAAGTAGTAGGCGGTAAGATCGTGACTGGTAAAAGCGTTGTTGCTGCCGCCGAGGGCCTGCGTCCGGCGGTCGATCTCCCCCGGTCCATAGCGCGCCGCCCCCTTGAACATCATGTGTTCGAGGAAATGCGCCGCACCGCTCTCGCCCGGCGCCTCGTCCCGGCCACCGACGCGATAGAGCAGCACCGTGGTGACGATGGGAGCCTGGCGGTTGGCGATCAGGCAGACGTCGAGACCGCTCGCGAGACGCAGCCGCTCGACCCGACCGGAGCCGGCGAGCCCGCGCACCGCGTGAGAGAGCGGCGGAGTCAGAGGTGCGGCCTCAGGGAGGCGAGTTGCCGGCGAGGCGTCAGGGGCGCTCGCCCAGGCGGCGCTTCTTGCCCTTGGCGGACGGCGGGCGCAAGTCGGCCGTGACCAGCGTCGGCGAAGGCGCTCCCTCCGAAGCCGAGACGCGGATCGTCCAGGCCCGCCCTTCGTGCGTGATGCGCACGATGTGATCGCCGCTCTCCGGGAGATCGTAGGCCCGCCCGTCGCGCTTCTTGGCGTTCCAGGTGCCGGCCTGGCCGATCACCCGGCCGTCGATCTTGACGATCGCTTCGGGCGGCTCGACGACGAACGAAAGCGCCATGCCAGTGACCATCATGCGATCGATCCGCGGGTCGATACCGGGACGGTCGACGACCGGCTCCGCGACCTCCTCGGCCGGCGTTTCCTCTGCCGGCTCGGGCTCGACCTGCGGTGGCGCCGGCTTCGGCGCCGACTGGGTCGGCGGCACATGCACCGGTGGATTCACCGGCTCGTCGCGCTGCGGATCCGGTTTCGTTTGCGCGTCGGGCACCGGCGGCGAGACCGGCGCGACCGGCGGCGTCTGCTGAAAGCGTTCGCCCGGATCGGGCTGGGTCGCCGGGTTGCTCGGGGTGGCCGCTGCCTCTGCCGCCGTCACCGTCTCCACCGAGGGCTTCGAACCGTTCGGATCGGTGGTTTCGGAGTTCGTCGCGGCCTGCTGCTGTGCCTTGGCGAGCTCCTTCGCGGCGACCCAGCGGCGCGCCGCGAGCCCCCCCACGACCAGTGCCAGGACGAGCAGCGCCACGGCGCCTGCGACGATCCACAGACCGGTCCGTGAGGAGCTACCCCCGGCGGTCGCGGCGCCCGCACCGCCTGCCGCGCCGACCAGCGGACGCGGCGGGGGTGCAGCAGCCGCCGGCGACTGCAGCATTTCGGTCGGCGCCTGGGTGAACGAGGGCGGCGGCGGTGGCGGTGCCGTCGGAGTCATACCGGGCGCAACCTGAACCGCTCCGGAGGTCGACATGCGGCGCGTCGAATCGGTGGGCGCCCCGGCGTCGCGCGCCGCTGGACTGTCGAGAATCGAAGCCGGGATCTCCTGCTCGCAGATCGCCAGGTCGCGTGCCACCTCGCCGGCGGTCTTGTAGCGCTCGTCGCGGTCCTTTTGCAGCATGCGCTGCAGGACACCTTCGAGGCGGGTGCCGAGCTCCGGCCGATCGACGACGATCGACGGCGGATCGCGATGCAGGATCTGGTAGACCAGCGTGGTCAACGTCTCGCCCTGGAACGGGCGGCGGCGCGAGAGCACCTCGTAGAGCAGGACGCCGAGCGAGAAGATGTCGCTCCTGCCATCGAGCTCGTCGCCGCGGATCTGCTCCGGCGAGAGATAGTGCGGCGAGCCCACCACCGAACCGGTCATCGTCAGGTCGGAGGTCTGGTCCTTGAGCTTGGCGATACCGAAGTCGGAGACCTTGACCGTGCCGGTTGCCGCGGAGATCAGCAGGTTCGAAGGCTTGATGTCGCGGTGCACCACGCCCTGCCGGTGCGCATAGTCGAGCCCCTCGGCCGCCTGGCGGACGTAGGCGATCGCTTCGCGCAGGGTGAGCGGCGGCTCGACTTCGAGGCGCTGTGCGAGGTCGCTGCCCTCGACGCACTCGAATGCAAGGTAGAGCACGCCCTGGTCTTCGCCGACGTCGAACAGAGCAACGACGTTCGGATGCAGGAGCTTGCCGGCGGCGCGAGACTCGCGCTCGAGACGGCGCTTGCGCTCCTCCATCTCATTCGGGCGGCCCTCTTCGATCTTGACCGTCTTGATGGCGACGCGCCGGCCGATGTGCGGGTCTTCGGCGAGAAAGACCTCTCCCATCGCTCCCGCGCCGAGCATGCGCAGGATCTGGTAGCGCCCCAGGCGGCCGCCTTCGGCGAGCGGACTCAACGCTGAACGTCCTCCGCCGGCACTTCGGCATCCTCACGCTCCGCGATCAGCTGGCGGGCGCGCTCGACGTCATCGGCATGCACGAGAATGCGCACCTCGCTGAGCTTGCCGAAGGTCGCCGGCTCCTGGTGGAACAGGAGCGACTCGATCTGCGACGCGATCCCTTCGGTTTCGAGATAGCCCGCGACCAGCGACGCTTCCTCTTCGGTACCTACGGTTTCGGCGATTTCCCAGTTGTCTTTGCCCATGGTGTTCGGCCAGCTTCGGCCGCCTCCTCTTCAGACCACCATGATATCGCCCAACGTCGCCCGCTGCGCGCCCTCCTGCGGCCCGGCTCAGCGCGGCGGGCGACGCCGGAAGCGCTGGTCGCGCGCGAGCTCGAAGCGGCCGGCACCGCCTTCCCAGAAATGCCGCTCGACGCGAAAACTGCCGTGCCCGATCTCGATCCAGTGCAGGCTGTTGCGGCCGGCCTCCGGACCCCGCCCGCGGCTGGAGGAGGTCGTGCCGGTGTGCAGGGCGAGAAAGCCGTCGTCGCCGAACGGACGCAGCTCGAGCGTCTGATGGAGATGCCCCGAGAGGACCAGATCGACACGGCCGGTTCCCCAGCGCGCGATCGCCTCCGCGGACCGCCAGGCCGGGTGCTCGCACTCGACCCCGTCGGGCCGGACGATGTGGTGATGTGCGACGACGATGCGGAAGAGCTCCGCCGGAGATTCTGCGAGCAGGGCGTCGACCTCCGCCAGGCGCCGGCGGCGGATGCGGCCGCCCTTGAGCGCGAACGCCTGCGCCGTGTTCACCCCCACGACCAGCAACTCCGCGTCGCGAAAGACCGGCTCGAGCTCGCGAGCGAAATGCCGCCGCCAGGCGCCGAAAGGCGCGAGCAGCCGCTCCCAGACGCGGTAGAGCGGTACGTCGTGGTTGCCCGGTACCGCCAGCACCGGAGCGATCCGGGCCAGCTCGTCGGTGAACGCCCGCGCCTCGCGGAACTGAACCGGCTTCGCCCGCAGCGTGAGATCGCCCGAGATCACCACCAGATCCGGCCGGCGCACGGCGGCGAGCTCCAGCACACCCGCCGCAACCGCCGGCAGATGCTTGGGCCCGAAGTGAATGTCGGAGATGTGCAGAACGTTGCGCAGGAGAAGGCCTCGAAGCAGACTCTAGCCTACCGAGCGAAGAGCGCAGTCGAGCACGGAGGTGTGGCGGCTCCCGGCGGGCGGGGTTCGAGCACCGCAGGGAGCGAGATGGGAGGAGAGGGGCCCACGAGCGACCGAGGAGCGCAGGACCCCGCCCGCCGGGAGACGCCGCGCCGGGCGCGAAGCGCGAGTGGCTCGGATAGGCTCTCGATCGACAAAGGACAACAAATGCTCTCAGTAAATGGGCTTGTGCTCGCTGCGCTCGTGGGTCTCGTCGCCGTCTCTGCGGCTTCGACGAAGGCAACCTCGGGAAGCGAGACCTGGGTCGTGCGACCCGGCACCGGCGTCGGACCTATCCTCCTCGGAGCGTCGCCCGCCGAGGTGCGGAAGATTCTGCAGGCGCCGGATCAGATTCACGAACGCACTTACGTCTACGAGAGCAGCCTGAAGATCTCGTTCCGTGAGGACGATTCAGTGCGCGCGATCTACCTCACCAGCGGACCCGACTTCGCGAAGCCCGTTCCATTCGCCGCGCGCACCGCCGAGGGGATCGGTTTCGGCTCGACGCGCGCCGAAGTGGACGCCTGGCTCGGCACCGGCATGCGCGTCATTCCCAACGCGGGGGCGCGGGGAGTCGAGATCGTCGAGCCTGCGGCCGGTGGCATCCTGGTGACGCTCTTCGACGGGAAAGTGGTCGAGCTGATCGTCGTCCCCGGCAGGGCCGAGACGATCGCCAAGCCGTGACCGGCCGGCGGAACGGCAGCGCCGACCCCGTCACCGCAGCGCCTGCGGCATCCTTCCCTTACCGGTCTTTTCGCGCCTCAACCGGCAAGCGCGAGGCGAGCCTCCAGCAGCAGCTCCGGCCCCTGAACCTGGTCGCCGAGAAAGCGTACGTTGCCTGACCACGAAGGCTGCCCGATCGCCTCTCCGCCGAGCAGCAGGACGGGCAGCCTTGGAGCCAGGGTCGCGAGACCGCGGGCGAGGGCGAGGCCGTCGTACTCGTCCATGTGCAGCGGCGCGACCACGAGATCGACCTCACCCTGGAGATGCATGTAGCTGCGGAACGCCGCAAAACCGTTGGCGACTTCGACCACTTCGAGCCGCGCCGCCCGCAGCGCCGTCGCGAGCCCCGCCCGAAGCTGCAAGTCCACACCCGCCAGAAGCACCCGTCGCACACGACCCGCCGCTCTCTCGCTCACGAGAGAAGAGACAGTCACTGTGCGCCTGTGGAACAGCTCGCTGGCGATGGCAGTTACTAAGGGCGAAGCTGCTCGAGCACGACGCGTTCCGGCGGCTCGAGGGCATGCAGAAGCTCGGAGTGGTCTTCGACCAGCCCCTGGGCGTCGGCGAGGTCGAGCAGGCGCTTGGAACGTCGGCGTGCAGGATCCGCGGCGGCCCGCAGCTTGGCGCGCAGCAGGTCGAGCGGCGCAAGAATCGGCAGCGGGAGACCATCGATCTCTACGATGCCGGCGCGGGCCACGCAGGCTGAGAGCACCGGATCGTCGGTGATCTGGACCGGTGTGCCGTCGGCGGAGAGCCAGTTCTCGGAGTGCTCGAAGGTGCCGGTGCGGCGAAATCCGACCGCTTCGAGGGCCGTCGCAGGCCAGGCCGCGCGATCGACCAGAGCGAGATCGATGTCGATCGTCGTCCGCGGTTCGTGCCGGTGCACCTGCAGCGCGACGCCGCCGATCACCGCGTAGGCCACCTTCTGTTCGGAGAGGATCCTCGCCAGGAGCGCGAGGGTCGGGCGCTTGGAACCGTCCATGAGCCCCTCCATCCAGCGATAGAGCCGGTCCAACGTGAAGCCGGTTTCCAGCTGGGTATCGGACATCAGGCAGACATCAGGCGGAGATCAATCCAATTCGTCTTCGATCCGGCCGAGGACTTCCGCCTCGACGCGCGCGACGGCGAGTGCCGAGACGGCGCGGAGCAGGGTCTTGCCCTGGCTGCGCCCGAGGAGGTAGCCGCCGAGGCCGGCGAGAAACAGCGCCGGCCAGGGGTGGCGGCGAACGACTTGGCGCCAATCGACCTCCGGCGGAATGAGGTCGTCGATCAGGTCGTCGGCGAGCGACCCGAAGCCGTCGAGCGCGCCGGCCAGGCCGCGGGCGCCGTCGAAGTCGTCGTCATAGTCGTCGAAGACGTCGTCGTCATCGTCCTCGTAGAGGGCGTAGTCCACTGCGGGGGCTGCGTGCGCGGCGTGCCCGCGCTCGCTGCCCGACGAGTGGAACCGCGAGCTGCGATTGCCCCTGGCGGCCTCGTACCCCATCGCGGTCGTCAGTCGTCGCGGCGGCGGCCGCCACGCACCAGCATGCCAATCAGAAAGCCGACGCCGGCGGCGATGAGAATCGACTTGCCCGGATTCTCGCGCACGTACTCGTTCACGTTGTCGGTCACCTGGCCGGCGTCGCGACGCACGCGCTGGTAGCCGGCGCGGACCGACTCGGCCGCCGCGTCGTACTTCTCGCGCGCCGCCGATCCCAGTCGCTGCGCCCGGCGCCGCACTTCGCGCTGCGCCCGGCGGGCATTGCGCTCGAGGTCTTCGGCGGCGCCTTCGAAGCGCTCGCGCGCCTCGTCGAGTCCGTCGTCGATCACGTCGCGCGTGCCTTCGACCGCCTCGGAGAGTACCTGTCGTGCACGATCCACCACCTTGTTGTCGCCCATTCGCGTCTCCTCCGCCTGCTCCGCCTCGAATCCACCCCGCCGGAACCGTTCCGGCCAGGGCCCCGCATCTCGTTGCATGATAACCGGTCCGGCGACCGCGGCCAATCGTAGTTTCCCCGCTGTTAGACTCGCCCTAGCGTGGGGGGAAGCATGGGCCAGGTCACGTTCGTCGGAGCTTGCGGCACGGTCACCGGCAGCTGCACCCTGCTCCGGTTCGGCGACACTCGCCTGCTCGTCGACTGCGGCCTGTTTCAGGGCGACGAAGAGCTCGAGCAGCGCAACTGGCGCCCTTTCCCCTTTCGGCCGCAGGAGATCGACGCCGTCGTTCTCACCCACGCTCATCTCGATCACACGGGCCTCCTGCCGCGGCTCGCCGCGCAGGGGTTCGACGGCCCGATCTACTGCACCCGCCCGACCCGGCCGCTCGCCCAACTGGTGCTCGAGGACGCCGGCATGTTGCAGGAGGAGGAGGCTCGCTTCGCCAAGAAGAAGGGCTACAGCCGCCACGCCGATCCGCGTCCGCTCTTCACCCGCCGCGATGCCGCCCAGGCGCTGCGCCTGCTCGAGCCGGTCAAGTTCGGTGACGAGAAGGAGATCGCTCCCGGAATCACCGTCCGCTTCGTCCGCGCCGGGCACCTGCTGGGCGCCGCGTCGGTGTCGATCCGCGCCAAGAGCGCGCTGGGGGGGCGGCAGCACTGGCTCTTCTCCGGCGACGTCGGGCGCTACGACGCGCCGATTCTGCGCGACCCGGAGCCCGCCGACGCGGCTCCCGACACATTGGTCCTCGAATCGACCTACGGCGACCGCGCGCACCCCGACGACGATCCGACGCGCCACCTGACCGAGATCATCCGCCGCACCTTCGACCGCGGCGGCTCGGTGCTGATCCCGGCGTTCGCTCTCGGCCGCACGCAGGACCTGCTCTTCCATCTTTCGGAGATCGCGCTCGCCGCCGGCGTCGATCCCGAGGCTGTCTTCCTCGACAGCCCGATGGCGATCAAGGCGACCGAGATCTACCGCCAGGCGACGCCCGAGTTCGACGACGAGGTCCAGGCGCTGGTGCGGGCCGACGCCAATCCGCTCGCCGTCGACCGCTTCCGCCGCTGCCACACGATCGAGGAGTCGAAAGCCCTCAACGACCGCCGTGAGCCGGCGGTGATCGTCGCCTCGAGCGGCATGGCGACCGGCGGCCGCATCGTCCACCATCTCGCCAACCGCCTTTTCGACCGGCGCAACGCGGTCGTCTTCGTCGGCTACCAGGCGGCGGGAACCCGTGGCCGGGCGCTGCTCGACGGCGCGCAGTCGATCTCGATCCACGGCCGGCGCGTGCCGGTGGCGGCGGAGATCGTGCAGATGCAGGGACTCTCGGCGCACGGTGACTCGAACGACCTCATCCGCTGGTGTCAGGCGCAGCCCGGCGCGCCACGTCGCGTCTTCCTCAACCACGGCGAAGACCCGGCGAGAAAGGCTCTCGCGAGCGCCATCGCCGAGCTCGGCTGGCCGCGCCCCGAGCTGCCGCTCGCCGGGACGCAAGCCGACTGGTGACTCCCCCACCGCACTCTTCGCTGGCGCCGCTCGCCCCGATCGCAAACGCCGTGCACGCGGGCGCCAGCCGGGCGCAGCGGATGGTCGCCTTCCTCCGCCGCGCGGTGCGCAAGGCGCACAACGACCGCCTCGGCCAGGTAGCCTCGGCGCTCGCCTTTTCGAGTGTGCTCTCGCTGGTGCCCCTGCTGGCGCTGATCTCGCGCTTCGTCGCCCGTGCCGTGAAACAGGACGACGGCCGCACGTTGATGGTGCTCGGGACGCTCTTGCCCTATTCGGAGGAGACGCTGGTCACCGCTCTCGACTCCTTCGTGGCGCAGGCGGAGGCGCTTTCGGGATTGGCGATGATCGGATTCGTGGTGGCCTGCGCCTCGACCTTCCTCACCGTCGAGGGCGCGATCGACAGGATCTTCGGCGTCGAGCGCCGCAAGGGGCGAATCCTGCACCGCCTGTTTTCCTTCTCGCTCGTCGTCGTCTGGGGCCCGCTGGCGATCGCCGGACTCGTGACGCTGCTCCTCCAACTGGCGCAGAACCCGGCCTTCTCGAGCTACCTGCGCCGCTCGACGCTGGCGCAGTGGCTGCCGCCGCTGCTCACCCTGCTCGGCGTGACGCTGCTCTTCTGGTGGGTACCCAACCGCAAGGTGAAGATCCGCAACGCCCTCGCCGGCGCCGCGGTGGCGACGATCGCGCTCCACGGACTGCAGATCGGCTTCAGCGCCTACGTCCGCCTTTTCACCGACGCCTCGCGTGTCGTCTACGGCTCCTTCGCCATCCTCTTCTTCTTCATGATCTCCGTCCAGATCGCCTGGTGGCTGATCCTCGTCGGCTGCGAAGTCACGGCGAACCTGGAGCTCGGGGAGGAGGGCAAGGTCGAGCTCGACGCCGCCCCGGCGGAAGCCGCTGCCGAGCGGCCGAAGATCGACCCGGCCGCCTGGGTCGGGGAGGAGCGCGACCGGTGGCCGTGACTCCGGCCGGGCGCCCAGCTCTGCCGCCGGTGCGCGCCTGGAGCGATCCGCTGCGCTGGCTCGTGCTGCCCTGGACGGTGCTCGTCACCTATCCCCTGATCCTGGTGAGCACGGCGCTCTTCGGCACGCTCGCGGTCACGCTCTCGCTCGTCAACAAGCATCTGGGCTTCTACGCCGGCGTCTTCTGGGCGCGAAGCCTCACCTGGGGGACGTGGGTACGGGTGCGCGTCGTGGGCCGCGAGCACCTGCATCCGGGCCAGTCCTACGTCATGCTGTCCAATCACCAGGGGGCCTACGACATCCTGGCCCTCTACGGCTTCCTCGGCCGTGAGTTCCGCTGGGTGATGAAAGAGGAGCTGCGCAAGGTGCCTTTCCTCGGTTGGGGCTGCGCGGCGATCGGCCACATCTTCATCGACCGCAGGAACTCCGCCCGCGCCATCGCCAGCCTCGAAGCCGCGAAAAGCCACCTCGTCGGCGGCGTCTCGGTGCTCCTTTTCCCCGAGGGCACGCGCAGCGAAGACGGCCGCCTGCTGCCGTTCAAGAAAGGCGGCTTCGCCATCGCCCGCCAGCTCGACCTGCCGATCCTGCCGGTGTCGATCACTGGCTCGAACGAGATCCTGCCCAAGGCGTGCCTGTTCCCGCGCCCCGGGACCGTGCGCGTGCGGTTCCACCCGGCGATCGCGCCGAGCGACTTTCCCGACACGACGGAGCTGATCGACAAAGTGCGATCCGAGATCGAGTCGGGCCTCGCTCAAGACGAGGCCTGAAGGAGTCGCTCCAGCCTGCGTCAGGGAAAGACGGCGCTCCAGGCCTCGCTGGCAGCGGCGCCTTCGAAGTCGTCGGCAAAGACGGCACGTCGCAGATAGGCGCGCGAGTAGATGCCGTCGCCGTCGGCATCCGGAGCCACCCAGGCAGTGATCCACAGCTTTCCGCCGACACCGACGACGGGGGCCTCCTGGGTGTCGACACCGGGTTGCGAGCTCTCCTCGAATGCCGCATCCACCGGTCGCGCCGTGCGCTGATACTCGCGCGAGAAAACGCGCGTCGCCCCTCCGTCGCCTTCGAGGCCCGGCCTGCGGACCGTTCTGACCGGCACCTGACGATTCCAGACGACGACGAAGCTGCCGTCGGCGTGG
>Ga0209477_1001822_pt1 | contig 12707 bp, 10 predicted proteins | sample KloWWTupernatant_FD_187180 | JGI IMG/M metagenome (GOLD analysis project Ga0209477, IMG submission 187180) | Active sludge microbial communities from Klosterneuburg, Austria, studying microevolution and ecology of nitrifiers - Klosterneuburg... | ecosystem: Engineered > WWTP > Aerobic digester >...
ACACACGACCTCCCTCGGGTTTTTACCCGTCAAGAGATGGGGCCGCTTGCGCTGCCCCATCCCGGTGGTCGCGGGCCCAAGGACTTCGCAGCCTTTCCTTTTTCCCCGCTCCCTCCGGTAGGCGCCGTGGCGCTTCCACCGGTGCGGCGATGGCGCGCGCGCGGGCGGCTCCACGAAGTGCGGCCGCGTGGTCGCGGCGAGCGTCGAGCGGATTCCTTGGCAGGCGACCACCGCGGTCGAGGCAGCGCCAGCGGCCTCGACTGTAGACGGGTCGAAACTCGAGGGTGCTCGTGTGTTGAGCGCCCTCGAGTTTCGGGGCACCCGTCCGGTGGTCACGCTTGCCTGCCCAGGAATCCGCTCGACGCTCGCCGCGACCACGCACGCCATGCACACCGCGAAGAGACGCTAGGCGCCGCGCTCCTCGAGCCACGCCGTGGCCACGGCGGCGGGCATGGGTCGGCCGATGACCCACCCCTGCCCCTCGTCGCACCCCTGCGCCCGCAGCGCCCCGCGCGTGGCCTCGTCCTCGATGCCCTCTGCCACGACGGCGAGGCCCAGGTCGTGGGCGAGGTGGATGGTCGACTCCACGATGGCGCGGTCGGCGGGGCTCGCGAGCATCTGGCGCACGAAGGAGACGTCGATCTTGAGCGCGGTGAGCGGCAGGCGCTTCAGGTGCGAAAGCGAGGAGAAGCCCGTGCCGAAGTCGTCGACCGCGATGCGCACGCCGAGGGCGCGCAGGCGCTCGAGCGTGGCGCCCGCCCGCTCCGGGTCCGCGATGATGGCGCTCTCGGTGATCTCGAGCTCGACGGCCGCGGGGTCGGCGCCCGTGGCGGCGAGGAGCTCGGCGATGCGCGTCGCGCAGCTCTCGTCCATGAGCAGCCGCGCCGAGAGGTTCACGGCGATCGACACCGCGTGCCCGCGCCCGCGCCAGTCGCGCTGCTGGCGCAGGGACTCTTCCAGCACCCACATCGTGAGCGGGCGGATCACGTCGGAGAGCTCGGCCAGCGGCACGAACCGCGCCGGCGGCAGCAGCCCCAGCCGCGGGTGCTGCCAGCGAACGAGCGCCTCGAAGCCGCGCACCTCGCCGTCGGCGAGCCGCACGCGCGGCTGGTAGTGCACGCGCAGCTCGCCGCCGCGCACCGCGGAGACGAGGTCGGAGAGCAGCGCCAGGCGCTCGGTGGAGTACGGGTCCTGCGAGGCGTCGTAGGCGGCGTAGCTGGAGCCGGTGCGCTTGGCCGCGTACATCGCCACGTCCGCGCAGCGCAGCAGGCCGCTCGAGTCCGTGGCGTGCGCGGGCGCGAGCGCGATGCCCACGCTCGCGCCGACCTGCAGCCGGTAGCCCTCGATGTCCGCCGGGGCGGTGAGGATCGAGAGCACCCGCGAGGCCACCGCCGCCGCCGCGACGGGCGACGACGCGCCGGGAATCCAGACGCAGAACTCGTCGCCGCCGAGGCGGGCCACGCAGCTGCCGGGGTAGCGCGCGAGGCCGTCGCGAAGCGCCGCCGCCGCGCGCTGCAGCAGCACGTCGCCCACGGCGTGGCCCAGCGTGTCGTTGATCTCCTTGAAGCGGTCGAGGTCCACGAGCAGGAGCGCCCCGCTCGCCGAGGCGGCGAGGCCCGCGTCGACGCACTGCTTGACGCGCACGCGGTTGGGCAGCCCGGTGAGCGGGTCGTGGTGCGCGAGGTGCTCGAGGGCGCCGACGTGGCGGACGCGCTCGAGCTCCGCGGCCGCGCGCGCGGCGAAGATGCGCAGCAGGTTCTCCACGAACGCGGGATGCTCGAGGGGCTCGCGGAACAGCACGGCCAGCAGGCCAGTCGCCTCCCCTTGCGAGTCGCCGAGCGGCGCGCCCACGTAGGCGCGGATGCCGCGCCGGGCGAGGGCCGTGTCGCGCGGGAAGAGATCCGCGACATGGTCGGGGTAGGCGCACACGCCCCCGCCGATGATCGCCTGGCAGGGCGAGCCGTCGAGCTCGTACTCGAAGTCCGCCACGGGACCCTGCGCGGAGCACGCCGCGATCGTGCGCACGCGCCCGCCGCCGGCGGGAAGCAGCTCGCCCACGAACGCGAGGTCGGCGCCGAGCACGTCGGCGAGCTGGGCCACGAGCGTGCGGAAGAAGGACTCGCCCGTCTGCGCCACCACGCCCTGGGCGATGCGCGAGACGAGGGTCTCCTGGCGCTTGCGGTCCGTCACGTCTCGCGCGACCAGCACGACGCAGGGCGCGCCGCCGATCTCGAGCCGCTCGCCCGAAAGCTGGAAGGCGCGACGCCGCCCGCCCTTCACGACGAAGGTCACCTCGTAGTCGCGCACGCTTCCGGTCTCGCGAACGCCCCGCACCCAGCCCTCGCGCTGCGCCGGGTAGGCCCAGAAGCCCAGCTCGATGGGCGTGCGCCCGACGACCTCGGCCTCCCCGTAGCCCGAGGCCTGCTGGAAACTCGCGTTAACGAGGAGGATCCGGTTGTCGGTGAGACGCACGACGGCCACCGGGTCCGGGCTCGCGCGGATGGCGCCCTCGAAGAGTTCCTGCGTCTCCTGCAGCCTCGCGCGAGCGGCGCGCAGCGCCTCGTGCACGAGCACGGTGGCGGCGATGTCGGCCAGCGAGGCCGCGAACTGCTGCTCGTCGGCCGTCCACTCGCGGCGCTCGCCGACCGACTCCAGGCACACCACGCCCTTCGCCTCGCCCTCCTGCCAGATGCCGGCGTCCAGCATCGAGACGATGTTGTGGGCGCCGAGGTAGTCGGCGGCGTACTCGCGCGTGCGCGGGTCGGCGGCGGCGTCGGGCGCCACGATGGCGCGCGTCCAGCGCAGCGCCTGGAAGTAGGCCGGGTAGCGGGTGGCCTCGAGCGTCTCGGCCGCGCCGTGGCGTCCGGTCGCGGGCTCGAAGAGATCCACGGGAACGAGCCGCTGGTGGTCGCCCGACAGCAGCCAGATGGAGGCGCGCGCGACGTCGAGCGTGCGCGCGGCGGCCTCGGTGAGGGCCGGCCACGCCACCTCCCCGCCGGCAGTGGGCACGCCGCTCTTCAGCAACGCGAAGAGCGCGGCCTGCTGCGCCTGCGCGCGGAACCCGGCTGCCTCGCGGCTTCGGTCCATGCGGTCGTGCCTCTCAACCCACGTTAACCGGAATGCGCAATGCCGTCAACGCTCGCTCGGTGGCCTCGGCACCACGGCCAGCGTGCATCGCGACGCGCACACCAGCCGCCCTTCCTCGTCCGCGATGCGCACGTCCCACACCTGCGTGCGCCGGCCCACGTGCAGGGGCGTGGCGGTGGCCGTCACCACGCCGTCGCGCTTGGCGCGCAGGTGGTTGGCGTTGATCTCGATGCCCACCACGATCTCGGCGGCCTGGTCGACGTTCATCCACGCTGCGGTCGAGGCGACCGTCTCCGCGAGCGCCACCGACGCCCCGCCGTGGAGCAGGCCGAAGGGCTGGTGCACGCGCGGGCCGACCGGCATCGTCGCCACGACCCGCTCGCGCGTGGCCTCGGTGACCTCGATCCCGAGGGTGGAGAGGAGCGTTTCCTGCTGCAGCGCGGCGAAGGGGCCCAAGGCGGGATCTCGAGACGGGAACGGCCCATCTTACCGTCACCAGCCGATGCCGTAGTCCTCGCCGTGGTTGCTCGAGGCGCCCCAGAAGGTGCCGTGGCGGGGGTCGAGGAGGATCGCATTCACGGGCCCCGAGGTGCGGTCGCGGTACACGGCGTCGTAGCCCATCGCCTTCAGTTCCTTCCTCACCCAGGCGGGCGTCGCGTCATTCAGCATGATCCGGCCCGGGCGCGATTCGTGCGCCTCGAAGGAGGCGCGCATCTGGAAGCTGTTGAACCCGGGCGCCTCGGCCGCCTCCTGCGGCGTCATGCCGAACTCCGCGACGTTGAGGAAGTACTGCAGCAGGTCCTGGTCCTGCCCGTCGCCGCCCTGCACGGCGAAGGCGAGCCATGGCCGCCCGTCCTTCAGGGCGAGGCTGGGCGTGAGCGTCACGCGCGGCTGGCGGCCCGGCCCCACCACGTTGAAGGGATTCTCGGCCGGGTCGGTGACGAAGCTCTGCATGCGCTGCGAGAGCCCGATGCCGGTTTCGCCCGCGATCACCGCCGGCACCCAGCCGCCGCTCGGGGTGACGGAGACGACCCACCCCTCCTTGTCCGCCGCGATCACCGAGGTGGTCCCGGCGTAGAAGGCGGCCTCGAAGGCGGCGTCGTTCGCGGCCATGGGCGTGCCGCCCGTGGACGGCCCCTTGCGGCGCGGCTCGTGCCAGCGCTTGAGCAGGTCGAGGTACGGGTTCGCGCCGCCCTGGAACCGGTAGGGGTCCCCGGGCGCGGCCTTGGCGTCGTTTCGCCGCGGGTCGACGAGCTTGGCTCGCTCCCGGGCATAGTCCTTGGAGAGGAGCCCCGCGACGGGCTCCTCGGGCGGCGCGTGCACGTCGCCGTAGTAGAAGTCGCGGTCGGCGTAGGCGAGGTTCATCGCCTGGTAGACGGTGTGGATGTAGCGGGCGCTGTTGTAGCCCATCGCCTTCAGGTCGAAGTTCTCGAGGATGTTGAGCGCCTGCAGCATCACCGGGCCCTGCGTCCACGCCGTGAGCTTGAACACCTCGTGGCCCCGGAACGTGGTGGAGACGGGCTCCTCGAGGCGCACCCGCCAGTTCGCGAGGTCTGCCTCGGTGAAGAGCCCGCCCTGCGCGCGCACGCTCGCCACCAGCGCGCGCGCGATGTCGCCGCGGTAGAAGCGGTCCTGCGCGGCGAGGATCGCCTCCTTGCGCGATTTCCCGGCCGCGAGCGCCGCCTTCTCCGCCTCGACCAGCTTGCGCAGCGTCGCGGCGAGCTCGGGCTGGCGGAAGATCTCGCCGGCCTCGGGCGCGTGGTGGCCCTCGCGCGGCAGCATGATCCGCTTCGAGTCGGGCCACTGCAGGAGCTTGTCGCGCTGGCGCTCGATGTAGCTCGCCGTCTGCGCCTCGATGGGATAGCCGTCCGCGAGCCGGATGGCGGGCTCCAGCACCTCGGCGAGCGAGAGCCGGCCCCACTCGGCCAGCATGGTCATGACGCCGCCCGGCGTGCCGGGCGTCACCGCCGCGAGCGGCCCGTAGGGCGGCGGGTGGTCCATGCCCTTCGCCCGGAAGAACTCCGCCGTGGCCCCGGCGGGCGCCACGCCGAGCGCGTTCACGCCCGTCACCTTGCGCGCGTGCGGGTTCCACACCAGCGCCTGCGTCTCGCCGCCCCAGTGCAGCACGTCCCACATCGTGGCGGTCGCCGCGATCATGGCGCAGGCCGCGTCGACCGCGTTGCCGCCCTTGAGGAACACCTTCGCCCCCGCCGCCGCCCCGAGGGGCTTGCCCGTCACCGCCATCCACTCCTGCCCGTGCAGCGGAGGCTTCTGCGTGCGCTGCGCGGCGGCGGGCACGCACGCGAGCGAGGCGCAGAGCGCCGCCGCGGCCAGGAGCGGGGCACGCGACCTCATTTCGCGATCCTCCCGTTGGCGAGCTTGTCGACGTCCTCCGTGAGCCGCGCGTCGAAGGACACGCCGTGCAGCCGCCACTTCTCGCCCGGCCGGTAGACCTTCAGCTCGAAGCGCAGCGGCTGGCGCTCGTAGCCCACCAGGTAGATGAGGTGCGCGTAGCGCGCGCCGGCCTTCTGGTCGACGATGAGCTCGTGGAACACGTACTTCCCGACCAGGCCGTTCAGCTTCGCGAGCTCGCCCTTGAGGTTCTTCACGGCGTCGCCCTTGGGATCGACCCACGGATTGGTGGAATAGACATAGTCGATGGCCTCCTCCGTCTGCCCGCGCGCGACGAAGCCGAAGAAGCGATCGGGGATGCCGTCGTAGGCCTGGGCCGACGCGGCGGTGGTTGCGAGCAGGAGCAGCAGGGCGGCGATTCCCCTCATGGCGTCCTCCGGTGCGCGAGCCGCGGATCGCGGCCCGGAAGAGCTTACACCGCGACCCCGCGGCGGGCCCGCGCCGCGCGCGTCAGGATCCCCGGGCGCCCTTCTCCGCCGCGATCCACTCGTCGATGCGCGCCTCCAGCACGTTGAGCGGGAGCGCGCCGTCGTCGAGGATCGCGTTGTGGAAGCGGCGCAGGTCGAAGCGCTCGCCCAGCGCCTTCGCGGCCTTCGCGCGCATCGCCTTGATGCGCAGCTCGCCGATCTTGTAGCCCAGCGCCTGGCCGGGGTTGAGGATGTAGCGGTCGGTCTCGGCGATCGCCGTGGCCTCGTGCAGGCCGGCGTTGCCGGCGAGGTAGCGGATCGACTGCTCGCGCGTCCAGCCGAAGGCGTGCAGCCCGGTGTCGACCACGAGCCGGCAGGCGCGCCACATCTCCGCGGAGAGGCGCCCGAACTTCGCGTACGGGTCCTGGTAGAGCCCCATCTCCTCGCCGAGGCTCTCGGCGTAGAGCGCCCAGCCCTCGCTGTAGGCCACGAACCCGGCGGCGCGGCGGAAGGCGGGCAGGCCCTTCAGTTCCTGCGCGCGCGCGATCTGCAGGTGGTGGCCCGGCACGGCCTCGTGCAGCAGCACGGCCTCCATGTCGTACTTCGGGCGCCGCCGCAGGTTGTTGGTGTTGGCCTCGAAGAAGCCGGCACGGCTGCCGTCGAGCGCGCCCGCCGTGTAGTGCTCGGCGTTGTCCCCCAGGTAGGCGGGCATGGCGCGGATGCCGTAGGGAAGCCGCGGCAGCTCGGCGAAGAGGCGAGGCAGCTCCGCGTCGGCGCGCTTGGCGATGTCGCGGTAGTGGCCGAGCATCTCCTCCGCGGTCGCGTGGTAGAAGCGCGGGTCCGTGCGAAGGAACGCCACGAACGCGTCGAAGTCGCCCTGGAAGCCGGTGGAGGCGATGACGCGCTCCATCTCGGCGCGGATGCGCGCGACCTCGCGCTTGCCCGTCTCGTGGATCGTCGCCGCGTCGAGGTCCGTCGTCGTCATCGCCGCGACCAGCATGCGGTAGTAGGCCGCGCCGCCGGGAAGCTTCGACGCGGCGAGATCCTCGCGGCACGCCGGCAGGTACTTTTCCTCGAGGAAGCGCCGGAGCGTGGCGAACGCCGGGTGAACATGGCGCGCGAGGGCCTCGCGGCCGGCCTTCTCGAGGCGCGCCTTCTCCGCGTCGGCCATGCCGGCGGGGAAACGGCGGAACGGCGCGTAGAGCGCCGTGGCGGCCGGGTCGTCGCCGGCGAAGGCCCCGACCTGCCCGGGCACGCGCAGCATGGCCGCGCGCGGCGGCACCCAGCCCGCGCGCATGGCCGCCTCCATCACCGCGATGGACTCGCCGACCACGCGCGGCACGGCCTCCAGCCGCTTCACGTAATGCTCGTAGTCGCGCGCGTCGCGGAAGGGCGTGGCCCGCGCGACCATCGCGAGGAAGTTGTGCGGCCCGAAGGACGGCGTGACCTGGAGCCACCCGTCGCCGGGGCCTTGCCCGAACGGCAGCCCCTCGAAGAGCGCGTTCATCGCGTCCCGGCGGCGCAGGTCGTCGCGCATCATCGCGAGCGACACGCGGTCCTGGTCCGAGAGCCGCGCCGGGTCGAACGCCTCCAGCTCGCGCAACACCGCCTTCACGTGCGCCTTGCGCCGCGCGATGGCCGCCGGGGACTTGTCGTGGAGGCGGTCGTTGAAGGCGTGGTTGCCCTGCAGCGTGGCGATCTCGGGAAACTCCTCCTGGGCGCGGCGGAACTCGCGGTCGAACAGCGCGTGCAGGGCCGGGTCGGGGCCGCGGGCAGGGTCGGCGGCGGGCGCGGCAACGGCCGCGAGCGCGCAAAGGCCGAGGAACGCGATGGAAAGCAGGCGCGAGGGCATGGGGCGGGGCTCGTGACGAAAGGGCGTCAGGTTACCCGAAACGCCCGCAGCTCCAGCCCCGAGATGGAGAAGGCGAGCGGCTCGAGGCGCACGCCGGCGTCGGCCCCCAGCCGGCGCGCCGCTTCCGCGGTGACGAGGATCTCGCCGGCGCGCGCGAGGTCCTCCCCGAGCTTGTGGGCGACGTTCACCGCGTCGCCGAAGGCGTCGCGCCCGGGGATCAGCAGGAAGCGGCCGAAGTCGACGCCGATGCCGGCCTTCAGGGGCGAGTCGTCCTCGGCATCGGCCGGGGCCGCGGCGATGGCCGCCCGGATCGCGATTGCGGCGGCCACCGCCTCGCGCGGCTGCGGGAACACCGCGAGCACGTTGTCGGCCTCGCACTTGACCAGCTCGCCCCCGGCCGCGGCGACGAGGGGCGCGGCAAGGCGCTGCACGCGGCGGATGCGGCAGAGGTGCGGCAGGATGCCGCTTCGCCTCACGGAAAGGGAGAAATCCGCCATGTCGAGCGCGAGGATGGCGCGCTCCACCTCGAAGCGTTCGAGCAGCCGCCGCCGCGCGGCCTCGCGCCCGGGCGGCGGCAGCTGCATCAGCTCGTCGATGAGGGCGTAGAAGGATTCCAAGGCGCGGGTCGCGGGCGAGGCGCCATTCTCGGCCCCGGCGCGACGGCGGGTCAACGCGCGGGCTTCAGGGCGTCGCGGACTTCCACATCCCCATCACGCGGCCGTCGGGGTCGGCGAAGAGCGAGAACGACCCCATGCCCGGCACCTCCTGCTCCTCCACGAGGATGCGCCCGCCGGCCTCCACGACGCGGCGGCGGAACGCGGCGAGGTCGTCCACGGCGATGTAGAGCGCCATGTTGCCCGGCCAGGGCCCTTCCTCGGGCTTCATGATCCCGCCGTCGATGCCGCCCTCGCCGCCCGTCCTCACGAGGCGGTAGTCCATCTCCGGCATGGCCTGGACCTCCCAGGCGAAGACGCGCGCGTAGAAGTCGGCGGCGCGCTGCGGGTCCTTCGACCAAAGCTCCCAGTGGACGACGGGCATGCCCATGGCGGACTCCTTCCGGATCGGGACGGGAAAGCGCCGATTGTGGGCGGCGCGGCCTGCCGGCGCTTGACGGTGTGTTACCAGCCCCCGCGCCGGGCACGAAAATTAGTTTTCGTTACTCTCTTGACAAACTATAAGTAACAGATGTAGTAGTAGGGCCGGGAGCGCCGCACCGGCTCCCGACCCAACCAACCATAACGAAAGGAATCCAGATGGACACCATCAGGATCGCTGTCGCGCACACGAACGAGACGACCGACCAACCCGCCATCGCGCCCGCGGAGGCGCAACGCCCCGAGCGGGGCGTGCGCAGCCTCGCGGACTGGGAGCTTCTCCTGGTCGGTGGCGGGGACTTCGAGCCCGAGTGGCCCTAGGCGGGCCCGGGCACAAGCCCCGGAGGGACCGCGGCGGCCTTGCGCCGCCGCGGGGGCTGCCCGGCCGCTAGGCCTGGGCGGCGGCGGTACGGCGCGCCGTCTTCCGGGCGGGGCGCCCCGCCGGGGCGCGCCCGACGGGCGTGGTGGGCGAAGGCAGGGTGGCGTCGCGGTAGAGCGGGCGCTCCCCCATCGCGTGCAGTTGCTGGCGAACCGATTCCGCCTCGGCGAGGATCGCGTTGGCGGTCATGCACGCGCGGTCGCGGTCCTTGGCGCCGCGGTAGGCCCAGTAGAGCGCGACCATCGCGGCATGCCGCGGGAACGGCTTGGACGAGCTTTCCGAGGCCAGCCGATGCAACGCCGCGAGGCCGGCATCGGGGCGGGCATCCGTCGCCTCGCGCACGGCCGAGACCAGCGCGACGTCCTTCGCCGTGAGCCCGGGGCGGCCCTTGCGCCGGCGCACGACCTGGCCGGTGACGCGGTCGGCCGCGCGCGTGAACCCGCCCAGGCGCAGCATGCAGGCAAGCAGGATGCAATCGGGCGGCGATTCCACGAGCACGCGCGCGACCTGGTCCTCGTCGTAGAGCCGCTTCGCGTAGGCGAAGTCGCCGCGCAGCATCGCCTCCCAAAGCAGCCGCGATTGCGCGCGGCGACGCCCGGCCTTCGGGTCGGCCTCCTCGCCCTTGAGGCGGTTGGCCACCTCCCACACCCGGCCATACGCCCCCAGGAAGATGCTCATCGCGCCCAGCGCGGCCTGCAGGTCCTGGCGCAAGGCGATGTCTCCGAAGGACTCCTCCGGCGGCGGGCCCTCGGCCGCCTCCGCGGCGCCCCCGCCCAGCGCGATCGTCCGCGCGCCCTCTTCCTTCAGCCGGTCGAAGTACCAGATCACGGCGCTCGTCTTGTTGCCCACGCCGAGCTTCTTGTAGAGCCCGTGCAGGTAGACGCGCATCGTGCCCTCGCGGTACCCGAGCCTCTCGGCGATCGTGCGGTTGGAGGAGCCCTGCGCGAGAAGCTCGAGCATCTGGCGGTCGCGGTCGTTGATTTCGGTGGTTTTCATCAGATGAAGCCCCTGTCGTCGTGAAGTGAAGTGACCAGTTCCTGGAAGCTCTCCAGCCCGGCGATGGTGGCGGTGTCCAGCCCCAGGTCCGCCGTCTCGTCGCGGATCATCGACGCGAAGGCGTCGACGAGCTCCGGGTCGAAGTGGTTGCCCGCGCCGCGGCGAAGCTCGCCCAGCGCCTCGTCCATCGTCATCGCCGGCCCCGCGTCGAGGCCGCAGACCATCGAATCGTAGGCGTCGGCCACCGCGCAGATCCGCGCCGGCAGCGGGATGAAGCGGCCGCCGACGCGCTCCGGGTAGCCGGCGCCGTCCCAGCGCGCATGGTGGTACCGGGCGATGTCGCGCGCGAGCAGGATGCGCGGGTGGCCGTCGTCGCGCAGGATCTCCGCCCCGGCCTCGGTGTGGCGCTCCACGAGCGCGCGCTCGGCGTCGGTGAGCCCGCCCTTCTTCGCGAGGATCGCCTCGGGCACCGAGGCGAGGCCGATGTCGTGCAGCTCGGCGGCGAGCCCGACCTCGAGGGCCTGCAGCGGAGGAAGGCCGCGCGCCAGCGCCAGCGCCTTGGAAAGCGCTCCCACGCGGATGCCGTGCCAGCCGGTGCTGTCCATGCGCAACACCGCGGCGACCCCCAGCCGCTGGTAGGTCTTCCAGTCTTCCGGCTCCCCCGGGGGGCGCAACCGCGGCGCGAGCCGGGCGCGCGCCTGCTCCTGGACGGGGTCCAGCCCCGAGGCGGCCGCGTCGAACAGGCCCATGAGCTCCACGTGGCCGCGGGCGCGGTCGATCGCGTCCCGGTACACGTGGTCGGAGAGCTCCTGCAACCGCAGCATGGCGCGCTCGGGATAGCCGGCGGCCTCCTCGGCCCGCGCGACGCAGGCGAGCGCGTCGCGGAGCGACCCGGGAACGGTGCGGGCCCGGGCCAGCGCGTCCTCCAGCCGCGTGAGGGCGATGTCGGCCTGGCCCTGCGCGATCTCGAAGCTCGCCGTCGCCATCGCGGCAGCGACCTGCGTCCGGGTGGCGGGCGTCGAGCGGGCCAGCACCGCGATCGCCTCGACGTGGGCCCGGGCTTCCTCGACGCGGCCGAGCGCGATGAGCAGCCAGACGAGGTTGCGGCGCAGGAGGACGGCCGCGTGCGGCGCTTCCTCGGCCCAGGCCGGGACGGCCTCGCGCAGCGCGGCCTGCGCGTAGCGCAGCCCCGCCTCGGGGTCGCCCATGTGGTAGTGGGCGTTGGCGAGGTTGAGGCACGCGGTGAACCGGACATGCACGGGGGGAGGCTCCTCGGCCACGACCGCGAGCGCCCGGCGGAAGCCCCGCGCCGCGAGGCCGTAGTTGCCGGTGACGGAGAGCGCGTGGCCGATGTTGTTCCACACGCCCGCGAGCCCCGTGGCACTGCCCTCGGCCTGTGCCAGCCGGAGCGCACGCAGGTGGTACTCGAGCCCCCCGACGACGTCCACGGAATCGGCGGCGAGCAGGCCGCAGACGCCGGCCGCGCGCCGCTCCAGCACGGCATCGCGCGCCTCGACGGCGTGGTCGAGCAAGGCCTGCCCGAGGGCCAGCGCCTCGGCCGACCTCCCGCTGCCATACAGGCGGCGGCAGAAGGCCATCACGGCCTCGGCGAGAACCAGCCGCTCGGCGGCGGGAAGGGCTGTCCGGAGCGAGGCCGCCAGGGGCGCCAGGGCCCGGACGAGGCCCGGCCGGTCGAGCTGCATGGCGACGGGGCCGAGTGCTTCCAGCACGTCCAGCGGCTTGGGGCGGGTTCCGGTTCCCGGATCGGAGGTCAAGGAGGAGACTTGCTGCGCGTTAACTGGCTTGGGGGTCGATTCTACGCATGTATGAGCCGGGCGGGAAGCACCCTTTCGCCCCCTGTGCCGGGGGGTTCGGGAGGCTCAGTGCCCGCCCTTCCGCCCGGCGAGGGCGAGCAGGCCCGTGGCCACTGCGCCAGCGGCCACGCCGAGCGCGGCATGGGCCGCCAAGGGCAGGATCCACTCCCCTGCCACGCCGACCCCGGCCGCGAGGCGCGCGATGAGGGCCTCGGCCCCCGGGATCCCGTGGGCGAGGATGCCGCCGCCCACGAGGAACATCGCCGCGGTGCCGACGACCGAGAGGGCCTTCATGAGCCAGGGCGCCGCGGCGAGGATGGCCCGCCCGGCGGCCCGGCGGGTTCCCGCGAGGCTTCCCTCGCCCGCGGTGGCCGCAAGGGCCAGGCCGGCGTCGTCGAGCTTCACGATGGCGGCCACGAGGCCGTAGACGCCCACCGTCATGAGGATGGCGATGCCGGCGAGGACCACGACCTGCTTGCCGAAGGCGGCGCCGGCCACCGTGCCCAGCGAGATGACGATGATCTCGGCCGACAGGATGAAATCCGTCCGGACCGCGCCGCGGATCTTCCCTTTCTCGAAATCGACGATGTCGACCGCCGGGTCGGACAGCGCCCCGGCGAGCGCGGCATGGCGGGACTCGTCCTCCCCCCGCCCGTGCAGGAGCTT
>Ga0209477_1001824_pt1 | contig 12695 bp, 9 predicted proteins | sample KloWWTupernatant_FD_187180 | JGI IMG/M metagenome (GOLD analysis project Ga0209477, IMG submission 187180) | Active sludge microbial communities from Klosterneuburg, Austria, studying microevolution and ecology of nitrifiers - Klosterneuburg... | ecosystem: Engineered > WWTP > Aerobic digester >...
AGCGCAACGACCTCGGCCACCAGGCGCAGCTCCTCGCCGGCGAGGGTCGCGAGCGCGCCGACCGGCACCTGGCAGCCGCCTTCGAGCGTCGCGAGGAGCGCACGCTCGGCCGCCGTCGCGACATGCGTCGGCGGGTGATCGAGCCGCCGCACCCAGTCGCGAGTGGCGTCGTCCTTGCCGCGGATCTCGACCGCCACCGCCCCCTGGGCGACCGCGGGCAGGAAGCGATCGAGCGCCAGGTACTCGGTGATGTGGCGCTCGAGGCCGAGCCGTTTGACGCCGGCGGCGGCGAGGATGATGGCGTCGTACTTGCCTTCCTCGACCCGGCGTACCCGCGTCGGAACGTTGCCGCGCAGGTCGACGAGCTCGAGGTCGGGGCGATAGCGCGCGAGAAGCGCCCGCCGTCGCAAGCTGCTCGTGCCGACGCGACCGCCGGCCGGCAGGGCCACGAAGCCGGCGCCAGCGCTACCTCCGCGGGCGAGCCAGACATCGCGCGGATCCTCGCGCTCGAGCACCGCGGCGAGCGCCAGCCCCGGCGGCAGCTCGGTCGGCAGATCCTTGAGGCTGTGCACCGCGAGATCGACGTGGCCGGCAGCGAGCGCCTCCTCGATCTCCTTGGTGAAGAACGCCTTGCCGGGGACCTCCGAAAGCGGCCGGTCGAGAACGTGATCCCCCTCGGTGCGGATCTCGAGGATCTCGATCTGTGGCGCGCCGTCGAGGCGGGCGAGAAGGGCCGCGACATGGTGCGCCTGCCAGAGTGCCAGCTCGGAGCCACGGGTGCCGATGCGGAGCGTGCGGTTCACGACGATTCCCCCTGGACGGTGAAGCGGTAGCCGACGCCGCGCACGGTGTGGAAGTGCTGCGGTTGCTGCGGATCGCGCTCGAAGCGCCGGCGCAGCCGGACGATGAAGTTGTCGACCGTGCGGGTCGACGGAAAGAGCTCGTAGCCCCAGGCTTTGTCGAGCAGCTCCTCGCGCGAGACCACCTCGCCGACGCGCTCGGCGAGCACCTTGAGGATCACCGCTTCCTTCTGCGTCAGCGGCTGTTGGTTGCCGTCCCACGAGCGCCCCTGGAGGCTGCCGAAGTCGAACTCGTTGCCGCCGAATCGCAGCACCTGCGCGGCGCTCTGGGTGGCGCGCTCGTACCAGCTCCAGCGCCGCAGGATGACCTTGACGCGCGCCAGGAGCTCTTGCAGGTGGAACGGCTTCGGCAGGTAGTCGTCGCCGCCGGCCTCGAGCCCCTGCACGCGGTCGTCGACGCTCGACTTGGCGGTGAGGAAGAGCACCGGCGTCTGGATCCCCTCGGCGCGCGCCGTCTCGCAGATCGAGAAGCCGTCGAGGCCGGGGAGCATGACGTCGAGGAGGATGAGGTCGTGCCCGCCGCGGCGGATCATGTCGAGCGCGGCCTTGCCTTCGCCGACGATCGAGACGCGGTAGCCCTCGGCCTCCAGGTTTTCGCCGATGCCCTGGGCCAAGTGCTCCTCGTCTTCGACCACGAGAATGGAACGCGGCTCGCTCACGAGGCCTCCTCGCCGGCATCTGCGGCATCCGGCGCCGCCGCCGGCCACGCAACGGTGAAGGTCGCGCCGCGGCCGGGGCCGGCCGAGGCCGCCGTCACCCAACCGCGTTCGAGCTCGACGAAGCGGCGCACGACATAAAGACCGAGACCGGTTCCCTTGCTGGTGCGGCGTAGCTCGTCGCCCGGGCGGTAGAACTTCTCGAACAGCTTCTCGGCTTCGGCAGGCTCGAAGCCGACGCCGTCGTCGGCGACCGCCAGCTCGACGAAGCCGTTCTTCGCCCGGCCGGCGAGACGGATCTCGCGGCCGCCAGCCGCCGCCGAGGCGCGCAGCGCGTTTTCGATCAGATTGCGCAAGACGGTGTTGGCAGCCGCCGGATCGGCGGCGATCTCCAGGTCCGCTGCGACGCTGTGGGTGAATTTCACCGCCCGCTCGCTGGCGCGCTCGGCGAACTCCTCGGCGACGCCGGCGACGAGGCGGGCGAGCGGCAGGCGCTCTTTGCGCAGGTGCGGGCGGCCGGCCTCGAGGGTCGCGGTGTCGAGGATCCGGCCGACCATGTCCTCGAGGCGGCGGATGTCGCCGCGCATCCGTTTGACCAGGGCGTCGAGCCGCGCCGGCTCGGGGCGGCGCAGCGCGATGGTCTCGGCGGCGAGCTGCAGGCTCGCGATCGGGCTCTTCAGCTCGTGCGTCACCGCGGCGATGAAATTCTGCTGTCGGCGGCGCAGCTGCGCCTCGGCGGCGAGGGTGCGGCTGATCACCGCCACGCAGCCACCGAGCACGACGAGAAAGAAAGCCCCCTCCCACAGATACTGTCGCAGGCGGCGCGCGTGCTCGGCCTCGATCTCCGCGAAGGCGCGCGGCGCGACGGTGGCTCCTCCCCGATGGACGTCGAGCGCCGGGAAGAGCGCCGCGACCCGCTCCGGTGCGGCACCTTCGGCGAGCAGGCGTTCGGCAGCCTGGCGGTTGGCATCGTGCAGCGCCGCGATGCGCTCCGACTCCCAACGCACCAGCCGGCGCTGGTCGAGCATCCACCACACCACCTCGCCGGCCGAGATGCAGAGGATGGCGATGAACGCGATGCGCAGCGCCTGCTTGCGCTCGAGCGACAGGGTCATCTTTCAGCCACGCTCCCCTGCAAGCTCCGCGAAGACTTCGCCCAACGCCTTCGCCAGCTGGTCGAGATGCTCCGGGCGATGCGCGAGAGAAAGGAAGCCGACCTCGTAGGCCGACGGGGCGAGCGCGATCCCCCGCGCCAGCAGTCCGTGGAAAATCGCTTTGTAGAGCGCTGCGGCGCCGGAGGCAATGGCGTCGGCGCGGCGCGGCGGCGCGCCGGCCTGGAGGCTCATCCAGAAGAGCGAGCCTTGACGCACCAGTTGCACAGGGAACGGGGCCGCCGCGAAGGCGGGCGCGAGCGCCTGCTCCAGATATGCGCCGAGCTCCTCGAGCTTTTCCCAGGCGCGCTCGCGCTCGAGGATTCCGAGGGTCGCGATCCCTGCCGCCATAGCGACCGGATTCCCGGAGAGTGTACCGGCCTGGTAGACGTCCCCTTCGGGGGCGAGATGCCGCATGAGCTCGCGCCGCCCGCCGAACGCCCCGACCGGCATGCCGCCGCCGAGGATCTTGCCGAAGGTGGCGAGATCGGGCGTGATCCCGTAGAGCTCGGCTGCGCCACCTCTTGCCACCCGGAAGCCGCTGATCACTTCGTCGAAGATGAGCAAGGCGCCCGCGCGCGCGGTCACTGCGCGCAGGTGGCGCAGGAACTCGAGGCGCTGCAGGAGAAGCCCGTTGTTGGCCGGCACGGGCTCGACGATCACCGTCGCGATGCGCGAACCCTCGGCAGCGAAGAGCGCATCGAGCGCCGCCTCGTCGTCGAGCGGCAGGACGCGGGTGAGCTCGGCGAACGGCGCCGGCACGCCGGCCGAGCTCGGGCGGCCGAAGGTGACGAGGCCCGAGCCGGCGGAGACCAGCAGGTGGTCGGCGTGCCCGTGATAGCAGCCGGCGAACTTGACGATCAGGTCTCTTCCGGTGACGCCACGCGCGAGGCGGATGGCGCTCATCGTCGCCTCGGTACCGGAGGAGACGAAGCGCACCTGCTCGAGCCCGGGGTAGCGCGCCACCACCGCCTCGGCGAGATCGATCTCGCCGGCGCAGGGGGCGCCGAAGGTCATGCCGCGCGCCGCCGCGGCGGTGACCGCCTGCAGCACTTCGGGGTGGGCGTGACCGAGGATCAGCGGGCCCCACGAACAGACGAAGTCGAGATAGCGCCGGCCGTCGGCGTCGACGAAGTGGGCGCCTTCGCCGCGCTCCAGGAAGAGCGGCGTGCCGCCGACGGCGCGAAAGGCGCGCACGGGAGAGTTGACGCCGCCAGGGATGACCGCCTGGGCGCGCGCGAAGAGGGCACGCGATTGCGGACCAGCCGAGTCGGTGGCGACGTCCTGCAGCACGGGGGCGGTCATCGGCGGATCTCCATTCTGGGCATTTCCGGCATCTCCTGCATCTCCGGATTACCGGCCAGCGGGTCGAGCGCACCGGCGATGTCGTTGAACTCGGCGTAGAGCTCGGCGTCACCGGCAGCGAGGAAGCTCCCCACGGCTTCGACCCCGAGCTCGCTCGCCAGGCCGCGCAGGCCGAGCGTCGGCAGGTGAGCGAGGCGCTTGGCGAGCATCTCGGCCCAGCGTCCGAGCGCCTCGCGCTGGCGGGCGTCGAAGCCGGCGCCCTCTTTGGCGAGCAGGCGCTCCATGCCCTCGGCCGCGGTCTGGCGGTAGCGCTGATTGATCCGCGCGAGAACCGGCGAGAGTACCCGCTCGGCGAGGCGATGGCGGAGCTCGTCGAGCGCCGCGTCGACCAGCTCGCGCGCCGCGGCGGTCTCGGCTTGGCGGCGCGAGCGCTGCTCGTCGGCCTCGCGGTTGATCTCGTCCATGCCGAGGCGCGGGATGCCGGCGGAGCGCGCCGCCGCCGGATCGACGTCGGGGGGCACGGCGAGATCGACGGCGAGCGGCGGCTCGCCGCTCGGACTCCGCGCGGCGAGACGTTCGAGGCAGGCGCGATCGAGCACCGCTTCGGGGGATCCGGTCGCGGCGACCAGCGCTTCGATGCGCGGCGGGCGGGCACGGAAATCGTCGAGGCTCATGGCGAAGGCGTTGCCGAGCGCGCTCGCCAGCTCTTCGGCGCGCTCGAGCGTGCGGTTCACCACCACCAGCGGCACGTGCTCGCGCGCCAGCGCCTCGCCGCACTTCCGGGTCATCGGCGAGACGCCGATGAGCGCCACGCGGCCGGGCACGCGCCGCACGCGCTCGAGGAGATGGTCGGCGGCGATCTCGGCGAGCGACAGGCGCCCTTCGCCGAGCGCCGAGTTGCGGTGCACCTGGTGGGCGACGCGCAGCGCCTCCTCGACCAGCCGGCCGAGCAGACCGTTGGCGCCTGTGCCTGTGCCGGCGCCGTTGCCGCCCTTGCCTCCACTACCGAAGGCGGCGGTGTTGGCGGCGCGCGCGATGTCGAGCGCGTCGCGCAGCTGGCCCTGGATCTCGCGCTCGCCGACCTGCGCCGAGTCGAGACCGGCGGCGACGACGAAGAGATGCTCGACCGCGCCTTCGCCGTGCCAGCCGCGCAGCAGATGCTCGGCCTCGCCCGGCTGCGGCTCCTGGCCGGTCAACACGCGGAAGACGTCGCGGCGGCGATCCGTGGCGCGCCGGCCGTCGCGTTCGCGGTAGAGGATCTCGACCCGGTTGCAGGTCGCGAGGTAGACGAGCTCGGCGACGCCCAACTCGGCGGCGAGCTTGGCGACCGCTTCTTCGCGCGCTTCGCGCGCCACGGTGAAGCGCGCGACGGCGTCTGCGCCCTGGCTGCGAAAGGTCAGACCGACGAGTCCGATGGCGTCCATGAGTGGCTTTGTAGCAGCCGTTTCCGGGCGAATTGTCATGGAACTGTCACCGCGCGCAAAGACTGCCCCAGAAGGTGGGACGGTCGCCGCTCAGCCGGCGGGCCGCCCGCGGAGTGACCCCGCCCGGCGGGCTGTCGCCGCTCGATCCACGGCCTCTTCTCCCACCCAGCCCGCGAGCTCACGCGCCACGCGCGCGGCGAGAAAATCGAGATGATCGTCGCGCTCGTTGAGACAGGAGATGAAGCGGAACTTCTCGCCGCCGTGGAGGAGGAAGATCTCGCGGTTGAGCTGATCGATCTCTTCGATCGTCTCGAGACAGTCGGCGGAGAACCCCGGACAGATGACGTCGAGCGCGCGCACGCCCTCGCGTGCCAAGCGCTCGACGGTGCGATCGGTGTACGGCTTCAGCCACTCCTCCTTGCCGAAGAGCGACTGGAAAGAGAGCATCCAGCGATCGCTTGGTAGCGCGAGCGCTTCGGCGAGGAGGCGCGCCGTCTTCTGGCAGTAGCAGAAATACGGATCGCCGTCGTCGAAGTAGCGCTGCGGCATGCCGTGAAACGACATCAGGAGCTTCTCCGGCTCCCCCTCCGCCTGCCAGCGCTCGCGCACGCTCGCGGCGAGCGCCGCGATGTAGCCGGGCTCGTCGTGGTACGTCTCGATGGTGCGCAGACCCGGCACCCAACGGGTCTCTTGCAGGGTCGCGAAGACGGCGTCGAAGGTCGAACCGGCGGTGGCCGCGGCGTACTGCGGATAGAGCGGCAGCACGACGATACGCGAGCAGCCCGCAGCCGCGAGCTCGCGCATCGCCGCGGCGATCGACGGATTGCCGTAGCGCATGCCGAGCGCGACGGCGACCGAATCCCCGAAGCGCGAACGCAGACGCTGTTCGATGCCCGCGCGCTGACGTTGCGAGGTCACCAGGAGCGGCGAACCCTCCGCCGTCCACACCTTGCGATAGAGCGCCGCCGACATCTTCGGCCGCGTGGTCAGGATGAAGAGGTGCAGGATCGGCAGCCACTTCCAGCGCGGCAGCTCGATCACCCGCGGATCGGAGAGAAACTCCTTGAGATAGACCCTGAGCGCCGCCGGCGTCGCCGCATCCGGCGTGCCGAGATTCGACAGCAGCACCCCGACCTTCGCCGGCTGGCGATGATCGAAAACGTCAGGCGATGAGAGCCGGTCGTACATCGCCCCGGACTCTAGCAGCGCCGGCCGCGCCTCCCCTCGCGCAGGAGGCTCGGCAAGCCGCCCGCTCCGTGGCAGGATCCGCGGGATGAAACTCGGTGGGTTGTTGCGGGTCCTGGGCCTGAACGCGGTGCCGGTGGGCGGGGTGATGCTCGCCGGCTGGTCGACCGGGACGGGGCTCGCGCTCTACTGGTGCGAGACGCTCATCGGCACAGCGATGAACGCGGTGCGCATCGCGCAGCACCGGCGCATGACCGGCAAGCGCGGCCACTACCGCGGCCAGCTGGGGGTCGAGATCAACGCCGGCGACGAGCCGCGGGCGCGGCGCGGCGGGCGCGGCAAGACGAAGTGGCGCTCGTTCCTCACCGAGTATCTCGTCGGCAGCCTCGTGTTCACTTTCGCCCACGGCCTCTTTCTCGCCATCATCCTCGGCGCCTTCCTGAAGAGCTGGCCGACCCGCGACGAGATGCTCTGGGGCCTCGCCGGCATCGCCCTCTTCCAGGTGGGGGGTCTCGCCTTCGACCTCGTCTCGCTGCGGGAGTGGCCGTTCGCGCGCCTCAAGCTGCAGGTGCAGAGCGCCATGGGGCGCGTCGTGCTGGTCCATGTGGCGATCATCTTCGGCATGGCGCTCGTCTTCTGGCTCGACAAGCCGGGCTCCTTCTTCTGGGTCTTCGGCGGGCTGAAGACGCTCTCCGACGTCGGCGGATTGGTTGGAGCGAAGAGCGGCGCCCGCGCCGGAGTCGCGGCGAGCCCCGCGGAGCCGCCGAAGTGGGCCAAGCGCGTTGTGGCGAAGATCGCTCCCGGCGAGGACTTCGACGTCTACTGGCGGCGCGAGCGCGAACGCGAGCTGCGCGAGGCGGCCGAGGACGAAGAGGTCAGGCCGCGGGAGCGCCGATGAGCGCCGGCAAGTCCACCGCGCGGCCGGCGACGCAGTTCTATCGCTTGGCCTGGGTCTTCTATCTCGTCCTGGCGATCGTCGGGCTCCTCTGGGTCGGAGTCCAACGCGGCCGCCTGGGGCTCGAGCTCTTCGTCGATCCGGGGAGCTGGTGGATCGACCTCGGTGCCGGTTTCGGCGCAGGCGGCGCGCTGCTCGCGCTCTGGTGGGCGCTGCGTCGCTACGTCGCCGCCGCACGCCTGCTCGAGGACGAGCTCGCGCGGCTCTTGGCACCGCTCGCCGTCGCCGAGGCGATCTCGCTGGCGGTGATCTCGGCGGTCGCCGAGGAGCTCTTCTTCCGCGGCGCGCTGCAGGGGGCGGTGGGTCTCCTCCCGGCGGCGGTGCTCTTCGCGCTCCTCCACGCCGGTCCAGGAAAGGGCTTCCGCGTCTGGACCCTGTTCGCACTCGCCGGCGGCCTCGTCCTCGGCGCTCTCGTCGCGCTGCGCGGGCCGCTGGGCGGCGCCATCCTCGGCCACCTGCTGGTCAACGGCGTCAATCTCGTGCGCCTCGCGCGCCGCGGGGCATCGGCGGCGGCCACGGCGGCCGCGGGTGCATCGACGATGACCACCGCGACAGCGGCCGACCCGCCGCCGAACGATGACTGAGCCCGAGTCGCCCGCGCTGCTGCGCGCGCGTCACTTCGCGGCGCTCTGCGACCTCGACGCCGCCGGGCGCGCCGCTGGCCTGGCGGAGATCGCCGCCCGCGACCCCGCGCTCGCCTTCGAGGTCGAGAAGCTTCTGGCGCTCGACGCCGCCGACAGCGGACCGATCGAGCTGCTGCGCGGCGAGGTGGCGGAGGTTGCCGGCCGCCGGCTGCTCGCCGACGAGCTCGTGGCAGAGGACGAGCCTCCCGCCCCCGAGCGCCTCGGTGCCTGGAAGGTCGGCGAGCGCCTGGGCCGAGGCGGCATGGGCGAGGTGTGGGCGGCGGAACGGATCGATGGCGGCTTCACCCAACGCGCAGCGGTGAAGCTGGTGCGTTCCGGCCTCGCCAGCGGCGAGATCCTGGCGCGCTTCCGCCGCGAGCGTCAGGTGCTCGCACAGCTTTCGCACGCCGCCATCGCTCGCCTCCTCGACGGTGGCGTGGCGCCGGACGGCCGCCCCTGGTTCGCCATGGAGCGGGTCGACGGCGTGCCGATCACCGAGTACGCCCGCGCCCGCGGTCTGCCCCTCGCCGAGCGCCTGCGCCTGCTGGCCGAGGTCGCGCGCGCGGTCGACGCCGCGCATCGCAATCTCGTGGTGCACCGCGACCTCAAGCCGTCGAACATCCTGGTCACCGCGGCAGGCGAGCCCAAGCTCCTCGACTTCGGTCTCGCCAAGCTCCTCGAGCGCGAAGACGATCCGCGGCTGACGCGCACGGATGTGCGCGCCCTGACGCCGGCCTACGCCGCTCCCGAGCAGGTACTGGGCGAGCCGGTGACCATCGCGACCGACGTCTACGCCCTCGGAGTCCTGCTCTACGAGTTGGTCACCGGCGAGCTGCCGCACGCGCGGCGGGCGGCGACGACCGAGGGATTGGCCGACGAGATCTCGCGCGAGACGATCGAGCGCCCCTCGACCCGCGTGCGGCGCGCGAGTGGCGAACGGGGCGCTGGCGAGGCGGGTGTCGGATGGATGGGAATGATGGGAATGCCGGGCATGACGCGCGCCCGGCTGGCGCACCGCCTCAAGGGCGACCTCGATACCATCGCCCTAACCGCGCTGCAGCGCGAACCGGCGCGCCGCTACCCCACCGCGGCCGCCTTCGCCGACGATCTCGAGCGCTTTCTCGCCGGCCGCCCGGTGAGCGCGCGACCTGACACCCTGGGCTACCGGACGAAGAAATTCGTCAGCCGGCACCGCATCGCCGTATCGGCGGCGGCGCTCGTCCTGGCCTCGCTCGCCGCCGGTCTCGGCGCAGTCCTCTGGCAGGCGCAGGCGACCCGCCTCGAGGCCGCGCGGACGGCGCGGGTGCGCGATTTCCTGGCGTCGATCTTCGGCAGCCTCGATCCCGACCTGGGACCTGGGCGCGAGGCTTCGGCGGCGACGCTGCTCGCCGATGGCGCCGCCCGGGTCGAGGCCGAGCTCGGCGACGAGCCGCAGATCGCCGCCGAGCTCTACACCGCCCTCGGCCGAGCCTGGCTGGCGCTCGAGCGCCACGACGAAGCGGAGAGCATGGCGCGCGCCAGTCTCGACCTCGCCATCGCGAGCGCCGGCGCCGACTCCGCGCTCGCCGCTTCGAGCCGGGCGCTCGCGGGCGAGATCGCCACCGCGCGCGGGGAGCTGCTCGCCGGCGAAAGTGAGCTGCGCGCCGCGCTCGCCAGTCTCGACCGCGCCGCCGGAGCCGACAGCCTCGATGCGGCGCGCGCCGCCGCCGCGCTGGGGCGCAACCTGAACGCGCAGGAGCGCCACACCGAGGCACTGGCGCTCTCCGAACGCGCCTACGCCGCGCTCGCCGAGCGGCTCGGTCACGGAGACCGCGAGGCGGTGCGGGCGCTGCTCGCGGAGTGTCAGGCGCTGCGCTTCAGCGACCGCTCGGCGGAGGCGGCGCGGCGCATCGCCTCCGCCCGGACGGCGCTCGCCGCGACGCCGCACGTCAACCCGGTCACGCGCGCCTTGCTCGAAGTCGAGAGCGCCCAGGTAGAGCTCCATCTCCGCCATCCGGCCGAAGCCCTTGCGGCCGCCGAGACCGCGCTCGCGAGCCTCGGTGCGATTCTGGGACCGGCGAGCGCGGCGCGCTCCGACGCGCTGCAGGCGCGCGCCTTGGCACGCATGCAGGCGGGAGATTTCGACGGCGCTCGCGCCGACCTCGATGCCGCCGTCGCGGTCTTGCGCGCGATCGATCCCGATCATCCCCGGCTCGCCAGCGTCCTGATCGACCTCGCCCTGGTCTACGAGCACCGCGGCCGCATCGACGAGGGAATCGCCCTGCGCCGCGAGGTTCTCGCCACCGCCCTGCGGCGCTTCGGAGCGGACAGCGCCGAGGTGCGCAACCAGCGCGCCTTTCTGGGTGCGGTGCTGCGGGTCGCCGAGCGCTATCCCGAGGCCGAGGTCGAGCTGCGCGCCGCGATCCGTCTGGAGCAGAGCTCGGCCGAGGTCGCCGGGGAACACGCGGTGAGCGGATCGATGCTCGATCTGGCGACCTTGCTGACGAAGACCGGCCGCGCCGCCGAGGCGGTCGGGATCCTGGAGCAGCGCCTGCAGCGGATGCTCTCTCGCGGCCCGGCCGCCGCCACCTACGAAGTCGACCTCACCCGTCTCCAGCTCGCCCGGACACTGATCGAGGTTGGCGACGCGGCGAGCCTCGCCGAGGCGCGCCGTCAGGCCGAGCTCACCGGCGACGGGGCGGTCTCCGCGGGCGAGGGGCGCAGCCGGCACGACGTTCTGCCGGTCTTCGTGCTGGCGCAGGTCGATCTTGCCGAAGGCCGGCTCGCCGATGCGCGGCGGCGGGCGGAGGAGGCTCTCGCGATCTGGAAGCGCAGTGGCCGCGAGGCGAGCACCGCGGCCGGCGAAGGCCGGCTGCTGCTCGGCGAGGCGCTCGCCGGCCTCGGCGAGACCGCTGCCGCCCGCGAGAGCCTGCAGGCGGCGTTCGAGCTCCTCTTTCGCCGGGTCGGCGGCGACGACCCGCGGACGGTGCGCGCCCGCGAGCTCCTCGAGCGGCTCGACCTCCCCGCCCGGCGCGAGTTGCCGGCTGGTTGAGCCTCGCCGGGCGTGCCAAGATCGCCGGCGAGGAGAATCTCCCATGCAGAAAGCTCTCGGCTTCGCATTCGTCTCCGTCCTCCTGGCGAGCGCGCCGGGCTGCGACCGGCCGTCGCCGGCTCCGTCGGCGCAGCCAGCTTCCGGTGCCGCGGCGGACAGCTCGCCGGCGCTCCCGCACGGCAGCGGCGCAGGCGAGAAGGCGCTCGCGGCCGAAGGCCCGACCGTCGCCACGCCGAGCTTCCGTTTCGAGCTGCCCGCCAACTGGCGGCGCGAGCAGCCGTCGTCGGGCATGCGCCTGGCGCAGGCGGTGGTCCCGGGCCCGACCGGCCCGGGCGAGCTCGCCGTCTTTCACTTCGGTGCCGGCCGGGGCGGGAGCGTCGAGTCCAACTTCGACCGCTGGTTGGGCCAGCTCGAGCAGCTCGCCGGCAGCACCCCGGAGCGCGGCGAGCTCTCCGTGGCCGGATTCCAGATCTCCTGGATCGACGCCCGCGGCACCCTCTTGCCCTCGACCATGGGGAGCGGGCCGACGACGCCCCAGCCCGGCTTCCGACTGCTCGGCGCGGTCGTCGAAGGGGAGGGGGGCCCGTGGTTCTTCAAGGTGACCGGCCCGCAAGCCACGCTGGCCGCGGAGCGCGAAGCCTTCTTCGCCCTGCTGCGCGGCGTCCGGCGGCCCTAGCCGCGGCCGGACCGCCCGGACGGGGCGCCCTCTGGTAAGCTCGGTGACCCGCCGGGCCGCATCGACCGGGGCTACTCTAGAGAGAGTCATGACCGCCAACTCGAACGATGTCTTCGCCCTGATCGACCGCGAGAAGGGCCGCTATCTCGCTGAGCTCAAAGAGTACCTGCGGATCCCGTCGATCTCGACCGACCCGGACTACAAGGGCGATGTCGACCGCTGCGCCGACTGGCTGGTCGGCAAGCTCCAGGCCGCCGGGCTCACCACCGAGAAGATCGCCACCGACGGCCATCCGCTGGTCTACGCCGAGTGGCTGGGCGCCGGTCCGGGACTGCCGACCGTGCTGTTCTACGGCCACTACGACGTCCAGCCGCCGGATCCGCTCGACGAGTGGCGCAATCCGCCGTTCGAGCCGACCGAAGAGGGCGACCTCCTCGTCGGCCGCGGCACGACCGACGACAAGGGGCAGTCGTACGCCCACGTCAAGGCGGTCGAGGCGATGCTCGCGGTGCGCGGCAAGCTCCCCGTAAACGTCAAGTTCCTGGTCGAGGGTGAAGAAGAAGCGGGCGGCGAGGCGATCGAGAAGTACGTCCGCGCCGACGGCGGCAAGAAGCTCGCCTGTGACGCGGTCGTGATCTCCGACACCTCGCTCTGGGCGCCCGGCATTCCGGCCCTCACCTACGGCCTGAAGGGTTTGGCCTATTTCGAGATCCGCGTCCAGGGCCCCAATCGCGACCTGCACTCCGGGGTCTACGGCGGCGGCGTCACCAACCCGGCGAATGCCCTGGCCGAGATCGTCGCCAGCCTGCGCGACTGTCGCACCGGCGAG
>Ga0209477_1001827_pt1 | contig 12687 bp, 12 predicted proteins | sample KloWWTupernatant_FD_187180 | JGI IMG/M metagenome (GOLD analysis project Ga0209477, IMG submission 187180) | Active sludge microbial communities from Klosterneuburg, Austria, studying microevolution and ecology of nitrifiers - Klosterneuburg... | ecosystem: Engineered > WWTP > Aerobic digester >...
AACTGCTCGCGCAGGCCCGGCGGCCCTTGGTGATTGCCGGCGGCAGCGGCTGGACGGCTGCGGCAGCGCAATCGCTTGAGCGGTTTGCACAGGTCTGGCAATTGCCGGTCGCATGTGGATTCCGGTTCCAGGATACGTTCGACAACCGTCACCCGTTGTATGCCGGAGACGTGGGCATCGGCATCAATCCTCGCCTGGCGCAGCGTGTGCGCGATGCAGACCTGGTGATCGCGTTGGGAGTGCGGCTGGGCGAGATGACCACGGGCGGCTACACGCTGCTCGAACCGCCGCGACCGCGGCAGCGGCTGGTGCACATCCATGCTGGCGCCGAGGAACTCGGGCGCGTCTATGCCGCCGACTTGCTTCTGCAGGCCACCATGGGCGCCGCCGCAGGCGCCCTGGGTAGCCTGGTGCCAACGAGGGCGCTGGAATGGGGCGACTGGACTGCAGCCGCACACGCCGATTACCTCGCCAACCTCGAGGCGCCGACCGCCGCACCGCTGGACATGGCCGCGGTGATGAAGACGGTGCAACGCCGCGCGCCGTCTGACACGATCTACACCAACGGCGCCGGCAACTACAGCGGCTGGCTGCATCGCTTCGTGCAGTATCCGGGTTTGCAGCACGCTGGTCGTACGCAACTCGCCCCCACATCGGGCGCCATGGGCTACGGCCTGCCTGCTGCGGTGGGTACTGCCCTGTTGTATCCCCATCGCACCGTGGTCAACGTCGCCGGCGACGGCGACTTCCTGATGAACGGCCAGGAGCTGGCCACCGCCGCGCAGTACGACGCCGGCCTGGTCGTGATCGTGTTCAACAACGGCATGTACGGCACCATCCGCATGCACCAGGAGCGCGAGTACCCGTCGCGCGTGCTCGGCACCGCGCTGGCGAACCCCGACTTCGTGAAGTACGGCGACGCCTTCGGCGGCTTCGGCGTGCGAGTCGAGCGCACCGAACAGTTCGAGCCCGCCATGCGCGCCGCCCTCGAGCACGCACGCACGAAGCGCCGCCCCGCGCTCGTCGAACTGCAGGTCGACCCCCAGGCGATCACGCCCAACCTCACGCTCGACGCGATCCGCGCTTCAGCGGCGAAGCGGTAGCGCCGCGCGCTGTCTCTGCTTCGTTCTAGCTGCGGTTTGCAGTTTGCGCGTTCAGGGCCGCGCTGCGGCGAGCCGTGCCCGATGGCGGCGCAAATGCTGCGGCCCCGCTTCGCGGGGCTTCCCTCGCCTGCCTCGCAGACTCGCACCCGCGGCCGACGGGCGCTTCGCGCCCGACGGCGACGGGTCCCGCGAGTCTGCTTTCGGCAGCGCTCGGCTTGCATACGCGCCGCCATCGGGCATCGCCCGCCGCAGCGCGGCCCCGAACGCGCAAACCGAACGTGGCGTCGATGAGTTCGCAGACAAGCCGCAGGCCCGCATCCGCCCGGGAATCGCCACGACGACAGCGACAGGACAAGACGCCGACGCCGGACAGGTGGCACCGCAAGAGTCCCGGGCGTACCGCTCGCTCGGGGCGCTCACGGGCCGCGGTCGGCGCGGCCGGCCGGCGTGCGGCGCGGCCCGTGAGCGCACCGAGCGCCCCGAGCGCCCCGGCGCGAGTTCACCCCTTGCGCTTGCGCGCCTGCACTTCCAGGATGACGTCCGCGAACTCGTCGACGTCCTCGAAGCTGCGGTACACCGACGCGAAGCGCACGTAGGCCACCTTGTCGAGTCGCTTGAGTTCGCGCATCACAAGTTCGCCGATGCGCTCGCTCGGCACCTCGCGCAGCCCGAGGCTGAGCAGCTTTTCCTCGATGCGGTGGATCGCCGCGTCGACCGCCTCTGCACTGACCGGTCGCTTGCGCAGCGCCAGCGCCATCGACGCGCGCATCTTGCGCCGGTCGAACTCGGTGCGCACGCCGTTCTTCTTAACCACGGCGGGCAGCGCCAGTTCCACGCGCTCGTAGGTCGTGAAGCGCTTGTCGCAGTTCAGGCAGCGGCGACGCCGGCGCGTGCTATCGCCGTCGTCGGATTCGCGGGTCTCGATGACCTGCGTGTCGGGGTGGTCGCAGAACGGGCAGCGCATCGCGCGCTCGCGCCCGATCAGCCGTAGACCGGGAACTTCGCCGTCAGCTGCCCGACCTTCTCGCGCACCGTCGCCAGCTTCGCCGAATCGCCCGGGTGATCGAGCACGTCGGCGATCAGGTGCCCGACCTGTCGCGTCTCGTCCTCGCCGAAGCCGCGCGTGGTCATCGCAGGCGTGCCGAGCCGGATCCCGCTGGTGACCATGGGTTTCTCCGGGTCGTTGGGGATCGAGTTCTTGTTGCAGGTGATGTGCGCATCGCCGAGTACGCGCTCGGCTTCCTTGCCGGTGATCTTCTTGGCGCGCAGGTCGACCAGCATCAGGTGCGACTCGGTGCGGCCCGACACGATGCGCAGCCCGCGCTCGATGAGCGTCTGCGCGAGCACCTGCGCGTTGGTGGCGACCTGCCGCTGGTAGGCCTTGAAGGCCGGCTGCAGCGCCTCGTGGAACGCGACGGCCTTGGCAGCGATCACGTGCATCAGCGGGCCGCCCTGCAGCCCGGGGAAGATCGCCGAGTTGATCGCCTTCTCGTGGCGCTCGGGCATCAGGATGAAGCCGCCGCGCGGACCGCGCAGGCTCTTGTGCGTGGTCGACGTGACGACGTCGGCGTGCGGCACGGGGTTCGGATAGACGCCGCCGGCGATCAGCCCCGAGTAGTGCGCCATGTCGACCATCAGCAGCGCGCCGACGTCCTTCGCGACCTTCGCGAAACGTGCCCAGTCGATACGCAGGCTGTACGCCGAAGCGCCGGCGATGATCAGCTTCGGCTTGTGCTCGTGCGCCTTGCGCTCCATCGCGTCGTAGTCGATCGCCTCGGACTCGTCGAGTCCGTAGGACACGACCTTGAACCACTTGCCCGACATGTTCAGCGCCATGCCATGCGTCAGGTGCCCGCCCTCCGCGAGGCTCATGCCCATGATCGTGTCGCCGGGCTTCAGGAACGCCAGGAACACGGCCTCGTTGGCCTGCGCGCCCGAGTGCGGCTGCACGTTCGCGCAGTCGGCGCCGAACAATTGTTTCAGCCGGTCGATCGCCAGTTGCTCGGCGATGTCGACGTATTCGCAGCCACCGTAGTAGCGCCTGCCCGGGTACCCCTCGGCGTACTTGTTGGTCAGCTGGCTACCCTGCGCCGCCATCACCGCCGGACTCGCGTAGTTCTCCGAAGCGATCAGCTCGATGTGCGCCTCCTGGCGCTGGTTCTCGAGGCGGATCGCGTTCCAGAGATCGGGGTCGGTCGCGGGAATGCCGTGGTTGCGGTCGAACATGGGGTCACCGTCTGGGTCGCTTCGGGGCGCCGGGCTCGCGCCGGCAGCCGGGATTCTAATGGATCGACGCAACGGATCAGCGACGGGCCTCGACGTCGTCGAGCGCGTCCTCGAGGTGCGCGACGTCGGCCCAGGCGATCAGCCTGAAGCCGCCACCGTCCCAGGCAACACGATTGAGGCTCGCATTGAGCAGGTCGTGCGTGCGCGGCGCCTCGAGCGGCAGGCCCGTGGCGAGCCGGTACGCGACGTCGAGCACGCCGCCGTGCGTCACCACGACGACCGTCTCGCCCGGGTGGCGGCCCACGAGTTCGCCCAGCACCGCCGCGACGCGCGCGTGGAACGCGCGAAGCGACTCGCCGCCGCCCGGCAGCGCGAAGTCGGGCTCGCGGGACCGCCAGCGGCGCCACGCGTGCGGCTCGTCGCGCTGCAGTTCGTCGTGGGTGCGCCCCTCGAATTCGCCGTAGTGCCGCTCGCGCAGCCGCGCGTCCACGCGCGCCTCGATGCCGTGAACCTCGGCGATCGGCTCGGCGGTCTGGCGCGCGCGCGCGAGGTCGCTCGCGTAGAGCACGCCCAGCGGCCAGTTGGCGAGGCGTCGCCCGGTGCGCGCGGCCTGCGACCGGCCCTCGTCGTCCAGCGGGATGTCGATCTGCCCCTGGAAGCGTCGCTCACGGTTCCAGGCGGTGACGCCGTGGCGGATCAGCACCAGTTCGGTGTGCGGGCGCTCGCCCGTTCGCGCGCTCAAGCCGATGCCGGTGCGAGTCTCGGGTTCAGCGTGTAGGTGCCGGTGATCGACGCCTCGCCGAGTCGGTGATGCGCGATCACCTTGCGCGCGTCGGCGCCGCTGAAGCGGCCCATCAGCGGCAGCCGCTCGACGTCGAGCGCGTAGACCGTGAACACGTAGCGATGAACGATCGAATCGTTCCAGGGCGGGCACGGCCCGTCGTAGCCGAAATAGTCGCCGCCCATGTCGTGGTCGTCGGCGAACCACGACGTGTAGTCGTTGACCCCCTGGCGCGCACCCTGGCGCGTCGCCGGCCCCATCTTGCCCTTCGGCGTCACCTTGTCCGAGTACTCGCCTGCCGCGATCGAGTCGAGGCCCGCCGGCAGGTCGACCAGCACCCAGTGGAAGAAATCGATGCGCTTGAGCGTCGACGGAATCTCGCGCCCCTCCTGGTTGACGTCGTCGGGACGGCTGGGCACGTCGGGGTCGTGGCAGATGATCGCGAACGAACGCGTGCCGACCGGCGCCCCCGACCACGACAGCTGCGGATTTCGATTCGACGACAGCGTCACGTGCGATTTCGGATCGACGCGGCAGAACGCGAACTCGGCCGGAATCGGCTGCCCGTCCGCAAAGGATTCACTGAAAAGTCTCATCGCCTGGTTCTCCCTGGCCGCCGTCGCTGGCGGCCGTCCATGGTGCACCTTAACGCGTCGCGGGCGGCCAGCGCACCTGTAGGGCATTTTCCGCCATGGTCAGCCAGTCGCTTCCAGCGTCACCCGGGCGAACCTGCGCTTGCCGACCTGCACGACATAAGTGCCCGCCGGCAGCCTGAGCGACCTGTCGTCGATCCGGACGCCGTCGATGCGCACGCCGCCCTGATCGATGTTGCGGTTGGCCTCGGTCGTCGACGGCGCCAGTTGCGCCTGCTTGAGCAGCTGTGCGATCGCCATCGGCGCGCCGCGAAGGACGACCTCGGGCATGTTCTCGGGTGCGGCCCCGTGCCGGAAACGGGCGTCGAACTCGGCCAGCGCGGACTCGGCAGCGTCGGGCGAATGGAAGCGCGCCACGATCTCCTGCGCCAGCATCACCTTCGCGTCGCGCGGATTGCGCCCGCTCGCGCACTGCTCGCGCAGGCCGGCGATGTCAGCCAGCGAACGGAACGACAGCAACTCGAAGTAGCGCCACATCAGTTCGTCGGAGATCGACATCAGCTTGCCGAACATCTCGGTCGGCGGCTCGGTGATGCCGACGTAGTTGTTCTTCGACTTCGACATCTTCTCGACGCCGTCCAGCCCCTCGAGCAGCGGCATCGTCAGGATGCATTGCGGCTCCTGGCCGTACTCGCGTTGAAGTTCGCGCCCGACCAGCAGGTTGAACTTCTGGTCGGTTCCGCCCAGCTCGATGTCGGACTTCAGCGCGACCGAGTCGTAGCCCTGCATCAACGGATACAGCAGTTCGTGCACCGAGATCGGCACGCCGGCGCGGAACCGCTTCGTGAAGTCGTCGCGCTCCATCATCCTCGCGACCGTATAACGCGCCGCCAGCTGGATCATGCCGCGCGCACCCAGCGGATCCGACCACTCGGAGTTGTAGCGGATCTCGGTGCGCTCGCGGTCGAGAACCAGGCTGGCCTGGTCGAAGTACGTCCCCGCATTCTGCTCGATCTGCTCGCGCGTGAGCGGCGGGCGGGTGGTGTTGCGACCCGACGGGTCGCCGATCATCGCGGTGAAGTCGCCGATCAGGAAGATGACCGTGTGGCCCAGGTCCTGCAGCTGGCGCATCTTGTTCAGCACCACGGTGTGGCCGAGGTGCAGGTCGGGAGCGGTCGGGTCCAGGCCGAGCTTGATCCGCAGCGGGGTGCCGGTCGCTTCGCTGCGGGCCAGCTTGGCGAGCCAGTCGGACTCGACCAGCAACTCGTCGCAGCCGCGCAGGCTGATCGCCAGCGCGTCGCGGGTGCGTTCGGTCACAGGCCAGGCTGCACCGGGCCGTGATCCCGGTGCGGCCGGCGCGGACGCCTCGGGCGCTGCCGCACTCGCCCCGGAAGGGGCGCCCAGGGCGGGCCCCGTCGGATTCTTCGCGCCGTCCATCGTCATTTCGTGACAAGCTTCGTGGTCTGATCCGGTAGAATCTGTCGCTGTTCCCGGACCGGCCGGGTGGCGTCCTCTGGCGTCGCTGATTTCGTCGGGCCAAGGGGCCAGATTCTAGCCGAGGGCGCCCGGGGCCCCGGCACTGAAGCGGAACCTCAGACCAGACGAACCAGCCAGAGCGATGAGCCAGCTACCCATCCCCAGTTTTCCAAAGGTGGCGACCGCGGTTGCCGCGACGCTCGGCCTGGCCGCCATGACCGCGTTCGGTACGGCGCCGCTGCGCGAAGTCGAATTGCCGCCCATGCGGACCATCGTCGAAAGCGTCGCGTTCGTCCCTGCAACGCAGGCCGTCGACGCCGGCGCGCAGGCTTTCGTGCGTTCCGAGCGCATCCGGCGCGGCGAGACGCTCGCGTCGCTGCTCGACCGCCTCGGCGCGACCGACGGCGAATTCCAGAAGTTCGTCGCTTCCGACCGCCAGGCACGCAAGCTGATGCAGCTGCAGGCCGGACGGACCGTCACCGCCGAGATCGACGAGGCCGGGCGCGTGCAGTCGCTCCAGTACCGATTCGGCAACCTCGATACCGAAACCGCCGCCGCGTCGCAGCCGACCGGCCGGCTCTCGATCCGTCGCGACGGCAACCGGATCGAGGCGCGCGAGGAGCCGATCGTGCTCGAGCGACAGGTCGCCGTGGGCGTCGCCGAGGTCAAGACGTCGCTGTTCGCCGCGATCGACGCCGCGGGCATTCCCGAGTCCGTGGCCAGCCAGATCGCCGACGTCCTCGATGGCGAGGTCGATTTCGCCCGCGACCTGCGCCGCGGCGACACGCTGCGGGTCGTCTACGAGGTCATCCGCGAAGCCGACAGCCTCGATGTGCCGACGGTCAGCCGGATCCTGGCCATGGAATTCACGGTCAACCGCGGTCGTCACGAGGCGGTGTGGTTCGAACGCGGCGATGGAGGCGAAGGCGAATACTTCTCGTTCGACGGACGCAGCCTGCGCAAGGCGTTCCTGCAGCACCCGGTCGAGTTCAGCCGCATCTCGTCGGGCTTCAGCAACGCCCGCATGCACCCGATCCTCAAGTACACCCGCGAACACAAGGGCGTCGATTTCGCGGCTCCCGCCGGCACCAAGGTCCGCAGCTCCGGCGACGGCGTCGTGGAGTTCGTCGGCCAGCAACGCGGCTACGGCAACGTCATCGAGATCCGCCATCGCAACGGCGTCTCGACGCTGTACGCGCACCTGAACGGCTTCTCCTCCGGCCTGTCCCAGGGCGCGCACGTGGCCCAGGGCGAAGTGATCGGTTTCGTCGGCTCGACCGGCTGGTCCACCGGCCCGCACCTGCACTACGAGTTCAAGGTGAACGGCGAGCAGGTCGACCCGCTGTCGGTCGTGATGCCTGAATCGGCGCCTCTCGACACCGCCGAGCGCGAGCGCTTCGCCGCGCAGACCACCGGGCTGCGCACGCTGCTGGCCCAGCTCGACGGCGTCCGGCTCGCCCGCTTCGAGTAGGGAAACCGGGGCGCCGACCGTGCGCCGCTTCATCGGGCTGATGTCGGGCACCAGCCTCGACGCGGTCGACGGTGCGCTGATCGAACTGGACGAAGGCGGCGCGGGGCTGCGCACCGCTGCCTTTGCCAGTCATCCCTTCGACCACGCGCTGCGCGACGAGCTCGAGGCGCTCCAGGAACCCGGCCCCGACGAATTGTCGCGTGCGGCGATGTCGGCCAATCGACTGGCCGACGCCTATGCGCGGGTCGTCGCCCGACTGCTCGCCGAAACCGGGTGCCCGGCGTCGGCGATCACCGCGATTGGCGCGCACGGCCAGACCGTCCGGCACCGACCCGAACTCGGCTACACGATCCAGCTGCTGAATCCGGCACGGCTCGCCGAAGCTTGCGGCATCGCGGTGGTCAGTGACCTGCGCGCCGCCGACGTCGCTGCCGGCGGACAGGGGGCGCCGCTGGCACCGGCGTTTCACGCGCAGGTCTTCCGGCACGCGGCCGAGCGCCGCGCCGTGGTCAACCTGGGCGGCATCGCCAACGTCAGCCTGGTACCGCCCGGCGCGCCGGACGCCGAGGCGGTGCTCGGCTTCGACACCGGCCCGGCCAACACGCTTCTCGACGGCTGGTGCCGCCGGTATACCGGCGCAGCGTTCGACTGCGGCGGCGACTGGGCACGCGGGGGCCGGTCCGACGCGGCGTTGCTCGAGGCGTGGCTCGCCGAACCCTACTTCGGCGTCGCCCCGCCCAAGAGCACCGGGCGCGACCTGTTCAACTCCGACTGGCTCGATCGCTCGCTGGCCGCGACGTCCGACGCCAGGGCACCGGATCCATGCGACGTGCAGGCGACGCTGGTCGAGCTCACCGCAGTCACCGTAGCCCGTGCCTGCCGGGCGTTGCGCAGCGACCGGATCTTCGTCTGCGGCGGGGGCGCACGCAACCGTTTCCTGATGGAGCGCCTGGCCGCACACGCCGCGCCCACGCCGGTTGCGTCGACTCAGGCGCTCGGCATCGATCCCCAGGCGGTGGAAGCGGCGGCCTTCGCGTGGCTGGCCGCGCAGCGGGTGGACCGGTTGCCCGGCAACCTGCCGTCGGTCACCGGCGCACGCGGAGCGCGCGTGCTCGGCCTGCTGGCCGAGCCGCGCCCGCGCGAATGATCAGGAGAACGACGAACCGCAGCCGCAGGTGCTGCTGGCGTTCGGGTTCTTGATCACGAACTGGGCGCCTTGCAGGTCTTCCTTGTAGTCGATCTCGGCGCCGACCAGGTACTGGAAGCTCATCGCGTCGACGAGCAGCGTGACGCCGCCCTTCTCCATGACGGTGTCGTCTTCGTTGGTTTCCTCGTCGAACGTGAATCCGTACTGGAAACCCGAACAGCCGCCGCCCTGCACGAACACGCGCAGCTTCAGCGCCGGATTGCCCTCTTCGTCGATCAGTTCCTTGACCTTGGCCGCCGCGCTGTCGGTAAACAGCAGCGGTGCGGGCATTTCTGCGACAGCGCTCATCGATGACCTCCGTTGGCCGGCTATTGTAGGACGCGCTCAGAAACCGTGCCAGCAACGGGGCATTGCCCGAAGCCCGCCGCGCGGTCTACTCGTTGCTGGCAGCCAGTTTGAGGTCGGCGCGGGCTTCTTCAAGGTGCGCGACTGCGCCGTCGAGCACCGCGCCGTGGTGCATCTCGATCGCCCGATAGCGGATCTCGCCGCTCACGTGCGCGCTGGGCTGCAGTTCGAGGAGTTCGTCGGCCTGTACCGGCCCGACGATCGTGCCGTTGACCACGAGGTGCGTGGCGCGGACCTCGCCCTCGATGCGTGCATTCTCCGACAGCACCAGCATGCTCGGCTCGCCGGCCTCGGCAATCACGTTGCCGCGCACCTCGCCATCGATCCGCAGGCCGCCGCGAAAGCGCACGTCGCCTTCGATCGCGGTGCCCGCGCCGATCAGGCAGTCGATCGTGCCGGGATTGAGCTTCCTCTTGCCGAACATTCCGTCTCCTCGCCTCAGAGGGAGGCCGTCTGCTCGGCGCGCAGCGCCCCCCTCTCGAGTACACGCAGCTTCACCGACGTCAGCTCGGCCCCCTCCGGAACCTGGAAGTGCCCTTCGACGCGCAGCAGGCGCCGGAAGGACATCTTCATCCGCTCGCGCCCGCCGGCAGGACCGTCGTCGGGCAGGACCAGCGTCTTCGTGCGGCCCTGGCTGACGGTGGTCACCAGCAGTTGCAGCGTCCCGCTGAATGCCCGATCGGCGCGTCCAGCCTGCATCAGTAGGGCACGATAGCGCATCCGGTTGGGCTCTCCGGCGTCCGGCTCGACCTCGAACCGACGAATGGCGACCGGGCCCTGCGAATCGGCAGCCGGCAGCAGGCTCTCGAGATAGGCAAGGTCGGCCTTGAGCTCGGCGTTCTCGGCCTCGAGCGCGCGGATCTGCTGCTCGCGACGCGCGGCGGCGACCTGGTCGATCCGCAGCTGGCTGTCCCCCGACACGATCGCGGTGATCCGCTCACGCTCGGCGCTCTCGTCGGCGACCCGCTCGCCGAGGCGTGCCACTTCGGCGCTCAGGCGGCCGTGCTCGGCCGCGGCGCTGTCGAGCACCGAACTCCACAGCCACATGCCGCCGGCAGCGCCGATGGCCGCAACGAAGGCGAGCGAGACCAGTCGCAATGGCCACGGCACGTGACGTCGGACAGTCATCCGGGCCGCGCTCACCGAGCGGCGGCGGCGCGCGAGAAACGTCCTTCTCATGACAGGCGCTGCGCAAACGCTGAATCCCGGCCACGGGCACGAGGGCCCGAGGTGGGTGCGAGGGCCCGAGCCGCGGCGTTGGCGACCCGGAGAACCTCCGGAACGGCCGGAACCGGCTGCATGGCGCGCGGCGGCCGGACCTGCGGTCGGCCGCGAGCGGCTGTCGTGCTAGCCGGACCCGCCCGGGCGAAGGTTCATGGTAGCACCGGCACCTGGTCGAGACCGGTGCCTTCCGGCAGCCCGAACATGAGGTTCATCGCCTGGACACCCTGTCCCGACGCCCCCTTGACCAGGTTGTCCTCGACCACCAGCACCATCAGCAGGTCGCTGCCCGGCGGGCGGTGGACCGCGATGCGCGCCGTGTTCGAAGCGCGGACCGAGCGGGTCTCGGGCGTCGAGCCGGCCGGCATCACGTCGACGAAAGGCTCGCCTGCGAAGCGACGCTCGTACAGCGCCTGCAGGTCCAGCTCGCGGCCGGCCGGCGTCAGGCGGGCGTAGAGCGTGGCGAAGATCCCGCGCACCATCGGCACGAGGTGCGGCGTGAAGACGAGGTTCACCGGCTTGCCGGCGATCGCCTCCAGCCCCTGGCGGATCTCCGGCAGGTGCCTGTGGCCGCTCACCGAGTACGCCTTGAAGTTGTCGCCAGCCTCCGCCAGCAGGGTCGCCACCTCGGCCTTGCGACCGGCGCCCGACGCGCCGGACTTGCAGTCGGCGATCAGGCTGTCGCGCTCGACCAGGTCGCCGCCGGCCGCGGACACTGCCGCCGGATCCAGCACCGGCAGGAAGCCGAGTTGAACGGAAGTCGGGTAGCAGCCCGGCAAGCCGACCACCCTCGCCTTGCGGATGGCCTCGCGATTGACCTCGGGCAGACCGTAGACGGCCTCGGCGAGGATGTCCGGGCATGCGTGCGGCATCTTGTACCAGCGCTCGAACTCGTCCGTGTCCTTGAGCCGGAAATCGGCAGCCAGGTCGATCACCTTGACGCCGGCGGCAAGCAGTTCGCGCGCCTGCGACATCGCCACGCCGTGCGGCGTCGCGAAGAACACCACGTCGCAGCGATCGAGCGGCGCGTCGGCCGGGTCGGAGAACGCCAGCTTCACGCGCCCGCGCAACGACGGGAACATCTCGGCGACCGGCATGCCGGTCTCCTTGCGCGAAGTGATCGCCACCAGTTCGGCCTGCGGATGCTGTACCAGCAGCCGCAACAATTCGACGCCGGTGTATCCGGTGCCGCCGACGATTCCGATCCTGATCATCTTCGACTCCCTGGGTGCAAGCTGGGTTCCCCGAGGCAGGCGCGCCAGATGCGAAAAGGCCGCCTGCTGGGCAAGGCGGCCTGTTCCCGAAGCGCGCTTCGGCGCTGAAACCCGCGGATCAGCGCTTCGAGAACTGCTTGCGACGTCGGGCCTTGTGGAAGCCGACCTTCTTGCGTTCGACCTCGCGCGCATCGCGCGTGACCAGCCCGGCGCCGGACAGCGACGGCTTGAGCGCCGCGTCGTAGTCGATCAGCGCGCGCGTGACGCCGTGGCGCACCGCGCCGGCCTGGCCCGACTCGCCGCCGCCGGCGACGTTGACCTTGATGTCGAAACTCTGCAGGTTGTCCGTGAGCTCGAGCGGCTGGCGCACGACCATGCGGCCAGTCTCGCGGGCAAAGTAGTCGTCGAGCGGCTTGCCGTTGACGACGAACTTGCCGGTGCCGCGCTTCAGGAAGACCCGCGCGACCGAGGTCTTGCGCCGGCCGGTGCCGTAGTAGTAATCGCCGATCATCGCGTCAGACCTCCAGGACCTTCGGCTGTTGCGCCGAGTGCGGGTGCGTGCCCTCGGCATACACCTTCAGTTTCTTGATCATCGCGTAGCCGAGCGGACCCTTGGGCAGCATGCCCTTCACCGCCTTCTCGAGCGCGCGCCCCGGGAACCGCGACTGCATCTTGCCGAACGTGGTCTCGGTGATGCCGCCGGGGTAACCGCTGTGGCGGAAATAGGTCTTGTCTTCGGCCTTGTTGCCGGTAACGCGCAGCTTCGCCGCGTTGACCACGACGATGAAATCGCCGGTGTCGACGTGCGGCGTGAACTCGGGCTTGTGCTTGCCGCGCAGGCGATGGGCGATAGCGGCGGCGAGGCGGCCGAGCACCTTGTCGGTGGCATCGACTACGAACCAGTCGCGCTCGACCTCGTGCGGCTTGGCGGAAAACGTCTTCATGAGTCTCTCTCGGGAGGAGGCGCCCGCTTGGCGGAAGCGCCCCGGCGAAACCCGCGTGCCCGCCCACGCCGAAACGAACGAGGGGTCGCGGAAAGCCTTCAATTGT
>Ga0209477_1001828_pt1 | contig 12677 bp, 11 predicted proteins | sample KloWWTupernatant_FD_187180 | JGI IMG/M metagenome (GOLD analysis project Ga0209477, IMG submission 187180) | Active sludge microbial communities from Klosterneuburg, Austria, studying microevolution and ecology of nitrifiers - Klosterneuburg... | ecosystem: Engineered > WWTP > Aerobic digester >...
CGCGCGTTGACTATGTCGAGACCCGCCTGACCGAGCAAGGTCATGCGCTGCTGGCGCCTGACCACGACAGCACCCCTGCGCTGGCCCAGGTGCATACGCCGCGCTACCTGCAATTCCTTACGACGGCCTGGTCGCAGTGGCTGGCGCTTGACCTGGCCAACGCCGATGTCCAGCCCTTTCCGTCGGTCTGGCCTGTGCGCACCCTGCGCAGCGACATCGAACCCGACAATTTCGTCGCCCGCCTTGGGCTGTATTCCATGGACAACGGCTCACCCTTGGCCGCTGGCACCTGGCAGGCTGCCAAGGCCGGCGCCGATGCCGCTGCCAGCGCAGCAGTGCGCGTGGCCGGTGGTGCGCGCGCTGCGTTCTGCTGTACGCGCCCGCCGGGCCACCATGCGGGGCCGGACTTCATGGGGGGATACTGCTTTCTCAACAATGCGGCTGTGGCTGCGCAAACGTTGCGCGACCAGGGCGCAGCCCGTGTGGCTGTGCTTGACGTGGACTACCACCACGGTAACGGCACGCAAAGCATTTTTTATGACCGCGCCGATATGCTGTTTGTCAGTATTCATGGCGATCCGCGCACCGAATACCCGTTCTACCTGGGCCATGCCGATGAAACCGGTGAAGGCGCCGGGGCGGGTTTCAATCTCAACCTTCCGCTGGCGGCGGGGAGCTCTGTCGTGGCCTGGTTTGACGCTTTGGAGCATGCCTGTGGGCGCATTGCGGCGGATGGAGTCGATGCACTGGTGGTGTCGCTGGGGCTCGATACCTATGAGGGTGATCCGATCTCGCGCTTCGCGCTGGCTTCATCGGATTTTTTGCGCCTGGGCAAACGCCTGGCACGGCTGGGCATGCCCACGGTATTTGTGCTGGAGGGTGGTTATGCGGCTGCAGAGCTGGGCACCAATGCGGTGAACGTGCTCGATGGTTTTGAACAGGCTTGATGATAGAAGGAATGGGTATGGTGGATACGGTCGATTGCGTGGTGGTGGGTGCTGGCGTGGTGGGACTGGCGGTGGCGCGTGCGCTGGCGCTGCAGGGGCGCGAGGTGCTGGTGCTGGAAGCCGCGGACGCCATGGGTACCGGCACCAGTGCGCGCAACAGCGAGGTCATCCATGCGGGCCTGTATTACGCCACGGGTTCGCTCAAAGCACGCCTGTGTGTGCAGGGCCGCGCGATGTTGTACGACTACTGCGCCGAGCTCCATGTTCCGCACCAGCGCTGCGGCAAACTGGTGGTGGCCACGGATGCCGCGCAGTTGCCTGCCTTGCAGGCAGTGCAGCGCCACGCACAGGCCAATGGCGTGCTCGACCTGCAGTGGCTCGACCGCTCTGCGGCGCAGGTGCTGGAACCTGCCCTTGAATGTGTGGCTGCCCTGCATTCGCCCAGCACCGGCATTGTGGACAGCCACGGACTGATGCTGGCCTTGCTGGGAGATCTGGAGCACCACGGTGGCGTTTTAGCATTAAATTCGCCTCTGGCGCACGCCCAGTGCGCGCAAGAAGCTATTGAATTGATAGCGGAAGACGGCACGCGATTGCGTGCAACAACGGTGGTGAACGCGGCCGGTCTGGCCGCCCCCGGCCTGGCGGCGCGGTTTGCAGGAATGGACCCGGTGCATGTACCGCAGGCGTGCTATGCCAAGGGCAACTATTTCACGCTCAGTGGCCGGGCGCCATTCTCCCGCCTGATCTATCCGGTGCCCGAAGCCGCAGGCCTGGGTGTGCACCTAACGCTGGACCTGGGCGGCCAGGCCAAGTTTGGCCCCGATGTGCAATGGGTGGACAGTGCCGACGACCTGCTGGTGGATGCCACGCGGGGCGATGCTTTTTACGCACAAGTGCGCAAATACTGGCCGGGGCTGCGCGATGGTGCGCTGGCGCCGGGCTACGCCGGCATTCGCCCCAAGGTGCGCGGCCCGCAGGGCCTGATGACCGACTTCTGTATCCAGGGGCCGGCAGTGCACGGGGTACCCGGCCTGGTTCAGCTGTTTGGAATCGAATCTCCTGGCCTGACCAGCGCGCTGGCCATCGGTGCCCATGTCGCTGCGCTGCTGCAAAACTGACGGGTGACAGCCGCATCCAACCAACTTTCTTGCGGGGTTTTGCTAAGATGGGCCCATGGTGGTCGCAAATTGGCACCTGCGGGCCTGCCTGATTTGTATTTTCATGAAAGGCTGATATGACGACTTCTGCAAACGATGTACTCCAAAGCACCCAGACCGAGTTGGAGAAGCTGGTGACCGATCTGCGCGCACTGATGTCCAACAAGGATTTTGACGGGGTGCCCGAGATCAAGATGCTGCGCCAGCGCCTGGACGATGGCATTCACAACGCGCGTGACTCTGCTGTGCGGGCTGCCCAGGAAGCTGCGCGCCAGGCCAAGGACGCCGCACGCGCCGCCGACCGTTATGCCCACGACGAGCCTTGGCGTGTTGCCGGTGCTGCCATGGCTGTGGGCGCGCTGGTGGGATTCCTGCTTGCACGCCGTTGACGCGGCCGAGCCCGTGCGGGAAGGGGTACAAGAGAAAAGGGGAACGCGATGAACTGGATTTCCCTGCTCGGACTTGAAACCCTTGTCCTGCGCTGGCGCGCCGCAGCCATGGAAGGCGCCATGGCCCTTGAAGACCGGGCCGAGTTGGCCCGTCTTGAGTGGCACGATCAGAAACGAAGGATTGGCCAGTTATTGCTGCTGGGCATTGCCGTGGCGGCGCTGACCGTGGTGGCGATGGTTCTTCTTTCGCTGGCTTTGCTGGTGCAGTTCTGGGACACGCCACACCGTTCACTGGTGGCCTGGATTTTGGCGGCCCTGTGGTTGTTGGTCTGGGGCGGCTCCTTGGCCGCACTGCTGTCGGTAACCCGCCAGGCAGGCAATGCCTTTGCACTGACCCGCCAGGAGTTGCAACAAGACTGGCGCGAAATCAAGGAGCAACTGTGAGCACGCCTCGTCCTTCACCTGTGCCCGCAGCGCGGCATCCCAGTGCCCAACAGCAACGGGTGCTTGAGCGCATTGCGGCCCAGCGGGCCAGACTGCGTGCCCGCAGTGCGCAGCGCCATCAACTGCAGACTGAAGCCGGTAGTGCTCAGGGCGTATCTCCTGATGCACCCATGCTTCAGCGGTTGGCGATGTTTGCCAAGTTGCACCCTGTGGCTGTGACCGCCGTGTTGGGCGCGGCACTGGTCGCCGGGCCGCGACGCTTGGTGCGCTGGGTGGGGGTGGTTTTGCCACTCATCATGCAGCTGCGCGGGCGATAAGCCCCACCCATACCGTCAGGCCAGATTTTTGAGTGCGCGCGCCGTGCGTGCCACGATCGCCGGGCCCTCGTAAATCAGACCGGTGTAAATCTGCACCACGTCGGCGCCTGCGCGGATCTTGCTGACGGCATCCTCCGGGCCCATGATGCCGCCCACCCCAATGATGGGGAAGCGGCTGCCCAGGGCGGCGCGCAACTGGCGTATGACTTGGTTGCTGGCCTTTAGAACGGGCGCGCCGCTCAGGCCGCCGGTTTCTTCGGCATGGCGCATGCCTTGCACCGCAGCACGGCTGATGGTGGTGTTGGTGGCGACTACGCCATCCATGCCGTGGCGCTGGAGCGTCGCGGCAATCACGGCCACTTGGGCTTCGTCCAGGTCGGGCGCAATCTTCACAAAGATCGGCACACGGCGCGGTTGGCCGTCGGCTTTGCGGTGCTGCCCGGCCAGTTGTTCGCGCCGCTCGGCAATGGCGCCGAGCAGGCTGTCCAAGGCTGCGTCGCTTTGCAGTGCGCGCAGGTTCTGGGTATTGGGCGAACTGATGTTCACCGTCACATAGTCTGCATGGGGATAAACGCCATCGAGGCAGGTGAGGTAGTCGCGCGTGGCCTCTTCGATGGGCGTGGTAGCGTTCTTGCCGATATTCAGGCCCAGCAGCATGGGGTGCCGCTGCTTGGTGCGGAACTTCGCCTGCTGCACGTTGTGGAGAAAGGCGTCCAGCCCGTCGTTGTTGAAACCCAGCCGGTTGATGAGCGCCCGCGCTTCGGGCAGGCGGAACATGCGCGGCTTGGGATTGCCCGGCTGGCCCTTGGGCGTGACCGTGCCCACTTCAACAAAACCGAAGCCCATGGCGCCCAGCGCGTCGATGCAGCGTGCATTTTTGTCCAGCCCGGCCGCCAGGCCCACGCGGTTAGGAAAGTGCAACCCTGCCAGCTCGATAGGGTCGTGCACGGTTTCATTGCACCAGGCCCACTGCAGGGGCGTTCCCTGGCCGCGGGCCAGCATGTCCATGGTGAGGTCGTGGGCGGCTTCGGCATCGAGGCCGAACAGGAAAGGGCGGGTAAGGGCGTAGGGGATCAGTGACATGGGGATAATTCGCAATTCATCCCCCGATTTTCCTCTATGACGACACCTACCCCTCTGACCCAAGACGAACTGAAGGCCCTGGTCGGCCAAGCTGCCCTGCGCTACGTGGTGCCCGGCGACATTGTGGGCGTGGGCACTGGCTCCACCGTCAACAAGTTTATCGATGCAATGGCTACGATCAAGGACCAGGTGCGCGGAGCTGTTTCCAGTTCAGTCGCCAGCACTGAGCGTCTGCGCGCCATCGGTATCCCGGTGTTCGACGCCAATGAGGTCGAGCAGCTTGCGGTCTATGTGGACGGTGCCGATGAAATCGATGGCCAGGGTTACATGATCAAAGGCGGGGGCGCTGCCTTGACGCGCGAGAAAATCGTGGCGTCGCTGGCACGGCAACTCGTCTGCATCGCTGATGAATCCAAGCTTGTGGACACGCTGGGGCGCTTTCCCCTGCCGGTAGAGGTCATCCCCATGGCGGCGGCGCATATTGCCCGCCGCTTTGCCGTACTGGGCGGCCAGGCCACGCTGCGCCTGAAGAATGGCCAGCCTGTGGTGACCGACAACGGCCAGCACATCCTGGATGTGACGGGTCTGCACATTGCAGACCCTTTGGCGCTGGAGTCCAACATCAACCAGTGGCCCGGCGTGCTCACCGTGGGAATTTTTGCGCACCAGAAGGCGCAGGTCTGCCTGCTGGGAACGGCCCAGGGTGTACAGACGCTGACGTATTGAGCACGGTAACGGGCCCCGGTGCGGGCCCGTGCGTTTAAAACCGGATGCCAGCCGGGTTGGCAGGCGTCGGGGTGCCCGGTGCCGGTGGGGGCAGCACGGGGCGGGCGCGTACCGGTGCGCGCTGGGTTTCTGCGGCTTCCGCAGGGGCTGAAGCTGGCTCAGCACGCTTGACAGCGACCAGCGGTGTCGCGGCGGGGCGCCGGTAGCTGGGAGGCAGTTTCGATTCCTTGGGGTACCCGGCCAAGTCGAGGTACTGCGTCCATTCCGTGTCCGAAAAACCGCGCAACTGCTGCCCGCCGATGGTGCCAAAGGGGAGGTTGGAGCTGCCGCTCAGCCGTTGCAGTGCGGCGGCATCGTCTTCGGTTTCGACCGTGCGCTCGGTAAACGGTACGCCGCGCAACGTTAGCAAGTTGCGTGCATTGACGCAGGGCGTGCAGTCGGGACCGCTATAGAGCGTTACCGGAAACTTTGAAGCCACCTGGCGCAGTTCGTAGGGCAGCGATGCGGTACTTGCCGCAGCAGCGCCCAACGGCGTGGGGCCTGGTGTCACCACGCTATCCGCCGCAGCAGCACCTTTGCTCGGGGCACGGTCAGAGAAGGTCACCTTGCCATCCGGGCCGACGATGCGGTGGACGGACTGTGCGAGGGCCACATTGCATGCACTGGCGGCGCACAGCAAGGCGAGCAGGGTGTGGGATGGGCGCATCAGGTTCATCGGGCAGTCTCCAAAAGAGGGGGCAATTGCCGTATTTTCAGGCCATTCCCTGGTGGCGCAAGAGCGCATCCAGGCTGGGTTCGCGGCCCCGGAAGGCCTTGAAGGATTCCATGGCTGGGCGGCTGCCGCCCGCCTCCAAGATGGACTGGCGATAACGGCGCCCGGTTTCGGCATTGGGCGTGCCATCAGGGGCAGCCGTTTCTTCAAAGGCGGCGTAGGCGTCAGCGCTGAGCACTTCAGCCCATTTGTAGCTGTAGTAGCCGGCAGCATAGCCGCCGGCAAAGATATGACTGAAGGTGTGCGCAGTGCGGCTGAAGGCCGGTGGCTGCAGTACAGCGACTTCGGCGCGCACCAGGTCCAGCAGGGGCATGAAATCCTGCGCTGGGTCGTGCTCGGTGTGCAGCAGCATGTCGAACAGGGAGAACTCGATCTGGCGCAAGGTCTGCATGCCGCTCTGGAAATTCTTGGCAGCAATGATCTTGTCGAACAGCGGCCGGGGCAGGGGCGCACCCGTCTCCACGTGGGAGGTCATGTGCTGCAGAACGTCCCATTCCCAGCAAAAGTTTTCCATGAACTGGCTGGGCAATTCCACGGCGTCCCACTCGACGCCGCCGATGCCTGAGACGTCGCGCTCGTTCACCTGCGTGAGCATGTGGTGCAGGCCGTGGCCGAACTCGTGGAAGAGGGTGATGACGTCGTCGTGCGTCAGCAGGGCTGGTTTGCCGTCCACGCCGCTGGCAAAGTTGCACACCAGGTGGGCCACCGGGGTTTGCAAGACGCCCGTGTCGGGGCGCAACCAGCGGGTACGCACGTCGTCCATCCAGGCGCCACCACGCTTGCCAGTGCGCGCGGGCATGTCTAGGTAGAACTGGCCGACCAGTGTGCCGCCCCGTTCGATACGGTAGAACTCCACCGCAGGGTGCCAGGCTGGAGCCTGGTCGGGCCGGATGGCGACTTCAAACAGTGTTTCGATGATCTTGAAAAGGCCTGCGAGTACGGTGGGGGCCGGGAAATACTGGCGCAGTTCCTGCTCGCTGAAAGCGTAGCGGGCTTCCTTGAGCTTCTCGGCCACATAGGGCCAGTCCCAGGCCTGCGGGTCGTTCAAGCCTAGCTGTTCGGAAGCGAAGGCGCGCAGATCAGCCACGTCTTTCTCGGCGTGTGGGCGCGCACGGCGGGCCAGGTCGCGCAAAAAGGCCACCACTTCGGTGGGCGACTGCGCCATCTTGGGTACTACGGATACTTCGCCAAAATTGGTGTAGCCCAACAGGCGTGCTTCTTCCTGGCGCAAAGCCAGAATTTCTTGGATGAAAGCGCTGTTGTCAAAGCGCGTGGCATCGCCTTCGGCCTGGTCAGAGGCGCGCGTGGTGTAGGCGCGGTAGAGCCGCTCGCGCAGGGCGCTGCTGCGGGCAAACTGCATCACGGGCAGATAACACGGCATTTTCAGCGTGAGCTTGTAACCCTCTTTGCCTTCGACCTCGGCAGCCTGCCGTGCGGCTTGCTGCACATCTTGCGGAACGCCGTCGAGTTCTTCGGCGGTTGCGTAGGAGGCAAAAGCGTCGGTGGCGTCGAGCGTGTTCTCGCTGAACTTTTGCTGCAGCTCGGCCTGGCGTTCCTGGATCTGGGCAAAACGCTCTTTGGCGACCCCGGTGAGTTCAGCGCCCGAGAGCACGAAATTGCGCACGGCGTTCTTCAGGGCCTGGCGCTGTTCGTCATTGAGCAGTGCCGGGTCGACGGCTTTGTACTTGGCATACAGGCGCTCGTCGGCGCCCAGGCGTGTCCAGAACTCGGTCACGCGCGGCAACGCCTCGTTGTAGGCCGCACGCAACTCGGGTGTGTCGGCCACACTGTTGAGGTGGCTGACGGCGCCCCAGGCGCGGCCCAGTTCCTCGGTCGCAACGTCCAGCACCTGGGCGATGGCGTCCCAGCGTGCAGGGAAATCGGTGGCGGTAACAGTTTCCAACGCCGTATCAGCGCGACCCAGCAGGGTGTCGATGGCGGGTGCTACATCGGCAGGCGCGATGCGGTCGAATGCGGGCAGGTCGGAGAAGTCGAGAAGGGGATTGCTCATGCGGGCTTAGATGGCGGCGCGGGGCGCGGGTTCAAGGCGGGTGCGCGGTGTCAGCGTGCAGCCGAGCGTTCAGCGGCTTCGAGGGTGTTGACCAGTAGCATGGTGATGGTCATGGGGCCGACACCGCCGGGTACCGGGGTGATATGGCTGGCCACCGCCTTGACGCCGTCAAAGTCCACATCACCGCAGAGCTTGCCTTCGTCGTTGCGGTTCATGCCCACGTCCAGCACCACGGCACCGGGCTTGACCATATCGGCGGTGAGCACGTTGCGCTTGCCCACGGCGGCGACGATGACGTCGGCCTGCAGCGTCTGGGCCTTGAGGTCTTTGGTGGCGCTGTGGCAGATGGTGACAGTGGCGTTTTTGCCCAGCAGCATCAACGCCATGGGCTTGCCCACGATGTTGCTGCGGCCGATGACCACGGCGTGCTTGCCCTTGAGGTCGTAGCCGATGCTCTCCAGCATCTTCATGCAGCCGTACGGCGTGCAGGGCCAGAAGCCAGGCATGCCGGTCATCAGAGCGCCCGCGCTGGCCATGTGGAAGCCATCGACGTCCTTGGCGGGCGAGATGGCCTCGATGACCTTTTGCGCATTGATGTGCGCGGGCAGGGGCAGCTGCACCAGGATGCCGTGGATGGCTGGGTCGTTGTTGAGGGCGTCTACCCGTGCCAGTAGCTCGGCTTCGCCAAGGTCGGCAGGGTACTGTTCCAGCACCGAGTGCAAACCGGCTTCGTGGCAGGCCTTGACCTTGTTGCGCACGTACACCTGGCTGGCGGAGTTGTCGCCCACCAGCACCACGGCCAGGCCGGGGGTGACCCCACGGGCCTTGAGGGCCTGGGCGCGCTCGGCTACTTCAGCGCGCAGCTGGCGGGAGAGGGCGTTGCCGTCGATCAGTTGGGCTGTCATGCTCAAAATATAGATAAAAAGTGGCTCAAACGCCCTATTTATAAGCGCTACAAGCTATAAAAAAAAATAGCAATCAAGCCTTGGGCGCATTCTGGCCCAGGGCGATCTTGAGCAGGTCGGCTACGGTGTTGGCGCCCAGCTTTTCCATGATGTTGGCGCGGTGCGCCTCCACGGTCTTGATGCTGATGCCCAGGTCGTCGGCGATCTGCTTGTTCAGGCGACCGGCCACGATGCGCTCGAGCACCTGTGCTTCGCGGCTGGTGAGCTTGGAGAGCAGCGCATCGCGGCTGGCGGCCTGCTGGTGGCCTGCAAAGGCTTCGCGCGCATGGTCGAGCATGCGCTCGACCAGGTTCACCAGAGCTTCTTCGTTAAAGGGTTTCTGGATGAAATCCAGGGCACCTTTCTTCATGGTGTTGACGGCCATGGGCACGTCGCCATGGCCGGTGATGAAGACGATGGGCAAGGGCGAATTGCGCTCCAGCAAGCGATCTTGCAGATCCAGGCCCGTCATGCCGCCCATGCGGATATCGACGATCAGGCAGGCAATTTCGCGCGGGTCGTAGCGCGACAGAAACGATTCGGCCGAGTCGAAACAACGTACCCGGTAGTCTCTGCCTTCCAGCAACCATTGAAGCGAATCGCGGACGGCTTCATCGTCGTCCACCACATAGACGGTGCCTTTTTTGGGAATCAAACTCATGCAATTGTCCTTGGGGTGTGTGCGTTTGCTACAGGTTCTGTAGTGTCATTGGCAGGCGCAGCGAGCGGTAACCAGAAGGAAAACCGGCAACCCGTGACCTCTGATCCATTGTAGATGTTCTCGGCCTGCATCCGGCCCTGGTGCGACTCGACGATGCTGCGGCACAGGTTCAGGCCCATGCCCATGCCTTCGCTCTTGGTGGAGAAGAAGGCTTCGAACAGGCGTTCGAGCACCTCGGTGGCCAAGCCCTTGCCGGTGTCCTGCACCACAAACTCGACCACCTGCATGTCTTCGATCTGGCGGGGTACCACGCGCAGCTCCACGCTGCGTCCTGCGGGCGGGCGCTCGGCATGGGCGATCGATTCGGCGCCGTTCTTCATCAGGTTGACCAGAACTTGCTCGATCAGGATGGTGTCGGCCATGACGGGCGGCAGGCGCGCTGCTACATAGTGGGTGAGGCGCACGTTGTGGCGGCGCAGCTCGATGTCGGCCAGTTCTACGGCTTCATCCACCATGGCGGCCACGTCGGCCAGTTGCCGGTTGGGCTCGCTTTTTTTCACGAAATCGCGGATGCGCTGAATGATCTGTCCCGCGCGCTGCGCCTGGTGGGCTGTCTTCTCCAAGGCGGTCAGCAGGGCCTCTTCGGTGATATTGCCGCTGTGGATGCGTGAAATGATGCCGCTGCAGTAGTTGCTGATGGCGGTCAGCGGCTGGTTCAGCTCATGGGCCACGCTCGACGCCATCTCGCCCATGGTAATCAAGCGGCTGACCGATTGAGCGCGCTCGGTCTGGCGCGCCGTTTGTTCTTCGGCCAGGCGGCGCGGCGTGATGTCGGTGGCAATCACCATCTGCGCCAGACGCCCATCGACCCAACTGAGATACCGCGAGCGCACTTCCAGCCATTTACCCAACTCGGGAAGGTAGATTTCAGCGTTTCCCGAGTGGGCACTGGTCAGCGGGTCAGCGGGCAGGCCCATCAGACCGTCTTCGTCATCAGCACCGCTGGCGCTGGAGGCTGGCAGCACGCCGGCCTGGGCCACCAGCTGCAGGTGACCGCCGGTTTGCGAGCCAAACCACAGGCGGTAGAGCTTGTTGGCAAACAACAACTCCTCACTGCCCAGAGGGGCCACCGAGACCGAGGCATCGAGCGATTCGAGCACGATGGTGAAGCGCTCATGCGAGGCCGATAGCTGCTCACGGATGCGGTTGGGCTCGGTGATGTCGGTCATCGAGGTCATCCAGCCCGTCTGCTGGCCCCGGGCATCGATCAGGGGCGAGACATACAGGCGTGCATCAAACAAGGCCCCATTTTTACGCCGCACCCGCACTTGGAAGCCGCCGGATACGGTTTTGCCGTTCAGCTCATCTTGCAGCCGGGCGCTGAGTTGCTCGTATTCGGATTCGGGCCAGTAGGGAAAGGGGGCCGTCTGGCCCACCAGTTCGGCTTCGCTCCAGCCCGTCATCTGGCAGAAAGCCGCATTCACGTAAGTGATGCACCCTTGCAGGTCGAGTGCGCGCATGCCCGTGAGCACCGAATTTTCCATGGCGCGCCGGAAATTGGTTTCGGCCACCAGGGCCAGCTGCGCCTGCATGCGGCGACGGGTGTGGCGCCAGGTGGCAATCAGCATCCAGGCGGTCATGGCGCTGAGCGCGCCCACCAACCAGAAAAGCCCGCTGCCGACCACGCCCAGCGACGTGCGATAGGCCTGCGCACGCAATACCAGGCCGTTGCCTACGGGGGAAATAGGCACAGCGTACTCGTTCGCCTTGGCGCTCCAAGGCACCCACTGGGCGGCACGGTTGCGGGCGGGCAGGGGGGAGCCAGCCAGCACCTGCTCCTTGTCGTCCAGCAGGGTGACGGCGTAGCGTGCCAACACCTCGGTCGGTGTGCCATAGCGCAGCAGGCTGTCGATCGAGTACTCCCCCAGCACCACCCCGCCAAACTTGCCTTGCATATTCAGCGGAACAAGCACTTGCAACAGAGGCACCGACTCGTTGGGGACGGCTGTCGGTTGCACGTACACGGGTTGCTGCAGGTCGCGCGTCAGGCTGAAGTTGTCGGCGGTGGGGCCGGGTTTGAGCACTTCACCCGCCACCCGCACCTGGCTACCCGCCAACGTGGGCGCGGCGTGGCTGGCGCGGATGCGGCCACGTTCGTCAATCCAGGTGATGGCCTGCAGCTCAGGGTATTGGCTGACGAGGGCCTCGGCGCGCTGGCTGAATTGCGTGCGCTCCATGTCTTGGTTGGAGAGGTCGCGCGCGATGCGCATGATCTGCTCCTGGCGCTCCAGCAGGCGCAGCCGCACCCGCTGCTGCGCGTATTCGATATCGCGGCGCAAGGCTTCTTGCTCTCGCTCACCTTCTTCTACGCGCAGGTACCAAAAAGCGGCCACGATGGCTGCCATGAAGATCAGCACGGCGGCCAGCGGTGCTAGCGCGGCAAACCGGTCCTGGCGCATCGGAGAAAGGCTGCGCCACCAGGTGCGCCACCACTGGGCCAGTGCGGCACGGGACCGAGGCCCTGGTGGTGTGGCGGGGGGTTGTTCCAACATGCCCCCGAGTGTAGGGGAGTGTCCGCTACGTCTTGGCCGGGTAAATGTGCGTTTGCAGCAAAATATCACATAATGAAAATGAAAAGCACTATTTGAAAATTTGAAAATTTATGCAAAAATAGGGCAAACGCACTAAATTGTGGCCATTACCAAGGAGACAAGCCATGACCACTCAACCTGATTCCCAGGCCGTCAACGACGCGCCGACCGACATCGACCAGCAGGAAACCCGTGAGTGGATGGAGGCGCTCTCTGCCGTCATCGAAAAGGAAGGCCCCGAGCGCGCGCACTTCCTGCTGGAGCAACTGCTGGAGCGCGCCCGCCAGAGCAGCATCGACCTGCCGTTTTCGGCCAACACCGGTTACGTGAACACGCTGGAACCCGACCAAGAGGTGCGCTGCCCCGGCAACATCTCGATCGAAAAGCGCCTTCGTGCCTACATGCGCTGGAACGCCATGGCGATGGTGGTGCGTGCCAACCGGTTGCACCCGGCCGACGGCGGCGATCTGGGTGGCCACATTGGCTCGTTTGCCTCGCTGGCCAGCATGTGGGGCGCCGGTTTCAACCATTTCTGGCACGCCGAGAGCGAAAACCATGGTGGTGACTGCATTTACTTTCAGGGCCACAGCGCGCCGGGCATCTACGCCCGTGCCTACCTGGAAGGGCGCATT
>Ga0209477_1001830_pt1 | contig 12676 bp, 10 predicted proteins | sample KloWWTupernatant_FD_187180 | JGI IMG/M metagenome (GOLD analysis project Ga0209477, IMG submission 187180) | Active sludge microbial communities from Klosterneuburg, Austria, studying microevolution and ecology of nitrifiers - Klosterneuburg... | ecosystem: Engineered > WWTP > Aerobic digester >...
GCCAGGCTGATTCACCCAACAACATTATTAGTTACTCAAACATTAATAAGGATGACGGAATGCTCTGCCCGTTCTGTTCAGGCGGATATCTGTCAGATTCATTTAATAAAAAATATACAGATGAAAAAAATAGCATTGTCTTTAGCTATTGTTATAGCTATCACATTTGGTTTATATTCTTGTTCAAAAGATGTTATTCAGGAACCCAAGCCAACTGAAGGATTGACTATGTTGACTGAAGGTTATGTTCCAGGGGCAGCTACTAAGATGGAGTTGTACTCTAAAGATGCGAGTATTAACAGTGGGTTTTCAAAATTTTATATTGCATTGTATGATTCTGTAACAGGTAACAGAGTTGACAATGCAGAGATACAACTTATGCCAATGATGGACATGGGAATGATGCAGCATTCTGCACCATATGAAAATCCTGCAAGTTTAAAAGCGGTTAATCACTTATTCCCATGTAGTGTTGTTTTCATTATGTCATCAATGGGCGGAACCTGGACGGTGAAAGTAAATGTCAAAAATCTGTCGAATAATAAGGAAGGATATTTGACTATCCCCTTAACTGTAACAGAGCCTGTAAAATCAAAACAAAAATCATTTACCGCTACGCATAATGGAAGCAAATATTTTATATCATTAATTGATCCTGTTGCACCAAAAGTTGGAATTAATGATATGGAAATCGCCGTGTATAAAAAAGTTTCTATGATGAGCTGGCCTGCAGACAGTTCACTTTCTGTAACACTTACACCGGAAATGCCAACAATGGGTCATGGCTCACCTAATAATGTAAATCCGGTTCATATTGGTAAAGGTCATTACAAAGGCAAAGTAAATTTTACCATGACAGGTTATTGGAAATTAAATCTTGATTTTATGTCGGGTGCTGCAGTGGCAGATAGTACTCAGTTTTTTGACATTGAATTCTAGAAAAATCAGTCAGGTCTTTATATGGCCTGCCTTCAAATAATTTGTAATGAAAAAAACATTTTTAGTCATTTTGCTTTTTAGTTATTGCTGGTATGCAAAAGCTCAAACTTATGTTTCACAGATGAGCGATGATAGCAGCCGTATAATAGCATTAAATGAAATAATAGTAAACAGCATTCAAAAAAATCCGCAGCATTATCTTGTCAGGTTTTTTAAAGCAAATAGTGCGGCAACATTAGAAGATATATTAAGTCGATTGCCAGAAGTTTCATTAATACGCAGGGGATCTTATGGCATGGAGCCGTCTATTCGTAGTTTTTCCGGAGGCCAGATAAATGTATTGGTAGATGGAATGAGGATACATGGTGCTTGCACAGATAAAATGGATCCAGCAACTATTTATATTGAACCAATAAATCTGGAAAATCTACAAGTGCAAACAACAGCAAGCGGATTTATTAGTGGTTCAACAATTGGCGGAACTATAGATATGAAAATGGCCGAACCTGATTTTCTTCAGAATAAAAAGCTGACAGGAGTAGTTAGCAGTGGATATCAATCTGCCGCAAACAGCTTTTTTGAATCAGCCAAATTGAATTATTCGTCCAACAGATGGGCTTTTAGAGCAAGTGGCACCTACAGAAAAAGTAATAATTACAGAAGTGGCGGCGGAGAAGAAATTAATTTTTCTCAATATGAAAAACTGAATTATTCTTTATCAGCAAAATTTCAGCAAAATAATAATACATATATAAAAGCTGATTTACTTGCAGATGATGGTTGGAATATTGGGTATCCGGCTTTACCGATGGATGTAGGCTCTGCCAATGCGAGAGTAGCGTCACTCAGCATTCACCATAGCGATTTTTCGAAATGGCTTTACAAATGGCAGATGAAAGTTTATGCGAATAAAATCAGTCACTTTATGGATGACACTAAACGTCCTTTTGTTCCTATTCATATGGATATGCCGGGTTTAAGTAAAACATTCGGTGCCTTTGCAGAAGGAGAAATGAAACTTAATAAAAAACAACGTTTATCTATACGAGCAGATGGTTCATCTACTTATTTAAGTGCATCTATGACTATGTATCAGCCTGGGCAATTACCTATGTATATGCTTACATGGCCAGATAACAGAAAAGGACAATATGGTATCGCTGCTTCTTGGATAACTGAGATTGATAGTACCCTGAAATTGCAAATAACTAGTCGGGCAGATATAATTACTTATAGTTTGGCAACTGTAGCAGCAAAAGATCAGGTAAGTATTTTTGGATATTCAGCTGCTAACAGAAATGATTTATTAAAAAACATTTCCACACAACTTTCAAAGAAGATTACAAAAAATCTGAAAGCCACTGGAAGTATTTCTTACTCAGAAAGAATGCCAACTGCTAGTGAGCTATATGGGTTTTACTTATTTAACAATAGCGATGGGTTTGACTATATCGGAAGCCCTGAATTAAAAAAGGAAAATGCATGGCAGGCGGATGCGTCAATTTTATATTCAAAAGGGAGGAACAGGGTTCAATTCAATTACTTCTATTCCAGAATGGCTAATTATATTATGGGTAAGGTTGATCCAACGTTGAGTACGATGACGATTGGAGCGAATGGAGTAAAATCTTATATCAATATTTCAAATGCTTCTATTTCAGGATTCGAAGCAAGTGCTTTTTTAAAGCCTACCGTTGATTTAGATATTGTTTCCACAGTCAGGTATACAAAAGGAAAGGACGCAGATGGGAATCCACTTCCATTTATTGCACCATTTAAAAATCTTACTTCTTTTCGGTATCAGCCGGGAATTATTTCTATACAGTTAGAAAGTGAAACAGCACTACAGCAAAATAAGGTGAGCTATCAAGCTGGCGAAGACAAAACTCCAGGCTATTTTCTATTGAATACAAGGTTAGGATATGCAACAACTATAAGTAAAAGCAGCGTTGAATTACAAGTGGGTGTTGAAAACATTTTTGATAAAAAATATTATGAACATCTTGATTGGGGGAATATAAACCGGTCGGGAAGAAACATATATGTCCAGACTAAATTATTATTCTAATAAAATAAGGGTTGTTTTTATAACAACCCTTATAACTATTTCAAAAAATTAAGTTACGCTGCTTTCCGGTAGGTATAAGTTCTTTTTTGTAATTTTCGTTGCCTTCCTTTATCATCCAAGGTAGTACGTTGTGTCCAGTTACCCTTATCATCATGCGTTTCATAAGTGTATTTGGTAACAGTTGTAGTCTTAGAATCTTTTCCAACATTTGTAAATGAAGATTCAATTTGTTCTCCTTTATCATATTACTTTGAACTTGAACTTCTTTTTATTGTACCTACACTGTCTTTAGTAGTACTACGTCAAAACTGATGTTTGTCATATGTGCTTTCACCCTGCATTCTGAAAATACTATCCTTGTCATGTTGTTTCCAACCGGTAACTTCACCAACATCATTCATGGTGATATCAGTATATTAGACATCATCTTTGCCATTTGAATCAATTGCAACCCCCAATGTTAGTTTATAGATTTAAAAATAGCAGGGAGAATTAAAGCAGATTTTTAAAAGAGGGGAAGATGCTGGAAATACGAATTTATTGATTAGCTCTACTTTTCTGGGAAATAGAAGAAAAATTAAAACAACCAGATTTGCATTTGAAACGGCTTCTTTTTCTCCTTTACTTTGTAATGTTAAAACTACATTCAATGCTCAGTAAGTATTCCTTCTTTTTTATTTTTTTATTTTTTAATAGTTTATTTGCAGGTGCACAGCCTAGAATTGTTTCTGGTCCAATGTTAGGTCCGGTGGAATTAAGAGATGCGAAAGTCTGGGTAGAGGTATCGCCGGATGTAACCAGCGTTTCACTGCGGGTTAAAAAGAAAAATTCAGTACAGGAAAAAATGGTGCACTATAAAGGAGTATTGGGAAATGATTTTAATCCCGTAACATTTACAATTGGGGGATTGGATTTTAATACTACCTATCAATACAGCATCTTGATAAATGGAAAATTAACTTCAAAATCTGGTGAATTTACTACGAAAGATCTTTGGCAGAATAGAAAAGCAATTCCTGAATTTAGTTTTCTTGTGGGTGGTTGTGCTTATACCCATCAACCGGAATATGATCGGTCGGGTATTTCATATAGTACAGATTCTTCCATATTTGAAACAATGGCCAAAGAAAAAGCCGCCTTTATGTTATGGACAGGAGATGCATGGTATACCAGAGAAGTTGATTATTACAGCGAATGGGGACTTTGGTACAGGGCAAGTCATGATAGGGCAATGTCTGTATTACAGAATTTTTTAAAAGCAATGCCTCATTTTGCTATATGGGACGATCATGATTATGGTCCCAACGATATTGGGAAAAATTATATTCTGAAAGAAACCAGCCGAAAAATTTTTAATAGTTATTTCTGTAATCCTTCTTCAGGAGAAAATGGGAAAGGAATTTATACTATGACAAGCTTTGGAGATGTCGATATTTTTATGTTGGATGACCGTTGGTGGCGTAGTGCCGATGAAATGAAAGATTCAATCAACGGCAAACCGAATCCTTCCAAAAGAATGTTTGGCGAACAACAACTAGAGTGGTTAAAAAATTCGTTACTGTATAGTTCTGCTACTTTTAAAATTATCACCACTGGAAGTCAGATACTGAATTCTGTTTCTCCTTACGATAAGCTGTTGGATTTCCCAATTGAGTATGTAGAACTGATGTCGTTTTTAAATGATAATAAAATTGATGGCGTTATTTTTCTTACCGGTGATCGTCATCATAGCGAAGTGATAAAAACGGAGCGAAAAGGAAATTATCCTTTATATGATATTACAGTTTCTCCGCTTACTTCTGGAACACATAAATTTGGACTAGCAGAGCAAAACAATCCTTTTAGGGTTATAGGCATTGATGGTAAGCAGAATTATGGCAGAATCTCATTCAGTGGAAAACTAAATGAAAGAAAGCTAACGGTAGAGTTTGTAGGAGTTAAGGGCGAAAAACTGGGAGAGTGGAGCATTTCAGAAAAAGATTTAAAAACACATTAGTACTTTAATAGCATGACAATTTATTTTGGGTACGAAAAAAAGAAAGTATTACAAGCTTTGCGTTATCATTTTATCAGCAGACCAGAGATTCGTATAATGATCATACTGGTAAATGTATTTGCCATTGCCACCTTTACACTTTATTTTCTAAAAAAGATACAATCATTGGCGTTTCTTGTTGGTTCATTACTATGGATTATATTAATGATAAGCTTCTGGTATATACTTCCGGCAATGGTATACCGGAAGGCAGTAACCTTTAAGCATGAATTTAGTATGACTTTTGAACAGGATGGCTTTAGTCTTGGACATGAAAACGGATCGAAATCATGGAAATGGGAAGCACTTAAAAACTACCTAGAGAGTCCGCATTTTTTTCATTTATATTTTGATAGCCGTTCTTTTCTTTTAGTGCCTAAGGATGGTTGCAAGGATTCTGATGAAGTTTTTGAATTACGAGGGCTTATAAAAAGCAAAGTAAAAAAAGGATAGAACTATAATTTTTTCTCCATTACATAGTGAGGAATAGTAACCTCATCAAATTCATCGCTGGCAATTTCATAACCCATTTTTTCATAAAAGCCCAACGCATTTTTGCGGGCATGCATGGACAATATTTTATAGCCCCTGTCTCTTGCAATATTTTCCGCAAAACTCATTAAAGCTCTTCCTATGCCCTTTCCTTGCAAATCATTTAATACAGCCATCTGGCGAAGGCGTACTGTTTTCGGATTTTCTTCTACCAACATACAACAGCCAAGAATATCGTCATCCTCAAATGCAGCAATGAGCATATTGTTAGTTTCAGATTCCAATTCTTGTTCGGAGAAGCCTAAGCCGAGTGGTTTACGCAAAATATCATTGCGCAGCTTGACCATCTGCCAATATTCGGGAGTTCCATGATCAATAATTTTCAATGCCATAACCTGTAATTAAACCGCCGGAACTTCAAAATACAAAGAACTTACAATACTGCCAACGGTTTGAATGCTTATTTTAGCAGGGGCGCAGTAAAGTTTTTCAGGGCCTTAATAATTAATTTTCAGGCTTTTGGAATAAATATGGAAAATAATGGCTTTCCGATGCTTATTAATTCAAAAAGTATATTTTTGCAACCAATAAACAAAACTTTAAGAACATGTCAGACATCGCATCAAGAGTTAAAAAAATCATCGTAGACAAGCTAGGCGTTGACGAAGGAGAAGTAACCAACGAAGCTTCTTTTACAAATGACCTAGGCGCCGATTCATTAGACACGGTGGAATTAATTATGGAATTTGAAAAAGAATTTAATATTTCTATTCCTGATGAGCAGGCAGAGACCATAATTTCAGTTGGTCAGGCTGTTGCTTACCTGGAAGAACATGCCAAATAAGAATTGGAATGTCCCGCTTTAACCGGGAAAATTTTTATACCGCCTTCTGACTGTCATTAGCAGCGAAGGCGGTTTTTTACTTTGCACATTTATAAAGTGTCTTGTATTTTATATAAATACATTATCTTGACGTTATATGGAATTAAAAAGAGTTGTAGTTACAGGAATGGGTGCTTTAACACCGCTTGGCAATAATGTTCCTGATTACTGGAACGGGTTAATTAATGGAGTATCAGGTGCAGATATGATTACCCAATTTGATGCTTCTAAATTCCGAACAAAGTTTGCTTGCGAAATAAAAAACTTTGAACCCACTGATTTTTTGGATAGAAAAGAAGCAAGAAAAATAGATCGCTTTACACAATTAGCCTTAGTTGTAAGCGATCAAGCAATGGCAGATGCTGGTTTAAATAAAGAAAACATAAACCCGGATAGAGTTGGTGTTGTCTTTGCTAGCGGCATCGGCGGTTTAATAACTTTTCAGCATGAAGTAACCGACTTTGCAAGAGGTGATGGAACCCCCCGTTTTAATCCTTTCTTCATTCCAAAAATGATATTGGATATTGCTGCAGGGCAAATCAGTATGCGGCATAATCTGCGGGGTCCAAACTTCGCTGTTGTTAGTGCTTGTGCCAGTAGTACGAATGCCATTATGGATGCTTTCAATCTGATTCGTCTTGGCAAATCAGATATTATTGTTACCGGTGGAAGCGAAGCTGTTATCAGCGAAGCAGGTGTTGGAGGCTTTAATGCGATGAAGGCTATGAGTGAAAGAAATGACGATCCTAAAACTGCCAGCCGTCCTTATGACAAAGACAGAGATGGTTTTGTAATGGGCGAAGCTTGCGGCATTCTGATACTTGAAGAACTGGAACATGCAAAAGCAAGAGGTGCAAAAATCTATTGCGAAATCGGTGGTTGCGGAGCCACGGCCGATGCACATCATATTACTGCGCCACATCCAGAAGGATTAGGAGCAAGAAACGTAATGATTGTTGCCCTGGACGATGCAGGAATGCAAGCAAACGAAATTGATTATATAAATACTCACGGCACATCTACTCCAATTGGCGATGGGGCAGAAGTAAAAGCAATAACAGCTGTTTTTGGTGAACATGCTTATAATTTAAATATTAGTGCTACCAAATCTATGACTGGACACTGCCTTGGTGCAGCTGGAGTTATTGAAGCTATTGCAAGTATACAGGCGGTTATTACAGGCATCATTCCACCAACAATCAATCATTTTACAGATGATCCTGAACTAGATCCAAAACTTAATTTCACTTTCAATAAAGCACAGGAGCGGAAGGTACGAGCAGCACTCAGCAATACATTTGGGTTTGGCGGGCATAATGCTTGTGTGATTGTGAAGGAGTATAAGAGTTAATTAGTTTATTGGTAAATCAGTTAATTGGTTAACCCGACAGAAAAAAATTGAACAAAAACAAATTATTTTTTAAAAGAAAATAATTGAAAAATAAAGCTTTTGCATAAAAGCACTAATCAACCAATTAACAATTTAACTAATCAACCAATTTTTGTAGCTTAACGCCTGTGGATTTTTTAAAATTTTTTTCCGGTAAATACACCGGCTCATCTTTTAAGAAGGAATTAAAAAATATTCTTGGCTTCAAGCCACGAAATGTTTCTTTATACCAAACAGCACTCACACATCGGTCCATTAGAGAAAATGCAGACGAGAATAACGAACGGCTTGAATACCTTGGCGATGCCATCCTTAGTGCATTAGTAGCCGATTATTTGTTTAAACGATATCCATACAAAGAAGAAGGATTTCTTACAGAAATGCGGAGTAAGATGGTGAACCGCCAGCAACTGAATGAAATAGCTGTGAGGATGGGATTAAAAAAAGTGACATTATATAATAAAATGGACGGCGCATTAAAAGTGAGCCAGATATTTGGTAACACATTGGAAGCACTTGTTGGAGCAATTTATTTGGATCATGGGTATAAGAAAACTTCTAAATGGGTAATGGAGTGTATCATTTTGCCACATATGTTTATGGATGATCTGGAGATATTGGAAATCAATCATAAGAATAAACTGTATGGCTGGGCCAATAAGAATGGTAAGGTGCTAGAGTTTGAAACGCTCAATGAAAAACTGGAAAATGGTCGGCGCTTGTTTACCGTTGCGGCAATGGTAGATGGAAAAAATATTGCAGAAGGGAAAGCCTATAATAAAAAAGATGCGTCGCAGATAGCGGCACAGGTTGCAGTAGATAAGTTAGGAATAGTGAACGCAGATTCGGTGGCAGAAGGTTATTAATTTATTTCAAGTATTTAATCAATAAAAAAAATAATAAATGAAAAAATTAGTCTTGGTTCTGTTTGTGGTCGTAGGCTTTATGGCATGTAACAGTCCTGAAAAAGGGGCAAATGGTGTAACCTATAAAACACCAGTAGAGTACAACGATTATATAATAGGAAAGCAAACTATACTGCTTGAAAGAATAATGAAGTTTGCCGATGCTGCAAAAGTTAATCTTGATTCGGCAGATAAGTTACTGGACAAATATTCTGCAGAAGCCGCAATCATGATCAAAGACATAAAAGGAATGCCTGGCTTTAGAAAAGATACTACTTTCAGAGAGGCTGCTGTTAATTCTTTTACCTTTTACAAAAAAGCTTTTGATGATTATTACAAGAAAATAATCCAGATTCGTAAAGAAGGGGCAGCTGATGCAGATGACCAGTTAGATAAAGTGCTGGAAAAGCTAACAGCAGAAGAAAAAAGAGTTGACTACGCATTTCGTATTAACCAGCAAAGTTTTGCTGCAAAGAATAAAATGAAACTGATGGAGAACTCGATGCAGAAGGATATAGATAATATGGAATAAGAAACAATAATCAATTTCTCCGGGAGAAGTATTCTTCTCTCGGACTTTTTTTAATCCTTCGTTTTTTCCATACATAATTCTATTAGAACTCCGTTGGTATGTTTGGGATGAAGAAAACAAACGAGTTTATTATCAGCACCATCTTTTGGGGAATCATTCAACAACACAAACCCTTCACTTTTCAACCGCTTCATTTCTGCATATATATCAGTTACATCAAATGCTATATGATGTAACCCTTCGCCTTTTTTTTCAATGAAACGGGCAATCACACCATCAGGGTCGGTACTTTCCACCAGTTCAATCTTTGTTTCTCCCTGACGAAAAAAAGCAGTATTCACTTTTTCTGAATCAACTTCTTCTGTTTTATAACAGTTGGTATTGAGCAGCTTTTCAAATAAAGGGATTGATACGGAAAGATTTTTAACGGCGATTCCTATATGTTCTACTTTTTGCATAAGACTTTTAATTTTACCAGTTTCATTAAAACGTAAAATATTGATAATCAGCGGTATAAAAGTAAGTTTTTTATTATAAAAAAAACTTTTTTTTCATATAAGCAATATTTATATATTACGAAACTTTAACAAATTAATAACTTCTACTCACCAAAACTAAACTGATGAAAAAACTATTAGTAGTATTAATCTGCTTGTTTGGGCTTTTGACTTTTTCCTTTGGTCAAAAGGTTACTGTAAGCGGAAAAGTAACCGATGCAAGTGGAGCACCTATTCCAGGAGCATCAATTAAAGAAAAAGGAACCCGAAATGGTACAGTTGCAAATGATGCAGGTGTATTTTCTTTAAGTGTCAATACCGGAGCTGTTCTTAAAATTTCAGCAACAGGCTATGACGAAAGAGAATTTAATTCTGGCAGCGATATGAAAGTTCAACTAACAGTTCTTTCAGGAGAAATGAATGAAGTAGTTGTAACCGCCCTTGGTATTAAAAGGGAGAAAAAAGCTCTTGGATATTCTGTTCAGGAAGTAAGTGGAGAGAAATTGAACCTAACTAAAAACGTTGACTTAAGTACCAGTTTAGCAGGTAAAGTGGCCGGTGTTCAGTTAGTAGGTTCTCCTAGTTCTACATTTGATAATGCTGATATCTTAATTCGTGGTGTAACAGGCTTAGGCCCTACTTCTCCAATTTTTATTGTGGATGGTACTATTTCAAACCAATCTGCGGTATTAATGGATAATATTGAAAATGTGTCAGTATTGAAAGGCCCAGCTGCTACCGCCTTATATGGTCAAAGAGCTGCAAATGGTGCAGTAGTTATTACAACAAAGAAAGGATCAAGAAAAAAATCTAGCAGTGTTGAAGTTAATCTTGGTGTTACAGGTGAGAGATTGGCCCTGATTCCACCTTATCAGAATGAATATGCTGGAGGATACTCATCAAGTTTAACGAGTGCAGGTACTGCTTTTGATGCACAGGGTTTTTATATATTTAAATATAATGCTGCCGTTCACCCAGCAAGTTGGGCTGCTTTTAATGGCCAGCGTATGCTGGAATATGGAGCCGATGAAAGTTGGGGACCTAAAATGGATGGATCTCAATACAGACCTTATTATAGTTGGTATCCGGGTAGCGAGTTTGGTCAGCTTTCTGCTTTAACTCCTCAACCAGATAATGTTAAAAACTTTTTTAATACTGGTATTAATCTTAATAACAGCATTGCCTTCACTACTGGTGGAGAGAGTCATAACTTAAGATTGACGTATGGTAATCAGGACAGAACGTTGATCATTCCTGAAGCAAGAAGACAACAACATCAAATAGGCCTGAATGGTTCTTTCGATGTTGGAAAATACCTTACACTTTCTAGTGATATAGCTTATACTACAAGTTTTACAAAAGGTCAACCAGAGGAAGGTTATAGATTAGATGGGTTGAATGTAATGCAAAACTTTAACCAGTGGTTTCAGCGTCAGTTGGATATTGAAAAAATGAAGCAATACAGAGAACCAGACGGAAGTCTTAATTCATGGAATATTGGCGATCCTAATGCGTCAAGTGACTTGGCTGTATATGGTAAACCGCAATATTGGGATAACCCTTATTTTGTAGTAAAAGAAAACTATGGAACAAGAAATCATAATCGTCTTGTTGGTAATGTTGGTTTGAATATAAAAATTAACAAGCATCTTAATCTGCAATCTTATGCTAGGTTGAATTCTTATACTAACGAGAATGATTTCAGTGTTGCTACTGGTGGACTTCAGCTGGATGCATTTTCAATAAATCAGAACCAATACAGGGAGTTGAATTATGAAACCAACCTTACCTATAAGAATAAGTTTGGCGATTTTTCTGTAGATGGATTAATCGGAGCAAACAAACGCCGGGAGAGATATAGTCAGCTTTCAGAATCAACTGCAGGTGGTTTAAGTTCTCCTAATTATTTTGATATAGCTGCTTCAATTGCCAGACCTAACATTTCAAGGTCTTATACAAATAAAGTGGTGAACAGTATTTATGGAAAAGCATCAGTAGGATGGAGGGATATGGTTTATCTGGAAGGAACAATAAGAAATGACTGGTCATCAGCTTTACCTGAAGAAGAAAATTCTTATAATTATCCTTCAGCAAGCTTAAGCTTTGTTTTTACAGAATTGCTTAGAAAGACCAGTGTTTATAATTGGCTTACTTATGGAAAAATCCGTGCTTCTTATGCATCTGTTGGTTCTGACCTGGGTGCTCATAGTTTGGATATTGCAATCAACAATGGTTCTTTTTATGGAACAAATCCATCTGCAACAATTGGAAATCAGTTCAGAGGTGGAGGTATCAGACCAGCTTTAACAAAAGCATGGGAGGTAGGAGCTGAATTACGTTTCTTTAAGAAATTTGGTATAGATTTTACGATCTATCAGAATAATAATACTGATCAGATTTTGGCAGTGGATGTTTCGCCTGCAAGCGGATTTACTACTGCACAGATCAATGCGGGTAGTATAGTTAGTAAAGGAGTTGAAATCACTTTAAACGGCAATGCTATACAATCTAAAAATTTCTCATGGGATATAACGATGAACTGGGCTAAAAACAGAAATGAAATCAGAGAATTAGCTCCTGGCATCAATACATATTTATATGCAACCAACAGATTTGATACAAGATTGGAGCATCCGGTTGGTGGTGAGTGGGGAACTTATTATGGCCGTAAATGGAAAGTAAATGCAAAAGGAGAAACTGTTATTCTTTCAAATGGTCAACCTGATTACACCATTGGCGAAAAGATAGGTACTGTTCTTCCAAAATGGACTGGAGGTATATTTAACTCTTTCCGTTATAAAGGATTTGATTTGACTTTCTCCATAGACTTTCAGAAGGGTGGATTATTTTATTCAGAAACAAGGAACTTTAACACAGGAGCTGGTCTTTCGCAAGAAACTGTTGGTGTTAATGATAAAGGATTTGATTGGAGAGA
>Ga0209477_1001832_pt1 | contig 12671 bp, 13 predicted proteins | sample KloWWTupernatant_FD_187180 | JGI IMG/M metagenome (GOLD analysis project Ga0209477, IMG submission 187180) | Active sludge microbial communities from Klosterneuburg, Austria, studying microevolution and ecology of nitrifiers - Klosterneuburg... | ecosystem: Engineered > WWTP > Aerobic digester >...
GGCAAGTCCCCGAACATCTTCTTTGCCGACGTGATGGACAAGGACGACGGCTTCCTCGACAAGGCGATCGAAGGCATGGTGCTGTTTGCCTTCAACTCGGGTGAGGTTTGTACCTGCCCGTCACGCGCCCTGATCCAGGAATCGATTTACGACAAATTCATGGAACGCGTCCTGAAGCGTGTTGCCGCCATCAAGCGGGGCAGCCCGCTTGACACCGATTGCATGATGGGTGCCCAGGCTTCGCAGGAACAACTGAGCAAGATCATGTCCTACATTGATCTTGGCAAGCAGGAAGCTGAACTGTTGATCGGTGGCGAAGCCGCCAATCTCGACGGCGACCTGGCTGGCGGCTACTACATTCAGCCGACCCTGTTCAAGGGCCATAACAAGATGCGCATCTTCCAGGAAGAGATCTTCGGGCCAGTACTTGCCGTGACCACCTTCAAGGATGAAGCCGATGCACTAGCGATCGCCAACGATACCATTTATGGTCTCGGCGCTGGCGTCTGGAGCCGCAACGGTAACGTCGCTTATCGCATGGGCCGTGCTATCAAAGCTGGCCGCGTCTGGACGAACTGCTATCACGCTTACCCGGCTCACGCCTCTTTTGGTGGCTACAAAGAATCCGGCATCGGTCGCGAAACACACAAGGTCATCCTCGACCACTACCAGCAACTCAAGTGCGTCCTGGTCAGCTACAGCGAACAGAAACTGGGTTTCTTCTAAAAGAAGTAGGCTCCTCCACTGTCCCATTTGCGGACAACTCTTCGGGGGCGGGCAACCGCCCCCTTTTTTCAGGAGAAGAGCATGGTTGAAAAAGTCATTGCCACCGAAACAGCGCTGGCACTCATTGAAAGCCTGAAAAAGAAACACGGTGAGTTAATTTTTCACCAGTCAGGCGGCTGCTGTGACAACAGTGCAGCCAATTGTTATTTGCCCGGTGAATTGACCATCGGCGCTGGCGATGTCCACCTCGGCAATATCGGTGGCGTGCCGTTCTATATGAGTACCTCGCAATACACTTACTGGAAGCACACCCAGTTGATCATCGACGTCGTTGATGGCCACGGTGGTACTTTTTCTCTGGAAGGTCCGGAAGGCAAAGCTTTCCATACTCGCTCCCGACTTTTTACCGATGCTGAATGGGCTGAGCTTGAGGCCAGCGGTACGGTTTGAATAAAACACCGATCGAAAGGAATAGACATGAACAAAAAACTATCTAACCTGTTTATGCCCCTGCTGGCCGTTTCCGCGCTGGCTATGGCGACCCCGTCCATCGCATCTGAAGCAATTGTCAAAAAAGCCCGTTGTGTCGCCTGCCACACCGTTGACGCCAAACGCGTTGGCCCTGCCTACAAGGATGTCGCTACCAAGTATCGCGGTGACGCTAGCGCGCCGGATAAACTCTTCGCCAAGGTACGCGCTGGCGGCAGCGGCAACTGGGGAGAAGTCCCGATGATGCCGCACGGCACTGACAAGATCAGCGATGACGACCTGAAAGCAGCAGTGAAATGGATTCTGGCATTAGAGTAAGTTAAGACAGTGGCAAGTTTGCCAGCACAAAAAAAACCGCAAAGCTGAAAGCTTGCGGTTTTTTTACGGGCAAACGATGCAAAGGAGTCGCTTCAATCACCAACCCACTTGATCAGAAGTTACGCACAATGATCAGTTTTTGAACGCCTTGCCGGGCAACATACGTTGAAGCGTCCCATCTCGCTTGATGGCATGTTTAAAAGCACCGGCCACATGGAGAAAAATCAGGCCGCCGCCGCCCCAGACCGCTATTTGGTGCAATTGCTTGAAGAACGCGTTGAGCGACTCGTCAGGCCAACCTGCTTTTGGAATTTCAACGCCAAAAAACTTCAATGCATAGGGCGTAAACGAAGACGCCAAGTAGCCGGCCAGCGGCGCCAGAAACAAAAACGCATAGAGCGCATGGTGCGTCGCATGAGCCAGTTTGGCCTCCCAACCAGTCGCGGTTGTCGGTGGCGGCGGCTGCCGGCGCCGCCAAGCCAAGCGAACAACGACCACCAACAGCATCGCCAAGCCCAACGACTTGTGCAAACCATAAGCCGCACTACGCTCAGCCCCTTTGGGCAAATCGGTCATCGTCCAACCGAGCCAAAGCAACCACAAAATAACGGCCGCCTGGGCCCAGTGCAGGGCAATGGCGGGTAAGGAATAACGCGGCTGACTCATCCGAGGCCTTGACTCAAAGAGCCACTGTTCAATGTGAGCTCATGCAAAATTTTTAAATGCTCTTTTTATCGACTACCGCCGGATCCTTGAATCCGTCGGTGTCCATAAGAGTTCGTTCCGACAAAAAATCCAGATCGAGAAAAGCGGGCTAACAGCTTAGGCCGGAAAATAAGAAATGCCGTGGCGCTTGAATATCGCAGCAATGCTGCCATCCCGCTTCAAATCAGCCAATGCACCGCCTATTGCCTCAGCCAACTCCATTTCCTCGACTTTAACCGCCATGCCTAACGGCCAACTATCAACCTTCAACTCGGCAAATTTTGATGTTTCAATCGGGAAGCGGGCTTGCCCAGCCAAAGCCGATTCCAACTCGGCACGCGGCGACAGAATTGCCGCGATTTGACCATCGGCCAAACCCTTCGCAGCTTCGCTAACTGTCTTGAAATGCACAACATTGTCGCGCAACCTGCCATTGAGGACGCCAAGCAGAAAAGAATCGGCCAGGCTTGCTGTTTCAACGCCAATTTTTTCCCGAGTAAAGATCTCCAGCGCGACAGCAGCGGAACCTGAAAGACGCGGCACAATGTCGGGGTTTCTTGCCAACGCAAGGGTTTCACGATGATAGGAACCGAAGATTCGTACCTTGTCGTTAGCCCTCGCAAGAAGTTCGTCTACCGGAACGTGCATCATGACGTCAGCCGGTTGCGTCCCTAGGTAATGACCTTTCCAGACCATGTTCCGCAGGTCGTCGTTCATATCCTCGTCAGCATTGAAACCAACAATTTCCGGCGTCAAACCAAGCTTTTCCGCAATGGCGCGCCCGATGTCGGCATCAATACCTTTTCCGCCACTCATTGCGTAGGGCGGGAAGTCATTGTAAACCGCGATACGCAAGCGCCCGCGCTGCCGAATTGCCGCCATATCGTCAGCACGGGATGGCAATGTGGCGAATAAAGGAGTTGCAGCCAGGGCTTTGAGCCAAAGGCGGCGATTATTCTTCATGCACGGTCTCCAGCCAGGCACGAATTGACCACATGGCTTCCTGACTCAATGTACCTTCAAACGGTGGCATATAAACGCGACCATCACGCACAGCGCCCTTGCGAATACGCTGCATGAAGACCTCGTCACCGTCATCACCTAGCGGCAGGTAGCGCAGGTCCGGCGCAATACCGCCAGAAACACCGCCAAGGCCGTGGCAACGAGCACAGTTTTGATTATATGCAGAATCTCCGATGCGAATAGCTGTCTTATCTTTGCGGTAAGGATTCGCAGTCTGCCAATCGGCGCCAAGATTTTTCAGGCCTGTTGTATCTACAGCTTGGGGAACGACGTCACCGTGGGCAAAAACTTGTGGTGCGGTCGCACCGAGAAAAAGAGCTGCGGCTACAGCGCAGAAAGAACGGATAGGATGTTTCACATTGGCTCCTTTGGTAATTACGAGTAACTGCTTTTGTCGATTATCTTTTGCAAACCCTGTGCCAGGGAGTTCGGGGTCGCGTTTTCATGCAAATCTAGCGCATCTATGGCAATAGTGCATCCCCGAACGCCTGCAATCGGCTTAATATTGCCAGATCTTGGCACACCCTTTGCTGACTTATTCGACCAACTGTTCAGCGCATTGCTAATAAAAGGTGCAGGTGTTACGTTATGAAGCAACGAGAGCAAAAAAATCAAAAGATTGATCAAGATTTTGGAGGAGAGATGGGACAATTTCAACCAATAACCGAAATACACGGTCAACAGCTAGAACAAGCAAGGCAGCTTTTCTTTGATCGCGGTGTATTGCCGGAAGGCCTCGTGAAGCCGATGATCATACGCTCCTGGGAGCGATGCAGACGCTTTGGCTTGAACGAAAGCGGCTACTTGCCGGGCATTGAATCGCTTGACCGCGTTGCCCTCAAAACAGAGCAAGAGCGTAATCGCTGCTTATTGCTACAAGGTCGCCCGATCATGGAGCATGTTTTTGAGCATATCCGCGACTCGGGCAGCATGGTCGTCCTTGCCGACGCCAACGGATTACTCCTGGAAACCGTCGGTGACGCCGACTTTGTGGATCGGGCTGACCGTATCGCGTTAGCCGCTGGCGCTTCGTGGGATGAAAATCTGCGCGGAACCAATGCAATTGGCACCGCACTGACTGAAGAGTTACCGACCGAGGTCTTGGGCGCGGAACATTTTCTCGAACACAATGGTTTCCTGACTTGTTGTGCCAGCCCTATTTTTGGACCTGATGGTCGATTGATCGGTATTTTGAATATCTCGGGCGACTACCGTGCGCAGAAGCATCACACGATGGGCCTGGTTCGCCTCTCATCATCAACCATCGAAAGACGACTCTTCGAATCGACCCATGCGCGCGACCTCCTCGTCTGCTTTCACAACCGGGCTGATTATCTGGGTAGCCCAAAAGAAGGTTTGGCCGCAGTTTCACCGGATGGACAGATACTGGCAATCAACCGGGATGGCTTGAAAATCCTCGGTATCCGCCAGGTTGATGCCGTTCGCCGAGACTTCTCGATGGTCTTCGAAAGCAGCCTGTCGGTTCTCGTCGACCGACTTCGTAACGGCCAATTGGGCAGCTGCGAAATAACCGTTGGCGGCAAAACATTTTTTGTTCAGTTGCGCGGTCAAATCCCCCCACCCACTATGTCTGGGCGGGTTTACGACGAAACCCCTCCTCCTCGAGCTGTGCGGCGCACGGATGTCACACCGCCCGCTCCCGAGTTGAATCTCGATACCCTGAACACTGGCGACGCAAGGCTTCAGGCGGCGATAGACCGGGCGCGAAAAATTCTTGGTCGTGACATACCAATCCTGATTCAGGGCGAATCTGGCGCCGGCAAGGAAATATTCGCCAAGGGCTTCCACAACAGTGGCCCCCGCCAGAGCGGCCCTTTCGTCGCACTGAACTGTGCCTCGATTCCGGAAACCTTGATTGAGTCCGAGCTTTTTGGTTATCAGGGCGGCGCCTTTACCGGCGCTCGCAAGGAAGGCGCCCCCGGCAAAATTCAGCAGGCGCATGGCGGTACACTTTTTCTTGATGAAATCGGCGACATGCCGCTCAACCTTCAGGCTCGCCTCTTGCGCGTACTGCAAGAGCGCTGCGTTACACCACTTGGCAGTACGCGATCCATTCAGGTCGATATTTCGCTGGTATGCGCCACCCACCGCCGCCTGCGCGAAGAAGTCGCCCGGGGCAGCTTCCGCGAAGACCTTTATTACCGCCTGAATGGATTGTGCGTCACCCTGCCCTCACTACGTGACCGTACGGATATCCGGCAGATGGTGACCAAACTGGCCAATGCCGAAGCGGTCTATCGCGCCCCCGTCGAGTTCTCGGAGAGCGCGCTGCAAGCCATGGAAAAATATGACTGGCCGGGCAACATTCGCCAGTTATTCAACGTCATCCGGGTCGCCATTGCGCTACTGGACGAAGGCGAGACATTGATCACCGAGAGCCACCTGCCGGAAGAGTTGTTTGAAACAAACCCATTCTCGGGAAGCAGCAAACCGGCTGCGGCTAGCGACCCCTGGGCGGCCGCACCTCTTGAAAACACTGCGGGCAGCCTGGAAGAAATCGGGCGCAAGGCAGCATTACGAACCTTGGAGGCGGCCGGTGGAAACGTATCTGCGGCGGCTCGCCAGTTAGGCATCAGCCGCAATACCCTGTACCGAAAGCTCGGCAAGTTCTGATTGAGATGGTTGTCCTTTACCCCTCCCCGGGCTAAAGGACAATCAGCGGATTACGCGTCAGGGCAACGCTGACGATGTAGGCATAGCTGAGTAAGGCCAGGATAAAAAATCGGGCACGGATGGCTTTTGTCTTGCCGCGCTTCAGCGCCATCATGCCGAGCAGAATATAGGCGAGCAAACCAAAAAACTTGGCGGTCAGCCAGGGCTGATAAAACGGATATTGGGCACTCATTACGGCCATCGTTATCGCGCTGCCAAGCAGCGTACTGTCGATGACATGTGGCGCAATACGTGCCAAGCGTTGGTGGAGCATGGGTGACTCACGCAGCATCCACCAACCGCGTAGCGCAAAACCCAAGCCACTGAGGACAACGCAGGTGATGTGCAGATGCTTGAGGAGCAGGTAGCTCATCGGGCAGCCAGGATCACAGCAAGTTTCGCTTCGATATCCACTTTATATTCGGCATAGCGCCGAATTGCCCCGAAAAGATTGAGCCATAACCAGCCACTGGCTAATGCAAAAGACAAGCCGGCGACGCGACTCAGCCATTCGGGCCACACTGCAGCAACAAGCAGGAGGAGGATAGCGGCGGTATAGGCTTTCATCTGCCGCTCCATATCAAGGCTGGGTAATATTTTGTTCATGTTGGGTGCCGGCACCTTGGCCTGCCCGAGGTTCTGTAAATGTAACCAGGTCAGAAAGGGAACGATCTTGTACAACATGCCGATGATGAAGGGCAGAAAGCCACCCCCAATCAGCAAAATGCCAAAAATCATCGTCCAGCCTTGAAGTTCGCCTGCAGCGGGCCAGATTGCTGCGGTCAACAGCATAAAAAGGGCAAAAATACTGCCCACCAGGCCAAGCTGCCAATAGCGATAAGTCACATCGGCACGCGCCCGCCGTCTTTTGCTTTGCAGGCGCAGGGTCAGCCCGGCAAAAGCCAGGCCGGCCAGTGCGGCCAGCGCCTGACTCAAGCGAACCAGCCCTGGCGCATCGAGCAGTACCGCGCCGCTCCAAATCAGCAACAAGGCAAGCATCGTCAAGGGATACCACCAACTGGGCCGCGCCGGATAACCGGGCGTCAGTTGGAACATCGGCACCACCACGTAGGCGATCGCTGCCAGCAAAACACCGGCCCAGCCACCCAGCCCCCAGCCGGCATGCAAATCAGCCAGCACCGGCAAGGGTAAGGGCCAGCCGTTCGCCATGGCCAGCGCCATCACCACGCCCAAGGCAATCACGATTAAAAGGGAAAACATGGCCAGTTTTAGGCCACGAATCGTCGGACTGGTGGATGGCACGCCGATCAAGGCCTGCAATGCCGCGGCGAGAAAAACCAGCACGGTCAGCGCCAGCAGCACGGCCGCACTGTTCAACAAAACAGGCAGCCCAAAATAGAAGCCGCCGACCAGCAATAACGCACCACTCGTCAAGCCCGCGTGGACAATCGTGGCGAGCAGCAAGGGACGGGGCAGATTGGCACCGGCAACCACGGGCAATATCTGGATCAGCGCGCCGAGCATCATTTGCAGCATGAAGCCAAGCGTCAGCAAATGCGTCACCGCCAGCACCGCCGGCATCCAGCGCGAGACGAATATATCCGGCCCCTCGAAGGCGATTAGCAGACCAGCCAGTACCGCAAATAGCGGAGCGGTTAGAAAAAACCGCAGCGGCGCCGTGTAGGGCGGCGCGCTTTCAAACGACATGAGCGCTTGCATCGGTGCTTACAAATCAGGCCAGTGAATCAGGCAATGAATCAGGCTGGTGAATCAAGCCCGTTAACAGCAATAGCGGAGATTCAGCGCGAGATGAGAACTTCAAAGGTGCCATCGGGTAACAGTTCGGTTTCATAAGCGTGTCCGTTCTGTTTGAGTACCTTGTAGAGCGGATGCGGTTCGCGGAAGAGCAGCAGCAGCATCTTCTCGCCTTCTTTGAGATGGTCGAGCATCTCCATGGTTTTGACGAAAGGCTCGGGTGCCTCAAGGTAGCGCGCATCGACAACATGAGGGGTTTTCGCGTGCGTCATGCGTCGGCAAGCTCGGTTTCAAGGCGCTGGAGAACTTCCGGCAGTTCCGCGCTCAGGTGCTGGTCACACATTGGATAGAGCATGTTCTCCTCTTTCATGTTGTGCTGCTGCATCATGATCAGCAGCGTTTCGGCCTGGCCGAGATAGTCATCGGTATTGCCCGCTTTCAGCGCGTCGACCGCATCATCCATCAGCGAACGCATCTGGGCGTGCTCCATGCGCATAACCTGCGTCGGGCCCATTGTCATGCCGGTTTTGGCTTCAAAGGTGGGGAAAAGCGTTTTTTCCTCGGTATTGAAATGCGCCAAGATGGCTGTATGGAAATGCTCAAAGGCCGCGAGGGCTGCTTCAAGATTATTTTGACCGATGGCCTGCTCGGCGTCAGCGAAGAGATCATCGCAGTGACGGTGATCTTCAGTCATAAAAGTACGGATAGTAGTCATGGTTCGCTCGTAGCGGTTGGGTGGTTCATTCTCGGGGTAGCCCCCGAGATGTCACCTTGACCGCCGTCAAATCTTGAAAAATCAGGCGCTGACAACGCCAACCTGAAGCTCGTCGAACCAACTGATGAAGCGTTGAACATCGGCCCCGCGGTAGATCGCCCCGTGCTGCGGGCAAAGCATATCAACGTCCATCTGGGAGACGCGTTCACACCAGCGCCGCTTGGCCTCGTTGGAACCCATCCAGCGTTTGTGGAAGCCTTCGGCATGGCGGATATGCGCATCAAAATTTTCAACGAACAAGCCGTCCATCCCCGGTGGCAACAGTGCAGCCCCCACGTCACCGGAAAATAGCACCTTGGCAACCTTATCGTACAAATTGAAATTACCAGACGAGTGCAGGTAATGCGCCGGAATCGCCTTCAGTGATAATCCATCCAGCGAAATATCCAAGCCTTCGTCAGGGATTTGCACAAAGGTTTCGGCATTGCCGCCAAAATGAGGCACAAAGCTACTCCACATCCAGCTGATATAGCAGCGCATGGCGGGGTTAAAGTCCAGCCAGAGCGCCAATGACGAACATACATCCGGATCCTGGTGCGAGGCAAAGATGCCGGCCAGCGCAGTAGGGTCAAAATCAGCCGACAGTGCCGAAAAAACAGAAGGGAAAATTTCTGCACCGCCGGGATCGAGCAAAAGGCCTTTACCGCCATAGGTCACCAGATATTCATTGGTGTCGATGAGGTAGTTCGGCTTTTCCGGGTCGCGCACGATGGCTACCCATTTATGGTTACCGTCCTGAAAAATTGTCTTGGTTGTTTTCACTCATCCCCTCCAGTTGTTTCGATTTCCGGTAAAAAATGCCGAGCGACGCAGGGCCTCCAGCGAACCGCGAATTTCCTCGACAACGCCATCAAACTCACCCGACACCTGAGCTAGCGAAGCGGCAAAACTCTGGCCATAAGCGGCTTCAATTTTGGCTGATTTAGCCAACACGCCACCCAGCTCTACCATTTGGAAGACATCCTCCAGCGCCCCCTTGAGTTGCCGCCGCAAGATAGTCAATTGTTGGTCGCGCTGCTCAATTTCCCGCTGGTGATCTTGAAGAATGCGCGCAACGGCAGGCTGCCGCGGCGCCAACCGGGCCGCTTCACTCAGCAAGCGGCCGGTTCGAATGCCCTTCAGGCCGATGGACACCTGATTGACGCAGGCATGGATCAGGCCGTTCAGCGACTCCATGCAAGTACGTAAATCCTGCGAAAAAACGCGCAATTCGTTCGACAGCACGCCAAAACCCAAGGCGGCAGTGCCGGCCCGCTTGGCAAGAAAAATGGCATTGAGCGCCATGATATTGATCTTGACCGAGACGCCGACCACGCGCTTGATCTCTTCATTGATATGCACAATTTGCAGCAGGTCTGTACCCGCTGGCAGCGCCTTGGCGGTCATAATTGAGGTGGCGGTCATCTTCATCCAGGCATCAGGTTTTTTCAATTCGGCAAATGCTGATTCAATGTTTTTAGTCGTTCCCGCACCAGCACGCGTGCGTCAGTTGCGAATACCTGATCCCCACCGGAGCGGGGATGAACGACTAATCAGCACAGCCTAAGCCAACAGACTATCGACAGTCTATTTTTCCATAACGTAGGTACCCGGCGCATCTGCCAGCGCTGGAAATTTGCGATTGCTCGCCGGATAAGCGTCAACCAGATCGCCGGTGCGCTCGGCTAACCAGCGCGTCCAGTCCTCCCACCAGGTGCCCGGCTTTTTGTCGGCACGGCCAAACCAGTGTTCCCAGTGCTCATTGCGTTCCGGTTCAGCAATCCAGTACGCCCGCTTGGGCGGGTTAGCCGGCGGATTGACGATACCGAGAATATGCCCGGAAGTGGAAAGAACAAAACGCACCGGCGCCTTCACGTTGATTTGCTTGCGAATGCGGTAACACTGCTTCCACGGGGCAATATGGTCATCTTCAGCGGTCACCGCATAAAGCGGCTGAACGATAAGATCGAGGTCAATCGATTCACCGGCGATAGTCAGTTTGTCGCGCTTGATCAGGTTATTTTCCAGATACATCTCGCGCAGGTAATAGGAGTGCATGGCCTGCGGCATACGTGTCGTATCAACGTTCCAGAAAAGTACGTCGAAAGCCGGCAGAGATTCGCCGAGCAGGTAACTATTGACCCAGTAATTCCAGATCAGGCTATTCGAACGCAGCAAACGGAAAGAGCTCGCCATCTCGTTGCCATCGAGGTAACCCTTCTTGGCCATCGACTCTTCCAGTGCGCCAATACAGGCTTCGTCGATAAAGACATCAATATCACCCGGGTGAGCGAAATCGGTCAGCGTCGTGAACAAGGTCCAGTGCGCCACCGGCACCTTGTCGACACCGAAGCGCTTGTTGGCCCAGGCCATATAAGTACTGACCAGCGTGCCACCGATGCAGTAGCCAACCAGATGCACCTTCGGCACCTTGCAGAACTCGGAGGCAACACGCACGACCTCATCAACCCCTTCAAGCAGGTAGTCGTCGAGACGCACTTCGGAAAGTTCCTTACCCGGATTTTTCCAGCTGGTAATGAATACCGAGAAACCCTGATCGGTCAGATACTTGACCAAGCTTTTTTTAGCCGTGAGATCAAGAATGTAGTACTTGTTGATCCACGGGGTAATGATCACGATGGGCGTTGCCCGGACTTTTTCCGTGGTCGGCGCGTAATGAATCAGCTCGACAAGGCGATTGCGGAAGACCACTTTGCCCGGCGTCGTTGCCAGATCCTTGCCGACAACGAAGGCATCCGGCGCAACCATCTGGATATTTTTAGCCTGGGCATCCCGCTGGAAGTTTTCCCAGCCGGCTTTCAAGCTTTCGCCCTTGGTTGCCACAAAACGTTCCATCGCCACCGGGTTAAGCCAGAAGAAATTCGACGGCGCGACCATATTCAGCCAATTACGCAACCAGAAGGCAGAACGCCGGCGCTCCTTGTCGGATAAACCGGGGGTCTCGAACAGCATGTCCTCAAAGCGCCGCGTGTAAGCCAGATAAAGTTCTTTGATGATGTCCCAGCTCGCTGACTCGGTCCAGACCGGATGGGCAAAACGGGCGTCGTCAGAATTGGGTTGAATGACATCAGTCGAAGGAATGCCCATGGCTCGTCGCATCACATGCGTCTGCAAGGCAAAAAGATCGCCGGAAAGCGCGTTGACCGCACGCGTCAACTCTTGCGGGTGCATCAACCACGCAACCTGCGCATTGAGCAGTGACGTCGTAACGCCGTAGGGATCAACCACCTTGCTGGCCGCTTTACTGGCTGCTTCGATCGGACTCAAGGTACTGAGATCAACACCATTGGTTCTTGCTGACAAATTACCGGACATCTTGCTTTCCCTTTGCTGAACTTGTATCTGAATTCATGTGCCATCTTACAGCGTCACTGACTCGCCGGGCTGCGGCAGGCGCACCCCCGACCAGCCAAGTTTTTCCTCGATTGCCTGGACAAAATGGGTCGACGCACTGGATTCTCCATGCACAACAAACGTCTGCCCCGGCGACTGGTGAAAGCCGCCCAGCCAATCGAGCAAGGCTTTTTGATCAGCATGCGCGGAGAGGCCACCCACGGTATAAATTCTGGCCCGCACCGGCACTTGTTGGCCAAAAATACGAACCAGGCGAGCCCCATCGACTAAACGCCGCCCCAGCGAGCCGGCGGCCTGAAAACCGGTGATCAGGATGCTGCACTCGCTACGCGGCAAATTTTCGCGCAGGTGATACTTGATCCGTCCGGCTTCGCACATGCCGCTTGCCGAGATGATGACCGCACCGCTGCGCACATTGTTCAGCGCCTTGGAACGTTCGACATCAGCGACAAACTCAACTTTCATTTTTTCCGGATGCGCCTCTTGCCAGGCAATCAGCTCGCGGGTTTCGGCATCAAGCAACTCCTGATGCGCCAACGTGATGCTTGTTGCCTTGTTGGCCATCGGCGAATCGACATACACCTTGAGCGGACTCAGCCGTTTGCGCCGGACCAGATCGGCCAGGGTGTAGAGCATTTCCTGGGTGCGCCCGACGGCAAAGGCAGGAATGATCAGATTGCCGCCGACGGCATGAGTCCGCTCGAAGGCAGCGACGATCTCATCTTCAGTTTCGGCTAGCGAGCGATGCAGACGGTCGCCATACGTCGATTCAATCAACAGCACATCCGCCGCCGGAACCGGCTTTTCCGGGTCGTTCAGTACCGGGCGGTTGGACATGCCAAGGTCACCGGAAAAAACCAGCTTGCACTGCCGACCCTCGCCAGTCACCGTC
>Ga0209477_1001836_pt1 | contig 12659 bp, 9 predicted proteins | sample KloWWTupernatant_FD_187180 | JGI IMG/M metagenome (GOLD analysis project Ga0209477, IMG submission 187180) | Active sludge microbial communities from Klosterneuburg, Austria, studying microevolution and ecology of nitrifiers - Klosterneuburg... | ecosystem: Engineered > WWTP > Aerobic digester >...
ATTCGTGATCGGCGATCTCGCCAGCGTCACGACCGATGGCAAGCAGGTTCCCGGCATCGCGCCCGCCGCCAAGCAGATGGGCAACCACGCCGCCCGAGCGATCCGCGACCGCATCGCCAGGCGCGACACCGAGGCGTTCCGCTACCGCGACTACGGCAACCTCGCCACCATCGGCCGCCTAGCCGCGGTAGTCGACCTGCGCGGCTTCAGGTTCTCGGGCTTTGCGGCCTGGGCCTTCTGGCTCGCCGCGCACCTGTTCTTCCTGATCGGCTTCCGCAACCGACTGATCGTGATGGTCAACTGGGCGTGGTCGTACTGGAGCTACCAGCGCCACGCGCGGATCATCGTGGGGCGGACGGCACCGGGGGGCGATGTGCCCCGCGCCTCAGGTTGAGGTCGCGCGTTCCCGTCGATCGCTTCGACACGCGTTGTGGTGCCCGGAGCAGGACTCGAACCTGCACACCCTTGCGGATAGGGGATTTTAAGTCCCCTGCGTCTACCGTTCCGCCATCCGGGCCGAAGTCTCACGGTACCGCCCTGCCCTGCACACTCCAAGCACCACGAATGGTTGAGCCCCCCTTGAGTCAAGCGGGGCCGACCGGGCTTTCGCGCGGCACAGCCGCGCGCCGGTCGGCGGCCGCACAGGGATGTGCGGACAGGGGGAGCGGAGCAGGGATAGCGCAGCGGCCCTGCCGCAGGCAGGGCCAGGGGTTCTGGATGCAAGCGCGTCGGCACGACCCAGGCCTTGCCCAAAGAAGAATGGGGTCAGAGGCATATCGCCTGCTGGCAATATGCCTCTGACCCCATTCTTCTTTGGGCAAGGCCTGGGTCGGAATCGAACCGGCGTACACGGCTTTGCAGGCCGCTGCATGACCACTCTGCCACCAGGCCGGTGGACTGGCTGGATCGCAGGCGATCCGGCCCTTGTAGCGTACGCCCGTCACCATTCGTGACAGGCCCAGAAACGACAGGACCCCGTTTCTGGCGGGGTCCGGTCAGGAAACTGGAGCGGGAAACGAGACTCGAACTCGCGACCCCGACCTTGGCAAGGTCGTGCTCTACCAACTGAGCTATTCCCGCAGGGGAACGCGCATTTTACCAAGGGAGGCAGGCTAGTCAACCCTGTGGGCGCGGGGGTGGGGCTGGCGAGGGATTCGGCTGCGACGGGCGCCTATCGCGCGCAGAGCGCGCTCCTACAGGGGCGGCGCGAAGCTGGGCTTGTTGGATCGGAGCGAGTCCGCGAATGCCGGGATCAGGTCGACGGCGAGTTTGCTTCACTGTCTGAGCCGGCGGCCTGATGCCGGTAGTCGCGGACCGTTGGGGCTGGCGGCGGCGGTGATTCACGATGGTCGGAGCTACAGGCGAGAACGTCGTGTGCGACCAGGCTACGGTCGCGCATGAGATGCGCTCCTACAGGAGGGGCGGCGGATATCAGGCCCGGGAGCGGATCACGGGCCAGGCGGCGCGCAGGTAGACCACGGCGGACCAGATGGTCAGCGCGGCGGCGGCGATCAGGAGCGCCTTGCCGAACCAGTAGAGCGGCTTGCCGACGTAGCGGTGCTGCATCAACAGGATGATGATCGCGATCATCTGCACCACGGTCTTGACCTTGCCCAGCCAGGCCACGCCGACCTTGGTCCGTTCGCCGATCGCGGCCATCCACTCGCGCAGCGCCGAAATCGTGATCTCGCGGCCGACGATGATCGCCGCGGTCACCGCCATCAGCGCGGTCTTGTCGGCCTGCACGATCAGGAACAGCGCCACCGTCACCGCCAGCTTGTCGGCCACCGGATCGAGGAAGGCGCCGAAGTCCGAGGTCTGCTGGTAGCGGCGCGCGAGGTAGCCGTCGAGCCAGTCGGTGATCGCGGCGATGGTGAACATCGCGGCCGCGATCAGGTTGGTGCCGCGGAACGGCAGGTAGAAGGCGATCACCATCAGCGGGACCATGAGGATCCGCGCGATCGTGAGTCCGTTGGGCAGGTTGATCCGCATGTGCCAACTCTAGCGGCTAACCGTGCAAGGCCGCGTAGATCCGCGTGGCCAGCGCGCGCTCGATGCCCGGGACCCTGGCCAGTTCGTCGATGCCGGCCTCGACCACGCCGGCCCAGCCGCCGAAGTGGCGCAACAGGGCCGAACGGCGGCGCGTGCCCACGCCCGGGATCTTCTCCAGTTCGCTGGAGTCGCGTGCGCGCTGGCGCCGCTGCCGGTGGCCGCCGATGGCGAAGCGATGGGCCTCGTCGCGGATCTGCTGGATCAGGTGCAGGCCCGGCGCGTCGCCCGGCGGCGTCAGCACGCGCCCCCCGGCGCCGAGCAACAGCTGTTCCAGGCCGGGCTTGCGGCTGCTGCCCTTGGCCACGCCAACCACGTCGACGCCATCGATGCCGAGGTCGGCCAGGACGGCGCGGGCCTCCGCCACCTGGCCCTTGCCGCCGTCGACCAGGAGCAGGTCGGGCAGCGGGCCGCCCTCGGCCTGCCCCCGCTTGAAGCGCCGCGCCAGGGCCTGGCGCATCGCGCCGTAGTCGTCGCCCGGCGCGAGCCCGCTGATGTTGTAGCGCCGGTACTGCGACTTCACCGGCCCGCCGGCGTCGAACACCACGCACGAAGCCACGGTCGCCTCGCCCATGGTGTGGCTGATGTCGAAGCACTCGACCCGCGCCGGCGGCGCGCCCAGTTGCAGCAGGTCCGCCAGGCCCTGCCAGCGCGCGCGCAGCGTGCCCTTGCTCGCGGCCTCGGTCGCGATCGCCTGCTCGGCGTTGCGCTCGGCGATCTCGACCAGGCGCGCGCGCTCGCCGCGCTGGGCGTGGCGGATCTCGACCTTGCGCCCGCGCCGCTCGGAGAACATGCCGGCCAGCCATTCGCCCTCCTCCACCGGCCGGTTCACCAGGACCAGCGCCGGCGCCGGATGCTCGAGGTAGTACTGCGCGACGAAGGCCGACAGGGCCTCGCCCTCGTCGGCGCCTTCGGGGATGCGCGGGAACCAGCTCCGTCCCCCGAGGCTGACCCCGTTGCGGAAGAAAAGGCCATGCACGCAAGCGAGGTTGCCCTCGATCCGGCAGGCCAGCACGTCGGCATCCTCCTCGGCTTCGCTGACGTACTGGCGGGCCTGGATGCGCTTGATGTTGGCGATGCGGTCGCGCAGCGTGGCCGCGCGCTCGAACTCCAGCGCCGTGCTTGCGACCTCCATCTCGCGCGCCAGCTCGTCGACCACGGTGGTGGTCTGGCCGTCGAGGAACAGGGTCGCGTGGCGCACGTCGTGCTGGTACTGCGCCGGCGTGACCAAGCCGACGCAGGGCGCGCTGCAGCGCCCGATCTGGTGCTGCAGGCAGGGCCGGGTGCGGTTGCGGAAGTAGGTGTCCTCGCACTGGCGCACGCGGAACAACTTCTGCATCAGGTTGAGGGTCTCGCGCACGGCCGTGGTGCTGGGATAGGGGCCGAAGTAGCGCCCCCCGCGGCTGCGCGCGCCGCGATGGAAGCCCATGCGCGGATAGTCCTCGGCGCCCGAGAGATGGATCAGCGGAAAACTCTTGTCGTCGCGCAGCAGCACGTTGTAGCGCGGCTTGAGCGACTTGATGAGCTCGTTCTCGAGCAACAGCGCCTCGGCCTCGGTGCGGGTGACCGTGACCTCGACCGTGGCGACCCGCTGCAGCATCGCGGCGATTCGTGGCTGCAGGGCCGGCCGCAGGAAGTAGCTACCGACGCGCTTGCGCAGGTCCTTGGCCTTGCCGACGTACAGCACGGCGGCCTGCGCGTCGAGCATGCGGTAGACGCCCGGCCGCGTGGCCAGCGTGCGCACGAAGGCCTTGCCGTCGAAGGGCGAGTTGCCCGCAGATTCACCTGCCCCGGACATCGCCCTACTCGCCGATCGGCACCCGCTGCACTTGCCCGGTCCCGGTGTCGATGCGCACCACTTCGTGCGCATTGCTGTTGGCGACCCACAGGGCGCGGGCGGCCACCGAGATCCCGGTGGGCTCGTGGAAGCGGTAGGGCAGCCCCAGCGTGCGCACGCCGCCGCCACGGGTAGAGAGGGCCTTGATCTTGTTGTTGAAGGTGTCGGCGACCCACAGGATCGAGCCGCCCGGGTCCACCGCCAGCGCCATCGGATGCTGCAGCCGCGCCACCTGCGGCTGGCCGTCGACGTCGCCGAAGTCGTATTGCCCGGCGCCGAGCAGGGTCTTGACGGTGCCGTCGAGGAAACGGATCGCGCGCACCGCCGAGGAGTCGGCGTCGGCGACGTAGAGCATCTGGCCGTGGGTCGCCAGCGCCGAAGGCTGCGCAAAGCTCGCGCCGGAAGCCGCGCCATCGACGATCCCGGGGCGTCCGGTGCCGGCGTAGGCGCCGATGCGCTGGCGCATGAGGTCGTACATCCAGATCTGGTGGCTGCCGGCGAGCGCCACGTACAGCCGCTCGCCCGAGGCCACGAGGTCGATCGGCGCATTGAGGCCGATGGTCTTGGGCTCGGGCGCGTCGCTGACGACCGCAAGACCCTGGGTGCCGGTGCCGGCCACGGTCTCGACGTCGCCGCCCATGAGCGAGATGCGGCGCACCGCGTGGTTGCCGAGGTCGGCGACGAACAGCGATTCCTTGGCCAGCGCGAGGCCCTGCGGATTGCTGAAGCCGGCGTCGGCGCCCTTGCCGTCCCAGAACCCGGGATTGCCCGATCCGAACTGGCGCAGGATGCGGCCGTCGTGCGCGGTCTCGAGCACGCGGTTGTTGCCCGAGTCGGAAACGTAGAGCGTGCTCTCGGTGGCGAGGATGTGCCCGGGGAAGCGCAGCGGCATCTTGGGCTCGGGCCGGGTCACCGGCGCCAGCGATTCGTAGACCCGGACATCCCGCGCCGCCGCCTGGTCGAGCAGGTCGCCGATCACCACGTCGAGTTCGGCGCGGCGGCCTTCGCCGGGGAACAGCCCGACCAGCCCGCCCTCGGTGTCGACCACGGCCACCGTCGGCCAGGACTTGACCCCGTAGATCTGCCAGCAGTAGTAGTCGGGGTCGTTGGCCACCGCGTGCCGCAGGTGCAGGCGGTTGACCGCCTTGAGCAGCGCGGCGGGCTGGCGCTCCTGGCTGAACTTCGGGGTGTGGATGCCGAGGATCGTGATGCCGTCGTGGTACTTGTTCTCGAGGTAGCGCAGGTCCGGCAGCACGTGCTGGCAGTTGATGTTGCCGTAGGCGAAGAAGTGCAGCAGCACGACCCGCCCGCGCAACGCCCACAGGCGCGGCACGTCGCGGGCATTCACCCACGTGAGTTGGTCCGGCAAGCCGGGAGCCGGCGTGCGAGCACTCATGCGTATCCCGTCACCTGGTCTGGGTGCAGCCGCCTACCCTACCCCAAGCGCCGCCTTCGCGGCCGCTGGTCGGGGACATCCTAAAGCAAATTCATATGCTTAGGGTGGATTGCTACGGCGAGTTCTCAGCGGCCGGCCGGGCTTGCCGCCAAGGCTTGTTCGACCCGCTGGAGGTCTTCCTCGGTGTCCACCCCGGCCGGGAATGGCGCGGGCGACAGGCCCACCGCGATGCGCTGCCCCGCCTCGAGGATGCGCAACTGCTCGAGCGACTCGATCCGCTCCAGGGGCGAGGGTGGCAACGCGGTGAAGCGGCGCAGGAAGCCGGCGCGGTAGGCGTAGATGCCGATGTGTCGCAGCCACGCCCCGGCCTCGGCCGCCGGCAGTTCGCGTCCCTCGCGGAAGGCATCGCGGTGCCAGGGAATCGGCGCGCGCGAGAAATACAGCGCGTGGCCGGCCGCGTCGCGCACCAGCTTGACGACGTTGGGATCGAACAGCTGCGCGGCGGATTCGATGGCCACCGCCAGGGTGGCCGCGACCGCGGTCGGCGATCGCGCCAGCACCTCGGCGACATGTCGCACGCCCGCGGGTGGCGCTTGCGGCTCGTCGCCCTGCAGGTTCACCACGATCGCGTCGTCGGCCCAGCCGCGGGCCGCCGCCACCTCCGCCAGCCGGTCGGTGCCGGAGGCGTGGTCGGCGCGGGTCATGCAGACCGCGACCGCGAGCCCGCGACACGCGGCGGCGATCTCCGCATCGTCGGTGGCCACCACGACTTCGCGCGCGCCGGACGCCAGCGCGCGCTCGGCGACGTGCGCGATCAAGGGCCGGCCGGCGAGCAGGCGCAGCGGTTTCCGCGGCAGGCGGGTCGATCCCAGGCGCGCCGGGATCGCGACATGGAACGGCAGGCTCACGGACTCGATCCCTGCAGGCGGACCTGGTGCAGCCGCGCATGCACGCGGTCGTACCATTCTGCCGGCAACCGGGCCTCGACCGGAACCACCCAGACCCGCTCGTCGGCCCAGCGTGCGCACTTGACCGCGTCCTTCTCGGTCACCAGCACTGGCCGGCTGTCGTCGAAGCGCAGCTCGCTGCCATCGTATTCATGATGATCCGGCAAGGGATGGGGCATGACCTCGATCCCATGGCCGCGCAGCAAGTCGAAGAATCGCGCCGGATGTCCGATCCCGGCCACCGCGTGCACGCGCTGGCCACGCAGCGACTCCAGTGGCAGTTGCCTGCCCGGCCGGACCAGGCTGCAGGCGCGGCTGCCGCTGACCTGCATCGCGGCCTCGCCCGGCTGCGCCGCGCCGTTGGCGACCACGAAATCGACCGCGCGCAGGCGTGCCGCCGGCTCGCGCAACGGGCCGGCAGGCAGCAGGCGACCGTTGCCGAAGCGGCGGCGACCGTCGACCACCGCGATCTCGAGGTCGCGCGCGAGTCCCCAATGCTGGAGACCGTCGTCGGACACGATCACGTCGCAGTCGGCGCGCTGCACCAGCAGCAACGCGGCCGCGGCCCGGCGCCGCCCGACCGCCACCGGCAGGTCGACGCTGCGCGCCAGCAGGGCGGCCTCGTCGCCGCACACCGCCGCGTCGGTATCGCGGCCCACGATCATGGGCGATTGCCGGCGGCCGCCATAACCGCGCAGGACGATGCCGGGCCGCCAGGCGCGGCGGGCGAGTTCCGCCGCCAGCGCCGCGACCAGCGGGGTCTTGCCGGTGCCGCCCACGGTGAGGTTGCCGACCACCGCCACCGGGACGCCGATGTGACTGATGCGGCGCAGCCCGGCCGAATAGCCCCAGCGGCGCAAGCGGAGCAGCGCCGCGTAGACCGGTTCGAGCAGCCCCAGCGCGAGCGGCACGCGGGCGCCTTCATACCAGATCGATTCCAGCCAGGCCGCGAGCCGCGCCCGCGCGCCCATCAGGACGGCTCCGGGTCGCGGAAGTGCAGGCGGTGCAGGTGCGCGTACTGGCCGCCGCGCGCCAGCAGTTCGGCATGCGTGCCCTGCTCCACCACGCGGCCCGCGTCGAGCACGACCACGCGGTCGGCGTGCTCCACGGTCGAGAGCCGGTGGGCGATGACCAGGGTCGTGCGTGCGCGCATGATCCGCTCGAGCGCATCCTGGATCAGGCGCTCGGACTCGGCATCGAGCGAGGACGTGGCCTCGTCGAGGACCAGGATCGGCGCGTCCTTGAGGATCGCGCGCGCGATCGCGAGGCGCTGGCGCTGCCCGCCGGAAAGCATGGCGCCGTTGTCGCCGATGCGGGTCTCGAGTCCCTGCGGCATGCGCCGAATGAACTCCATGGCGTGCGCCGCTTCGGCGGCCGCCTCGATCTGCGCCGGGGTGGCGGTCTCGAGCGTGCCATAGGCGATGTTGTGCGCGATGCTGTCGTCGAACAGCACCACGTCCTGCCCGACCCACGCGATCTGGCGGCGCAGGTCGGCCAGGCGATAGTGGGCCACCGGCACGCCGTCGAGCAGCACCGCGCCGGCGCTCGCTTCGTAGAAGCGCGGCAGCAGCCGCACCAGGGTCGACTTGCCGCCGCCCGAGCGCCCGACGATCGCGGTGACGGTGCCGGGCTCGCAGCGCAGGCTGACGCGATCCAGCGCCGGCGCCTTGTCGTCGGCGTAGCGCACCGAGACCTCGCGGAACTCGACCTCGCCGCGGGCGCGCTGCAGCGGGTGCGTGCCGAGGTCGGCCTCGGCCGGGGCGTCGAGGACATGGAACAGGCTGCCCGCGGCGGCCACGCCCTTCTGGATCATCGACTGCACGTTGGTGATGCGCTTGAGCGAGGGCAGCATCGCCAGCATCGCGCTCATCAGCGACACGAACTGGCCGGCACTGAGCCGGTCGCGCATGGCCTCGAGGCCCGCCACGTAGAGGATCACCGCGAGCGCGATCGCCGACAGCAGCTGCACCAGCGACGAGGACATCGCCTTGGTGGTCTCGACCTTGACGTTGAGCCGGTAGTTGCGCGCGGCGATCTCGGCCAGTCGGCGCTGCTCCATCGCCTGCGCGCCGGCGATCTTCACCACCTGCTGGCCGGAGATCGCCTGTTCGGCGACCTGCGACATCTCCGACACCGAGCCCTGGATCCCGGCGCTGATGCGCCGGTAGCGCCGGCCCACCGTGTAGATGATCACGGCGATGAGCGGCACCGTGACCACCAGGGTCAGGGTCACCTTCACGCTCTGCAACAGCATCACGGTGAAGAGGGCGACCAGGGTCAGCAGGTCGGTGACGATGACCTTGATCGCGTCGGAACTGGCCTGCGCGACCTGCTCGGTGTGGTAGGTCAGGCGCGTGACCATGGCCGCCGGCGGTTCGCGGTCGAACCAGGCCGAGGGCAGGCGCAGGTACTTGGCCAGGGTGTCCTCGCGCAGCGTGCGCACCACCGTTCGCCCGACGCGGGCCATGCCGTAGTCGGTGGCGAAGGTCGCGATGCCGCGCACCACGAACAGCCCGACGATCGCCAGCGGCAACCACACGCTCACCGACTGGTTGCGCGCCACGAAGGTCTCGTCGACCATCGGCTTCATCAGCCAGGTGAAGCCGCCGGCGGCCGCGGCCTCGACACCCATGCCGATGAAGGCCAGCACCAGCAGCGGCCACTGGCGCGCGGCGTAGCCGAGCAGGCGCCGGTAGACCGTCCCCGAGGTGGGTGCGGAGGAATTCGTCGTTGCCACCGGCGTTCCTACGGCGTGGCGCCGGCCGGCACGGTCGCGATGCTGAGGCTGGCGAACCCGAGCTGGCCGATGGCGTCCATCGCCGTGACCACCGCCTGGTGCGGCGTGCGCCCGTCTGCGCGCAGGGTCACCTTGCGTTCGCGGTCGTCGCCGGCGGCGGCGGCGAGCGCGTCCTTGAGGGTTTCGAGCCCGGGATTGAGCACCTCGTTGGCGCCGACGAAGAAGCGGCCCTCGCGGTCGATCGCCACCACCAATTCGGTGCGCGCCTGGGAATCGGCCTTGGCCGAGGCTTCGGGCAGGACCACCTGCAGCCGCGTGTGGTGCTCGAAGGTGGTGGTCAGGACGAAGAACATCAGCAGGCACAGCAGCACGTCGATCAACGGGATGACGTTGATCTCGATGTGATCCTCGTCGTGGCGCCGCGCGATCCTCAACGGGCGGCTCTCCGCGGCGCGGCGGCCTGGGCGACATGGCTGGTCTCGTCCAGCGCGTCCATCAGCGCCAGTACTTCGCGTTCCATGTCGATGCCATAGCTGTGGACCCGCGAGCGGAACATGCGGTGGAAGATGTAGGCGGGGACCGCGACCACCAGGCCCGCGGCGGTGCAGATCAGCGCCTCGCCGATGCCGCCGGCCATGTATTGCGCGTCGCCGACCCCGTGCTCGAGGATCGACAGGAACATGCGGATCATGCCGATCACGGTGCCGAACAGGCCCAGCAGCGGCGCGATCAGCGCCATGGTGCCGAGCGTGGTGAGCCCGAACTCGAGGCTGTGCATCGCGTGCCGGCCCGAATCCTCGACGCGGTCGCGGACCGCGTCGCGACCGAGGTGGCGCACGCGCAGCGCGGCGCCGAGCACGCTCCCCAGGGGCGAATTCTTCTCCAGCGCGTCGATGTGCGCGGCGTCGAGGCGGCGGCTGGCCGCCCAATCACGCACTTCCCCGCCCAGCGTGGGTGGAACCACGGCCTTGCGGCGCAGGGTCCAGAAACGTTCCAGCACGATGCCGAGGACCAGCACCGCACTGATGATGATGGGGACCATGCCCCAACCGCCGGCCTTGACCAGTTCCAGCACGCGCCCGGACTCCCGCGTAAACCCTTGATGCGCGGATCATAGCAGCCGTGCCGCGCGCGGCCGGTGCCGGCCGCGCGGGACGTGACGGCGGTCACCGTTCGCGCCACCAGCGCGGCCGGCGCTCGCGCCAGCCACCACGCCACTGCACCCCGGCCTGCGGGTCGATGCGCACGAAGAGCGCGCCGGCGCGGGCCGTGGACTCGACCCGGGCGCCGGCCTCGCTCCAGCGCCGGACCACGGCCGGCGCCGGGTGGCCGAAGCGGTTGTGCGCCCCGGCCGACACCAGCGCGAGCCCCGCGCCCACGGCGGCCACGAATGGTGGCGACGACGAGCCAGCGCTGCCGTGGTGCGGTACCACGACCACGTCGGCGCGCAGCGCGGCGCCCGTGGCCAGCAGGCGGCCCTCGACCAGGGCGTCGACATCGCCGGGCAGCAGCGTGGTGCCGCCGGCGCCGGACACCCGCAACACGCACGAGGACTGGTTGCCGAGGTCCGGGAACAAGGCCGGCGGGTGCAGGAATTCGAAGTGCACGCCGTCCCATTGCCAGTGCAAGCCGGCCTCGCAGGCCGAGCCCAGCCCGACGCCGGGACCGGCGCGTATGCGCGACGGCGCCAGCGCCGCGACCAGCGCCCGCGCGCCGCCGGCATGGTCGTTGTCGCCGTGGCTGATGACCATCGCATCGAGGCGACGCATTCCCAGCGCCGCCAGCGACGGCGCCACCACGCTGGCGCCGGCATCGACGCCGCCGCGGGGCGCCGGGCCGGCATCGTAGACCAGGGCATGGTCGTGGGTGCGGACAAGCACCGAGAGCCCCTGCCCCACATCGAACACGACCAGGTCATAGGCGCCGGAAGGCGGCCGCTCGAAGCGCGGGAACAGCAACGGCAGCCACAAGGCCACGCCGATCCAGCGGCCGGGCAGCGCGCGCGGCGACAGCAGCAGCAGGGCGCCGAGCAAGGCCGCGCCGAGGGCCCAGGCGTCGGGCGCGGCGACGGCAACGGCTGCATGTGGCACGCGCGCCAGGCCCTCGAGCACCCACCAGACCGCCGCCAGCACGTCGCCGGCACGGTCGATCAGCCAGAGTCCGGCGCCCGGCAGCGGGTCCAGGAGCGCAAGACCCGACAACAACAGCGGCAGCACGACCAGGCTGATCGACGGCACCGCGACCAGGTTGGCCAACGGCGCAACGAGCGTGGCTTGCTGGAAGAACGTCGCGGTCAGCGGCGCCAGCCCCACCGCCATCACCAGCTGGGCGTGGCCGAACTGGCGCAGCACGCTGCGGTTGCCGCGACCACCAAGGCAGTAGACCAGCCACGCGACCCCGGCGAAGGAGAGCCAGAACCCGGGCGCCAGCAACGCCAGCGGATCACAGGCCAGCAAGGCCAGCACGGCGAGGCCCAGCGACTGCGCGGCGCCGACCGGACGCCGCGCGATGCGCATCGCCAGCACCACGGCGATCATCAACAGGGTGCGCAGCACCGGGATCGAGGTGCCAGCGAGCAGCGAGTATGCGGTGGCGACGGCGAGGGCGCCGCAGGCCTCCGCCTGCGCGCGCGCGATGCGCAGCGCCGTGCCCGGCACGATCCGATACCCGGCTCGCACCACCAGCGCCCCGAGGCCGGCCAGCAGGCCGATGTGGAAGCCGGAGATCGCGACCAGGTGCGCGGTGCCGGTGACGCGCAGCACCTCCCATGCCGGGTCCGGGATCGCGGCCTGGTCGCCGACCGCCAGCGCGCGCAGCACGCCCACCACGGCCGGGGCGTGATCGACCGCGGCGATCCGGCGCGAGAGGCGCTCGCGCAGCGCGGCGATCGACCAGGACGATGGCGGCGCCACGCGCTCGACGGCGTGCACGCTGCCGAACGCGGCCACGCGACGCGGCAGCATCTGGCGCTCGAGCTCGTACCCGCCCGGGTTCACGACCCCGCGCACCCGGCGCAGCGTCGCCTCGACGCGCAGTCGGTCCCCCGCAGCGGGTACCGACAGTGGCGGCCATACCGAGAGCCGCACCCGCGCACCGCGCGGCAGCGCGGCGAGCGGCGCCGCCTCGGCCAGCAACAACTCGAAACGGGCGCCACGCTCGCCAGGCTCGGGCAGGCCGTCGACCACGCCCGCCAGCGCCACTGCTACGGTATCGCCGCGCAAGCGCAATTCCAGCGCCTGCTGGGCCTGCCACGCAGTCCAGCCGAAACCCGCCGCCAGCAGCAGGATGCCGCGCAAGGGCCCGCGCGCGCACGCTGCCGGAAGCGCCAGCAGGGCAAGTGCCAGCGCGACCGCTCCCGGCGGCAATGCCGCCAACGGGAGGCAGGCGAGTGCGCCTGCCAGTGCCGCCAGCGCGTCCAGTGCGCGTGGGGCCGGCCCGGGGCCTCCCTGCCCTGCCATGCCGCTGCCGCCCGCCGCTGGGGTTCAGGCCGTGAGGGGAGGCCCGAGGCGCCCGGCGTGCAGTTCGAGCACGCGATCGGTGCGCGACGCCAGTTCGCGATCATGCGTGACCAGCACCAGGCTGGTTCCGATCTCGCGATTGAGCTCCAGCATCAGTTCATAGACGTGCTGCGCGTTGCGCTCGTCGAGATTGCCGGTGGGCTCATCGGCGAGGACGCAGGCAGGCCGCGTGACC
>Ga0209477_1001837_pt1 | contig 12658 bp, 15 predicted proteins | sample KloWWTupernatant_FD_187180 | JGI IMG/M metagenome (GOLD analysis project Ga0209477, IMG submission 187180) | Active sludge microbial communities from Klosterneuburg, Austria, studying microevolution and ecology of nitrifiers - Klosterneuburg... | ecosystem: Engineered > WWTP > Aerobic digester >...
GTGCTCCGCAGCGCCGGCCTCCGCCGCCTCTGACCCGCATCAGACGGCGTATGCCGTGAGCTCACCGGCCAATTCGGGGTTGACCCGGGCGTCGACGCGGGTCCCTTCGGCGACGTGCTCACTGTGGAGGATCTCGCCGTGTTGGTGGAGTCGGCTGACGAGGTCACCCCGGTCATAGGGGATGAGCACCTGGACGTCGATGTCCGGACGGGGCAACTCCTCGGCAATGAGGTCGACGAGCGCCTCGAAGCCCATTCCGGTGTGGGCCGAGACCGCGATCGAGTGCTTCTCGTGGCGCAGCAGGCGGTCGATGACCTCGGGGTCGGCGATGTCCGTCTTGTTGACAACGATGACCTCCTTGACGTCAGCCGCGTCGACATCGGCGAGCACGGCGCGCACGGCCGAGATCTGGCCCTCCGGATCGGGGTGCGACCCGTCGACGACGTGCAGGAGGAGGTCGGCGTCGCCCACTTCCTCCAGCGTGGAGCGGAAGGCCTCGACGAGTTGGGTCGGGAGTTGCCGGACGAAGCCCACGGTGTCGGCCAACGTGTATTCGCGGCCGTCGGGGGTCTCGGCCCGACGCACGGTGGGGTCGAGGGTGGCGAAGAGCTGGTTCTGGACGAGCACGCCAGCGCCGGTGAGCCGGTTGAGCAGCGAGGACTTCCCGGCATTGGTGTAGCCGGCGATGGCCACGCTCGGAATCTGGTTGGCGTGACGACTTCCGCGCTTGGTGTCGCGGACGGTCTTCATCTCTTTGATCTCGCGCCGCAGCTTCGCCACGCGCGTGTTGATCCGGCGTCGGTCGAGCTCGATCTTGGTCTCACCCGGTCCGCGCGAACCCATGCCCTGACCGGCGCCACCGACCTGACCACCGGCCTGCCGTGACATCGACTCACCCCAACCACGCAGGCGTGGGAGGAGGTATTGGAGTTGGGCGAGTTCGACCTGCGCCTTGCCCTCCTTGGACTTGGCGTGCTGGGCGAAGATGTCGAGGATCAGCGCGGTGCGGTCGATGACCTTGACCTTGACGACGTCCTCGAGGGCGCGCCGCTGACTGGGGACCAACTCGGTGTCGCAAATGACGGTGTCCGCGCCCTCGGCGATGACCACATCCCGGAGTTCCTGGGCCTTGCCCTTGCCGAGGTAGGTCGCCTTGTCGGGGTGACTGCGGCGCTGGATCAGGCCGTCGAGGACCTCGGCACCGGCCGTCTCGGCCAGGGCAGCGAGCTCACGCAGAGAGTTCTCGGCGTCGAGCAGGCTGCCCTCGGACCAGACCGAGGCGAGGACCACCCGCTCGAGGCGGAGTTGCCGGTATTCGACCTCGGTGATGTCCTGGAGTTCGGTCGAGAGGCCCGCCACGCGACGAAGGGCCGCGCGTTCCTCACGCTCGAGTTGGTCACCGTCGTCGCGGGTGGTTCGGTCGCCATCCTCATCGCGAAGGAAACCGGCGTCATCGAAGCGGTCATCGGTCAGCGCCTCGGCGCGTCCGGAGAAGAGTTTTCGTTCAGTCATGTTCCCCCCAGCCTCTCATTTACCAGTTCTTCCACCCAAGTGATAATCCCTCCCCGAGCGGACTACGGTGAGTTCTCGTGACACCGCAGGACCACTACTTCACGGCGGCGCCGGCCAGTGCCGATGAACGCACGACCGTGTCGGTGCACCTCGTCGGACGTGACGTGCCAGTCGAGGTCGCCCCGGGAATCTTCTCTCCCGGCGGAGTCGACAAGGGCACCCAGGTCCTCCTCGACGACGCACCCAATCCACCTCCGTCGGGCACCTTCTTGGACCTCGGTTGTGGCTGGGGGCCGATCGCCCTCACCTTGGGCATGCTCTCCCCCGATGCGACCGTGTATGCCGTGGACGTCAACGAGCGAGCCTTGGAGTTGGCACGGCGCAACGCAGAATCCTTGGGGCTCAAGGGGATTCGCGTGAGCGCCGCCGATGATGTCCCCACCGGTCTCACGTTTGACCTGATCTGGTCGAACCCACCGATCCGCATCGGCAAGGCCGCCCTCCACGACCTGCTACGGACGTGGCTGCCGCGGCTGGAAGCCGGCGGCACGGCATACCTCGTCGTCCAGCGGAATCTCGGATCGGACAGCCTCGCCCGGTGGATCGAGAGTGATCTCGGTATGCCGTGTGCTCGCCTCACGAGCAGCAAGGGCTTTCGGATCCTGCAGGTCAGGCGCGCGCGTCCCTGACGAAGGGCAGTCCGGCGGCGAGGATCGCCCGGTCCCAGGTGTAGAAGTCGAGCCCCTCGACCTTGGCCTGAGTGAGCAACAGCCGGTCGAACGGATCGGCATGGGGCAGTCCCGTGATCTCCCCGATCGCCAACGCGTGCTCGACAAGGATCGGGAGTGGCCGGACACCCGCCTCCGTGATCGCCGACGACAGGTTGGGTGGCATGGCCAAGTGCCCTTTGGCCGCCTTGATCGCCATCTCCCACGGACTGGCGACAGAGACGAACACCGGGTCCTCTCGGAGCAGGTCACGGGTGTGGACACCGATGCGTCCACGGTTGCCCAGCAGGTCGATCAGGACGTGAGTGTCGATCAGCATCAGATGTCGCCGTCCTCCATCTGCGCAATGAGCTCTGGGTCCGGGTCATCGAAGGTCTCCCAGTCGATCTTCCAGTCCCAGCCAGCCAGGACCCCGAAGTGCACGCCGTTCGCGGGTGGCGCCTTGAGGACCGCGACGGGCTTGCCGCTGCGGGCGATCGTGATCTCCTCGCCCGCCTCGACGCGCTCGAGCAGCTTGGAGAGGTTGGTCTTGGCCTCGTGGACGTTGTAGATCCGCTTGGCCGGGGCGTTCGGGGGTGAACTGCTCGCCGGGGGCTCGACTGGCTGTGCGGACATGGCTCTCACCTTATCGGACAATGTCGGACTAAGTCGGACTAAGTCCACATATCTCTCGGAAGTCAGCGAAGGGTGACGGTCCCGTCCGCGACCAGTTGGGCCGGCCCCGCGAGCTCGACCCCGTTGCCGGGGAGCAAGCGGACGCGGAGGCTGCCTCCGAGCACGTCAACGGTCCACGTGGGGTTCTCGGCCACGTTGTCGGCCCAGAAGCTCGTGGCGATCGCCGCAGCGCACGCGCCAGTGCCACACGACCGGGTCTCCCCCACCCCTCGCTCGTGCACACGCATCGCGATATGAGACGGGCCCATCGGTGCGACGAGTTCGACGTTGGTGCCGGTGCTCGGGTGTGGGTTGACCACCGGCGCGCGCGTGAGATCGAGGGAGGCGAGATCCACGGCCGGTGGGAGCGCCAAGACGGTGTGGGGATTGCCGAGGTCAACGGACAGCGCCGAAAAGGGCTCGTGGCCGTCGATGTGGACGAGGGAGTCGAAGCCGTCGCGCTCGGCCGTCTCCGGGTCTGTGAGATGCCACGGTCCGAGGTCCACGGCGTACAGATCGCCCTCGACCCGGACGGTCTTGGCGCCGGCGCGCGTGGCAATGGTGAACTCCTCGGCGGTCTCGAGTCCCTCGCGACGCAGATAGGCAGCGAAGACCCGGGTCCCGTTGCCGCACAACTCCGCTGCCGAACCGTCGGCGTTGCGATAGTCCATGAACCACCGGGCCGTCCCGGCCTGGTCTCGCACGTGCTGCTCGCTCGCTGCCTCCGTGGGAAGGACTCGGATCACGCCATCTCCACCCAGGCCCGCGCGCCGGTCCGCCAAGAGGGCAACTTCGGCGTCTGTGAGGGTCAGCGCGCCGTCGAGGTCGGCGACCAGGACGAAGTCGTTCTCGGTGCCGTGGCCCTTGGTGAAAGCGAGGGAGCGCGTCATCAGTCCATTGTCGCAGCGTGCTCGGTGACCCATGCGAGGGCCGACCGCAGGCCTGGCTCAGGGTCGGTCGTGTCGAACCAGGCGACGCGTGGATCAGGTCGGAACCACGACTCCTGGCGCCGCGCGAATCGCCGGGTCGCCTGAGTCGTGTCCTGACGGGCCTGCTCGCCGGTCAGCGTGCCGTCGATCTCGGCGAGCGCTTGGTCGTAGCCGATGGCGGTGCTGGCCGTCCGGCCCTGCCGTAAGCCCTGGGTGTCCAGAGTGCGGACCTCGTCGAGCAGGCCGTCGCTCCACATCCGGTCCACGCGCCGCGCAATCCGCTCGTCCAGCGTCGGACGCTCGGTGCGCAGCCCCACCATGAGCGTGGGAGCAACGAACTCGCGTGTCGGAAGGGTGGCCGAGAAGGGGCGCCCGGTCAGCTCGATGACCTCGAGCGCTCGAACGATGCGCCTGACGTTGTTGGGCTCCATCGCGGACGCGGCGGCCGGATCGGCGGCCAGCAACACGGCATACATCGCCTCGGTGCCACGCTGGGCGGCTTCGGTTTCGAGGCGAGCCCGCACCTGCGGATCGGTGGGCGGGATGTCGAGTCGATCGAGCGCTGCTCGCACGTAGAGGCCAGAGCCGCCGACGATGATCGGCTGATGACCGCGGCTGCGGATGGCGGCGAGGTCGGCCCGGGCCTGAGACTGGTAAGCCGCGACGCTCGCCTCCTGCGTCACGTCGAGGACGTCGAGTTGGTGATGGCGTATGCCGCGTCGCTGGGTGAGTGGGAGTTTGGCCGTCCCGATGTCCATCGCGCGGTAGAGCTGCATCGCGTCGGCGTTGACGATCTCGCCGCCGAGGGTTTCGGCGACTCGGAGGGCGAGCTCGGATTTGCCCGTCGCGGTGGGCCCGACGACGGCGACGATCAGTGCTTCAGTTGGCGCCCCCTCTGGGTTGGGCTGGCCCTCAGTCGGCAAGCTCGTCCTCTGGCGTGGCGTCATCATGCCCGAAGGGGTCGCGATCCTTGCCCGGCATCCAGGTCAGACCTGGGGTGCCCCAGCCGTTGGCCTTGACCGCCTTGCGGGCCCGCTTGCCCCACTTGTCGTCGAGTCGGTCGACGTAGAGGAAGCCGTTGAGGTGGTCGTATTCGTGCTGGAACATCCGCGCGAACCAGCCGGTGGCCTCGTAGTGGAGCTCGTTGCCCTCGAGGTCCTGGCCGGTGAGGGTCGCCCGCTCACCCCGCTTCAGCGGGAAGGACTCGCCGGGCACCGAGAGGCAGCCCTCGGACTCCTCATCCTTGTCCGGGGCGCCCGGGGCCGGCTTGGCCGCGACGACGTGGGGGTTGATGACGACACCGCGCTCGGGGATGCCGTCGGAGTTCTTCATCTGCCAGGTGAAGATCCGCAAGCCCACGCCGACCTGCGTGGCAGCGAGCCCGACCCCTCGGGCAGCATCCATGGTCTCGAACATGTCGGCCACGAGGGTGCGGATGTCATCGTCGATGACGTCCACGGCGGCGGCACGCCGGTGCAGGACCGGTTCTCCGGTGATGACGACGGGGCGAATGGTCACGGTGCGATTGTTCCAGAGGCGGCAACTGCTGATTCACAGCGACCTCCCAGCCATTTCACTTGCATGTCCGTCGATTGCGGTGAAGGCTTGGCGCTTGGAGTCGAGCCCACGGCGCTCGGCCCGGGACGAAAGGAGGGCGTATTCATGGGTTTCCTTGACGACGCCAAGGCGAAGGTCGAAGGCCTCATTCACGACAACCCGGACAAGGTCGAGGAACTTTCCGACCAGGGGATCGAGAAGGCAGGCGAGTTCGCCGAGTCCAAGGGTCTCGATGCCGACAAGGTTCAGCAGGGCAAGGACTTCCTGGACAGCAAGATCGGCGAGTAACTTCGTCATCTTCGCCAAACGACGTCAGCTGCGCCCCTCACTCCTCGCGAGTGGGGGGCGCAGTCCTGTGTGGGATCAGGGGTTGGCGCAGGCGGGCTGGCCCGAAGCGGAAGCCGGCGCCGGCGGCTTGCCGAGGGACGGCATACCGAGACTGACGGCTGGGCTGGCCGCGGGCTTGCCGGGAACGGCGGCGTCCTGAAGACGCTCCCAGGAGTCGCCGCCCGCGGTGCGCCGGAGGGTGTAGGTCCCGCCGGAGAGGGCCCCGTCGGCCACGAGATGGTGCGGTGCACCGTAGGTCACGTCGACCTCGACGAGATCGCCCGGGCGCGGGCGCTCGGCACCATCGGGCAGGGCGAAGTGGACCAGTCGGTTGTCCCGGGCGCGCCCGCTGAGGCGAGCGGTCTCGGTGTCCTTGCGACCCTCGCCGGGGGCGACGAGCACCTCGACCGTGCGGCCCTCGAGCTGTTGGTTCTCGACCCAGGAGAGTTCGTCCTGGAGCGCGACGAGTCGCTCGAAGCGTTCTTGAACAACGGCTTTCGGGATCTGCTCGTCCATGGTGGCGGCCGGGGTGCCGGGGCGGATGGAGTACTGGAAGGTGAAGGCGCTGCTGAAGCGCGACGCCTCGACCACCCGCATTGTGTCCGCGAAGTCCTCCTCGGTCTCGCCGGGGAAGCCGACGATGATGTCGGTGGTGATCGCCGCGTCGGGGATGCGGTCGCGGACCTCGTCGAGGATCCGGAGGAACTTGTCCCCGCGGTAGGAGCGGCGCATCGCCTTGAGGATGCGGTCCGAGCCGGACTGCAGCGGCATGTGCAGGCTCGGCATGACGTTGGGGGTCTCGGCCATGGCCGCGATGACGTCCCTCGTGAAGGCGGCCGGGTGCGGGCTGGTGAAACGGACCCGCTCGAGGCCGTCGATCTCGCCACAGGCGCGGAGCAATTTGGCGAAAGCGCCGCGGTCGCCGAACTCGACGCCGTAGGAGTTGACGTTCTGGCCGAGCAGGGTGATCTCGATGACGCCCTGCTCCACCAACGCACGGACCTCGGCGAGGATGTCGCCCGGTCGGCGGTCCTGCTCCTTGCCGCGGAGCGCGGGCACGATGCAGAAGGTGCACGTGTTGTTGCAGCCCACCGAGATCGACACCCAGCCTGCGTAGGCGGAGTCGCGGCGGGTCGGGAGGGTCGACGGGAAGGTCTCCAAGGACTCGAGGATCTCGACCTCGGCGCGCTTGTTGTGGCGGGCACGATCCAGGAGCGCGGGGAGACTGCCGATGTTGTGGGTGCCGAAGACCACATCGACCCAGGGCGCGCGCTGGACGATCGTCGCGCGGTCCTTTTGGGCCATACAGCCGCCGACGGCGATCTGCATGTCGGGGTTCTTCGTCTTGGCGGGGCGGAGTTGGCCCAGGTTTCCGTAGAGCTTGTTGTCGGCGTTCTCACGGACCGCGCAGGTGTTGAAGACGACGATGTCGGCGGTCTCCGGGCGCTCGGCCTCGGGCAGGCTGGCGATGTCGACATGCCCCGCGGTCTCGAGCAGTCCAGCAAGGCGTTCGGAATCGTGCACGTTCATCTGGCACCCATGGGTGATCACCCGGTAGGTGCGGACGGTGGGCTGGCTGGCGTTCGTCATGACCGATCAAGGGTATGCCGTGTGCTCACCTCACCGAGAATCCTGCGGAATCGTCCGGCCGCCTCGGACGTTGGGGCCGGTGACGACACATCCTGTCTGTCGCCGATCTCCTCGAAGGATGCACGTGAAGACCCTGCTCAACATCATCTGGTTCCTCTTCGGAGGACTGTGGCTCGCCCTGGGCTATGCCCTGGCCGGGGTCATCTTCTGCATCTTCATCGTGACGATCCCGCTCGGTGTCGCATCGTTCCGGATGGCGGGCTACACGCTGTGGCCCTTCGGTCGAGCCGTCGTGGCGACGCCCGGCGCGGGCGCTGGCTCAGCAGTCATGAATGTGATCTGGCTGCTTCTGGCCGGCTGGTGGCTGGCGCTGGGCCACCTCACCACGGCCGTGGCCCAAGCGATCACGATCATCGGAATCCCGCTGGCGATCGCGAACCTCAAGCTGATCCCGGTCTCGCTCTTCCCATTCGGCAAGGAGATCGTCGACGCGCGCACTCTGCCCGCCGGCGAGCGCCCGCTGCACGCCATCGTCTGAAGAGTCCCTGCGTCAGTCGCGTTGGTGCTCGTCCGAATTGGCGATGGCCTCGCGGATGACGCGCATCGACAACTCTGATGAGTAGCCCTTGCGGGCCAACATTCCGGCGAGGCGCCGCTTCTGGACCATGACATCGAGGCCATGCATCGTGCGGAGCTTTTTGGCCACCAGCTCACGGGCCTGCTCGTCCTCAAGCGCGGGATCCGCTTCCTCCAGGGCTACCTCCACTGTGTCCGCATCCACCCCCTTGGCGCGGAGCTTCTGGGCAAGGGCACGCGCGGACAGCCCTCTGCTCTGCTGCTGGTTCCGGACGAAGTTCGCCGCGAACTCGGTGTCATCGACCAAGCCGACATCCTCGAGTCGGTCGAGGACCTCCTGAGCGACCTCCTCCGGACAGTCGCGTCGCCGCAGCGCCTCGGCCAACTGCGACCGGGTCTTCGGCGACCCGGTGAGCAGTCGGAGGACGATCTCACGGGCCCACTCGACCGGGTCGGGCTCGGCACCACGTGTGCGCGGATCAGCTTCGGGGTCCGCCGGTGGCGGACTGACTCGACGCCGGGTCCGCATCGAGATGACCGTCCCGCCTACGCCGGGCGCTGGGGCGGTACCCGGCACGGAACAGCCGGGCTCCACCGCCCAATGGGGCGGGGGAGTCCGGCTGTCCGAGAACGACATTCGCGTCAGGCGTCAGGTATCGAGAACGAGATGGCCGATCAGAAGTCAACCGGGACGTCGGCGATCGGCTCGGCGTCCTCCTTGCGGACACCCACTCCGAGCTTGTCCTTGATCTTCTTCTCGAGCTCGTCGGCCAGATCAGGGTTGTCCTTGAGGAAGTTGCGAGCGTTCTCCTTGCCCTGACCGAGCTGATCGCCCTCGTAGGTGTACCAGGCGCCGGCCTTGCGCACGAAGCCCTGCTCGACACCCATGTCGATGAGCCCACCCTCGCGGGAGATGCCCTGACCGTAGAGGATGTCGAACTCGGCCTGCTTGAAGGGCGGAGAGACCTTGTTCTTGACGACCTTGACCCGGGTCCGGTTGCCGACCGCGTCGCTGCCGTCCTTCAGGGTCTCGATGCGGCGCACGTCGAGGCGGACCGAAGCGTAGAACTTCAGCGCCTTTCCACCAGTGGTGGTCTCGGGTGAACCAAACATCACACCGATCTTTTCGCGGAGCTGGTTGATGAATATTGCCGTGGTGCCAGTGGTGTTGAGGGCACCGGTGATCTTGCGCAGAGCCTGGCTCATGAGGCGGGCCTGGAGACCGACGTGGCTGTCGCCCATCTCGCCCTCGATCTCGGCGCGAGGCACGAGGGCCGCGACCGAGTCGATGACGATGATGTCGACGCTGCCCGAGCGGATCAGCATGTCCGCGATCTCGAGCGCCTGCTCACCGGTGTCGGGCTGGCTGACCAGAAGGTTGTCGGTGTCGACACCGAGCTTCTTCGCGTATTCGGGGTCGAGCGCGTGCTCGGCATCGATGAAGGCCGCGATGCCGCCAGCTCGCTGCGCGTTGGCGACCGCATGCAGGGCCACCGTCGTCTTGCCCGAGGACTCCGGGCCGTAGATCTCGACGACGCGGCCACGCGGGAGCCCGCCGATACCGAGCGCGACGTCCAGCGCGATCGCACCAGTGGGGATGACCTCGATGGGCGGGCGGACATCGTCGCCCAGGCGCATCACGGCGCCCTTGCCGTGCTGCTTCTCGATCTGGGCCAGCGCCGCGGCGAGCGACTTCTCCTTGTTGTCGCCGCCGGCCTTGACCACCTGAAGTCCTGCCATGTCCTGCTCCTTCGTCCATCGTGTCGGGTCGCGTCCACCGGCGACCATCCATCGCGTTCGGGCTTGGTGCGATCTCGGGTCAGACGCTAGGAGCCACCACCGACAACCGTCCGCAGTTGCCGTCGGTCTGTGGACGACACGCCATCGGAGCAGCACCTGTGGATGAGAGTAGACGAACATCTGTTCGATGCAAGCATCCGAACGTCCCGACACGCCGAACAACAGAGGATCCGGGAGGGCCGAGCGGCCCCCTCAGCCCTGCGGGTGGAGGCAGAACGGATTCCCGTCCGGGTCCACCAGCCACAACAGGTCGCCCTCGGGTGCGTGGGTCGCCGCCCCCAACGAAACCAGACGATCGGCCTCGGCCCACGGCATACGGTCTGCTTTGAGTTCGAACCAGGACCACGGCTGCAACGGCACCCGTGCGACCGATGCCCCACCCCACGCCACCTTCGTGCCACCCACCGGCGACTGGACCGCGGTCTCGCCCCGCTCGTCCCACACCAACGGCCACCCCAGGGCCGCGCTCCAGAAGAGCCCCACGTCCCGAGTCCCGTCACACGCCACTTCGCCCAACAACCCGCACTCGGCCAGGTAGGAGTTCCCCCGCTCGATCACACAAAAGGCATTGCCCTCGACATCGGCCAACACGACATGACCCTCCCCCGCCTTCTGCCCGACGTCCTCACGGCGCGCGCCCAGAGCCAACGCTCGCTGGACCGTCTCCTCCTGGGTCAGGTCACCGTCGCTCGTGACATGCAGATGCATCCGAGCCTCAGTCGGCCGGTCCCCCAGCACGTGCGGGAACCGCAGCCCCACCTGTCCGACGGCACCGGGCAGGAGCACTCCCCTGTCGTCGGCCACAGACCGGCGACCGAGCAGGTCGGCCCAGAACGCGCCCAGCCGCTCCGGGTCGTGCGCTCCGAAGGCCACCGAGAGCAATCTCGATCCCATTCATCCACCGTACGCCCGGCCACAAGCCCTCAGGTCAGGAGCAACTTCTCGATCCGCCGCCCGGCTCCCCGCATGCCCAAGAAGGCCAACACCAGCAGATAGAAGGCAGATCCCACCAACTCCCAGCCCACGTCGCCCAACATGAGCCCGCGCTCGAGGACCACCCCGTGATACAGCGGAGTCGCACGGACCACCCATTGCAAAGCCTCGGGATAGGACGACAGCGGAAAGAAGGTCGCCGAGAAGAGGAAGAGCGGCTGCACGATGAGGAAGATGAACTCGAACTGCTGCCAGGTCGTCATGTGCGTCGTCGCCCACATCCCCACGCCGGCGAACGCCGCACCGATGACCAGCGCAGCCGGCAGGGCCAACACCGCCCACCACGAGTGGACGAACCCCATGACGAGGGCCACGACCAGGAAGCCCGCCGAATACAGTCCGCCCCGGAGGAGCGCCCAGGTCACCTCTCCCACGGCGATGTCCCGCGGCGAGGCGGGTGTCGCGAGCATGGTGTCGTAGAGCTTGGCGTGCCTCAGCTTGAAGAAGACGTTGAAGGTGACGTCCATGATCGCGCCGTTCATCGCGGCAGTCGCCAGCATCGCCGGAGCGACGAAATCGGCATACGGGACAACGGATCCCGAGTCCATGGTCACGGTCTTGATGAGCGCGCCCAGCCCGACACCGATCGAGAACAGATAGAAGACCGGCTCGAAGAAGCCGCTCGTGAAGACCAGCCACGACCGCCGGAATCCGGTGATGTTGCGCAGCACGACGAAGCGCGCCAGGCCGAGCGTCAGCACCTCAGGCCTCCACTCGCGCACTCAGCGCCCGTCGCGCTCCCCAGGCACCAACCACGACGTATGCCGTGAGCGCGGCCAGGTGGACCACCCACCACCCGCTGTGGCCGGCTCTGAGGGGGTCACCCAAGAAGGAGGGTCGCGCCAATTCGGTGCCGTGCCACAGCGGGGTGATCCACGCCAGCGGCTGCAGCCAGACCGGCAGTTGGTCGATCGGGAAGAAGGTGCCGGAGAAGAGCATCAAGGGAGTCACGACCAGTCGAAAGATCGTGGAGAAGTTCTCCTCGTTGTTCGTGCTCGCGGCAAACCAGAAGAGCGGTGTCGAGAAGGCGAGCCCGGTGAGCACGGCAATGGGCAGCCCGAGGAGCGCCCACCAGGAAGACACCCCGCCGAAGAGTGCCGCCACAGCGATGAAAACCGCTGTGCTCCAGGCGATCCCGAACGAGATCACGATCCAGTGGGCCCGCAACACATCGGCGACCTTGCTCGGAGTGGAGAGCATCGCGGCATACATCTGGTTCCACTTGATGAGCGTCATGATCGGCCACGTCGACTCGCTCACCGCCCACTGCATGACCGAGGCCATGACGATGCCGGGGACGACATAGTCGAGATAGGACACTCCCCCGACGCCACCGGAGGCATTGTCGACGAGGTTGCCCACTCCGATCCCCATCGCCGCGAGGAGGAGCACGGGCGAGAGGAACCGACTCACGACCATCCCGCGCCACGTCCGACGCAGCAGCGTGAGGTGGAAGCCCATCAAGCCCCACGTGCGCTCGACCACTGACAGCGGACGACGCGCCCCGGGGACGAGGCGGGACTGAGACACCGTGCTCATCAGTCGATCAGCGTCCGGCCGGTGAGGTGCAGGAAGACGTCCTCCAGGGTCGAGCGCCGCACCAGGGTCGACAACGGCTCCACTCCCGCGCGAGAGACCGCCGTGGCCGCGGCATCCCCGTCCTGGGCGTAGATGAGCACGCGGTCGGGCAGGATCTCCATCCGCTCGCCGATGCCGTCGAGTGCCGCAGCGGGCTCCGCGTGGTCGTCGGTGTCATAGCGGACCTCGACGACCTCCCGGGTGGAGTGCTCCGCGATCAGTGCCCTCGGGCTCCCCTCAGCGACGATCCGCCCGTGGTCCATGACGACGAGCCGGTCGCACAACTGCTCGGCCTCGTCCATGTAGTGCGTCGTCAGGATCAGCGTGACACCTTGACGCTTGAGCCGAAACAGCCTGTCCCACAACACATGTCGAGCCTGCGGATCGAGCCCCGTGGTCGGCTCGTCGAGGAGG
>Ga0209477_1001838_pt1 | contig 12654 bp, 12 predicted proteins | sample KloWWTupernatant_FD_187180 | JGI IMG/M metagenome (GOLD analysis project Ga0209477, IMG submission 187180) | Active sludge microbial communities from Klosterneuburg, Austria, studying microevolution and ecology of nitrifiers - Klosterneuburg... | ecosystem: Engineered > WWTP > Aerobic digester >...
CTGACCACCAAGCCCAAGTCGGTCATGGTCGTCGGAGCGGGACCTGCCGGTTTGCAGGCAGCCATCGCCGCGCGTCGAAACGGCCACCAGGTGACCGTGTACGAAAAGGAGCCGCAGGCGGGCGGCCAGGTGCGCCTCGCCGCCTCGGTGCCGAACCGCGCTGAGTTCGGCGACATGATCCGCAACCAGCTCACCGAATGTCGTCGTCTCGGTGTCGAGTTCGAGTACGGCGTGGGCGTGTGGCCAGGCCTCGTCGACGAGAAGCGGCCCGACCACGTGATCATCGCCACAGGGGCCGAAGCTGCGACCCCCTACTGGGTGCCGGGCGATGCCGACAATGTGGTCGACGTGCGTCAAGTCCTCGACGGTTCGGTGCAGCCGTTCGGTGATGTCGTGGTCATCGACGAGATCGGTTTCCACCACGCCACATCGACCGCCGAAGTGTTGGCCGATCGCGGTTGCACTGTCGAGGTGATCGCCAACGGCATGGTCGTGGGTCAGGATCTCGGCATCACCCTCGACATGGAGAACTGGTGGATCCGTGCCGGCGAGAAGGGGATCGTGCAGACCACCGATCTCGTGCCGATGGCGATGGAGGGCCGCACGCTCAACCTGCTGCACCATCCGACCGGCACGATGGTGGACCGCACGCCCGACTGGGTGGTGCTCGCCGTGCACGCCAGCCCAGTCGAGTGGCTCTACCACGATCTGAAGAACGCAGGTGTCAGCGTCGAGCGAGTTGGCGACTGTGTCGCCCCGCGCCGCGCCCACGCCGCGATCGTCGAAGGCGAACGAGCCGGCGCCTCCGTCTGATCACGCCAGGGGTCAGACCCCAGGCGTGATGGCAAGCCATCCGCCGATGGTGAGCACACGCCCGATCACGCCTGGGGTCTGACCCCTGGCGTGATCCCTGCAACACTCGCGGAGTGATCGACATCGACGCAGCGTTGGCTGCACTCTCCCTCGACGACAAGTGCCGGCTGGTCGCCGGCCAGAACACCTGGCGCACGCATGCGTTCCCCGAGGCCGGCGTCCCACAGTTGAAGATGTCCGACGGTCCCAACGGCGTTCGCGGCGAGGGACATGGGGGCGCCGGAACCCCTGGCGTCGTGGTGCCTTCGGGCATCACCCTCGGTGCCACCTGGGACCCCGAACTGCTCGGCGAGATCGGGGAACTGATCGGGACCGAGGCGATCCGCAAGGGTGCCCACATCGTGCTCGGCCCGACAGTCAACCTGCATCGCACACCGGTCGGCGGGCGTACGTTCGAGTGCTACAGCGAAGACCCAGAACTCACCGGTGCGCTGGCGAGCGCCTACGTCCGTGGGGTCCAATCGCGTGACGTCGCCGTGACGGTCAAGCACTTCGTCGCCAACGACACCGAGATCGAACGGATGTCCGTTGATGTCGACATCGACGAGCGCACCTTGCGCGAGCTCTACCTCCGACCGTTCGAACGCGCCGTGAAGGAGGCAAACGCCTGGGGCATCATGAGCGCGTACAACAAGGTGAGCGGGGAACATGCTGCGCAGAACCGGCGCCTCCTCACGGACATCCTCCGCGACGAGTGGGGCTTCGACGGATTCGTGGTGTCGGACTGGTACGGCGTCCACGACGCAACGTCGGCCGCGAACGCCGGACTCGACCTCGAGATGCCGGGACCCGTGCGGATCTACGGCGACAAGCTGGTCGCCGCCGTGGATCGGGGTGACGTCGACGAAGCTCAGGTCGACCGTCTCGTTCGCGACCTCCTCGTCCTCGCGAATCGCACACGCGCCGCCGAACGATCGGCCGACGTCGCCGAGCAATCCGTCGATGATCCGGCCGAGCGAGCACTCACCCGACGAGCCGCGATCGCCGGCACGGTGCTGCTGCGCAACGAGTCGATCACCCTCGATGGCGTCACGGGCCCGGTCCTCCCCATCGTTCCAGCCATGGTTCGTCGTATCGCCCTGATCGGACCGAACGCCGACATCGACCGATGCATGGGTGGCGGCTCCGCGAGCCTCACGCCGTTCGGGCACCGAACGATGCTGTCGGCCATCACCGATCGGGTGGGCCCCGGCACCACCACCGATGCCGAGGTGACCTACGAACAGGGCGTCAACATCGAACGTCTGACTCCGGTGGTGCGCAAGGGCCAGCTCGTCAGCCCAGGCGGCGAGCGTGGTCTCAGGGTGTCCTACGTCAACGGCAGCGACTGGACCGGCGAGGCGGTGCTCGAACAGTCGACGCCGACCACACTCGTCCGCTTTTTCGGTTCGGTGCCCGAGGGCGTCGACCCTCAGAAGTTCGCTGCTCGGATCGAGGGAGCGTTCCTCCCCGACACCGACGGCCCTCACACGATCGGGGTCGTGACCACGGGACCGATGGCGGTCGCGGTCGACACCGGCAACGGGCTCGAGGAAATCCTGGCCGACCACGACATGACCCTGCCGCGCAGCGAGGAGTTCTTCGGCTACGGCAGCGTCGAGGTGACCCAGACGATCGAATGCACGGCCGGTGTCGCAGTGCCGCTGTACATCGGTTTCACCACGAGGTCTGGCAATGGCTTCGCGGCGATCCGTGTCGGCATCCGCCCACCGGAGCCCGCCGACCTGCTCGACCGAGCCGTCGCCGCTGCTGCCGCTGCCGACGTGGCCGTCGTCGTGGTCGGCACCAACGACGAGTGGGAGACCGAGGGCCACGACCGCACCACGATGGATCTTCCCGGCCGTCAGGATGAACTCGTTCGTCGCGTGGTGGCCGCCAATCCGAACACGGTCGTGATCGTCAATGCGGGATCGCCGGTGACGATGGATTGGGCTGCCTCCGGCGATCCTGCGTCGGCGCCTGCGATCCTGACGTCGTTCTTCGCCGGCCAGGAGCAGGCCGAGGGACTCGTCGACGTGCTCCTCGGCGTGGCCGATCCGGGTGGCCGCCTTCCGATCACGATCCCGAAACAGCTCACCGATCATCCTGCCTTCATCCATCATCAACCGGATCACGACAGCACCGGCGCCGGCACACAGCGCTACGGCGAGGGATTGTTCATGGGCTATCGGGGATACGACGCGCGTGCCATCGAGGCACGGTTCCCGTTCGGCCACGGCCTGAGCTACGGCACTGCCGAGTGGGGCACACCGCTGGCCTCCGACACCACCATCGAGCCGAGCGCGAACGTGACGGTGACGGTGCCGGTGACCGCCACCGGCGACAGGGACACGACGGCGGTGGTCCAGGGGTACGTGGCCCCGGTCTCTCCCTCCGCGTCCCGCCCGCCGAAGGAACTGAAGGCGTGGACGAAATTGGTCGTGCCGGCAGGATCGACCGGCGAGGCGACGTTGACATTCGGGCCCGACGCGTTCCACCACTGGGACACCGCTACCGGCGCCTGGATGATCGAGCCCGGCGAGTACGACCTCGTGATCGCCTCATCGGCCGAGGCCGACCACGCCCGCGTCCGCGTCACGGTTGCACCCTGATCCGACCAGCGGTGAGTCTCAGCGCGTACCGGTCGCGCTGAAACGCACCGCAACCGGTTCGACCTCGTCATCGGTGAGTTCCAGCGCGCACAGGTCGCGCTGAGACTCACCGCAAACAGGTTGGGGCGGTGCGGCCACACCCGCCGCTAACGTCGAATCGGCATGGTCGGGATCATCGCCAACATCATCACCGACGTCTCGGCCTGGCTCGACGAGTTCTCGTCGAACTGGTGGTTCATCCTGGTCATCTTCGCGGTGGCGTTGCTCGACTCGGTGATCCCGATCGTCCCGGGAGAAACCACCGTGATCGCCGGCGGTGTGGCTGCTGGTGCGGGCAACCAGACGCTGGCGCTCGTGATCCTGGCCGGTGCGCTCGGTGCGTTCCTCGGTGACAACCTCGCCTACGCCATCGGTCATCGTTTCGCACCTCGTGTCCGGTCGTGGGCGGCACGCAAACCGAACCGCCAGTTCCGACTCGAATCAGCGGGCCTCCAGATCAAGAAGCGCGGTGGGATGCTGCTGATCACGGCGCGGTTCATCCCCGGCGGGCGCACGATCCTCACCGTTTCCTCCGGTATCACCAAGCAACCACGTCTGTGGTTCGCGGCGTGGGTTGCGGTGGCCGGAATCATCTGGGCCACCTACGCCGCCGGCCTCGGCTACCTGTTCGGGCAAGCGTTCGGGGATGACCACGCGTTGGCGTTCTGGCTCGCGTTCGGCGTCGCGTTGTCGATCACTGCGCTCGTCGAGATCATTCGTTGGGTGCGGGATCGAGGGAGGAGCGATCCCGGTGAGCTGACCGCTGCGGTGATTGCCCACGCCGATGATGCCGACCGTACGCTGGGCGAATGATCGCTTTGGTCCCGGTTCGTGACGGCGTACTGCCCGCTGGCGCGCCCGATGCGATCGCCGAGGCCGCTGGTCGGGTGTTGATCGTCGGATCGGGCTGCACCGACGCTGCCGTCGACGGCGTCGCGTCCGAGGTGTACCTGCTGGAACTCGGCGAGGTCGAGCTCGGACGCTGGGCCGCTGCGCTGAGACCGATCATCGAAGCACTGCCCGACAGCGACATCGTCGTGCTCCCCCATTCTCCCGACGGCCGCGATCTCGCACCGCGACTCGCGGCTGCGCTCGACCGACCGTTGCTGGCGGGCGCTACCGAGGTCAGCGCGCATCTCGTACGGGTCGCGCGCCGGGGCGGACTCGAGCTCCACGAACTCCGACCGACCGGACCCTTCGTCGCCACCATGCAGCCGGGCACCCGCGGCGCACTCATGCTCGACACACCTCCAACGATCCAGCACCTCGTCGTCGACGCCACCTCCACCGGAGCCGACACGCACGATGCCGTGGTGATCGACGTCCTCCCACCCGATGTCCGAACCATGGATCTCACCGAGGCCAGCCGGATCGTCGGAGGCGGCGCGGGTCTCGAGAGCAGCGACCGCTTCGACGAACTCGACCGGTTCGCCGTCGCGATCGGTGGTGTGATGGGCGCCACCCGCGTCATCACCGATCGTTCGTGGGTCCACCACGATCGCCAGATCGGAACCACGGGAGTCGTGGTCGATCCCGAGTTGTACCTGTCGTTCGGCATCAGTGGTGCCGTGCAGCACACCAGCGGGCTCGGCGACCCCGACCACATCATCAGCGTGAACACCGACCCGCACTGCCCGATGATGTCGATGTCCGATCTCGCGATCGTCGCCGACGCGAACGAGACCCTTGACGAACTGCTCCATCTCCTCGACATCACCATCGACGCCGAACACCGCTCGCCGCAGGGAGCCTCCTGATGGCCGACTCGAACGCACCCTCGGTCGACGTGATCGTCGTCGGTGCCGGCCCCGCGGGTTCCGTCGCAGCGACCGTGCTCGCACGCAAGGGCTACTCGGTGATCCTGCTCGAACGCGGTTCGTTCCCGGGGTCGAAGAACATGTACGGCGGGGTCGTGTACCCGCGCATCCTCGACCAACTGCACCCCGAATGGTGGAACGAGGCGCCGATCCAACGCTGGATCACGCGTCGGTCCACGATGGTGCTCACCGACACCCAGGCACTCACTGTGGATTTCCGATCGGCCAACTGGGGCCACCCGCCCTACAACGGTGCCACGGCGTTCCGCCCCGACTGGGACCATTGGCTGGCGAGCAAGGCCGAGGCCGACGGCGCCCGGCTCGTGTGCTCCACCACGGCCACCGGGCTGCTGCGCGACGAGCACGGTCAGATCGTCGGCGTCACCACCGACCGCCCTGACGGCGACCTGCGAGCCCGCGCGGTGATCGCCTGCGACGGTGTGAACAGCTTCCTCGCCAAGGAGGCTGGTCTGTACGGCGAGGTCGATGCCGCCAACTACACCGTCGGCGTCAAGGAGACCATCGCCCTGCCCAAGCACGTCATCGACGAGCGCTTCGGTGTGCGCGATCGCGAGGGCGTCGACATCGAGATCCTCGGTGGCACCTCCGGTGTCAACGGCGGAGGGTTCGTCTACACGAACTTCGACACGCTGGCCGTCGGCGTCGTCCTGAAGCTCCCGAAGCTCGCCGCCCAGAAGCTGCGACCCGAGGAGATCATCGCCAACCTCAAGGCACACCCAGGCATTGCGCCACTCGTCGAGGGCGGCGAGATCAAGGAGTACTCGGCCCATGTGATCCCCGAAGCCGGCTTGTCGATGATGCCGAAGATGACCGGCGACGGGATGCTGGTCGCCGGCGATGCCGCAGCGATGTGCCTGGCCGCGGGCATCTGGCTCGAGGGTGTGAACTTCGCAATGGCGAGTGGCATGTACGCGGCTGAGGCTGTTGCCGAGGGCCTCGCCTCCGGTGACACGTCGGCATCGGGTCTGGCTGGCTACGAGCGCCGACTCAACGACACATTCGTATTGCGCGATCACCGCAAGCTGCGACGCGCACCATCGTTGGTGCTGTCCGATCGGGTCCAGCACCTCTATCCGCACATGATCGCCAATACGGTGGAGCGGATGTTCCGGGTCGACAATCCCACACCGAAGCCCGGGTTGCGCCGAATCCTCAACGAGGAACGCAAGCGCGCCGGGGTGAAGCTCAAGGACCTGGCCAGTGATGCCCTCGACGGATTGCGGAGCTTCGGATGATCGAGCGCTGGCCCGAGTTGTCGTTCGAGGATCTGATCGGCACCACACGTTTCGACATCCACGAGCGTGCGCACATCACCGTCGACGACGCGATCTGCGCCGACTGCTCCACCCGCGGCTGCGTCGTGGCCTGCCCGGCGAACCTGTTCGTCCCGACGAGCGACGGCGGCATCTTGTTCAACTACGAGCAGTGTTTCGAGTGCGGCACCTGCTACCTCGTGTGCAACGAGGAGGGGGCGATCACCTGGACCTATCCGGAGGGCGGCCACGGCGTCGTCTTCAAACGCACCTGATCGCGATGCTGCCATCGTGAAGATCGCCGTGTGTTGGAAGTGGGTCTCGCTCGATCGCGAACGCGAGGCCGACCGACGTTGGTCGGGTGTATCAGCCGCCGACGAATCGGCGCTGGAGGTCGCGCTCACGATCGCCGAGTGTTGGCACGGCGAGGTGACCATCGTCTGCCTCGGACCACCGAGCGCCGACGACGTGCTGCGAGATGCGATCGCCGTCGGTGCGACGTCGGCGATCCGTGTCGATGCCTCGACCGAACTCGACAGCCGCGTCGTTGCCGTCGCGCTCGCCGAGCAACTCCGTGATCAGGACCTCGTACTGTGCGGCGACTATTCGCTCGATCGAGGCACCGGCTCGGTGCCGGCATTCCTCGCTGACGAGCTGTCGAGCGCTCAGGCGCTCGGGTTGCTCGAGGTGCACCCGAACGATGGAGCATCGACAACGCGCTCGCTGCGCGTCGTACGGCGTCTCGACGGCGGTCGACGCGAAATCCTGGAGGTCACGCCGCCGGCGGTGTTGTCGGTCGAGGGCTCCGCCGCCAACCTGCGACGAGCATCGCTGGCTGCGACGCTCGACGCGCGTGCGGTGCCGGTGGTGTCCGTGTCAGGACCACATGGCCGACTGCCCGAAGCGGAGATCCACCCGTACCGACCACGCGCGCGTGTCCTGCGGGCGCCGACGGGTGGCTCACTCGACCGTGTTCGCCAGATCCTCGACGTCGGCGGCGGAGACGTCCACGCCGAACTGATCACCCTCGACCCCCCGGCGGCAGCGTCGAGGATTCTCGATCAGCTGCGGGCTTGGGGTTACCTCGATGCCGCCACGTCGAGCTCGACCGAGTCGGCCTGACGTTCCCTATGCGCCTGGGTGACGCGACCTGGCCGGAGGTCGAGACAATTGCCCGGCGAGATGCCCACGATCAGGCACCGGCGCCGATCGTGTTGGTGCCGATCGGATCGACCGAACAGCACGGCCCACATCTGCCGTTGGCAACCGACACGATCATCGCCGAGGAACTCGCGGGACGAGCAGTTCACCACACCGATGGGTTGATGATCGGCCCCACGATCGGGGTGAGCGCGTCGGGTGAGCACGCCGACTTCCCCGGCACGTTGTCGCTCGGTTCGCAGGTGATGTCCTCGGTGATCGTGGAGTTGGTCCGCAGTGCCGACTGGGCAGCAGGTGTCGTCCTGGTGAACGGCCATGGTGGCAATCACCAAGCGATCTCCGATGCGGTCGCCCTGCTGGCCGCCGAGAGTCGCCAAGTGCTCTCGTGGTGGCCCAGCTGGCCCCAGCGCCTCGACGGTGGACCCGCCGACCTGCACGCGGGACGAATCGAGACCTCGATGATGCTGGCGATCGATCCCGGTCTCGTCCGCCTCGAGCTCGCCGTCCCCGGAGCCGACGCATCGATCGATGACCTTCGCGAGCGTGGCGTTCGGGCGGTGAGCAGCAGCGGCGTACTCGGTGATCCCGACGGCGCGTCCGGTGGCGAAGGCGAGCGGTTCATCACGGCGTTCGTCGAGGACCTCGTGCATCAGATCGAACGGTGGCGCCCACTCGGCCCCATCACGGATCTCTGACGTGCGGTACCACGTCGACTCGTCGTGGCAGCGCTTCGCCGGCGTGGTGCTCGCGGGTTCGCCGTTGCGGCTGTTCCGCCTGACACCGGGCGGCGTTGCCGTGGCAGTTCTGATCGAGACCGGCGACGACGTGGGCGAGTCGACGTTGACGGATCGGTTGTCCGATTCCGGTGCAATTCACCCGAGGAGGTCGACGGCACTGCGGTTCGCGCTCGATGACCTGACCGTGGTGACCCCCCAGCTCGGCGGCGAGGTCCACGACGACGGGCGCCTGACGGTGGACGACGGATCCAGCCCCCCGCTGACAGGCGCCGCGATCCGCCTGGAGCCGAATCGAGGCCCAGCTGCCGCACGAAACGCAGCGCGCCAGCGGATCGATACGCCGCTGGTGGTCTTCCTGGATGCCGACGTCGTCACACCCGGCACGACATGGTTGGCAGAGTTGCTGTGGCACTTCGACGATCCACGAGTCGGACTCGTGGCGCCGCGCGTGCTCGGCGAGCGCCGATCACCGCTCGACCTCGGCGACGAACCCGCCCGCGTGAGCGCCGGCACCCGGGTGAGCTACGTGCCCGGGGCGGCACTCGTCGTTCGCGTCGACGCGTTCGATGCCATCGGCGGGTTCGACGAACGATTGCGGTTCGGCGAAGACGTCGACCTGGTGTGGCGACTCGACGAAGCCGGCTGGCGATGCCGATATGACCCCTCGGTGTCGGTGTGGCACGAACCACGATCGACGCTGCGTGAACGACTCCGTCAACACGCCGGCTACGGCACGTCGGCGGCACCACTGGCGATGCGCCATCCGGGTGCGTTGTCGCCCGTACACATCAACGGATGGACCGCGGCGACGTGGGCGTTGGCGTTGTCCGGTCACTGGGCCGCCGCCGTTGCGCTGGGCACGGGCAGTTCGGCAGCACTGGTGCGCAAGCTTCCGGACGTCCCTCCTCGCCCGGCGCTGTGGCTGGCGATGCGTGGCCATCTGCTCGCCGGCCGCCAGTTCGCTGCCGCTGGACGTCGTGTGTGGTGGCCGATCCTGCTGATCGGTGCAGTCGTCTCGCGTCGATGCCGTTGGTGGCTGCTGCTCGCACTCGCGAGCGACGTGAAAGCGGCACCGACCGATGTTGCCTACGGCTGGGGGGTGTGGACCGGAATGTTCCGCACCCGCACGTGGGCACCGCTCGTGCCGAGCATCAGCGCGTGGCCCGGGCGTCGGCGCCAGATGCCACATCACTGACCAACGACTCGCCACCACCGGCTCCGACGGGAACGGCATGCGATCGAGATCAATGGACTGGCAAGAATTTGAGGAGGCATTCACCGGTCAGCCCATCACGGCCGCCACCGTGGTTTCCGCGCTCATCGTCGTCGGCGCCGGCGTGGTGCTGGCGAAGTTCTCGGGCAACAAGCTCGGCAGCGCCGTCGGGCGACCGGGTGACCCGAACCAGCAAATGGAGGAGCTGGTCGGCCGTCTCGGGCAATGGGGTGTCAGAGGAATCGCGATCGCCTGGGCGCTGAGCACCCTCGGCCTCGACGTCGGCTGGTTCCAGTTGTGCATCTTGCTCGGGGCGGTGATCGCTGGCTTCGCCTTGAAGCCGCTCGTCTGGAGCTTCGCCACGAGTGTCCTGATCGCGTCGCGGCCGGCATGCAGCGTCGGTGATGAGATCGGCGTCGACGACGTCGTGGGCGAGGTGATCGAAATCACCGAACGGAGCGTGGTGGTGCGCCAACGAGACGGCGCTCGCGTTCACGTCCCGAACGTCAACGTGCTCGCCACATCGCTCGACTCCGTCCTCGGGTTGTCGATCGGGTTCTGGCACAAGTCGAGCCTCGATGCCCAGCCGGAGGCCATCGACGCAGCGATCCGATCGCTCCAACGAGCCTTCGCCTCCGAAGGAATTCATGCAATCTCGGCGACCGAGGTGCAGCTCGTGGAGTCTGAGGTCCTGCTCGAGCGGGAAGCCGCTCCCAGCGCTCCCGGGGTCGACCAACCTCCTCGACCTGACAGGACTCCTCTGGAGCGTTGGCGACCGGTGGACCAGGTCGGCATGACCTCGATCTGAACCGACCTCGGTTCCGACCTGGTCGGAGTACAGGTTCCCGACGAGACCGCTGCCACCGGATACCCGTCGAAATCCGCACGTGGTGCGATGTTCGGGTGTTCGGCAACGCTTTTCTCGTAGTGGGCGATGGGGGGTGAAGGTGACGCCGACGCGTTGCGTCGCTGACTGCTGACGACAGAACACGGATCGGACGGGCGCGCTCCTCGCTGCACCGACTCGTCGAGCAGTTCGACGCGCAGGCCGACAACCTCTGATCACTCATGGCTGGGCGAGTTCGCCGCTCGACCACCGCGCCATGTGCCCACCCGATTCACGAGGATCCGAGGTGCTCGATCATCCATGTCTGCTCGTGCTCGAGTGCTCGACGGGTGTCGTTGGACACCAGGTCGGCAATCTTGCCGCCGATCAGCGGCACCCTGCACTCGACGGTGACCTCGGTGGTGTTGGTGCACCCCTTCGCTCCGCGACGAACGAGCACAAGCGTGCCGTGCAACCGCACGGGGGCACCCTTGGCCTCCACAGCGAATGTCCCGCTGCGCCGCCCCTTGCTGTCAGCACCGGACCACACGTCGGTCTGGGTGACGTGCTGCTTTGGTGACAACACCTTCTTCGCGAACCCGGGCAGATCGAGGGGTACGACGCGAGTGGTGACCATGGTGACCGAGCCATCGTCACCCTGATCACGGCGAACGAGTCGCACGTCGCTCTGGCCCATTGCTTCGTACTTCGACTTCACTGCCTCGAAATCGGTCAGTGCAGCGAACACCTCATCGGCGGGATGTTGATACGCGTGAATCGCGTTGAAGTGCATACGGCCTCCTCGTGCGCCCTCCAGCCATCATGTGCCCAGGGCCGACGTCGGACCAGAGCCGAATGGCATGTCATGTCCGTCTCATCCCCGGCGGGGTACTCGGGTCGCCTGATGGCAATGTTTCACATTGGCCGGCGCCCTCAGCGCCAACGCCGTGAGCGTGGGCGAGCCCGACAACATCGATGTCAACTTCGAATTCTCACCCGAGGACTGGCGTGAGCGCAATGCCTCGGAGGGGTGGACCGAGACGGGATCGGTACGCCTCGACAGCGAGGATCCCTACCAACAGTGGATGTCAGGCATGAGTTCGCTCGAGGGTTTCAACCTTTCCGACGGCAGCACTGCAGCCGACTTCGACATTGCCACGATCGACATCTCCGATGACGGCCAGAGCGCTCGGGGTGCGGCGACGTTCATCGACATCAACGCCCTCATTTCAGGGGGTGACGCCGTGCCGACAACGGGATCGTTCGAGTTCACCTGCCCCCAGGACTGACGTCGCGCCCCACGTCACGACACGCCGGCGGTGGCTTCCTCGCGTGCTTCCACCATGGCGCGCCGGAGGCGATCACCGATGTCGTCGCAGTCGGCGCATCCCCAGATCGCGCTGTACGCGACGCAGCCGAGACAGACACCGAACGCCGCTTCGAGCGTTGCCGCCACAGCAAGCAGCGCGATGATTCCGACGGCGACGAGGGGTGCACCGACGATCCAAGCGATCGAAGCGGACGCGGTGAAGGTCAGCCCGATCGCTTGCGCAAAGCGCTTCGGTGGACCCGGAACCTGACGTGAGCGGAAGGCCGGGTTCCGACGACGCACGTTCGCCTCCACAGCGGGTGTCGCGACTCGGATGACGAACTGACCGAGTGGGGAGAGGGTCGGGCCGGTGGCAACGCGTGCGAGGAATCCGTACGTGAGCGGAACGAGCACCCACCATTCGCGCACCACGACGAACACCACCGCCTGGGCGATGACTCCTGCAGCAACGAGGCGCGCTGATGTCTCGTTGACCGGATCGGGAAAACTCAGCAGTGCTCGAGCGCTCATGGAGCCGACACTATCGACGACAAACCCGATCAACTAAGTCATGTATGGAATCCGGAGCGACCCCAGAGGCTCTCACGACGATCGTCGCGGAATGGATACGGCCAGGCGATGAGCGACACCCCCGTATACGGGGGTGTCGCTCATCGCTTCCCGACCCGGCGAACGTGCGCAGCAGTAGCGTCGTCGGGGTGACCGTCACCCTCACCATCCGCACCGCACCGTGGCGCGCTCGGATCGCACGGCTGGCGAACGATGTCGACGGCCTGGTCCCCGTGGTCAAGGG
>Ga0209477_1001843_pt1 | contig 12628 bp, 13 predicted proteins | sample KloWWTupernatant_FD_187180 | JGI IMG/M metagenome (GOLD analysis project Ga0209477, IMG submission 187180) | Active sludge microbial communities from Klosterneuburg, Austria, studying microevolution and ecology of nitrifiers - Klosterneuburg... | ecosystem: Engineered > WWTP > Aerobic digester >...
AAGCGACCCGCACCACCGCGCCCGACGCGGCGCCGAGCCTGCACTGGCTCGGCGACTCCGCGCTGCTGGTGAGTTTCGGCAGTCGCATCGATCCGGCGCTGAGCGCGCGCACGCTGGCCGCGGCCACGCGGCTCGCCGCCGCGCGCCTGCCTGGAATCATCGACGTGGTGCCGGCCTACGCCAGCGTGGCGCTGGTGCTGCATCCGGACGCCGAGCCGGACCGGATCGAAGCGCGCGTGAAGGCGTTGCTGCGCGAGCGCGATGCCCCCGTCCCGGTCCTGCGCGCCCGGCGCGTGCTCATCCCGGTGAGCTACGGTGGCAGGCATGGCGCGGACCTGGGCGCGGTGGCGGCCTACGCCGGCCTGTCCGAGGCCGCGGTCATCGAACGTCACGCCGGCGCCGACTATCGCGTGGCAATGATCGGCTTCAAGCCCGGGTTCCCGTACCTGCTGGGCCTGGACCCTGCGCTCGCGATGCCGCGGCGGGCGACGCCACGCGCCAGCGTGCCGGCCGGTTCGGTCGCCATCGGCGGGCCGCAGACCGGGATCTATCCCGGGGAGTCGCCCGGCGGCTGGCAACTCATCGGTCGCACCGCGGTCCGGCTCTTCGATCCGGCGCTCGAGCGACCGAGCCTGCTCGCGCCAGGGGACTGCGTGCGTTTCGTTCCGGTCGCGCCCGAGCGACTTGCCGTCGCCAAGGTGGAGATCGCCGATGCTTGAGGTGCAGGCGCCGGGCCTGCTCAGCACTGTGCAGGATCTCGGCCGGCCGGGACTGCGCCACCTCGGCGTGGCGGTCGGCGGCGCGGCGGATCGCGCGGCCTTCCGCATCGGCAATCGCCTGGTGGGCAATCCCGACGATGCGGCCGGACTCGAGTTCACCCTCACCGGCGCCAGCCTGCGGCTCACGCAGCCGCGTTTGGTCGCCATCACCGGCGCCGAAATGGAGGCGAGCATCGACGGCCAGCCGCTGCCGCGCTGGCGGCCGCTGGCCTGCGCTGCCGGTTGCGAAATCCGCTTCGGGCGCGCGCTGCGTGGCGCGCGCGCCTATCTGGCGGTGGGCGGCGGCGTGGACGTGCCGCGCATGCTCGGCAGCCGCGCCACCGACCTCGGCTCGGGCTTCGGCGGGCTGCGCGGGCGCGCCCTTGCAGCCGGCGACCGGCTGCCGCTGGGAAAACCCTCGCCTCACCACGGGCGCGCGCTGTGGCGCGGGCTCGATCGCGCCGGCACGGCGTGGCGGGCCGCGCCGTGGTGGGTCGGGCCCAGCGACGACCTGCGCGGCGAGATGGCGCTGCTGCACCTGCTGCCGGGCGAGGACATCGCGCTGCTCGATCCGCGCGTGCTGCGCGTGCTGCGCGACGGCGTGTGGACCGTCGGCGCCGACAGCGACCGCATGGGCCTGCGCTTCGACGGCCCCGACCTGCCGCGCGCGGACGGGCTCGAGCGGGTGTCCTCGCCGGTGGTGCCAGGCACCATCCAGATGCCGCCGGACGGCCGGCCGATCGTGCTCGGGGTGGACGCGCAGACCGTGGGCGGCTATCCCTGCGTCGGCCACGTGATCCGCACCGACCTCGGTCGTACCATGCAGCTCAAGCCCGGCGAGCGCGTGCGCGGCGTGCTGGTGACGCCGGAAGCGGCGCGGTCGATCCGGCTGGCCCGTGCGCGCGACGAGGTGCGGATGGCGATGGCGATCGCCGCGCGCCTGGCCGAATCCTGAGCCCGACCATGCGCGCGACCATCGACCTCAATTGCGACCTCGGCGAATCCTACGGCGCGTGGCGCATGGGCGAGGACGCGGCCGTGCTGCCGCTGATCAGTTCGGCCAACGTGGCCTGCGGCTTCCACGCCGGCGACCCGGCGGTGATGCGGCGCACGGTCAGGCTGGCGCACGCGCACGGGGTCGCGATCGGCGCGCACGTCTCGCTGCCGGACCTGCAGGGCTTCGGCCGCCGCGAGCTGCGCATCAGCGCCGACGAAGCCTACGAGCTCACGCTGTACCAGCTCGGCGCGCTGCACGGCTTCGCGCGCGCCGAGGGCGCGGCGGTCGCGCACGTGAAACCGCATGGTGCGCTCTACAACATGGCCGCGCGCGACCCGGCGCTGGCCGCCGGCATCGCCGCGGCGGTGCACGATTTCGACCCGCGGCTCGTGCTGTACGGGCTGGCGGGCAGTGCCTTGCCCGCGGCCGGGGCGGCGTGCGGCCTCGCGGTCGCGCACGAGGCCTTCTGCGACCGCAGCTATGAGGGCGATGGCTCGCTCTCGCCGCGCACGCAGCCGGGCGCGGTGCTGGACGATCCGGCGGTCGCGGCCGCGCAGTTGCTCGCGCTGGTGCGCGACGGGGCGCTGACCGCGCGTGATGGCAGTCGCGTCGCCATCCGCTGCGACAGCGTGTGCCTGCACGGCGACCGCCCCGACGCGGCCAGTTACGCGCGCCATTTGCGCGCCGCGCTCGCCGCGGCCGGCGTGGCCGTGGCGCCGCCGCGCGCATGAACTGGTGGCCGCTGCTGGGCGTGGCGCTGGTGGTGGCGGGCTTCGTCGCACGGCTCAATCCGGTGCTGGTGGTGGTGGCTTCGGGCTTCGCCACCGGGCTGCTGGCCGGCATTTCGCCCCTGGCCGTGCTCGAGCTGCTGGGCGAGAGCCTGCTCAAGAACCGCTACCTGCTGGTGTTCGTGCTGACCTTGCCGACCATCGGCCTGCTCGAGCGCCACGGCCTGCGCGAGCAGGCGCAACGCTGGATCGCGACCCTGCGCGGCATGACCGCCTCGCGCCTGCTCACCGCCTACCTCGGGCTGCGCCAGTTCACGGCCATGCTCGGCCTGACCAGCCTCGCCGGCCACGCACAGACCGTGCGCCCGTTGCTGGCGCCGATGGTCGAGGCCACGGTGGGGCGCGCGCACGGACCGCTGGACCAGGCCGCGCGAGAGCGCCTGCGCGCGTTGTCCGCCGCCACCGACAACGTCGGCCTGTTCTTCGGCGAGGACGTGTTCATCGCCTTCGGCGCGGTCCTGCTGATGCAGGCCTTCCTGGCCGAGCACGGGATCGCGGCCGAACCGCTGGCGATCGCGCTGTGGGGCCTGCCCACGGCGATCGGCGCCTTCGCGATCCACGGGGCGCGACTCATGCGGCTCGAACAACGCATGGCGCGCGAGCGTCTCGCGCTCTCCGCGCCACCGCGGGATGGCGCGTGAGCATGCAGCCGCTGGCCCCGATCTACGTGCTGATCGGCCTGCTCTGCGCCAGCGCCGCCTGGGGCGCGTGGCGCGACCGCGCGCATCCGCGCCGCCTGGGCAACGCCGGCTTCTATGGCCTGCTGGCCGTGCTGTTCGTGGCCGGCGACGCGCTGCCGCCGGCGCTGGTCGGCGCGATGGTCGTGGGGCTGGCGCTGGTCGCCGGCGTCGGCGGGGTCGGGCGCGGCACGCGGACGCTGCCGGCGGAGGCCGAGCGCGAAGCCAGCGCCGCGCGGCATGGCAACCGATTGTTCGTGCCGGCGATCACGATCCCTCTGCTGACCGTCGCCGCGGTCTTCGCGCTCAAGGCGGTCACGCGCAATGGCCAGCCGCTCCTGACGTCGCAACACCTGACCCTGGTCGCGCTGGCCTTCGCCTGCGTGGTGGCCCTGGTGCTGGCCTGCGTGCTGCTGCGCGACACGCCGCGCGCGGCGCTGGCGCAGTCGCGCGGCTTGATGGAGGCGATCGGCTGGGCCGCGATCCTGCCGCTGGTGCTGGCTACCCTGGGCGCGGTGTTCGCGCAGGCCGGGGTCGGGGAACTGGTCGCGCGGGTCGCGACCTGGCTGGTGCCGGTCGACAGCCGCGTGGCCTGCGTGCTCGCCTTCGGCCTCGGCATGGTGGTGTTCACCATGATCATGGGCAACGCCTTCGCGGCCTTCCCGGTGATGATGGGCGGCATCGGCCTGCCGCTGCTGGTCGGGCGGCACGGCGCCGAGCCGGCCTCGCTGGCCGCGATCGGCATGCTCACCGGCTACTGCGGCACGCTGCTCACGCCGATGGCGGCCAACTACAACATCGTGCCGGCCGCGCTGCTGGAACTGCGCGACCCCTACGCGGTGATCCGCGCGCAATGGGCGACCGCGTTGCCGCTGATGGCGCTCAACCTGGTGCTGATGTACGTGATCGCGTTCCGCGGCGCCTGAGGCGCGCCGGCGCTCAAGCGCGGCGCGCGCGGTGCCAGGCCAGCGCGGCGGCCAGGATCGGCGCGACGGCGATGGCGATGGCGCCGATGCGCGAGATCCGCGCCACCGACAGCGCGAAGGCCATCTCGGTGCCGATCGCGGCCAGGGTGTCGCGCAGCGGCGTGCCCAGCGCGATCGAGATCACGTTGGCGGCATGCAGGAACTGCGCGTAGGCGATGCCCGCCAGGGTCAGCAGCGCCGCCCATGCGGCGCTCCCCCAGGCATGTCGGACAGGGACGAAGCCGGCCGCGATCGCGCCGACCAGCGCCAGTGGAATTGCCATCCACGGCGCGTCGTTGCGCAGCATCAGCGCGACCAGCGACCACACGGCGCCGGCGGCGAGCGCCACCATCAGCCCCGCGAACAGGCTGGTGTAGAACTTCGGCGTCCTGGGCATGCGGCGATTGTCGCCGCGACGCCCCCCGCTGGCGAGTGCTCAGTCCCTGGCGAGGTATCCGGGAAGGGGAATCGCGGGGTCGAGGTCGGCGGCCGCCACCGGTCGCGAGGCCGTGAGCGCGAGGGGAACCACCCCGGACCAGACCGGCAGGCCGAGGTCCTCCGGTGCGTCGGAGGGGCCGCCGCTGCGCGACTTGAGGCTGAGGTCCGCGATCGGCAGGCCCAGCACCACCGTGGCGGCGAGTTCCTGCCGGTCGGCCGCCCGCGCATCGACACTGCGGCCAGGCACGATGGCCTCGACCAGGCGCACCAGCGCCGCGGCCTTTTCGGCCGGGTCGTCGATGAGCTGCGCGCGGCCGAAAGCCACCACCGAGCGGTAGTTGACCGAGTGGTGGAACTGGGAACGCGCCAGCACCAGGCCGTCGAGGTGGGTGACGGCGACGCAGCACTCGATGCCCGAGGCCAGCGCCTTGAGCAGGCGGCTCGACACGCCGCCATGCAGCAGCAGACGGTCGCCGTCGCGCGCGTACAGCATCGGGATCACGAAGGGCTGGCCATCCGGCGCGAAGGCGACATGGCCCACGCAGGCGGCGTCGAGCACGGCGTAGGCGGCCGCGCGATCATAATTGGCGCGCTCGGGATGGCGTCGCACCTCGTGGCGCGCTCGCGCGGGGCGCGCGCGGCCAGCGGCATCGGCGCTCATGGTGCGCCCGCCTTGGCGGAACCGGACGCGGCCTCGCCGCGCTGTGGCGGCAACGGCCGGCTGTCGAGCAGCAGCAGCACGGCCAGCGCGGCCACCACGAGGTTGGCGATCATGCGGCGACGCAGGCTGGAAAGGCCCATGGCAGGCTCCGTCGGATTGGCGAGGGTGCAGGCTAACCGCGCGATTGGTTCCTACCAAGGGCCACTCCAGCGATAATCCAAGGAACCACTTTCGCCGGCACGACGGCGCCGATGCGGAGCACGCCATGCACCTGGACCTCGACGGCAGCGGCACCCTGCATGCGCAGCTCACCCGCGCGCTCAAGCAGGCGGTGCTGGGTCGCGGCCTCGCGGCCGGCACCCGGCTGCCGGCCACGCGTGAACTGGCCGCGGGGCTCGGCTTGTCGCGCAATACCGTGGTTGCCGCGTACGAGCAGCTCGCGGCCGAGGGTTACATCGAAGGGCACGCGGGCTCCGGCAACTACGTCGCCGCGCTGCCGCAGCCGGCCGCGGCGCCAGCGCGCGCAAGCACGCGGCCGAGCGCGCCGCGCCTGACGACCTGCGCGCGCGTGGCTACCGCCCAGCGCGCCGACCGCCCGCCGGGACGCCGCCGTGCCAACCTGCGCTACAACCTCGAATACGGCCTGCCGCTGGTGACGCCCGCGCTCACCTCGCTGTGGCGGCGCGCGCTTTCACGCGCGGCCGAGGATACCGATCCCGATTACCCGCCGGCCGAGGGACTGCCGCTTCTGCGCAGCGCCATCGCGGGCTACCTGGGCCGCCGGCGCGGGTTGACGGTCGATGCCGAGGACGTGATCGTCACCGCCGGCGTACAGCAGGCGATCGACCTCGTGGCGCGGGCGCTGGTCGCGCCGGGCGATGGCGCGGCGATCGAGGACCCGCACTACCAGGGCACGCGCCAGGTGCTGATGGCCGCCGGTGCGCGCATCCACTACGTGCCGGTGGATGGCGACGGGCTCGAGGTCGGGAGGCTGCCGGATTCGCGCGTGGGCCTGGTGTGCGTCACGCCCTCGCACCAGTTCCCGCGCGGCGTGGTCCTGTCGCTGCGGCGCCGGCTCGAGCTGCTGGCCTGGGCGGGCCGCGCCGATGCGTGGATCGTGGAGGACGACTACGACGGCGAGTTCCGCCACGACGGGCGCCCGATCGCGGCGCTCAAGTCGCTCGATCGCGACGACCGCGTGATCTACGTCGGCTCGTTCTCGAAGGTGTTGTTCCCGGCCTTGCGCCTGGGGTACCTGGTGGTGCCGCCGGCGCTGCGCGAGCCCTTGCGCGCAACCAAGTGGCTCGCCGATCGCGGTTGCCCGGCGATCGAGCAGCACGCGCTGGCGACACTGGTGCATTCGGGCCGCTTCGAGCGGCTCCTGCGCCGCAGCGGGCGCATCCTCGCCGAGCGCCGGCAGGCCTTGCTCGACGGGCTCGCGCGCCATGCCGCGGGCCTGGTGGAGATCGAGGGCACCAGCGCGGGCATGCACGTCGCCGCCTGGCTGCCCGCGCACCGGGCGACGGGCGTGCCTGCCGTGATCGCCGCGGCGGAAGCGGTGGGCGTTGGCGTGCATCCGGTGTCGCCCTACTTCAGCAGGCCGTCACGCCGCGCCGGCCTGCTGCTGGGGTACGCCGGGCTGGCGGCGCGCGACCTGGCCGAGGCCGCGCGCCGCCTCGGCGGCGTGTTGCGCCAGACCGCGACGAAGTGAAGCGCCTGCCGCCGCCGGGCCTTTTGCGGCATCATGGCCGCCCCCATCCTGCCTGAGACCATGGGCGCCTATTCCCACACCAGCGAACCGGTGCGCTTCGAGCGCGACTGCAGCGCCGTGATGGTGCCCTCGGGCGAGCAGCACACGCTGCCGGCGGGCGCTGCCGGCTACATCACCCAGGCGCTGGGCGGCAGCTTCACGGTCTATGTCGACGGCAACCTGTTCCGGGTCCGCAACGAGGATGCCGACGCGATCGGCAAGGAACCGATGCCGGTGCCGACCCTGTCCGAGGACGCCGCGGACGCGGACGTCGAGAAGCTGGTGTGGTCGCAGCTGCGCACCTGCTACGACCCCGAGATCCCGGTCAACGTGGTCGACCTGGGACTGGTCTATTCCTGCGAACTGGGGCGCACCGACGACGGCCGGCGCCGCGTGGCGGTGCAGATGACGCTCACCGCGCCCGGTTGCGGGATGGGCGACATCCTGGTCGAGGACGTGCGCTCGAAACTCGAGCTGATCCCGACCATCGCCGAAGCCGAAGTCGAACTGACCTTCGATCCGCCGTGGAACCATTCGATGATGTCGGAAGTGGCGAAGCTCGAGACCGGGATGCTCTGAGTGCGGGCAATCGCGGTGCGGGTTCCGCGGTCGCGCACAAGGTGCGCTCCTACAGGGGCATTGTGCCGACGAGTCATTCGAATAGCCGTGGCCCTGCAGGAGCGCACCCCGGCTTTCGCCCGGGGCAGGCTCCTGTGCGCGACCGCGGACTCACCAGATCGGGCGGTTGAAATCGAAGTCCGGCGTCGCCAGCGAGCGACCCAGCCCGTCTCCCACGCCGTAGTCGATGCCCAGCCGCAGCAGCACGTGCGCGCGCTCGAGGCTCTCGATTCCCGGCGCTATCACGGCGGCGCCGAGCTGGTGCGCCTTGCGCACCAGCGCCAGCAGCGTGTGGTTCAAGGCCTTGTCGGTCGAGGTGTGCTGGACCAGTTCGGCATCCAGGCGCAGGAAGTCCAGTGGCAGCGTGGTCAGCATGTGCACCGCGGCCCAGTCGCGGCCGTAGTCCGACAGTCCCAGGCGCACGCCGGCCATGCGCAGGCTGCGCATCGGTCCGGCCAGTTCCTGGCGGCGGTCGAGCAGGTCGCGGCTGGCGAGTTCGAAGGTGAAACCGGCACCGGCCAGCTTGCGCTCGCGCATCGAGGCCAGCAGCCAGTCGACCAGCTCGCCGTCGAGCAGCGACTGGGCGTCGATCGGCATGAACAGGCGGACCTGGCGGCCCTGGCCGAGCCGGTCCGCGCGCGATTCCAGCGCCACCTCGAAGCGGCGCCGCTCGAGCTCGGACAGCACCTTGAGCTCGTGCGCCACCGGCGCGTACTGCGGGTAGCCCGCGCGCGCCCCCGGATCCTGCGTGCTGACCAGCGCGAGCTCGAGGTCGAACTGGCCGCCGAGGCGGCCGGCCAGGGGAACCAGCGGGCGGAACTCGACGCGCGCATTGCCGTCGTGCAGCGGGCGCGACAGCACCGCGCGCACCGCCAGTTGCGGATCGGGCCGCACCAGCGCGTAGTCGGCCGGCTCGTACCAGAGGGCGCGCCCCACGCCGATGCGCGCCGCGGCGAGCGCCGCGGCCTCGGCGCGCGCGACCCGCGCGTCGACGCCGGCGCCCGCGTCGTCGAGCTGGGTGATGCCGACGCTGGCCGAGAGCGCGACCGAGCGCTCGCCGCTGCCGGCGCGGCCCTCGGCGAGGCGGCGCTTGATGCGCTCGGCCAGCTCGGTGACCTGGTCGCGATGCTCGCGCGAGACCAGGATCGCCCAGGCGTAGTCGCGGATCGGCGCGGCCACGTCGCCGCCGGACATGGCTTCGCGGAACACCCGCGCGACCTCCTGCTCGAACTGCGCGAGCCCGGCCAGGCCGACCGCCTCGCGCACGCTCTCGACCCGGTCGATGGCGACGAACAGCAGCGCGCTGCCCAGCGGCAGCGTGGCCAGCCCCAGGCGCTCGACCAGGTGCTGGCGCAGGTACAGCCCGGTGCGGCCGTCGCGTCCCGATGCCTGCTCGGCCTGGCCGCGCAGCCACTGCGCGCGGCGCACGCGCGAGCGAATCACGCTGGTGAGGTGGCGCGGCCGCAGCGGCTTGACCAGGACCTCGTCGGCGCCGGCGGCGATGGCGTCGAAGCGTTGCGCGTCGTCGAGTTCGCCGCCGCCGATCAGCACGATCGGCAGGGTCGCGAACTCGGGCTGGTGGTGCAGCACCTGGGCGAGTTCGAAACCGCGCGCGTCGGGCAGGTCGAAATCGATCAGCGCGATGTCGGGGCGGAACTCGCTGGCCGCGGTGATCGCGGACTGGGCATCGAAGGCGAGGCGCGCGGTCATGCCCTGTTCCACCAGCCAGCGCCCGCATTGCGAGGCATGCTCGCGGTCGGCGTCGGCCAGCAGCACGCGGAAGGGCGTGGCCTCGTCGCGGCCGAGCAGTTCCTCGATGCGCGAGACGATGCGGTAGCCGTCCAGCGGCGGCGCGAAGAAGGCCGCGGCGCCGGCGCGCATGGCCAGCAGGCGATGGGTCAGGTCGCGACCATTGGAGAGCACGATCAGCGCGGGACCCAGCGGCGAGCCGGGCGCCGCCTCGCCGAGCGAGTCGCCGAGGCGCGGCAGCGCGCGCAGCCGCAGTGCGTCGAGCACCAGCGCGGCCGGTCGCGATTCGCGCAGCCACTGCGCCAGGCTCTCGGTGTCGGCGAAATGCTGGACCAGGAAGCCGCGCTCGGCCAGCGCGTCGGCGAGTCCCGGGATGGCCGCGTCGCCGAGGTCGAGCACGCAGACGGTGTTGCGCGCCTCGGTCGGCCGCGGCGCCGCCGCGGGCAGCGCGATGATCGCGGTCCCCTCGTGGGGCGCCGGAGCGGCCGCGTCCTCGGCCAGCCCGGAGGTCGTGCACAACGCATGGGCGAGCACGTTGAGGCGCACGATCTGGCTGCGGTTGGGGATCAGCGAGCCGTCGGCGAAGGTCGCCAGGTAGGCGGCGAAGTCGGCGGCGCGCTCGGCCAGCACGCCGCGGCGCTTCTCCACCAGCAGGTCGAGCACGTGGGCCAGGGCGCGCGCGCCCTCCACGTCCCAGCCCGAGACCAGCGCCAGCCATGCGCGCTCGAGCCGACCGAGCATCTCGCCGGTCGTGCCCGTTCCCGCGCTGCGGGCCAGCTCGCTGCCCGGTTTGGCTCCGCTCATCGGTGTTCCTGGTCCGTGCCACGTCGGCCCCAGACCGGGCGGCAGCGGGACTGTGTCATCACGGCCGCCCGGGGGACGTGCGCCTGCTCACATTCTCGCCCTTGGGCAGGTCCTGGCGGCGTTCGGCGTCGCGCCGGGCGACCCGGCATCGGGGTGGCTGGTCGCGTTTGCCGCCATCGTCGCCGGCCTGCACGCGGCCGATATTGTGAAGGGGACGCGCTTCGCGCAAACTTCGGCCCATTGCGGGAGTGACGCGACGGGGACCCATGGCCATCGAAAAGCTCACGCTGCACCATGTCGAGGGCCCGCGCGCGGGCCAGAGCGACAGTTTCCGCGCCGGCACCGTCACGGTGGGCCGTTCGCCCGACACCACGCTGGCCTTCGCCTCGGAGCGCGGCGTCTCCTCGCGGCACGCCGAGATCCGGATCGAGGCCGAGCGGATCGAACTGGTCGACAACAACAGCACCAACGGCACCTTCGTCAACGACGAGCGGGTCACCCAGCGCGAGCTCAAGCCCGGCGATCTGGTGCGCTTCGGTTACATGGGTCCGGTAGTGCGGATCGACTACGCCGCGCCCGCCGCCGCTCCGGCGCCGCCACCGGCAGCTCCGCCGCGCCCGGCGTCGGCCGCCAGCACGACGTTCATCGACGAGGCGCAACTTGCCGCCGTGCGCGCCGAGGCGGCGTCGGCGCCCGCTCCGCGTCCCGCCCCGCCGCGGCCGGCCGCGCCCGCGCCCTACCCGCAGTCGGCCGATCCCGTCGCGGCGCCGGCGCCGCGTCCGCCGGTGCGACCCGCGACGCCATCACCGCGTGGCGCGGCCATGGCCATGGCCGCCGGTGGCGGGGGCCAGGTGAAGTTCGTCCTCATCGGTGTCGGCATCGCCTTCGTGCTGGCCCTGCTGCTGGTGCTGGCCGGACGCGCACTGATCGGCGGCTGAGGCGTCCATGGGCGGTCGGCTGCACCTGTTCGTGCTGATTGCCGCCGTGTTGTCGTTGCTGACCAATGCGATCGCCTGGGCTGGCCTCGGGCAGGATCCGGGCGTGGGCGCGATCGTGCGCGAGTCGGCCCGCCGCGAGTCGCCGCTGGTCGTGAGCTACCTGCTGCTGGGCGATGGGCTCCGCGCCGTGCCCGGCGTCGCCGGCGTCTCGACCGAACTGGCGCTGGCGGGTTACGGGCCGGCGCTGGACCGCCTCCACGCCGAGCCGGCCGCGGCCATGGACGTGCTGGCCCTGGGTGGTTTCGGGCCGGTCAACGCGATCCTGCGCATCAATACCTGGGCCACCCCGGTGCTGCTGGTGCTGTGGGGAATCCTGTACTGGCTGCGGCCGCGCAACGTCCATCTCGCCCGGCGCAAGCGCTGAGCGCGGCGGGACCCCTTCAATCCGACCCGTTGCCCGGGTGCGTCCCCGACGAGGATGACCCCGGTTCCCGCGGCGGCGCGGCGAGGGCGCCGCTCAGGCCGGCTCGAAGCGGTTCGCCGCCACGTTCTTGCGCACCCGCGCCGGATCCCAGACCCGTCCGTTCATGGCGATGTAGACGCCATCGGCGAGCGTCTGCACCGCGCCGACAGCGGTGCCGATGTTGAACACCGCATCCGAACCCTGGAAGCGCGCCGGGTTGAGGGCGCCGGTCAGCACGATCACCTTGCCGGGGATGCCGGCCAGCACCTGCGCGGTCTCGACCATGGTGTCGGTGCCGTGCGTCACCAGCACGTGCCGCGAGGGCTGCGCTTCGATGGTGCGGCGCACCAGGGCGCGGTCCTCGCCGGTGATGTGGAGGCTGTCCTTGCGGATGATGGGGATCACGTCGAAGGTGAAGGCGACCCCGATCGCTTGCAGGATCTCGCCGATCTGCGGCGCGCCGACCTGGAAGCTCGACTTGTCGTCGAAGTAGATCTTGTCGATGGTTCCGCCGGTGCTGACGATGCAGAGGTGGTCCATGGCGTGCGCTCAGGCGTAGATGTCGGAGGCGAGGATCTGCGCGTTGGCGCCCGCCGGGTCGACCAGGCGGTTGATGCCCAGCCGGGCGAAGCGCCGCGCGGCGGCCAGCGGGCGCGGATCGTTCTCGGCGCGCAGGGTCCAGTCCGCGTGCCGCGCCAGCAGCGCCAGCGCCAGGGTGCGGCCCAGCGTGAGCGCGAGCCCGCGCGCGCCGGCGGCGAGGCCGGCTTCATCGCGCGCGTGCTGGGCCAGCCATTCGCCGGCCCGCGCCGCGGTTTCGCGCACCACGCGCGACACCGGCTCGAGTTCGGTCGAATTGGCCTGCGCGCCGAGGCCGCGCAGCGCCAGCAGCAGCGGCTGCAGCCCGCCCTGGCTCTCGATCGCGCGCAGCAGGTCGAGCGCTAGCACGTTGGTGGTGCCCTCCCAGATCGGCAGGACCTGCGCGTCGCGCAGCAGGCCCGGGATCCCGGTGTCCTCGATGTAGC
>Ga0209477_1001846_pt1 | contig 12624 bp, 11 predicted proteins | sample KloWWTupernatant_FD_187180 | JGI IMG/M metagenome (GOLD analysis project Ga0209477, IMG submission 187180) | Active sludge microbial communities from Klosterneuburg, Austria, studying microevolution and ecology of nitrifiers - Klosterneuburg... | ecosystem: Engineered > WWTP > Aerobic digester >...
AACTGCTCGCGCACCACCGTCACCATCTTCTCGAAGCGCATGATGCCGCCAAGCAGCGTGAACTCGGGCTCCATCTGGGCGCGCTTCATGAGCTGCACCGAGCGGCCGACCAGCGAGACGATGGCGCCGTGCATGATGTCGGCCGGCGGCGTCCCTTCGGAGAGCTGGTTGATGACTTCCGACTCGGCGAATACGGCGCAGACGCCGGAGATCGGCACGGCGTTCTTCGAGGTGTTGACCAGCGGTCCGATCTCGATCGTCGAGTAGCCCATGTAGCGCGCCGTCTTCTCGAGGAAGGCGCCGGTGCCGGCGGCGCACTTGTCGTTCAACCGGAAGCTCTTGACTGCCGCCGTCGCGTCGAGGCGGCTCGCCTTCATCGTCTGGCCGCCGACGTCGAGCACGGTGCGGGTGCCGGGAAAGAGGAACATGGCGCCGCGCGCGCTCGCCGTCAGGTCGGTGACCTGGGTGTCGGCCGAAGCCATCTGGTGGCGCCCGAAGCCGGTCGAGACGATGTATTCGACCTCGGCGCGCTCGATGCCGGCCTCGGCGAGCGCCTGCGCCAGGACGTTCTCGGCCACTTCGTCGAGCTTGAAGCCGGTCGGCTCGAGCCGGCGGCCGAGGATGCGGCGCTCGGAGTCGAGGACGATCGCCTTGGTATAGGTGGAACCGACGTCGATGCCGGCGGTGATGCTCATGCTGTCGCTTCCTTTCCGTCGGTCGCAGCCAGGACCGCGGCGACGGGGACCCGGCTCGCCAGAATGCGGTCGAGCGCGAAGAGCGCCGCGCCGATCGCGCCCATGAAGTGCGATTCCTCGCTGACGTTGAGCTTGAGATCGAGGCGGCTCTCGAGGGCGGCAATCATCGCCGGGTTGCGCGCCACGCCGCCGGTGAAGGTCACCTGGTCGGTGACGCCGACCCGGCGGAGCAGGCCCACCGAGCGCGCGCCGATCGACTGGTGGACGCCGAGCAGGACGTCCTCGATCTTCTTGCCCTTGCCCAGCCAGGAGAGCACCTCGGACTCCGCGAAGACCGTGCAGGTGGTGCTGATTTTCACCGGGCGCTCGCCGCGCATGGCGGTCGGCCCCAGCTGGTCGAGGGGAATGTCGAGCGCGCTCGAGGCGGCGCCGAGGAAGCGGCCGGTGCCGGCGGCGCACTTGTCGTTCATGCAGAAGTCGATGATTTCGCCGTTGGCGGCGACGGAGATCGCCTTGGTGTCCTGGCCGCCCATGTCGATGACCGTGCGGGTGGCCGGGAACATGTGCACCGCGCCGCGGCCGTGGCAGCTGATCTCGGTCACCTGGGTGTTGCCGAAGGTCACCTTGTAGCGGCCGTAGCCGGTGCCGACCACGTACTCGACCTCCTCTTCGCGCAGACCGCTGTCGGCGAGCGCCTGATCGAACGACTCCTGGGCGGCGCGCACCACATTCGCGCCGGTCATCATCAGGGCGCGGCCGACGATGCGGCGCTCCTCGTCGAGAATGACCGCCTTGGTCTGGGTGGATCCGACGTCGACTCCGGCTGCGTAGGCCATCGTTCCTCCTTCAAGCTCCGGCGCTGGTTGAGGTCGTCGCGCCAGTTGCCGTCGATGCGCTGGCTCCGATCGCCGCGATCGCCGACTGCCGCTTGCGGGTCGCGAGGCCCTCGAAGAAGGCGTCGACCCGGTTCTTGAGCTGGGCTTCCGAAACTACGCGGCGGTCCATGTGGTCGGACTCGATGAACAGCGTCGCGGTGTCGAGCTTGGAGAGCAGCGAGCGGCGGCTGTCGGCGAGGCCGGTCGAGACGGTGCGGCAGCTCTTGATCGGGTGGAAGACGACGCCGTCGGCGCCGTAGTCGGCGACCATCTGCTCGAGGATGCCCGGCGAGAAGAACATGCTGTCCATGGCGTCGCGCACCGAGAGCAGCATCCCCTCGGCGAGGCTCTCGAGCGGCCGGGAGAGGTCGTACTCGAAGCCCAGGTTCGAGCCGCCGGAGGCGAACCAGAGATAGGTCGAGTTGACGAATGTCCCACCCCATTCGGTGAACAGCTCGTTGAAGCGGCGGAAGATCGGATAGCAGGGCACGCCGACGAAGAGCAGCCGGTACTCTTCCGTGGTCAGCGTGCCGATGCCGTGGGCCGCCTTGTACTCCATCTCCTCCACCAGGTCGGTGAAGTAGGCAGCGCCTTTCGCGTCGCCGCGCAGGCCGTTCGCGACCCCGAGGTAGATCGTGCCGTCGGTGAGGGCGTTGAACAGAGCCGGGCGCGAGCGGTTGAGCTCGAGCACTCGCTTCCAGCAGCGGTTCATCGTGTTGGCGTGGCCCAGCGCCTCGCGCAGGCGGTCGATGTCGAAGCGCTGGCCGCTCACCCGCTCGCAGAGGGTGATGAGCTCGGCGATCTGGGCGCCGACGTACTTTCTGTCGTTCTCGAAATCGACCTGGCCGGGTCCGGTGACGCGTCCGCACGAGCGCGTGCCCGGGACGTCGAGGGTGAAGATCGGCGTCTCGTACATGCGCTCCCAGATCTCCGCCCACTTGATGTACGTGTTGCAGGCGTTGGTGTAGACGGCGAGCGCCGGCTTCGGGATCCGCCCCATCGGCAGCTCGCCGCCGCGCATCTGGGCGGCGAAGTCGGCCTTGACGTAGCCGCAGATGTCGGGCGAATAGCCGAAGTCCTCGGCCTCGTTCAGGTAGTCGTGCGCGAGATGTCGCACGGCGGTCTGCAGCGAGTTGATCTCGGGAAAGACGATGGGGAAGTCGAAGGTGCGCAGCAGCTCCGCCAGGCTCCCCATGACGAAGACGTAGGCGCCGCCCTGGCCGCGCTCGGCGGCCTCGCCGAGGGAGGAGAACCAGTCGCGGAAAAGCTGCGCGCCGTCGCGGTTGGCGCGGCCGACCAGTGGATTGACCGGAGGGTTGACGAGCGGCGAGTTGCCGGTTTCGGGAGTCTGCATCAGGGCGCCCTCAACGGAAGAGGAGGTTCTCGACGAAGGTCTGGAGCTGGATCTCGAGCTGGTCGAAGCTCGTCATGCTCTCTTCGAATTCGCTCACGAAATACGGAATACCGGCGTGGTCGAGAGCTTTGGTGTAGGCCACCTGCTCCTCGAGGCCGGGCTCGCACATCTTGGCGGCCATCACGATTGCGGCGTCGGCGCGGGCGCGCGCGATGCGCTCGAGGAGCATGCGCTCCTTGGGCTTGCGCAGGTCGTGCTGCACCGGGCTGTAGCTCGACTGCTCGAGGTAGGCGGTGGCCAGGTTGCCGAGCGCGTCCCCGGCCGTCGAGACGTCGCTCGTCAGCCAGCGCAGGCCGATCAGCAGGTCGTCGTCGACGACGTAGCAGGAGCGGCCGATCGAGCGCACGAGATCGAGCGGCGGCTGCTCGCAGAAGCCGCCCTCGAGCACCACCCGGGTGCGATCCATGCGCCGGGCCGGCCGCTCGGCGAGACGCGGCAGCATGAAACGCAGAATCGCGTTGTGCTCATCGCGCGGCAGGAGCCCGGCGAGCGCCACGAGGACGTAGGCTTCGTCGGCCGAAACCAGCCAGGGCGTCTCGCGCTTCAAGCGGTAGAGATCGCGCATCAGGGCGCGGTTGTCGTTGAAGAGGGCGATCGATTCCGCCAGCGAGGCGTCCGTGGCTTCCTGGCCCACGGCCGCTTCGACGCTGCGTCGCAGCCGGTCGTACTCGCCGCGCAACCAGGTGGCGGCATGCGCCGAGTTGGCGTTCTGCGGCAGATAGAGGATCTCGGCGGCATAGGGAAAGTTGCGTCCCCAGATCGCCGCCAGGTTGCGGGCCGCATCGCAGATCGGATGGCTGACGAAGAGATCGAGCTCGATGCGCTGCGATAGCGCGAGGTCGAGCGAGGTCTTGAGGATCGAGCACAGGTAGGAGCCGAAGCGCGAGTCGGCCTGCGTCGGTTCGATCGGCGCGCCGCGCACCTTGAACGGCAGCGCGCCGGCGGCGTGGACGATCTCTTCCGGGAAGTAGACCTGGAAATGCCCGACGACCTTGCCGCCGGCCTCGCGCCAGCGTCGGACGGTCGGGAAGTCGGTGTCCTCGACGAGCTCGCGGCACTCGTAGAGCGCCGCCTCGAGCGGCTTGTCGCGCCACTCCGGGAAGACGACGACTTCCGGGCGGCAGGGGCTCATGGCCGGCCGGCCTGACCCGGTTGGCCGGGCGCGAGGTCGACGCCGCAGGCGCCGCAGAAGGCGTGCTCGGCGGGGAGGTTCCCGGCGCCGCAAGCGCTACAGACTCGGGTGGGCGGCCCCCACTGTGTCTCGGAGGAGCCCCCGCTGGCGGCCCGCTCGCGCAACATCTGAAAACGCGCCGGCCGTTTCTCGACGAAGGCGCGCATCCCCTCGACCGGCTCCCACGAGGTGTAGTGGAGCGCGAGCCAGTCCTGGGCGTGCCGCACCGTCTGGTGCCAGGCGAGATCCTTCCAGAAATTGACCTGCTGCTTGGTGTAGCGCGTGCACTCGGGGAAGCTCGCGAGGAGCTTCTTCGCCACCTTTGCCACCTCCTCGTCGAGGAGGGAGAGGTCGATCCGGTAGTCCTTTTCGCCGCGTTGGGCGTAGCGAATCTCTTCGGCGGTAGCGTTCTCGAGCCACTCGTCGCCGCGGCGCACCGACGGCACCACCCAGTTGACCAGGCCCCAGTCGAGCGCCTTCCTGGCCGGGATCGGCTCGTTCAGGAAGAGGATCTCCCGCGCGCGTTTGTCGCCGACGGTGATCGGCAGCCACTGGGTCGAGCCGCCACAGGCGACCGAACCGACATGGGTGCCGACCTGCTTGATGAAGGCGTGCTGCGCCATGACCGTGAGGTCGCAGGCGAGCTGGGACTCGTTGCCGCCGCCGACCGCCATGCCATTCAGCCTTGCGATCACGGGCTTCCCGGTGTTGAGGATGCTCTCGATGTAGGCGCGGAAGAGCGCCATGTACTTCCAGTAGTCGCGCGGCGTGGTGACGTAGTCCTCGGCGTACTCCTTGACGTCGCCGCCGGTGCAGAAGGCCTGGTGGCCGGCGCCGGTGAGGACGATCACGCCGACGGCGTCGTCGAAGCTCGCGTCGCGAAAGGCGGTCGCGAGCTCCTCGAGCGCCCGGGTGCTGTAGGCGTTGTAGTTCTGCGGTCTTTGAATGGTGATGGTGGCGACGAAGTCGTGCTTGGCGTAGAGCACTTCCTCGAATCCGAAGCTCGCGGCGGGACGGGAGGGGAATTGGCTCATGGATATCCTCGGGCCGGATATTACACGAGCCGTACGGTCGTGTGTAAACTGATATATCGGGCTGTGCGATGCTGCCCTTTCGGGGAGGCACGCGGTCCCTGCGGACGGAGGTGCGAAAGATGGGGTTCTACTACGAGGAACTGCCGGAGGGGCGCGAGTTCGCCTGTGGCGAGCGCGAGATCGGCGACGCCGAGATCGCCGCTTTCGCCGAGCTCTCCGGGGATCGCAATCCGCTGCACCTCGACGAGGAGTACGCGCGCGGCACGGCGTTCGGCGGCCGGGTGGCGCACGGCGCCCTGGGGATCGCCGTCGCCACCGGACTGATGGCGCAAAGCGGCCTCACCGCCGGAACTCTCGTCGCGCTGCTCGGCCTCGACTGGCGATTCGTCGCTCCCATCCGGCCGGGCGACCGGCTGAGCCTCAAGCTCCGGGTGGCGGCACGCCGTGACTTGCCGGGACGCGACCGCGGGGTGGTGAAGTTCGTCGCCGAGCTGGTGAATCAGCGCGGCGAGCTGGCGCAGAGCGGCGAGATCGTCGAGCTCATCCGGCGCAGCGCGCCGCTCGCCTAGGCGGCTAGGAGTCGCCGGCCGCGCAGACGTCCTGGATATAGCGTTCGGCGGGCTCGGCGAGAACGGTGTGGTAGGTCTCGAAGAGCGCCGCGGCGCGATCGCCCAGCCAGCCTTCCGGCAGCAGCTCGGCCGGCAGGAACGGATCGCTCGCCGGAAAGGCGCGGTAGGCGTGCACCAGCTCGAAACGGCGTTCGAAGCAGTCCTCTGCGCTGGTACAGGGCATGGCGTGGCGGCCGCGGGCCGCCTCGCTGCCGGCGTGACGGCATTGGCCGCAGTGGGCGAGCTGCGGCGCCCAGCGGTCGATGAACTTGCGGTAGCTGGCATTGACCTCGGCCAGATCCCAGCACTGCGCGACCAGCTGGGAGGCAGTCGAGAAGCCGGTGTGCTCGGCGCGAAAGACCTCGACGTGGCGTGTGACCTTGAGGCGGTGGGCGATGTCGGCCACTTCGCCGCGCACGTCGTGCGGCGTGATCCAGAGGCCATTGGTCAGCGCGCCGCAACCGAGCCAGGAGAGCTTGGCGCGCAGGCTGTCGCGCAGCCGCCGCCGGGATTCGGGGATCGAGTAGGCGACGAGAAACCAGGAACCGTCCCAGGCGGGATGGCGCGGCGGGTGGTAGATCCGCTCGCGGCCCTCCTCGAGCAGCCGGCGGCCGCGCGGAGAGAGGCCGTAGTAGCCGCGTCCCCCGCGTCGGCTCGTCGTGAGCCAGCCGCGGGCGGTCATCCGGGAGAGCGCCGTGCGGGTGGCCGGCGCCGACATGCCGAGGCGACCGAGCAGCACGATCAGCGAACCGACCCAGACCGGGCGGTCGCGGCCGAGCAGCGAATCGCCGAAGAGGGTGAAGACCAGATCCTGGGATCGCTGGGGCGCCATGGCCCGGGAACAGTATTTCGTTCACGGAACGACCGTCAAACGACTGTCATGTCAGGGCCGCTGCCCACTTCTGGTCGGCGGACGCGAGGCCAGCCCGAAGGGGCGGCGAACTTCGCCGCCGCCGGGAGGATGATCGGTGCGGAGGCCTCATGCTCGACCGACCCCGAATCTGCCAATACCCCGCCGCGCGCGTTCTCGTGGCCGTCCTCTTTCTCCTGCAGGCGGGCGCCTTCGCGCAGAGCCAGGCGCCGATGGTGCCGTCGCCGGCGCTGCTCACCAACGAGCGGCACCCCCTGCCCGGAACGGTGACCGGCGGAGTTCCGGCCGGCGACGGCTCCGTGCCCGTCTACCAGGCGCTCGCCAACTCCGGCGTGAGAACCGTCATCGACCTGCGGACCGAGGCCGAGGTCCCGACCGAGACCGCGCTTCTCGCAGCGGCTGCAGGGCTCGACTACCGGCGCCTGCCGGTAGCCGGTGAGGCCGAGCTCGACCTCGCCAGCGCCCGCGCTCTCGATCTGTTGCTCGATGACTGGAGCCGGTACCCGGTCGCGGTCGTCTGTGGGAGTGGCAATCGGGCGGGGGCGCTCCTCGCGGTGCGGGCCTTCTGGCTCGACGGCGCCCGCCCGGATGCGGCGCTCGATCTGGGGCTTCGCGCCGGCCTGACCAAGCTCGAACCGGCGGTGCGTCTGTTGCTCGGCCTGCCGCCGCTGCCGCTCCCGCAGCCGGCGGCAGAGTCCGCAGCGGCGGGTTCCGCCGCCAAGCCCGCAGCAAAACCCTGAGGAGAAGACCATGGCCGAAATTCACAGCTCCTATCCGTTCTCCGTCCGCTGGCTCGACGGCAAGCGTGGTCTCGCGAGCTCGCCGGACGGACTGCCGGAGATCGAAGTCGCGACGCCGCCGCAGTTCGGCGGTCTCGCCGGTCGCTGGACGCCCGAGCATCTCTTCGTCGGCGCCGCCACGACCTGCTGGATGACGACCTTCCTCGCCTACGCCGAGAAGTCCCGGCTCGAAGTGGTGGCGGTGGAGGCGGCCGGTGAGGCGATCGTCGAGCGTGGCGACGACGGCAAGGTGTCGATCCCCCGTATCGTGCTGCGCCCGCGCGTGACGGTCGCGCGCGACGAGGATCGCGAGAAGGCGGACAAGATGATCCGCAAGGCCGAGGAGACCTGCCTCATCGCGCGCGCCATGCGCGCTGTGGTCGAGCTCGAACCCGAGGTGCTCGTCGCCGGCACGATGCCCGCGCCGAGCCTCGCCGGCTAGGCGGAGAGGCCGGCGACCCCTTCGATCTCGAGCAGCAGATCGGCGCGGCAGATGTCGGCCTCGACGAAGTGCAGCGCCGGCCCCGCGCCGACGCGCCGGCGCAGCGGCTCGCGCACCAGCTCGAGGTCGGCGGCGTCGCGCAGATAGACGCGGTAGAAGTCGAACTCGGCGAGGCCCGGCAGGCGGCCACCCTCGCCGATGGCCGCCGCCTGCAGCAGGCTCTCGATGTTGTGCAGGGTCTCCTCGAGTTGCAGCAGGAGCTGGCCGACGTGGCGCGACTCGTGCCCGGCGATACTCGCCGTCCCGGAGAGGAAGAGAACGTTGCCGAGCTCCGGCGGCGCGAGCGTCGCGCGGGTGAACGAAGGCGGCCGCGGGCCGTAGTCGGTCGGGTAGCGGAAGGCATGCACCTGGCGCGGATTGCCGAGATGGCGGCCCGGCGCCCGCGCGGAGGCGAACCAGGTCACCAGTTGGTCCCCCGAGCTGCCGACGGCGGAGGAGGCCGAGAAGCGCGCCTCGGCTCCGGCGACGCCGTAGCGGGCGTCGAACGCCGCGGCGCGCCCGGAGTTGAAGAGCCGGTAGCGCTCGGTGCCGTTCTCGGCGGCGTTGATGCCGGGGAGGAAGTTCCACACCCTGAGGAGATGCGGATAGCCCCGTGCCTCCGCTGCGGCGAGCAGCTCGGCGAAATGCGCTTCGGTCTCGAGAGCGAGGTCGCCGGCGAGCGGCGATGCGAGACTGCCGAAGAGGACCCTGCCGTTGTCGGCCCAGTCCACCCGGCCGAGCCGGCCGCGCTCCGTCGCGAGGTCGGAGGTCCAGACCTCGACCGGCGGTGTCGTCCCGAGCGCGCGGTTCGCCACCTCCGCGGTCGGGCGAAGCGAGACTCCCGGACAGGCGCCGAGGAAGCGCGCGACGAGCAGAGTGCGGTCGGCAGGCGCTCCCGCGGCCGTCGCGGTCGCGCCCTCGCAGCGGACGAGCGGCCGTGGTTCCGTCGCGGTCCGCGACGAGTCTGGCTCGGGGTGGCGCTGTTCTGGGCCCATCATCCTCATTTGAATCTAAACCGCCGCCGGAAGCGAACGCCCGCTCTTCCGGGTAGGGAGGCTGGACCCGGCCCGAGCCTCTGCCGGGGGGTCCTCCGGGAGCGGGCCGGGTCAGCGGCGCCGCGGTATCTCTTGGCGCGGCTCCATTCCCACCCGACCGGACGGTGACGGGACTCCCGGCTGGGCGCCATGCTCTGACCACTCTGGAGGAGCGATGCTCGACGAATTGCGCACCAACCCGTCCCTGCTGAAGCTCGACCTGTATTGCAAGGGGTTGCGACTGGACGATTCCTGCTTCATCGAGGAGGACGGCGGCCGCAAGATTCTGCGCACGCGCGCCGGTCTCGGCTCGGGCCTCGAGCTCATCCTGCCCGGCGGGCTGTGGACGAACGCGCCGGTCTCGGAGCCGTTCGCGGCCAAGTCCCCCTATGTCCTGCACAAGGGCACCGGGGCGAACCAGCAATACTGGCTCTACCGCGACGGCGTCCAGGTGTCGCCGGTCGATCTCTCGCCGCGGCCGGCCTGGTACGACGCCCAGACCGCTACCGGCAAGCCGATGACCCGCATCGGGACCCTCCAGGGAACCTACCTCGGGATCTACCAGGCCAAGGTCTGCGAGTACTGGACGGAGAAACCGCAGAAGGTCAACTGCAAGTTCTGCTCGGTGGGTCTGAACCTCGGCATCGACGACTCCGACGAGAAGTCGGTCGACGAGGTTCTCGAAGTGGTGCGCGCTGCCCGCCGCGAATCGGGGATCACCTACGTCGACTTCAACACCGGGCACTACGAGGGCGACACCTACCTCGACATCCTCGAGCCCTACATTCGGCGCATCAAGGAGGAGCTGGGCCTGCTGATCGGCGTGCAGACACCGCCGCACCGCGACCTCAAGCGCTACGATCACCTGAAGGAGATCGGCGTCAACCGGGTCTCGTTCTGCTTCGAGATCTTCAATCGCGGACTGTTCGAAGAGATCTGCCCCGGCAAGCACGCCGAATACGGCCTCGACTTCTACCTCGAAGCGATCCGCTACTGCGCGTCGTTGACCGGCACCGGACGCTCCGACGAACCGTGGGTCACCAACGGCGAGATCATCGCCGGGCTCGAGCCTCCCGGCTCGTCGATCCGCGCCATCGACTGGATCACTTCGGTGGGCGCGATTCCGACCGTCTGCGTCTTCCGGCCGCTGGTCGGCACCGACCTCGAGGATCACGAGCCGCCGAAGACCGAAGACATGATCCCGGTCTTCCAGCATCTCTACGAGGCCTGCATGGAGAAGGGCCTGCCGATTGGTCTGGCACCCAACATCCACGTCTCGCTCGTCCTGCTGCCCGAGGAGTGCCGCGCCTTCTCGTCCAAGCGCTACCTCTGGCAGAGCGCCAAGCTGGCGGTGATGAAGAAGGTCTTCGGCCGCCAGTTCGAACGCAAGCTGCGCGAGCACGACCGGAGCGCTCTCAACGCCTAGTGCGACGAATGCTGGCGAGAAGGCCGGCCTAGCGACCGAGGACGTACGGCACGACGGCCCAGCACCAGAGGGCGGCGACTGAAGCCGCGAGCAGATCGAGCTGCAGGCCGATGCGCGCCATCACCGGAATGCGCACATAGCCGCTGCCGAAGACGATCGCGTTCGGCGGCGTCCCCGCTGGCAGGGCGAAGTCGCACGAGGCGGCGATAGTGGCGGCGAAGAGCACGCTGGTCATGACCTCGGGTGCGGCGGCGTCCTTCAAGACCGGCAGCATGACGGCGATCGTCGCGGTGTTCGAGGCGACCGCCGAGAGCGCGACGGTGGCGATGGCCGCGAGCAGAACCTGCGCCAGCGGCGGCAGCGCGGCGATGCCCGAGAGCTGGGCGCCCAGGAAGCGCGACAGGCCGCTCTGCTGGATCCCCGCCGCCATCGCGAAGCCCCCGCCCAGAAGGAGCAGTGTCTCCCACGGCACGGTGCCGAGTGCCTTCACTTCGAGGACCTGCCGGCCGCGATGCGGCCAAGCCAGCAGCGCGAGCGCCGCGAGCATCGCGATGCCGCCCTCGATGTGCGCCGTGCCGAGCTTCCACGGCACGACCGCAGGGGCGAGAGCATCGACGATCGGCTTGCTCACGATCCAGCACGCCGCCGCGGCGAAAAACACTCCGGCGACGATGCGCTCGGGCCGCTGCACCGCGCCGAGCGCAGCGAGCTCGCGCTCGACGACCTCGCGCGCGTCGCCGGTGAGGTTGTCCCGGCGTCCCAGCTTCCACAGCAGCGCCCAGACCGCCGGCAGCAGGACGAGGACGAACGGCAGGCCGACGAGGAGAAACTGCATGAAGGTCACGGACTTCCCCATGCGCTCGAGGAAGCCGGCGAACTGGCCGTTGGGCGCCGTGCCGATCTTGGTGCCGATGCCGCCGAGGTTCGAGCCGTAGGCGATCGCCAGCATGATCGCCATGCCGTAGTGGCGCAGGCGCGCCCCGCTCCGCGCCTCGAGCTGGGCGATGAGGGCGACGCCGATCGGCATCATCATGGTGGCGGTCGCGGTGTTGGTGATCCAGAGCGAGATGAAGGCGGTCGCCGCGAGGACTCCGGCGAGCAGCCGGCGCGGGTCGGTGCCAATGCGCTGCATGATCCCCAGCGCCAGCCGGCGGTGGAGGTTCCACTGCTGCATCGCTGCTGCGATCGCCATGCCGCCGGCGAAGAGGAAGATGTAGGGATCGAAGTAGGGCGAGATCGCAGCCGCGAAGCCGGCCGCGCGGTCGGCGCCGAAGACGCCGAGCAGCGGGAACAGGACGATCGGCAGGCAGGCGGTCCAGTAGATCGGAATCGCCTCGGTCAGCCACCAGATCGCCATCAGCGCGGCGACCGCCGCCGCCATTGCCGGCCGCGAACCCATCTCCGGCTGACGGTGGAGCGGCGAGTCGACGAGGGCGAAGAGGGCAGCGGCGACGAGGCCGATGGCAATCGGCAGCGGCTTGAAACGCGCTGGCGCTTCGTCCTCGGAAGTCACGGCGCGCGCAGCCTATCGCGCCGCCTCCGGCCGGCTAGAGAAAGTGCAGGGTCTCGTCCACCCGTGGCGCCTTGCGGCGCGCGGCGGCAGCGCGCTTGGCGCGGAAGAAGTCGCTGAAGTCGTCGGCCTCGCCGCCGCCACCCAGTCGACCTCCACCGACGACAACCCCACCACATCCGTCGATGCCACCCCGAACTCCGTCGACGACAGCCCGTCCAGCTCGGTCGATGCCACCATCGTCACGATCCCGTCCACGGTCGACGACAACCCGGGCGGCGACAACCCGAGCAGCTCCACGCCCGCCGATCCCTCGACCTCCGTCGACGCCACGATCGTCAGCGTGCCCACGAGCATCGACGACGACCCTTCCGACGACGACACCTCCAGCTCCACCCCGAACACCGTCGACGATGACGATGACGATGACGACGACGACTCGTCGAGCTCGGTACCCGGCAACAGCGTCCCCGACAGCTCCGTCCCCGACAACAGCGTGCCGGGGAGCAGCGTGCCGACGCGGTCCCTGCCGGCGCCGTTCACTCAGACCTACACCTCCACCGGTGGCTCGATCAGCGTCAGCTGGAGCGGCACCGCATTCACCCTCAACTCGGTGAACGCGGCCGACGGCTACACCGCCGAGGTGAAGGACAGCAACTGGGACCGGGTGCGGGTGGACTTCGAGGGTGACGACAACGACTCGCGCATCGAGGTGCGCATCAGCGA
>Ga0209477_1001847_pt1 | contig 12618 bp, 7 predicted proteins | sample KloWWTupernatant_FD_187180 | JGI IMG/M metagenome (GOLD analysis project Ga0209477, IMG submission 187180) | Active sludge microbial communities from Klosterneuburg, Austria, studying microevolution and ecology of nitrifiers - Klosterneuburg... | ecosystem: Engineered > WWTP > Aerobic digester >...
CGTCCTCGCCGGCGTCTTCGGCATGAGCGCCGCCATCACCGGGACGCTTCTCTTCCCCGAAATCGTCGAGTACAAGTGGATCGTCGTCGCGCTCATCGTCGGCACGTTCATCGGCATACCGCTGTCGCGCGTGCCGCTCACCGCGGTGCCGCAGCGGACGGCGCTCGCACTGGCGTTCGGCGGCACCGCCGTCGGCCTCGTCGGCACCGCCAAGTACATGCTCTGGCTCCACGATCCGGCCGAGCTCACGACCTTCCGCACGGTGGCGATCTCGATCGAGGTGCTGCTCGGCTTCCTGACGCTCACCGGCGCCCTCATGGCGGCGGGCAAGCTCCAGGAGGTCATCCCGACCCGGCCGGTGACCTATCGCAACCAGAACCTCGTCACCTTCCTGCTGCTCGGCATCGCCCTCTTCTGCGCCGTCATGCTGGTGCGCGACCCCACGCAGTGGCAGTACTTCGCGGTGCTCGCGGGACTGGCGCTGGTCTTCGGCGTCCTGCTCATCCTGCCCATCGGCGGCGCCGACATGCCGACGGTGATCGCGCTCCTCAACAGCTACGCTGGCCTCGCCGCCGTAGCGATGGGCTTCGTGCTGGGGAACAAGCTCCTGATCACTGCCGGCGCTCTCGACGGCTCGTCCGGATTCATCCTCGCGGTCATCATGTGCAAAGCGATGAACCGCTCGTTCACCAACGTCCTGTTCGGCGCGTTCGGACAGGTCCAGCCGGCTTCTGCCGCTGGTGAGCAGGGCATCTACAAGGGCGCCACCACCGAAGATGCGGCGCTGATCCTCGAGAACGCCAGCAAAGTGGTGATCGTGCCCGGCTATGGCATGGCGGTTTCGCAGGCGCAGCACCGGGTCAAGGATCTCTACGACGTGCTGACGGCGAAGGGGATCGACGTCAAGTTCGCCGTCCACCCGGTCGCCGGGCGCATGCCGGGGCACATGAACGTCCTGCTCGCCGAGGCGAATCTCCCGTACGACTGCCTCGCCGAGATGGAGGACGTGAATCCGGACATGCCGCAGGTCGATGTCGTGCTGGTGATCGGCGCCAACGACGTCGTCAATCCGGCGGCGCGGACCGACGAAAAGAGCCCGATCTACGGCATGCCGATCATCGACGCCGACAAGGCGCGCACCTGCCTCGCGATCAAGCGCTCGAAGAACCCGGGCTTCGCCGGCATCGACAACCAGTTGTACTTCATGGACAACACCCTGATGGTCTTCGGCGACGCCAAACAGGTCGTGCAGGGAATCCTCTCCTCGCTCAAGGGCGAAGAGGGCGGGCACTGACCCCGCCCTGAGCTGATAGCTTGACGGCATGCCGACCGGGACGGAAGAGGACTCAGCAGCCGTATTCCTCATTCGCCTCGGTCGCGCCCTGCACGAAGCCGGCTTCGCCGCGCCGCAGCTCGAAGCGGCGCTCGCCAGCGTCGCCGGGCGGCTGGGCGTAGCGGCGCAGTTCTTCTCCACCCCGACTTCGCTCTTCATCTCCTTCGGTGAAGGGGTCGCCCAACGCACCCATCTCGAAAGGGTGAATCCGGCCGGCATCGACCTCGGCCGCCTCGCCGACCTCGAGGCGCTGCTCGAGCGCGTGCGCGACGGCCGCACCGACCCTGCGGCGGCGAGCGCGGAGATCGCCGAGATCGCGGCCCGGCCCCGCCGGTACAGCCGCAAGCTCACTTACTTCTGTTGGGGCCTCGCTTCGGCGACCAGCGCCGTCTTTCTCGGCGGTTCGCTGCGCGAGGTTGCAGTCGCCGGCTTCGTCGGCCTGGTGACCGGACTCGCCGCCTTCCTCGCCGAACGGCGGCCGGCCGCGGAACGGCTCTTCGTGCCGTTCGCCGCCGCCTTCGCTGCTTTCACTGCCGCGATGGTGGCTGCTGCCGCACCGCCGCTCTCGGTCTACATCGCCACCGTCGCCGGCCTGATCGTCTTGCTCCCGGGCTACACCCTGACGATCGCGCTGTCGGAGCTCGCTGCGGAGCACCTCTCCTCCGGCACGGCGCGCTTCGCCGGCGCGCTGGTGACCTTTCTCATGATCGGCCTCGGCGTCGCCATCGGCGGCCGCCTGGCCGTCGCGACGCTGGGCGCCCTCGTCGCCGGCGCCAGCGCACCCTCCGACGGCGCGTTGGCTGCGACCATCGCGCTCGGACCGCCGGTCTGGCTGCAGCTCGCGGCTCTCGTCCTCGCGCCGCTCGCGCTCTCGGTGCTGCTGCGCGCGCCGCGCACCGAGATTCCGTGGATCGTTGCCGTCGGCACGGTCGGGTATTTCGCCGGACGGCTGGGCGCCGAGATGCTCGAACCCGAGGTCGGCATGTTCGTCGGCGCGCTCGCCGTCGGCCTGGCGAGCGGCCTCTATCAGCGCCTCCGGCGACTGCCGAGCTCCATTCCGCTGGTGCCCGGCATCCTGATGCTGGTCCCGGGCTCGATCGGCTACCGCAGCCTGACGGCGCTCCTCGCCGAAGAGGTCGTGCCGGGCATCCAGACCGCCTTCCGCATGCTGCTCGTCGCCGCATCGCTGGTCGCCGGACTGCTCATCTCGTCGGCGCTCACCGTCGAGCGCCGGGATCGCAGCGGCCGCGGCCCTGCCGCCGGAGCTCCGGGGAGAGCGGCCTGATGCCACCCACCGAGATCGGCAAGTACAAGGTCCTGCGCGAGCTCGGGCGGGGGGCGATGGGGGCGGTCTACCTCGGCGAGGACCCGTTCATCGGCCGGCGTGTGGCGATCAAGGTGATGCGCCCGCAGGTCGAAGAGGGCGCGGAGCGCTTCCTCCAGGAGGCGCGCACCGTCGGCTCCCTTTCGCACCCCAACATCGTCCTGCTGCACGACTTCGGTTTTGCCGGCGAACTGCCCTACCTGGTGATGGAGCATGTCGACGGGACGATCCTCGACAAGTGGCTGGCCGAGCCGCGCGACGCAAGAGAGCGTCTGCGCGTGCTAGCCGGTCTCTGCCGCGCGGTCGCCTATGCGCACTCGCGCGGCGTCCTGCATCGCGACCTCAAGCCGTCGAACGTGCTGGTGCGCTCGGACGGCGAAGCGAAGCTCCTCGACTTCGGCATCGCGCTGGTCGAGAACACCCGGATGACCGCGACTGGAGTCGTCCTCGGCACGCCCGAGTATCTCGCTCCGGAGCTCCTCGGCAGCGGCAGGTTCTCGCCGCGCTCCGACATGTACGCGCTCGGTCTCGTCGCTTACGAGCTCTTCGGCGGCCGCAACCCGTTCGCCGCCGACACCGTGGCCGCCTGTCTGCGGCGGGTGCTCGAGGTCGAGCCCGTGCCGCTCGCGGCAGATTCCTCAGCGCCGGCGGAGGTCGCCGCCGAGGTCATGCGCTGCCTGGCGAAGGATCCGCTGCGCCGCCCCGAGAGCCCCGAACACCTCCTCGCGGCGACCGAGAGGGCGCTCGCCGCCGGCCTCGCACCGGCGCCCGCAGGGCGGATGGCCAGCGCGCCGACGACGAGGATGGAGAGCGGCGCGAGCCGCCGCAGCCCGGCACGGTGGATGCGGCCGCTCGGATGGGTCGCCGCCGCTGCGGTCGTCGCTGTCGGCCTGGCCACCGCCTATCGTTTCTTCGCGCCGACCGGTTCGCCCGCAAAGGAAGAGGCTGCACAGAGCAGGCCCTCGGTGGAGGGCGAATCTCCGGCGGTGCCCCCGGAGCCCGCGGCGGCAGCCGCGCAGGCACCAGCGAGCGCTTCCGCTGCCGCCCCGTCCGAGTTGCAACCCGCGACGCCGGCGGCAAAGCCGCGGATCGCGCCTCTTACGCCCGCCGACCGCCGTCCGGCGGGGCCGGCGGGTCCGGCGGGGCCGGCGGGTCCGGCGACCGAACCCTCGCCGGGCACAGTCGCCCGCGCAGAGATCGCAGCAGGGGAACCGGCGGCGGAGCCCGCGCCGCCACCGGCGTCCACCGTCGCCGAGGCTCCCCCACCGCAGACAGCGTCGCCGAGCGCGGCCGCTGCCGCGACTCCGGCGCCGCAAGCAGACTCGGTACCGGCGCTAGCGCCGCCAGCGCCCGCGCCGCCGCGGCTGACATCGCTCGCCCCCTCGACGCTGCGGCGCGGCGCGGGAGTCACGGTGCGTCTGCGCGGCGAGACGATCCCCGACGGCTGGAATGTGCAGTTGCGACGCGGCGGCAAGCTCACCAATCAGGTGCGCGTCTTGCGCTCGAAGCGCACTGGACCGGGCGGGCTGGAAATCTCGCTGCTGCCCGACGACGACGCTCCGATCGGCACCTACACTCTCGTCCTCGTCGACGCCGCGGGCGCGAGTACGAACGCTCTGTCTTTCGAGGTCGACCTATGAAAATGCCTGCCTGCTTCGCCCTGCTGAGCTTGTTGGCGGCTCCTGTCCTGCTCGCCTCCCCGCCGGCAAGCGATCCGGTGAAGGCCGCACTCGAGGTGCAGGTGCAGGAACTGCGCCGCGACCTGGCGAAACTGGCGGAGGAGATCGCGGCGCTCAAGGCCGCCGCGACGCCCGGTCTCGAAGCGCGGGTCGCGGCGGCCGAGGCGGCGCTGGCGACATTCGGCGCGGCGCTTGCCGGCGTCGAGACCCGGCTGAGCGACCTCTCCGAGAGCCAGTCGGCGACCGCCGAGACCGTCGAGTCGCTCGAAAGCGCGGCAACGCGGGCGATCCACCTGACCACCTACGGCACTTTTGCCATCGAAGACACCTCGCGCAGCAACTCGACGTTCGACGCTGAGTCGCTCGAGCTCGTCCTCTCCGCGCAGCCGCATCCGCGGTTGGGGCTCTTCGCCGAGCTCGAGTTCGAACGCGCCGCCGCCGTCGGCGGCGAGCGCGGCGGCGAGATCCTGCTCGAACAAGCCTGGGCGAGCTTTCGTTTCACCGACTGGATGAGCCTGCGAGCCGGGGCTCTGCTGGTGCCGTTCGGCAACGTCAACGTCGACCACTACGCCCCGAGCCGCGACGTGATCTCGAAGCCTCTCGTCGCCTACATCGTCGCGCCGGGGGACTGGACCGACAACGGGCTCGGCCTCGCGGGCACCGTGTTGCTCGGCGGCGAGTGGGTGTTGCGCTACGACACCGCGGTGGTGGCGGGACTGGACGACAACATCACCGCCCTCGGCACGCGCGCCGCGCGGCAGCCCTTCGGCGCCGACAACAACAACAACAAGGCGCTCGTCGGGCGGCTCGGGTGGAAGTACGGCGGGGCCTTCGAGCTCGGCATGAGCGGCTACGACGGCGCCTACGACGACGCGGGGCAACTTTCTCTCTCGGGCTGGGCGGTGGACGCATTGGCGGTTCTCGGTCCGCTGCGCGTCACCGGCGAGTTCGACCGTCTCGCGGCGAGCCAGGCGATCGGGCCCGACGCTCAGTTCGATGGCTGGTACGTCCGGGCGACCGTCGACTTCGCAACCCGTTGGCTGCGCAGCGGCCGGCACGGCGAGCTCTTCCCCGAAGCGCGGCTGTCGCTGGTCGGCCAGACCGAAGAGGTCGATCTCGCCGGGCCGCTTTCGGGAAGCTGGGAAGAAAACAGCGAGAAGCGCCTGACCCTCGGGCTCAACTACCGACCCTCGCCCTCCTGGGTCCTGAAGATCAACCGCGAATGGCGCCGCGCCCCGCAACGGGCGCTGGTCTTCGGCGACGAAGAGGCCTGGCTCGCCTCGCTCGGCTTCGTCTTCTGAGCCGCGATCCGGCGCCGCGCCTCAGGATCCCGGCGCCGCGGGAGCGACGGGCGGCGCCGCCTGCGGATGGCGATACAGGCCATCGAAAGCGGTCGTCCAGCTCTTCCCTCCGTCGGTCGAGATCTCCCAGAGTTGGCGCACCGTACCGTCGGCGTTGGGCGTCCAGGTGATGCGGCTCGTCTGCTCGCCGCCCTGCGGACCGGGCTGCTTGCCCTCGAGCACCATGCTGGCGCCGCGCATGCCGCCCTCGAGCGCCAGCAGGCCACCCTGGTTGTCGACCCAGGTCTGATGCCAGACCTTGCGCGGCGCGTCGTACATGTTGAAGCTCGAGCCCTCGTACTGGCCACCCCCGGCCCAATACTCCTCGCGGATGCCGCAGGCACCGAAGAGCCTGGTAATGCGACTCTTGTTCGTCGGCTTTCCCGGCACCTCCACCTGCCAGTCGCCGAGCCAGAAGTCGAACTGACGATGTTCGGGCGCGCTGCAGGGCGCAGGCGGCTTCCCGCCCGGCTGCGTCTGGGCCGCGGCGGCGCTGGCCAGCGCCAGGGAGACGATGAGCGCGGCGTGCAGGGTGACGGCGAATCGCTTCATGGCCTGCCTCCTCGACCCGGTCGGAAACACGGAGGTCGATTCGAAGAGCTACGGCTGGCAAGCGCAGAAGTTCAGCGCGGGAGGATCGAATGTCGGGCGAAGGGTGGGCGGAAGATCACTCGACCTCGACCAGCGGGTCGCCGCCTTCGACCGCCTCGCCGGCCGTGACGAAGACGCGGCTTACCGTGCCGGCGCGCTCGGCCTGGATCTCGTTCTGCATCTTCATCGCCTCGAGCACGATCATCGGCTGCCCGGCTTCGACGCGATCGCCGGGCTGCACCCGGACTTCGACGACGCGGCCCGGCATATAGGCCTTGACGACCTTCTTGCCCTGCTTGCCGGCCTCGCCGCGGGCGCTCTCGGCGAGGTGGGTCAGGGGATCGACCAGCTCGACGGCGAACGACCGGCCGCGCCAGTCGACGGAGTAGTTGCCGTCGCCCAGGCGAACGACGGCGACCTCGTGGCTCTGGCCTTCGACGAGCAGGCTCAGCACCCAGGGACCCAGGGTCCGGGTGTCGACTTCATGGCGGACGCCGCCGATCTCGACCACGTAGCGGCCGTGGTGGCGTTCGACGGTGATCGGTGCGGTCTGGCCGCCGACTCTGCTGACGAGCTGCATCTTCAGCTCCTCCCGCCGCGGCGCAGAGCACCTTCGCGCGCCGCGGCACGCCAGCCGCCGCGGTGCGCGGCGCCCTGCGGCGGCGCGCTCACCTGCCGCTGGCTGCGCTCGTAGTGGACGATCGCCGCGGCGATGAGCGCGATCTCAGGCGTCTCGTCGCCGCCCACCGGCGCGAGCTCGCCGCTCTCGAGCTTGCGGTCGAGCCAGTGAATGTCGAAGCGCGCGGCGCGGAAGTCGGCGTCGGCGAGAAGAGCCTGGAAAAGCGGCACGTTGGTGCGGATGCCGACGATGCGCAGCTCATCGATCGCCCGGGCGAGCCGCCGCAGCGACTCTTCGCGATCGCGCCCCCAGACGATCAGCTTGGCGATCATCGGGTCGTAATGGATCGAGATCTCCGAGCCGCCGAACACGCCGGAATCGTTGCGCACACCCGGTCCCTGCGGCAGCCGCAGCCACTGGATCTTGCCCGGCGACGGCGCGAACTTGCGGAAAGGATCCTCAGCGTAGAGGCGGACCTCGATCGCGTGCCCGCGCGGCTCGACCTCGTCGAACTCGGGGCCGAGCGGCTCGCCCTGCGCGATCGCCAGCTGGGCGATGACGATGTCGAGGCCGGTCACCATCTCGGTCACCGGATGCTCGACCTGGAGGCGGGTGTTCATCTCGAGGAAGTAGAAGTTCCCCGCCGCGTCGAGCAGAAACTCGCAGGTGCCGGCGTTGGTATAGCCGACGGCCCGCGCCGCCGCCACCGCCGCCGCGCCCATTCTGCGGCGCAGCTCCGGCGAGACCACGGTCGACGGCGCCTCTTCGACGACCTTCTGGTGACGCCGCTGCAGCGAGCACTCGCGCTCGCCCAGCGAGACGACCTTGCCGTGTTGATCGCCGAGGATCTGGATCTCGATGTGGCGCGGACGCAGGACGAACTTCTCGAGGAAGACGGAATCGTCGCCGAACGACGAACCGGCTTCGGCGCGCGCCAGGCGATAGCCCTCGGCGAGCTCGCTCTCGTCGTGCGCTACCCGCATCCCCTTGCCGCCGCCTCCGGCCGAGGCCTTGATGATCACCGGGTAGCCGATCTCCGCGGCGCAGGCGCGCGCCGCCGCGAAGTCGGCGAGCGCGCCGGGAGAGCCCGGGACGACCGGAACGCCGGCCTCGATCATGCGCCGTCGCGCCTCCACCTTGCCGCCCATCGCCGCGATCGCCTCGGGCGACGGCCCGATGAAGACGACGCCGCGCTCGCGGCAGAGGCGCGAGAACTCGGCGCGCTCGGAGAGGAAGCCGTAGCCGGGGTGGATCGCGTCGGCGCCGATCGCCACCGCAAGATCGACCAGCGCTTCGGCCTTGAGATAGCTGTCGCGCGACGCCGCGGGTCCGATGCGGTAGGCCTCGTCGGCCGCCAGCACCGCGAGCGACTCGCGGTCGGCGTCGGAATAGGCGACGGCGCCGAGGATCCCCTTCTCGCGCAGCGCGCGCAGGATTCGGACGGCGATCTCGCCACGGTTGGCGATCAGGACTTTGCGGAAAGGAGCCAATCGGATCTCGCGGTTTCCCCGGATTTCCCGGCGGGCGTGGGACGCTGTCTAGGCACCGTCTGCGGCTTGCGGAATGCTACCACCCGCTCCCCGCTGCGGACCGCCCTTCGGCGCGGGCGGCGAGCTCGTCGGGGCGCGCCGGACGGCGCAGGACGAGCGCCAGCAGACCGACGCCGACGAGAGCCAGAAAGAGCCCGGCGGCGAGCGGCCGGCGGTCGATCCAGAACCGCACCCGGTGCTGCCCGGCCGGCAGCGCCACGCCCAGTCGCGCGGCTTGCGCGATCACCGTCGGCGCCTCGCGCCCGTCGATCGAGACCCGCCAGAGCGCGAGATAGGCGCGGCGCAGGAAGAGAACGCCGGGAGCGCCGGCGTCGCTGTCGACGACCACCTCCTCGGCGCTGTCGGTCACCAGCACGGCCCGCACGGGGACCCCCGGCGGCGGCTCGCGCACCGGTCCTTCTCCCGGAACGACCGCCGTCCGGTGGGGATCGAACGCCGGGTCGAAAATCGCGGCGAGGGCGGCGTTCATCTGCTGCGCCGGCACGATCCGGGTGGCGAGCTCGACCTCGCGCGCCCGGTCGACGAGCTCGTAGAGGCGCACTCGCTGGCCGAAGTTCTCGTCGCTCGCAATCTCGCGCACGCCGCCCAGAGCCTCGGGCGCGAGCTCGCGATCGAGCAGCAGATAGTCGACACCCAGCGCTTCGAGCAGATCCAGCCGCCGCGCATCGGAGAAGCTCTTCATCCCCTCCGTGAGCGCCTGGGTGAGGAAGCTGTCGAGACCTTCAGGCGAGATCGCGAGCTCCGCCCGCAGCCCGTGCACGAGCGCGGCGAACGGATAGAGCTCGCGCGCCGAGCGCCTCGTGAGCCAGAAAAAACGGCCGTCGGGATAGGTGCCCTGGGCGAGCGTCCCCGGCCGGAAGAGATCGTGATTGCCGCCGTGCACGACGACGCTGCCGGCGGGGATCGCCGCCAGGATCGGCGGCGCTTCGAGGTAAGGCGCAACAGCGTCCGTCGGTACTGCCGGCAGCATCGCCCAGGCCTGCGTCGCGGCGTGCAGGAGGATCAAGGAGAAACCGGCGGCCACCGGCGCCCGGCGGCCGAGCCCGACCACGGCGAGGGCGGCGAGGAGCAGCCCGAGCGACAGCAGCGTGAGTCCCTGCAGCCGCACCAGGTCGCCTTGCAGCAGAGCCGCGGGCAGGCCCGGCTGCAGAAGCCCGCCCACCCAGCCTGCGAACCGGTCCGGCGCGGCGATCGAGCCCGCCAGCAGAAGCGTGAAGCCGGCGGCGAACCCAGCGAGCAGGCGCAAGAGGGTGCGCCTGCCGTGGGTGATTGCGCTGTCGAAGCCGACGGCACACAGGAGACTCCCGCCAAGCGCACCCAGGAGCCAGAACTTGGCCGGGAAGCGCAGGAGCCGTCCCCAGGGGAGCTGCCAGAGGGCTGCGACGATCGGGTTGAAGCGGCCGAGCGCGAAGAACAGGGCGACGCCGAGCGCTGCGACCGCCCAGATTACCGCCGGGCTCCGGCCGGTGCCGATGCCGCCGATGCCGCCAATGCCGGCGCTGCCGGCGCGCAGGCCCGCGAGGCCGCCGGCCACCGCCAGCGCCAGGGCCAGCAGACCCGGATAGAGCGTGAAGTGCAGCGGCGGGAAGCCGTCGAACTGCTGCAGTGCGAAGAGCTCGGCGAGGCTCGGCCGGCCGAAGAAGAACGGCCAGAGAAGGTCGGCGAGGTGCGCGGCGCGGAAGCTGCCGACGATCGCCTGGGCTTCGCCGGCGCCGGAGTAGTTGCGGAAGGCGAGCGGCAGGATGCGCGCCATCTCGACGATCTGCGGCGCCGCGAGGAGCGTCCCGGCGGCGAGCGCGAGGCCCAGCCGCGGCGAAAACGCCCGCCACCCGGCGACGACGGCAAGCGCGCCCTCCGCAGCGACGAGAGCCAGCAGCGCAAGCAGCGGCTCGCCGCCCAGCAGCAGGAGCGCCCAGAGGAGGGCGGCAGCGAGCAGCCCGCGGCGCGCGGTGGCGGCCGACTTGCCCGGCGCCGTCTCGAGGAGCGCCGCGACCAGCGCCGGCGCGAGCGCCGCTGCTGCGACCGTGTTGTAGAGATTGAGCTGGCTGGCGAAGTAGCCGGAGAAGGCGTAGACCGTGGCGCCCATCCAGCTGGCGGGAGCGGCGAGACCGAAGGCGCGCCCCATCCAGAACGCCGCACCGAGGGCGAGCATCCAATGCAGCCAGAAATGCGCGTTCAGCGCCCACAGCGTCGAACCGGGGCCGGAGCCCAGCAGCATCAACAGATTGTCGGGGTAGAACGGCAGGGAATTCAGATTTCCCGCCAGCGCCTGCCCACCTGCCCGCGACGGATCGATGAGCGGCATCCGCAGATCGCGCAGCGCCTCGCCGAGCGCGAGCCGGTCGACGAAGTGCGTCTGCAGCACATCCCTCAGGACGAGCGTCTTCTCGCCCCGCACGAGCGGCGCGACGATCGCCGCCAGCAGGAGGAGAGCCGGCAGGCCGTAGAGCGGTGCGAAGCGCTTCACGGCCACCGCCGGCCGGCGAACGCGGCGACGAAGAGGACGAGGAGGCTCAGGCCGCCGGCGATCGCCTCGGGCCGCGACGAGCTGCCGATGCGGACTTCGTGCCGGCCCGCCGGAACTTCGACGCCGAGCAGGACGAGATCGACCGGCTGTGTCGCCAGGCGGCGGCCGTCGGCGAGCCGGGCCTCGAGAAGCGGAAAGTAGGAGCGCTGGACGACGAGCAGGCCACCCGCGCTGTCGACGACGAGGCGCAGCCGGTCGTCCTCGGCGCCGGCGAGCTCGACCCGGCCGCCGGCGTGATGGTCGACGGCGCGGCTGGCGAAAGCGATCGCCTGCGGGTCCGCGAGGTTGGAAGTCGCTCCCAGCGCCGCGATCGGCGACGCCACGGCCACCACCTCGCGCGGCCAGAAGGCGATCGGCGCCGGGTCGGGTATTCGATAGAGGTCGCTGCGTCGACCCGAACGCAGTTCCGAGGCGACGCGCTCGAGCGGCGGCTCCGGCTGCCCGTCGTCCAGCCGCACCAGCCAGCCGGCGCCGAGCAGGCGCAGCCAGCGCAGGCGCGCCGGCCAGTCGAAGCGGGCGAGGTTGTCGTTGAGCAGCGCCTGAAGCGGCGAGTAGATGCCGTCGAGGTCCGGGGCCAACGGGTAGGTGAGTCCGTGCAGGGCGCCGGGCGCCGGTTCGAGATCGAGACGCGCGTCGCGCCAGCCTGCCGCCACGGTCTCGAAGGCACGCGTCGGCGTCCGCTCCGTCCACGGCGGGAAGGCGTTGGCGGCCAGCGCGACCGCGCGGTTGCCGTCGAGCAGCTCCACCCACGGCGCCGCGGGCGCGTAGGCCTCGACGCGATCCGTAGCCACCATCGGCAGGAGCTGCAACAGGGCGAGCGCCTGCAGCGCCACCAGCGCCTCGGCGCGGCGGCGGTAGAGTGCCCAGGCCGCTCCGCCGAGCAGCAGCGCCGCGCCCAGGCAGCCGAGGAACCACTGCGCCTGCTGCGTCGCTGCGACGACCTCGTGGCGCGCACCCAGACGGGCGAGGAACTGCTCCTGCACCGGTCCGCGCAGGGCGAGGAGCATCACGGCAGCCAGGGCGGCGAGACCGGCGCCGACGCTCAACCGGCGCGCCGCGCGCACGCTGCGGGAGGTGGCCTCGGGAGCCGTTGCGGCAGCCGGCGCCGGGAGCACCCGGTCGAGCCCCCAACCGGCGAGCAACGCGGCGCCTACCGTCGTCCACAGCAGGAGCTTCTGGGGATAGCGGAAGAGACCGCCCGACAGCGCCAGCAACAGCTCGCCCGAGAATCCACCGACGATGCCGAGCAGCAGGCCCGCTCCGGCCAGCGCCGCCCACCGCCGGTGGGAGCGCGCGGCCCAGAGGGCGAGCGCGAGCGCCACGACTCCGAAGTACAACGAGTAGATGTAAGGCGTGAGCGGCGTGACGTTCGACCAGTGCCCGAAGCGCCCGAGCTCGGAGGGCCAGCCCCACGGCAGCGGCAGGACGAGCTCGAGCAGCCGCAGCGGATGGAGCGCATGGTTCGCCGCCTGGCCGGCGGCGAGCCCGTGCGCGCCGCGAAAGGTGAAACCGAAGGTCCGCGCCGCCGCCACGACCTGCGGCAGCGCCACCGCGAGACCGAGGCCGCCGACGGCAAAGGTCGCGGCGAAGCCGCGCTTCCAGCCCTGGCGCTCGACCGCCACCAGCGCCATCGGCGCGAGCGCGAGCGCCGCGGT
>Ga0209477_1001849_pt1 | contig 12602 bp, 10 predicted proteins | sample KloWWTupernatant_FD_187180 | JGI IMG/M metagenome (GOLD analysis project Ga0209477, IMG submission 187180) | Active sludge microbial communities from Klosterneuburg, Austria, studying microevolution and ecology of nitrifiers - Klosterneuburg... | ecosystem: Engineered > WWTP > Aerobic digester >...
TTTATAGCAATAAGCACATATAGAACGGGGGCCAGAGCCCAATATGACTCCAAAACCCCCTCTCCACTTCTAATGGGTGCTGTTCAGGCTGTTGCGCATGGCCGCTTTGGCTACAGCGTCCAGTGCCTCTTCCACCACAGGTTGCCCGGAAATCAGGCGCAGATGGCCCGCAGCAATCAGCCTGTCGCAGGACCGCCGCGTCATGGACTGGGTCGCCCCCACGCTGTTGGTAAACAGGAACAGGGTGCCGTGCGGGCTGAACCAGGTGAGCTGCGTGCGCACCCACTGTCCGTTCGATTTCAGCTCGATCCAGGAGCCCAGCGGAAGTTCGTTGAGTGCGTCGTGGAGATTGACTGCCAAAGGTGCCGCAGGAGTGTCTTGTTCCGACACCTCAGCGGTCTGTGCCACCGGTGCTTCCGCAATATCGACAAAGTTGGAAGACTTTGCCTCCTCGGGTGCGACCCACGGGTCGCCATCCTCCACAAATCGGGCACGCAGTCCGGCCAGGGAGCCTTCGCCACCCTCTGCAGGTGTGGGCACGGCGGGTTCGGCAGCGCCGGCCTGTCCCCGAAACGCCAGCTGGTGAATGGCCATGAGGGCTTCAAAGAAAGCACTGGTGCGGGTGGCCGGGTAGCCAATGGAATCCAGACCCTCCCGCAGGGTAGCCAGCAAACGGGGAACCAGCCGGGTGAGTTTGGTCACGTTCTGCCGCGCCAGATCCGGATGGGCGCTCCACAGCAACGCGGATATCAGTGCCTGGTATTTGTCGGCCACATGCGATCCCGCACCCCCCTTGATGCGGGCCTGCGCCACCACCTGGGCCCAGGGCCCACACAGAAAGTCAATGACCACTTCAGGGACCTTCGGCGCATCCGGATGGTCCTCGATGCTGCGGGCAATTTTTTCGGCCAGCAGATTACGCGCTTCTGCGTGCTGCAGCGCAAACACGGCCTGCTCACGTGCCCGCTCCTTCTGCCGCGCTGCCTGGGCCCAGGCTTCCTGCAGCCCCATGAGTACGCGCTCGAACGGTTCGTCGTCCTGGATATCCAGGCTGGCCAGTGGGCTGACCGCAGCCTCCAGCTCCTTGAGGAAGCCACCGAAGCCGGGGCTGTTCTCCGAGTCAAAAGCCAGACTGCGGTGGGTCAACTCCTGCAGCAATTGCCTGGCGGGATGGCCCTTGTCGGTAAAAAATCGCGGGTCGGCCAGCGCCAGCCGCAGCAACGCCGGCTCCATGCTGCGGATGACATGCTGCACCGGGTCCAGCAACCGCGGATCGTGGGCAATGTTGTCCACCATCAGCGTCACTACTTCCAGACTCAGGGCCTGAGCCACGCTCTTGGCGTTGCGGCGAATGGATTGCCGCTGTGCCTCGACGGAACTGGAATCCGCAGCAACAGCCTGTGGCCCTGCCGTGCGCCGCTGTTCCAGCGACTGCACCACACGCTCGACCTGCTGCATTTCCTTGAGCGCCTCCAGTGCCGCGGGCACGGTTGCGTCAAAATCGGTCACCGGCGCCTGTGCCGCTGACGGGGTGCCTTCAAACCGCTGGGCAAACTGTGCAGCAAACTCATCCACACGGCTCAGCGGCGTATGCACATCCAGCTCACCCGAAAGCAGCCGCCGCAAGCGGTCCAGCGTCAGCAGGCCTTCGTCATTGCCGCGCAGGCGCACTGTCGGTTGAGCCGTTTGCGCAGCACCACTCCCCACAGATGGCTTGGGCATCTGCCCGGTACCGGGAGACAGAACGTCCTGTGCCACACCCCGTCCAACACCGGGGCCACTGGGTGTCTGCGTAACCGCATAGCCCGCCGGGACTACGCCCTGCGCGCGCAACTGCTCGCCCAGTTTCATGTAGAGCGTTTTGAGTTCACTGCTGAGCGTGGTGCTCATGGCGCCCAGCCAGTCCAGCTGGGTGGTGCCCGCAACACCGGTCTGCTCAATCACGTCCTTGAGTGCATGGATGAACAGTTCGGGGCGCAGGGGGTTGCGTTCGGGCTGCACCCTGCCAAGGCCCAGCGTGGTGCAAACCAGGGGAGTGAGCTCGCCCAGACTGGCCTCGGCGGCCAGCATCACGCTCTGCTGGATGCGCGCCAGGGCCACACTCGTGAGAACCTGGGACTCATCCATCAATTCCAGCTCGTCAAACTGCACTTCCACGACTGGACGGGTGACCGCCTTGCGGTTCAGCTCCGGGTTGGCAAAAGCCTGTAGCAGCGCCTGCGGATACCGCTGGCACAGCGCAGACTCATGGCTGCGCAGCTGGCGCGCCGACTCGGCCAGGGAATCGCGCTCGCGCAACTCGCGGCTGGCGGCTTCGCGGGCCTGCAGGACCTGACGCGCCGCCGCCACCAGCTTGCCCATCATCACCCCACCAGCCACAGCGGCCTCCTGTACCGTGGACCGGTACAGGGACGCATTCCTGCTAGCAGAGGAAGGGGCAGGAGACGAGGACATGGCGAAGCCTCTGAAAGGAAATTACTTGAGTGCCTTGAAACGCATGCGGTGCGGCTTGGCGCCTTCTTCCCCCAGACGCTTCTTCTTGTCGGCTTCGTACTCCTGGTAGTTGCCATCGAAGAAGACCCATTGGCTGTCGCCTTCGGCGGCCATGATGTGGGTACAGATGCGGTCCAGGAACCAGCGGTCGTGGCTGATCACCATGATGGAGCCAGCGAACTCCAGCAGCGCGTCTTCCAGCGCGCGCAGGGTTTCCACGTCCAGGTCATTGGATGGCTCGTCCAGCAGCAGCACGTTGCCACCAGCAATCAGGGTCTTGGCCAGGTGCAGACGGCCACGCTCACCACCGGACAGGGTGCCGACGCGCTTCTGCTGGTCACCACCGTTGAAGTTGAAACGGCCGCAATAGGCACGGCTGGCCATCTGGAATTTGCCGACATTCAGGATGTCCAGACCGCCAGAGACGTCTTCCCACACGGTTTTTTCGCTGGACAGCTCGTCACGGTGCTGGTCGACGAACGCCATCTTGACGGTCTGGCCGATCTTGACCGTACCCGAATCGGGCTGCTCCTTGCCGGCAATCATCTTGAACAGTGTGGATTTACCCGCGCCGTTCGGGCCAATGATGCCGACAATGGCGCCTGCGGGCACCTTGAAGCTCAGGTTGTCGATCAGCAGGCGGTCCCCAAAGGACTTGCTGACGTTGGTGAACTCGATGACTTCATTGCCCAGACGCTCGGCCACGGGAATGAAGATTTCCTGCGTTTCGTTGCGCTTCTGGTATTCGAAATCCGACAGTTCCTCGAAACGGGCCAAACGCGCCTTGCTCTTGGCCTGGCGGGCTTTGGGGTTCTGGCGTGACCATTCCAGCTCCTTCTTCAAGGCCTTGGCGCGGGACTCTTCGCCCTTTTGCTCCTGCACCAACCGGTCCTGCTTCTGTTGCAGCCAGTCGCTGTAGTTGCCCTTGTAGGGAATGCCGGAGCCGCGGTCCATTTCCAGAATCCACTCGGCCGCGTTGTCCAGGAAATAGCGGTCGTGGGTAATGGCCACCACGGTGCCAGAGTAGCGCTGGAGAAATTGCTCCAGCCAGTCCACCGATTCGGCGTCCAGGTGGTTGGTGGGCTCGTCGAGCAGCAGCATGTCGGGCTTGCTCAGCAGCAGACGGCACAGCGCCACACGGCGCTTCTCGCCACCCGAGAGCTGGCCAATGATGGCGTCCCATGGGGGCAGACGCAGTGCATCGGCAGCAATTTCCAGCTGGTGCTCGCCGCCATCACCGGCAGTGGCGATGATGGCTTCCAGCTGGGCCTGCTCCGCGGCCAGTGCATCAAAGTCGGCATCTTCTTCGGCATAGGCTGCGTACACCTCTTCCAGGCGGGCCTGCGCGGCCTTGGATTCGCCCATGCCGCCCTCAACGGATTGGCGCACGGTTTCCGTGGGGTCGAGTTGCGGCTCCTGCGGGAGGTAGCCGATTTTCAGGCCCGCCATCGGAATGGCTTCACCCTCGAACTCCTTGTCGACACCTGCCATGATCTTGAGTAGCGTGGACTTGCCGGAACCGTTGAGACCGAGCACACCAATCTTGGCGCCGGGGAAAAAGGACAGGGAGATGTCCTTGAGAATGAAGCGCTTCGGCGGAATGATCTTGCCGAGGCGGTTCATGGAGAAGACGTATTGGGCCATTGCAGTAGCTATTCTTGGAAGCGTAAAGCCGCCATTATCGACTGCAGAGCCAGACGCCGACGCCCCGGACCCGAATTAGTCCTCTGAAACCGTCCGATTTGCGTCGTTGCGCAGGGCCACTTGGGCCACCGCGTCCAGCGCGCCGTCCATCACGCGGCCATCCGATACCAGACGGATCAGCCCCAGCCCCTTGAGCCGCTGCATGGTCCGGCGGGACATGGAGTGCGCCATGCCAGCACCGGAGATGAACATGAACAGGGTGCGGTGCGGGCTGGCCCAGGTCAGTTGCGCGCGCACCCAGGAGCCGGCCAGGGCCAGGTCCACCCAGGAGCCGGTCATAAGGCTCTCGGGACTCCACTCCATCGGGTCGATGACTTCTTCGGTATTTGCAGGTGCAGTGAAATCCAGGGAAATATCCCCGGCGTCCTGCATGAAGCCGGAGTCGCTGGCCTCGTCCTCTGCCATCCAGAACGATTCGGACAGGCCGCTGGCATCCATTTCCGAAGCATCGACGCGGTCCACCACCGATTCGATGGGGGTCCCCGACGGAACCGCACGCACGGTCTCAAACGCCTTTTCATGGAAAGTGATCAGCGCATCAAAGAACTCGGCCACCCGCTCTTCCGGATAGGAAATCAGGTGCAGGCCCTGGCGCATCTTGACCAGCATGACCGGCACCATCTGGACCAGCCGGGTACGGTTGCGTCGGGCCAGTTTGAGCTGCACGCTCCAGATCAGGTCGTCTGCCAGCGCCTGGTAGTCGCCAGCATCCCCGGAACCATCGGCAAACTTCAGCTGGGCTTCGGCAACCACCTGGGCCCAGGGGCCACGCAGGAAATCGACCACCATGTCGGGAACGCGCTTGCCTTCCATCCGCGCATTGAACTCTTCTGCCAGGCGCTGCGCGAGCATATTGCGTTGCTCGGCACGCAGCAGTGCACGCGCAGCTTCCTCGGCGCGCTGGCGTTGCGCCTGCTCATCCCGATTCCAGCCCTCTTCGAGCTTGCGCAATTCAGCAGCGAATTGTGTTGCGTCACCCTCACTGCCCGCCAGCACAGTCACAGCCGCTTCAAACGACTTCTGAAAGCGGACGAATCCGGGTTCGTTTTCGGTCGTAAACGCCAGGCTACGGTGGGTCAGCTTGTCCAGCAACTGGCGGGCGGGATGTTGCCGGTCGCTGAAAAAGCGCGGGTCCGATTGCGACAGCTGGATCAGCACCGGCTCCAGCGTCTTGAGATTGTTGCGCACCGGTGCCAGCATCCGGCGGTCCTGCATCAGGTTCTCCAGCATCAGGCGCACCACCTCTTCACCAAGCTGGCGCCCCAGGTTTTTGCTCTGGGTCCGCTCCCGCTGAATCGCCTGCTGAGTCGCCGCCAGCAGGGGCGAACCCGGGGCCGCCTCCGACAGCGTGGCGCGCGCAGCCAGACGCTTCATCATCGGCTCCACCATCTTCATGTCCTGCAGCGCATCAAACGACGCCGGGACCGTGTGGATGAAATCTTTGACACCCCCCACCATGGGAGTGGGGTCCAGTTCGCCCGACAGCAGCCGCCGCAACTTGTCCAACGTCAGCAGAGTGCGACTCATGGTGGTTTCCACCGCCTTGGATGGCCCACCCACTCCGCCCACCGTGGTGACCGGCAGACCTGCGGCCTCCACCCCCTGGGATCGGAGCCAATCGGAAATCTGCTTGTACAGCTGACGCAAACTCACACCCATCTTCCCGGCGGCCAGGGTCATGACACTGCCACGGGAGGTCTCGTCCGGAATGTGCTGGGCGATGCTTTCCCGCAGGGCATGCACAAACGACTCCGGCTTGAGCGGATTGAGGTGTGCCTGCACAGTGACCCAGCCCAGAAGGCCGCTGATCATGGCATTGAGGGTGGGCAATACGTCGTCCACTGCCAGCATGACTTCCTGCTGCGTCAGCGCGAACTCGATGTTGGCATCGATCTGGTCTTCTTCCAGAAACTGGAAATCATCAAAGCGCACCAGCGGCTGCGACGCCCGACGCTGCGCATCCCCGCCGTAGACTGCCGCGCGCAACTCTCTGGCAAACGTCTCCGTCACGGACTGCGCCTGGGAACACAGCGTTTCAATAGCCTCTCTGGCGGGTCCTTGCGCCGGGGCCAGAGACTGCTGCTTGCCCTTGGGAGGAGCCAGCGATGCCTTCAGGCCCGACAACACATCCTCCATCAGCACGCCGCTTTGCTCCAGCACGGCCTCGATGCATCCCTGCAAGGTCGGCTTCAGGCTTCCGGGGTCATCGGCCACTCCCAGGCGGCGCAACATGAATTTGGTCATTGTCTTTGTATTTTGGCAGGTGCAGAGCCACAAAACCAGTTGCTACACACCCCTGCTTACACTCTATTACAGCCGTTTTCTCCGCGAAATCAGCTGTTTCTGGCCCCGCTTCCCGACCAATGTCGCGAACGTGAGACAATACGGCCTGTTGCGGCGCTTCAGTTGCCCGCGATGCCAGCACCTTGCTGGGGACCCAACCGACAATTGCGTCCCACTTTTGAATCCATCTGCCATTGACTGACTGTGCGCCACACCGCGCGCAGAACGGCCGGTATCCAAGCGCCCAGGATGGGCGCCTTCAACTATGAACTTCGAAGAATTGAATCTGGCCCCGGCCATTGTGAAAGCCGTGCGCGAGCAGGGTTACGAAACCCCCACCGCCATCCAGGCCCAGGCCATTCCGCTGGTGCTGGAAGGCCATGACCTGCTGGGCGGCGCCCAGACCGGTACCGGCAAAACCGCAGCCTTCACCCTGCCCCTGCTGCACCGCCTCTCCATGAGCCGCAGCGCGCAAAACAAATTTGGCGGCACCGGCATCCGTGCCCTGGTGTTAACGCCCACCCGTGAACTCGCCGCCCAGGTGGAAGAGTCTGTCCGCACCTACGGCAAGTACCTGCAACTGAGCTCCACCGTCATCTTTGGCGGCGTGGGCATGAACCCGCAAATCTCCAAGGTCAAAAAAGGCGTGGACATTCTGGTGGCCACCCCCGGCCGTCTGCTGGACCTGGCCCAACAAGGCATGCTGGACCTCGGCCAGGTGCAGATGCTGGTGCTGGACGAAGCCGACCGCATGCTCGACATGGGCTTCATCCATGACGTGAAGAAGGTATTGGCCCTGGTGCCCAAGGAAAAGCAAAGCCTGCTGTTCTCGGCCACCTTCAGTGACGAAATCCGCGAGCTGGCCAATGGCCTGCTGAAGAACCCGCAAAGCGTGCAAGTCACGCCGCGCAACACCACGGTACAGCGCATCACCCAGGTGATCCACCCCGTGGGCCGCGGCAAGAAAAAGGCCCTGCTGGCTCACATCATCAACGAGAACAACTGGAGCCAGGTGCTGGTGTTCACCCGTACCAAGTTCGGCGCCAACAACGTGGCCGAGTTTCTGGAAAAGAACGGCATCACGGCCATGGCCCTGCATGGCAACAAGAGCCAGGCCGCCCGTACCCAGGCACTGGCTGGCTTCAAGAGCGGCGAAGTGCGCGCACTGGTGGCCACCGACATTGCCGCCCGTGGTATCGACATTGACGACCTGCCGCACGTGGTGAACTATGAAATCCCCAACGTCAGCGAAGACTATGTGCACCGCATTGGCCGCACCGGCCGCGCGGGTGCCGATGGCGCTGCAGTGAACCTGGTGTGCCTGGACGAAGAAGGCTTCATGCAGGACATCGAGCGCTTCACCAAGCAAAAGATTGAAGTCAAGGTTGTCGAGGGTTTTGGCCCCGAGCCAGGCGAAAAGGGCGAACCCATCGCCATGGGCCGCCAGACCATCTGGGGCGGTGCTGGCAAGCCGCCCAGCCGCGATGTGATGCAGGCGGCTGCCAAGGCAGCGCGTACCGAAATGCTGCAACGTGTGCGTGACAACAAGGCCGGCCAGGGTGGCCGTGCGGGTGGTGGCGGTAACGGCGGTGGAAATGGCGGTGGCAACCGTGGTGGCCAGGGCCAACAGCGCGGTAACGGTGGCAACGGCGGCGGTGACCGCGGTGATCGTGCTCCCCGTGAAGACCGTAGCGGCGAATTCCAGCCTCCCCGTTCACACGGCGCCCGCCCACCCCAAAGCCAAGGGCGTGGACGTGGTCCCGGTGCAGGTCAGCCTGCTGGCTTTGCCAATGAACCCCGCGCACCCCGTGCACCCGCTGGTCAGCCCGACCCAATGCGTACCAGCGTCGATATGATGGCTGAACGCGGCGCACGCCGTGGCAACTTTGGCGGTGGAAACCGCGGTGGAAACGGAGGCGGCAATGGTGGTGGCTACGGTGGATCGGGCGGCGGCCGCTCGGGTGGCTTTGGTGGCGGGGGCAACGGGTCTCGTGGGCCAGGCGGTTCTCGCGGCTCTTTTAGCCGATAAGAGCTACTCCGCGGTGCACTGTGTGGGGCGGCGCAAGCTGTCCCTGCAGCACCCCAAACTGGTCCAGCATGTGGTGGATTTTCAGGCCCCATCGGGCCTGAAAGCATTGCCGCATGTGGACGACTGCTTTATTGCCCTTGGCACCACCATCAAGGTGGCTGGCAGCCAGGCTGCGTTCCGCGCCGTGGATTTTGAGGCTGTTGTGACTGTAGCCCGCGCAGTACTTGCGCAGGGCGCTACGAAATTAGGAGTAGTGAGCGCCATGGGCGCGGACGCCTCTTCGGCCATTTTCTACAACCGCGTCAAGGGCGAAATGGAGCAGGCCTTGCAGGACATGGCGTTCAAGACGCTGGTGATTGCGCGCCCCTCCATGCTGGCAGGCAACCGTGAAGCCCTGAACCAGCCTTCCCGCGCGGGCGAGCGCATTGGACTCGCTTTGACGCAGCTACTGAAACCCGTGATTCCGGCCAACTACCGCTCCATTGCGGCAGAGGATGTCGCCAGGGCGCTAACACGCACCGTCAAGACCGCCGGCACAGGAACCTACCGGCTATTGTCCGGAGAGATGCAGGGCGCAGCTGCCAGGCACTGAACTGTTCACCCGCGTACGAACAGGGTGACCAGCGGGTCCGAACCCACCTGACGGCTCCAGTGGCCGTGGATGGCGGGGTCAAAGGTGGCGCCTTCGGGCAAGACATCAGCAGAGTAAAAATGCTCGCCAGGCTTGAACACCCGTGACACGCCTCCCTGCAGACCGATTTCCATCTGGCCACCCAGAATGAAACACCATTGCGGCGCACCCGTGCAATGGAACTGGCTGCGAAAACCGACCGGACTGGTCCGCAACTGGTAGCCGCCGGATGCAAACACCTCGGACAACATGGACTGCGGCGTGCCCTGGTTCAGTGGCAGCGCTTCTTCCTTGAAGCGGGCGCGGCCATCGGCATCGGTGAACAGGATGACTTTGGTGAAGGTGGTCATGGTGTGGTCGGTTGGGAACAATGCCGGGCATTATTCCCCAAGCAGCGCAATCAGGACTCTTCCTCCTCCTCGGAGCCCGGGGATAGTAGCTCCAGCGACTCATCGATCAGGGCATGCAGCGCCATCACGCGCTCGGCACCCAGCGTCTGGTTGATGCCCTCTTGCGCAATGCGCCATTTGCGCTGGGCCTCGGTGCGCTTGGCCTGGCCTGCCGGCGTGGCACTGATCAGGCGGCTGCGCGCATCGTCACCCGCGTTCACTTCAATCCAGCCACTGGCAATCAGCGGCTGCAGGTTGCGCGACAGCGTGGAGGTGCTCATGCGTATCACGCCCGCCAAATCCACCGCACGGATCGGCCCCAGCTTCACCACATGGGACAGCAGCGAATACTGCGTGGTCTTCAAGCCCATCTTGGCCAGCTCCGCGTCGTAGTGCTGGGCCACTCGGCGCATGAGCTGGCGCAGCTTCAGGTTCGTGCAACCCTGTGGCTTGGGAACATCCGCGACAACCGTTGGCTTGACAAGTGTTTTCATGTTGATTATTGTAGCTACATCTATTGCATATGCAAGTTTATTCAAAGGAATACCCATGAACGCCACAACCACCCCCGCCACTCTGAATGCCTGGCTGGCCGAAGAAGCTGCCGTCGTCGCACGTTTGAATGCAGGCCCCGGCCCCGGTGTAGCGCGGCCCGACCAGGTGGCCGGCCTGACGGGTCTGGAGTTGATGCAGGCCATGCTGCGCGGCGACCTGCCCTATGCCGCCATTGCCAAGACGCTGGACTTCACCATTGTGGAAGTCAGCGAAGGCCGTGCCGTGTTCCAGGGCACTCCAGGACCTGCTCACCTCAACCCCATGGGCACCATCCATGGCGGCTGGTACGCGACCCTGCTCGACTCGGCCCTGGGCTGCGCGGTGCACACCATGATGCCGGTCGGCCGTGGCTACACCACCGCCGAGCTTGGTGTGAATCTGGTGCGGGCCATCAACCCCGCCAAAACGCCCCGCGTGCGGGTGGAAGGCAAGGTCATCCACTGCGGCCGCCAGCTCGCCACCGCCGAGGCGCGCCTCTATGGACCCGACGGCACCCTGTACGCCCATGGCACCACGACCTGCCTGGTCTTCGACATGCACCACAAGCCCGCTGGCGGCGCCACCACATAATGTGCGTTTCCAAACCGGCTTGAGAGACCTCCATGCGATTCCTCCACACCATGCTGCGCGTGGGCAACCTGCAGCGCTCCATCGATTTCTACACCCAGGTGCTGGGCATGCAAGTGCTGCGCACCTCCGAAAACCCCGAGTACAAGTACAGCCTCGCCTTCCTCGGGTTTGACGGCGGCAACCCAGGCCAGGCCGAGATCGAGCTGACCTACAACTGGGGCGTAGAGAGCTACGAGCTGGGCACCGCCTACGGCCACATCGCCCTGGGCGTGCCCGATGCCTATGCCGCCTGCGCAAAGATCAAGGCCGCTGGCGGCAACGTGACACGCGAGGCCGGCCCGGTCAAAGGCGGCACCACGGTGATTGCGTTTGTGACGGACCCGGATGGCTACAAGATTGAGCTGATCCAGCGGGCAGACGAAGGTGCAGGTGCTGGCTTGCGCTGAGGCACATCTCATGGACTTTGTTCGCGCCTGAAAGGATTCACCCAGCTCCAAAGTGCATCAGTTCAATGCACCACCAGGCTGACACATTTACCGCAATTCAGAACGCAGCAAAGCCGAGTTTGCGCAAGCCCATGTATTCCACATCGCCGACCACCAGAATGAAATCGTTGGCGAGTAGAAAGGTAAGGATTTGCGTCAAACCAGAATGCTATTTAATTTATAGCTGCTTGCCCAATATTCACGGGCAGTAGCCCTCTTTCGCTTAGCTCTGACACGGCAGCTTACTTCCGCAGCGCCAGCGTATCCCTCGCCAGCTGCGTGATCCTGCTCCACTCGCCCCTGGCCATTGCATCGGCCGGCACAAGCCACGAGCCACCCACGCACACCACGTTGGGCAGTGCCAGAAACTCGGGCGCGTTTTGCAGCGTCACGCCGCCAGTAGGGCAAAACTGCACGTCGAAGAACGGGCCGCTCCAGGCCTTGAGCATGGCCGGACCACCTGCCTGCATGGCGGGGAAAAACTTTAACTCGGTGTAGCCGTCCTGCTGCGCCATCATGATTTCGCTGCCGGTGGCCACACCGGGCAACAGCGCCAGACCGTTGTCGCGGCATGCCTGCCCCACAGCACTGGTATAGCCGGGGCTGACCGCGAAGCGGGCGCCCGCCATGGCCGCGGCCTGGGCATCGGCCTTGGTGCGCACGGTACCGGCGCCGACCACGGCTTCGGGCACTTCCTTCGCAATGGCTTCCATGCAGGCCAGGGCCTGGGGGGTGCGCAAGGTCACTTCCAGCATGCGCACACCGCCGGCCACCAGGGCGCGGGCCATGGGCACCGCGTGGGCCACATCGTTGAGCACAATCACCGGAATGACCGGCGCATCCTGCATGACCTGCAGGGCAGTAAGAGTGGGTGTCGTGGACATCGCGATTCCTTCAATCAAAACCAGCTGCAGGCGCCTTCTTCGGCGGTCGAGGCATTGCGGCGGAAATTGGCAAACAGCTCACGCCCCATGCCCACACCGTTAGCGGCACGCAGTGCCTCAGGCATGGCGTCCGCCGTGCGGGACTGCCAGAGGGCGGCATCCACCAGCACGGCCAGCGTACCGGCGTTGGCGTCCAGGCGGATCAGGTCACCGCTGCGCACCTTGGCCAGCGGTCCGCCCGCTGCCGCTTCGGGCGAGACGTGGATGGCGGCAGGCACTTTGCCCGACGCCCCGCTCATGCGCCCGTCCGTCACCAGCGCCACGCGGAAGCCCTTGCCCTGCAGCACGGCCAGCGGCGGTGTGAGCTTGTGCAGCTCGGGCATGCCATTGGCCTGGGGGCCTTGCCAGCGCACGACACACACGATGTCGCGGTTGAGTTCATTGGCCTGGAACGCCTCGTGCAGCGCCTCCTGCGAATCGAACACGCGGCACGGGGCCTCAATCACATGGCGATCTTCCGGCACCGCGGAAATCTTGATCACGCTGCGGCCTAGACCACCCTGCAACAGCTTGAGGCCG
>Ga0209477_1001851_pt1 | contig 12597 bp, 8 predicted proteins | sample KloWWTupernatant_FD_187180 | JGI IMG/M metagenome (GOLD analysis project Ga0209477, IMG submission 187180) | Active sludge microbial communities from Klosterneuburg, Austria, studying microevolution and ecology of nitrifiers - Klosterneuburg... | ecosystem: Engineered > WWTP > Aerobic digester >...
TACCCGCCCCGGCCCTGCCGCCAGCCCTCCTGCCGCCCCTGCCCCCGGGCACCGCTGCGACTCCCATGGCGTTTGTGCGGACCATTGTGCAGTCCTGCCGACAAGCGGGCCTGGACCCCGCGCCGCTGTTGGCGCAGGCACAAATCGCGCCACAGGAAGTGGAAAACCCCGAGGCCCGCGTTACCGCCTGGCAGTTCGAACGGCTCTCGGGCCTGGCCATGCAGGCGCTGGACGACGAGGCGCTGGGCTGGTTCAGCCGCCGCCTGCCCTGGGGCAGCTACGGCATGCTGGCGCGTGCCTCCATCAGCTCGCCCTCGCTGGGCGTGGCCTTGCAGCGCTGGTGCCGCCACCACGGCCTGCTGCAAGATGACGTCTCGCTGCACTTGGCCTGCGAGGGCGGTACGGCCACGCTTTCGCTGACCGCGCACTGCGACCTGGGGGTGTTCAACGAGTTCTGTCCGGTCTCGGTGCTGCGCAACGCCCACGGGCTGGCCTGCTGGTTCATCGACTCGCGCATTCCTCTGCAGGGCGCACAGTTCCCGTTCAGCCGACCCGCACACCACGACGCCTATGCCGTGCTGTTCCCGGGCCCCACACGCTTTGGGACCGGCCCGGCCTGCCTGCGTTTTGACGCCCGCTACCTGGACCTGCCCTTGCAACGCGACGAGGCCGCCCTGCGCCAGATGCTGCAGCGTGCCCTGCCGCTGACTGTGCTGCAGTACCGGCGCGACCGGCTGCTGGTACAGCGCGTGCGCCAGGCCCTGGCTGCCGACCTGGCCGCCGCACACAGCGCCGAAGCGCTGGCACTGCGCCTGCATCTGTCGCCGCGCACGCTACACCGCCAGCTGAAAGAGGAAGGCGCGTCGCTGCAGGGCCTCAAGGACGAGGTGCGGCGCGAGCGCGCCAAGGCGCTGCTGTGCCGCACCGACCGCCCCATCAAGCAGGTTGCGCACGAGGCGGGTTTCACCAACGACAAAAGCTTCATCCGCGCATTCCGCAGCTGGACCGGGCAATCCCCGGCAGAGTTTCGCCGCCGCGCACGCGCTCCGGGCTGAGCCCTGGGCGGGAAGCAGGCACCCGGGGCCGCACAAAACGCCACGCGCCACAGCGCGGCAAGTCAATCCGCGCATGCCCTTTGAGACGCTGATAAAACTTCAATCCGCTCTCCAATATTGATCAACCGACGCCGGACGATCCACTCGTACATTTACTGACTAGCGTTTACACGGTGCCGCTTTCACCCAGATGGTTGCACCATCACGCCCATGGTGGGCCGGTGCTTCAGGGCTTCACGGAAATCCGTGCGGGCCTGGGCAACGGTCTGCCTTGCAGCCTGGCCAGACGGGGAGACAAGGGCTCCCACCACGGCCCGTATCAGTTCAAACCAACGGAGACAAGACCCATGAAACATGTGCTGAAGACTCTGGCCATTGCTGCCTCACTGGCCACTCTGGCCCACACCGCCGCCGCACAGGAAACCGTGCGCTGGGGCATCCCCATGTCGTTCGGATCCAACCTGACTGCTCTGGGCGACACCATGCCCTGGGTGTCCGAGCAACTGAAGAAAGTGTCGGGCGGCACGGTGAACCTGCAGGTGTTCGAGCCCGGCAAGCTGGTGCCTCCGCTGGCCATTTTCGACAGCGTATCGTCAGGCAAGGTCGAGGCCGGCTACAGTTGGATGGGCTATGAAATCGGCAAGGTGCCGGTGTCGGCCCTGTTTGGCGCGGTGCCCTTCGGCATGGAGTCGCCCCAGTTTGCCGCCTGGATGTACTTTGGCGGCGGCGACGCACTGCTCAAGGAAGCCTTCAAGCCGCACAACGTGTACCCCATCTTCTGCGGCTCCATCAGCCCTGAAGCCGCTGGCTGGTTCCGCAAGGAAGTCAACTCCCCCGAGGACCTCAAGGGCCTGAAGTTCCGCGCCGCTGGTCTGGGTGGCAAGATCTACCAGAAGCTGGGCGCTTCGGTGACCATGCTGCCCGGCGGCGAACTGTTCCAGGCACTGGAAAAGGGCGTGCTCGATGGCACCGAGTTCTCGCTGCCCACGGTGGACGAGCAGCTGGGCTTCTCCAAGGTGGCCAAGAACTACTACCTGCCCGGCTGGCACCAGCCCGCCACCAACCAGTTCCTGTACGTGAACACCGCGGCCTGGAGCAAGCTCAAGCCCCAGACGCAGGCCCAGATCGAGACCACCTGTACGGCAGGCGTGACCATGGCCATTGCCAAGGCCGAAGCCCTGCAGGGCGCCGTGCTTGCCAAGTTCGAGAAGGACGGCGTGAAGGCCCGCCAGTTCAACAAGACCATGCTGGACGCCTTTGCCAAGGCCTCCAAGGAAGTCCTGGCCGAAGAAGCCGGCAAGGACCCGATGTTCAAGAAGGTGCTCGACAGCATGACCGCCTTCCAGAAGCAGAACGAGCAGTGGCACCACCTGGGCTACCTGCCGCGCGACTACAAGCACTGACAGACCGGCCTTTGGCCTGATCGCGTTCTACCGTTCCAGCAAGCTCCCTCTTGCTGGAACGGTTTGGTTTTCCCGGGAGATTTTCATCCATGCCATCCAACGCTCAAAGCACCGAAGCCCCTGTCGCAGGGCCCTCGGGCATTGCTTTACCCATTACCGCTTTTTCGCGCAACGCCGACCGGCTGATCGGCTGGTTCGGCGAGACCGCTTCCGCACTCTGGACGGTGCTGGTGCTCGTCATCGTCTTCCAGGTGGTGCTGCGCTACGTCTTCGGGCTCGGCTCCATCATGCTGGAGGAAACCCAGTGGCACCTCTATGCTGTGGGATTCATGCTCGGCCTGTCGTTCACCGAAGTGCAAGAGCGCAACGTGCGCATCGATGTGCTGGCCGAAAACTTCCCCTACAAGGCCCGGCTGTGGATTGAACTGGTCGGCATCACGCTCTTTCTGCTGAGCTTTTCGCTGCTGGTGATCTGGTTCGCAGTGCCCTTTGTGGTCACCTCGTGGGAGCTCAATGAAGTGTCGGCTGCGCCCGGGGGCCTGCCCTACCGCTGGGTGCTCAAGTCGTTTCTGGTCACTTCCTTTGCCTTGCTGGCGCTTGCCGGCCTCAGCCGCCTGACCCGGGTCTGGGCGGCACTGCGCGGTCACAAGTCCGCGCTCGCCTTGCACGCTTCCCACTGAGGCCATCCACCATGCCTTTTTACGAAATTCTCTCCCTCGCCCTGATGGTGACCTTCATCCTGGGCTTGTTCCTGGGCTACCCGGTGGCTTGGCTGCTGGCCGGCATTTCGGTGCTGTTTGCTGGCGTCGCCATCCTGCTGACCACCCAGTTCGGCATTGACACCTTTTTGCTGACGAGCTGGGTCAAGTTCTCCGGCATCATCGACCGCTTCGACGCCATCATGTCCAACTGGGTGCTGGTGTCGCTGCCCATGTTCGTCTACATGGGGCTGATGCTCGACCGCTCGGGCGTGGCCGACGTGATGATGCGCAACTTCGTCAAGGTGTTTGGCGGCATCCGCGGCGGCCTGGGGCTGACGGTGATCGTCATCGGCATCCTGCTGGCGGCCTCCACGGGCATCGTGGGCGCCTCGGTGGTGTTGCTGGCCATGCTCTCCATGCCCATCATGCTGCAGCACCACTATTCCAAGGCCATTGCCTCGGGCCTGGTGGCAGCGTCGGGCACGCTGGGCATCCTGATTCCGCCCTCCATCATGCTGGTGCTCATGGCCGACCAGGTGTCGGTGTCGGTGGGCGACCTGTTCATGGGTGCGCTCATCCCCGGCCTGTTGCTGGGCGTGCTGTACATGGTGTTCATCGTGGTGGTGGGCTTTGTGAGGCCAGACCTCGTGCCGCCCCGCCCGGCCGATGCCGAAAAACTGACCCTGCGCCAGGTGGGCATTGCCTTCTTGTCCACCCTGCCCACGTTCGGCCTGATCCTGGTGGTGCTGGGTTCCATCTTCTTCGGCATTGCCACGCCTACCGAGGCCTCCGGCCTGGGTGCCTTTGGCGCCATGCTGCTGGCCGCAATCAACCGCCAGCTAAGCTGGAAGGTGATACGGCAAGTGGGTATCGACACCACCATCACCACCAGCTTCATCTTTGCCATCTTCATTGGTGCCACCGTGTTTGCCTATGTGCTGCGCATGATTGGCGGCGACGAACTCATCACCGAGTTCTTCAAGGGCACAGGCTTCGGGCCCACGGGCCTGGTCCTGCTGGTGCTGGCAGTGGTGTTTGTGGCGGGGTTCTTCCTCGACTGGTTCGAGATCGTGCTCATCATCCTGCCGCTGCTGGCCCCGGTCATCAAGCTCAGCAACATCGACATGACCTGGTTCCTGATTCTGGTGGCGCTGATGCTGCAGACCTCGTTCCTCACCCCGCCGGTGGGCTTCTCGCTGTTCTACCTCAAGGGGGTGGTACCCAAAGGGGTGACGATCCGCGACATTTACGTCGGCATCATCCCCTTCGTGCTGCTTCAACTGGCCATGGTAGGCATGTGTGTGCTGTTCCCGCAGATCATCACCTGGCTGCCACAGCAGATGTACGGTTCCGGGGGCTGAGGATGGGCCGGCCTTTTGGCTCTCGAATGCTATTATTTTTATAGCTTTTCGCGCTCTACCGGATTGGCTCCAGTGCCATTTTGATCACCATCAACGTAAAACCACAGTCCCCCGGTGCTTTCGAAGCGGCTGTGCTCGTGCTGGCGCACGGCGCGGCCCGCCGAGCGAAAGCGTGCCACGAACTCCACCGTGGCGTGGGTGGCGTCCAGCGTGCGGCACTGCCGCACCTCCAGGCCTAGCCAGCGGATGCCGGACTCCAGCTCCAGCCGCTGCGGACGGGTGCTGGCGTGCCAGGTGGCCAACAGGTAGTCGGGCCGCTCCAGCACAAAGGCGCTGTAGCGCGAGCGCATTAGGCTTTCGGCGTCGGGCGCGGCAAGGGCGGGTTCCGAGTCAAGGTAACGGCCGCAGCACTGCGCGTAGGCCAGCACGTGGCCCCGTGCGTTGGCTCGGCCGCAGGGACAGGCATCCGTGTTGGCAAAGGGACGGTGGACAGACATGCGCGGCATTGTGCATGTCCGCAAGAATGCCGGTTTTTATTGTCAGGCAATGCATGCGGTTTGCCCCTACACTGGTACTCACGTTTTGGCACAGTCGCCGGGACGCCAGGTGCCACCGCCCTTCGAGTCAGCCTCCCATGAGTCCCTGAAACCACACTGTCCGATGCAAGCCCCGCTGCGCGCCCATCTACTGCTGCTTGTGGTGGCCCTGGTCATTCCACTGGCCGGGTTGCTTGGGCTGGGCGCCTGGCGCGATGCAGAGGAAGCAGTGGCGCAGGCCCGCGCCGTGCACCGCCCGCTATCGTCGGTGATTTCCACCGATGTGGGGCGCAAGATCTCTGCCGTGCGCAGCGCCCTTGCTCGCATGGCCCAGCGCCCCGAGGTGCAGGCCATGGACAGCCAGGGTTGCGACGCCATGTTGGCCGACCTGCAGGCAGTGAATCCCGTGTTCACCCAGGTGACGCTGGTGGAGCTGGACGGACAGGTGCGCTGCACCGCGCCCGGCCAGGCTGACAACGCAACCGCGCATGCAGGCGAGCAATCGTGGTTTCAGGCCCTGCGGGAGGGCCACAAGTTCCATGTGGACAAAGCGCTGTCCACCGACGGCCGCTCTGCACGCTGGGAGCCTTTGCTGGGTATGCCGGTGCACGGCCCGGGAGGGTCGTTGCGGGGCTTTCTGGTTTTCAAGCTGAACCCGGGGGTGCTTGACCCCGGCCTGACCGGCAGCAAGTTGCCCGATGGCAGCCGCTACGGCATTTTTGATGCCGACGGCACGCTGCTGTGGCGCAACCAGGACCCGGAAAACGCCATCGGAACCCGCCCGGACTGGGAAGCTGGCCGCAAGATCGCCCAGAACAGCGGCGAGTTCGAGGCTGCCGGGCTGGAGGGCCTGATGCGCTTCTACACCACCACGCGCATTCCCGATACCGGCTGGGTGGCCTACTTTGGCCAGCCCAGCGCCGAGGTGTATGCCCTTGCCCGGGGCCGCGCGCTGACCAGCGCAGGGCTGGGGCTGGCCATTGTGCTGCTGCTGTGCCTCATTGCCCTGGTGCTGGCACGGCGCATCGTGCGGCCCATTCGCTCCATGGGACAGGCGTTGCAGCGTTTCAGCGCAGGCGAGCGCTCCGCCCGCGCCGAGCCCTCGGGCCCCACCGAAATGGCCCGCCTGGCCAACGACCTCAACCGCCTGCTGGACAACCGGGTCACCACCGAAGCCACGCTGCAGACCCAGCACAGCGCGCTGCAAGACGCCAAGAATCGCATCGACCTGGCCATGGAAATTGCCCAGATGGGCATGTGGACCTGGGACCTGCAGACCGGTATCCTGCACTGCGACGACATGCTGGCACGCCTGTTCGGCTACGAGCCTGAAGAGTTGCGCGAGACCCCCATCCTGCAATGGCGCGACCGCACCCAGAGCGAGGACCTGGCCGTCCTGGACGCGCGCCTGCGCGCCTGCCTGAAGGGCGAAGCCACGCAGATCGAGCTCGACCAGCGCATCCGGCACCGCAAGGGCCACTGGATCTGGGGCCAATGGCGCGGCCGGGTGACCGAGCGGGGCCCCGACGGACGGGTGCTGAAAATGATGGGCTCCTTCATCGACGTGACCGAGCGCATGAAGGAGCGCGAGCAATTGCAACTGGCGGCCAGCGTGTTCACCCATGCGCGCGAGGGCATCACCATCACAGACACGCGGGGCACCATCATTGACGTGAACGACACCTTCACGCGCATCACCGGCTACACCCGCGAGGAGGCCATTGGCAACAACCCGCGCATGCTGCAGTCGGGCCGCCAGGGGCCCGAGTTTTACGCCGCCATGTGGCAAAGCCTGACCACGCACGGCCACTGGACCGGCGAAGTCTGGAACCGGCGCAAAAGTGGCGAGCTGTTTGCCGAAATCATCACCATCAGCGCCGTGCACAACGCGCTGGGTGAAACGAAGCACTACGTGGCACTGTTCACCGACATCACCGCCATCAAGGAAAACGAGCGAAAGCTCGAACATGTGGCGCACTACGACGCACTCACCGGCCTGCCCAACCGCGTGCTGCTGGCCGACCGGCTGCAGCAGTCCATGCTGCGCTGCCAGCGCAAAGGGCTGTCGCTGGCCGTGGCCTTCCTCGACCTCGATGGTTTCAAGACCATCAACGACCGCCACAGCCACGACCTGGGCGACAAGCTGCTGGTGGCCCTGGCGCACCGGCTCAAGGGCGCGCTGCGCGAGGGGGACACGCTCTCGCGCATCGGTGGCGACGAATTTGTGGCCGTGCTGGTGGACCTGGAGCAACCCCAGGACTGCGAGCCCGTGCTCTCGCGCATGCTGCACGCCGCTGCCGACCCGGTGCAGGTGGATGACAACCTGCTGCAGGTGTCTGCCAGCATCGGCGTCACCATCTACCCCACCGACGGCGTGGAGCCCGGCCTGCTGCTGCGCCACGCTGACCAGGCCATGTACCAGGCCAAGCAGGCCGGCAAAAACCGCTTCCACTTGTTTGACGTGGCCCACGATACCGCCGTCAAGACCCAGCGCGAAGAGGTGGCGCGCCTGCGCCAGGCGTTGCAGCAGGGGGAGTTTGTGCTGCACTACCAGCCCAAGGTGAACATGCGCACGGCCGAGGTGATCGGAGCCGAAGCCCTGATCCGCTGGCAGCACCCGGAGCGCGGACTACTGCCCCCGTCGGCCTTCCTGCCTGCCATGGAAAACCATGCCCTCTGCATCGACGTGGGCGAATGGGTGATTGCCACCGCCCTGCAGCAGATGACGGACTGGAAAGCCCAGGGGCTGCACCTGCCGGTCAGCGTCAACATCGACGCCATGCAACTGCAGAAAGAGGGCTTCAGCCAGCGCCTCAGCGAGCTGCTGGCCCGGTTCCCCGAGGTTGCACCCTCCAGCCTGGAGCTGGAGATCCTGGAAACCAGCGCCCTGGAAGACGTCGCACTGGTCTCCGACATCATGCGCCGCTGCCAGGCCATGGGGGTGCGCTTTGCCCTGGACGACTTCGGAACCGGGTATTCGTCGCTGACCTACCTCAAGCGCCTGGGCGCCGAGGTGATCAAGATCGATCAGAGCTTTGTGCGCGACATGCAGGTGGACCCGGACGATCTGGCCATCGTTCAGGGCGTCATCGGCCTGGCCCAGGCCTTCCACCGCGAAGTGATTGCCGAGGGCGTGGAAACCGTCGCCCACGGTAGCCTGTTGATTCCGATGGGGTGCGAGCGGGCGCAGGGCTACGGCATTGCCCGGCCCATGCCACCAGCGCAGGTGCCCGCCTGGGTATCAAGCTGGCAGCCCGATTCCCAATGGCAACAAGCTGCCACCGCAACGGCTTGATTCAGACACTGCAGCACTGCAGCACTGCAGCAAAATTCAGGGAAAACCCTTAGAATGTAAAGTTGAGTAACAAACTGCCCTACTGCCAGTCGCGCAGGCGCGGTTTCCTCAAGTCCTTTAGCCTGATCCAGCTGACGCGGTTTCTGCACACGTCGCTGGTAGTACCCTGCAGGCAACCCCCTCATCTGGAGATGCTGTGGTTGATTTTTCATCCCTGCGCGTACGCACGCGCCTGACCGTCGGCTTTGGCGTGGTCTGCGTCTTGCTGGTGGTCTCTGTGCTCATGGGCCTGATGGCCATGGGTCGCATTGGCACCAACCTCCAGTCGGTGGTAAGCGACCACTTCCCGCGCATCGTAGCGTCTGCCAACGTTTTAACGCAAACCGACGCCATCGCCGTTGCGCTGCGCAACATGATGCTGAACCCCGACGCGGCCGACCGCGAGCGCCAGGTTCAGGTCATCTCCCAGTCCCGCCAGGAAATCACCAAGCAACTGGATGCTCTCAACAAAACGCTGACGGACCCCAAGGACCGTGCGCTGCTGCAGAAAGTGCAGGAACAACGGGCGCTCTACCTGGCCGGGCAGGAAGAATTGCTGGGCCTGATCAAGAGCGACCAGACAGACCAGAGCCGCGATTACCTCGCGAACAAGCTGCGCCCGGTACTTGCCAGCTACAAGACCGCCATTGGCACGCTGGTGGAATACGAGAAGAACGCCATCGTGCAGGCCGGCACGGATGCACAGCAAACCGCCAACAGCGCACGCACCACCCTCATCGGTCTGGGCATTGCGGCCTTGCTGCTGGCAGCGGCCCTGGGCTGGCTCACCACGCGCAGCCTGGTGCGCGAACTCGGCGGCGAGCCCAGCACCGCCGCCGAGGTGGCACGCGCCGTGGCCGCCGGTGATTTCACCCAGTCGATTGCCGTGAAGGATGGCGACACCACCAGCCTGATGGCCCAGCTTGCCGCCATGAAAGAAGGCCTTGCCCAGGTCGTCGCGCAGGTGCGGCGCAGCTCAGAGAGCGTGGCCATGGCCAGCTCGGAAATCGCACAGGGCAACCAGGACCTCTCGGCCCGCACCGAGAGCCAGGCCAGCGCACTGGAAGAAACCGCCGCCTCGATGGAACAGCTGGGCGCCACCGTGCGCCAGAACGCCGACAGCGCCAGTCAGGCCAATGCGCTGGCGCACAGCGCCTCGGACGTAGCCGTGCGCGGCGGCGTGGTGGTGGGGCAGGTGGTTGAGACCATGAAGGGCATCAACGAGAGTTCACGGCGCATCTCCGACATCATCGGCGTGATCGACGGCATTGCCTTCCAAACCAACATTCTCGCCCTCAACGCCGCCGTGGAGGCCGCGCGCGCCGGTGAGCAGGGCCGGGGTTTTGCCGTGGTGGCCAGCGAGGTGCGCAGCCTGGCAGGTCGCAGCGCCGAGGCCGCCAAAGAGATCAAGCAACTCATCAGCGCCAGCGTGGAGCGCGTGGAGCAAGGCAGCGCCATGGCCGACCAGGCGGGCGAGACCATGACCGAGGTGGTGCAGAGCATTCGCCGTGTGACCGACCTGATGGGTGAGATCAACTCCGCCAGCTCCGAGCAGGCCAGCGGCGTGGCCCAGGTGGGCGAAGCCGTGACGCAGATGGACCAGGCCACGCAGCAAAATGCCGCGCTGGTCGAAGAAATGGCTGCCGCCGCAGGCAGCCTGAGCGGCCAGGCGCAAGAACTGGTACAGGCCGTGGCGGTGTTCAAGCTCGATGCCAGCCAGAGCGGCTCCAGCGCTTACAGCACGCCCACTGCCCGCCCCGCACCCAAGGCTGCCCCGGTGCGCATGCCTGCGGCGCCGCGCAAACCTGCTGCGCTCAAGGCGGCCCCCGCCAAACCCGTGCCGGCCAAGCCGGCCGCACTGCACGCCCCCCAGCCCACCCAACCCGCCAAGGCGGCCAGCGCCGGCGCAGACGACGACTGGGAATCCTTCTGAGGCCCAGCGTTCCACCCGCGCGGGTGGGGCCCATCAGCCCAGCAGCGCGGGCAATTCGCTCATGTGCACCATCACGTGCACCGCTCCGGCAGCCCGCAGCGCCCCGGGCGCACCATGCCCCACCGGCGAGGGGCTGAAACCCACCACCGTGGCACCTGCGGCCACCCCGGCCGCAACACCGGTCACGGTGTCTTCCACCACCAGGCAGCGCTGCGGCGGCACGCCCAGCGCGGCGGCGGCCGCCAGGTACACGTCGGGCGCGGGCTTGGTGGCCGGCATTTCGTGCCCGCTGAAGACACGGCCCGCAAAAAGCGGCGCCAGCCCCACCTTCTCGAGCTGCATCTCGACCTTGAACCGGTCGGCCCCTGAAGCACAGGCAATGCGCCCACCCAGGCGGGCATGCACAACGCGCACGGCCTCCACCGCACCCTCGATCGGCTGCAATTCGGCCTCCAGCCGGGCATTGCGCCGGGCATAGAACGCCGCCATCCAGGCGTCGGTGAGGGGCTGGCCGGTATGCGCCTGAATGCGAGCGGCCTCGCTGCGCACCGTCTTGCCGACAAAGAGATGCATGCACTCCTGCGGCGACAAGGACCAGCCCGCCTCGTTCAGCATGGCGCACAGCACACCGTTGGTGATGGATTCGCTATCGACCAGCACCCCATCGCAGTCAAACAAGATGGCATCAAATTTCATAGCTAACTGCGCTTGATGGATAAGGGCTAGAGCCTGATTTCATTCATAAAAACTAACGGATGTCGCCATCCACGTACAGCCAGCGTCCGGCCTCGCACACAAACCGGCTGCGTTCGTGCAGGCGCACCGCACGCCCAGCCAGGCGGTAGCGCGCCACAAATTCGACCTCGGCCTGCCCGGGGCCGGTGCTGCGGTGCTGACGCACCTCCAGCCCGAGCCAACGCGCACCGGCATCCAGCTCGAGCTGGGCCGGACGGGTGCCGGGGTGCCAGGTGGCCTGCAGATAGTCGGCACGCCGGAGTACAAACGCGGTGTAGCGCGAGCGCATCAGGCTGTCGGCGTCGGGGGCCGGGGTGCTGTACCAGTGGTCAAGATAGCGCCCGCAGCAATCAGCGTAGGCCTGCAGTGCCCCCCGGCGGCCAGTGCGGCCACAGGGACAGGCGTCGGTGGTCAGGGTCATGGAGCGGAACCGGGGAGCCGGTGGCCAGGAAACCGGCCTGGTCACCAGACAAGGGGCGTGGGCCCGTGGATGCCTCAGAGAATCGCCCCGGCCGCCCGCTCGCCGCGCTCGTAGACCACATGGGCCCGCCCCACGATGAGCGGGTCGAGCTTGCCAATGGTGTCGGCCGCCTTGTTGGCGTAGGGCAGCTTGTGCAGCACGTAACGCATGGCATTGAGGCGCGCGCGCTTCTTGCAGTCGCTCTTGATCACGGTCCAGGGGGCGTCGGCCGTGTCGGTGTCAAAGAACATGGCCTCCTTGGCGCGGGTGTAGTCCTCCCACTTGTCGAGCGAGGCCAGATCGACAGGGCTGAGCTTCCACTGCTTGAGCGGGTGCACTTCGCGCTCCTTGAAGCGGCGGCGCTGCTCGGCCCGGCTCACCGAGAACCAGAACTTGATGAGGTGCACGCCACTGCGCACCAGGTGGCGCTCGAACTCGGGCGCCTGGCGCATGAACTCGTGGTATTCGGCGTCGGAGCAAAATCCCATGACGCGCTCGACGCCCGCGCGGTTGTACCAGCTGCGGTCGAACAGCGCGATCTCGCCCGCCGTGGGCAGGTGCTGGATGTAGCGCTGGAAGTACCACTGGCCACGCTCGACGTCGCTGGGTTTTTCGAGCGCCACCACGCGCGCGCCGCGCGGGTTCAGGTGCTCCATGAAACGCTTGATGGCGCCGCCCTTGCCGGCTGCGTCGCGCCCCTCGAACAGGATCACCACGCGCTGGCCGGTCTCCTTGACCCAGGCCTGGAGCTTGAGCAGCTCCACCTGAAGCTGGTATTTCTGCGCCTCGTAGGTGCTGCGGCGCATCAGGTGCCGGTAGGGGTAGCCGCCATCGCGCCAGTCGGCGGCCAGCTCGTCGTCCGGGTGGCCCTTGCCAATGGGGGCTGCGTCTTTTGCCGCATCGGACAGCAGGGCCTGGCGCAGCATGGCGCGGTCGTCCTGCGAGGCGCCCTCCAGCAGCGCGCGCAGGGCCGAGGCGCGCTGGCGCACCGGGATGTCGGCGTTGGCCACCAGGTCCTGCACGGCGGCAAGCTGGCTGCCTTGCGCGGCCTGTGTGGCTTCGCTCTGCACATGGCGCGC
>Ga0209477_1001858_pt1 | contig 12570 bp, 5 predicted proteins | sample KloWWTupernatant_FD_187180 | JGI IMG/M metagenome (GOLD analysis project Ga0209477, IMG submission 187180) | Active sludge microbial communities from Klosterneuburg, Austria, studying microevolution and ecology of nitrifiers - Klosterneuburg... | ecosystem: Engineered > WWTP > Aerobic digester >...
TGTTTTTGTAAAAGACTTAACAAAAATTTATGTCTTTTTTCAAGTTTAGGTCACATATTTTTTTTTATTAATTTAGATAAATTTTTACTAACTAAATTACATTTTTTTATTAATTCTAAATGAAAAAAAAAACCTTTCTTTTTATCAAACATTATATTTTTTCCTTTCTACATTAAGCTGAACACGTCTCTATTTAATAAAGTTGTATAGCTTCAGAGACGTTTTTATAACTGCCCCATCAATAATCTAATTTTTTTATCTCCTAGTTTTTTATCCTAAATTTTACTAATTAACCGTTTTTCGTTTATTATATTTAAATAAAATAAATTAACTTTAAGACTTAAAGCTATTTTTAAATAAAAAAGCAACTTATAACGAGTCAAACGAATCAAAAAAAATCTAAATATAATTTTTTAAAAATATTAAAAGAGAAAAAACATTTTCTTTTTGTATATTCTTAATTAGCAAAAAAAAAGAGTAGAATTTTAAAGAAATCTTTATTAATATAAAAATTTATTAATATTAAATTCTAAAGTAACCTTCTATTAAATCTTTTTTATAAGAAAAGAATAGAAAAACTACAACTAAAAAATGTTATTAATTTTCTATCCATCATTGTTGCTGCAGTAAAATAAGCTCGAGAATCTACATCTAAACCAACCACAAACATATGATGTGCTCAAACAAAAAAACCTAAAATACCTATAGAAATTAAAGCTCAAACCATACCTAAATAACCAAAAATAGGACTTTGAATTAACGCCTCTAAAACTTGACTTATAATACCAAAAGCGGGTAAAATTAGTTAGATCAGATGTGTTATTGTGAGAAAAGAAATATCTTTTAAATAACAAGACTGTCTACCAAACCGTACGTGAACCTTTCAGTTCATACGGCTTTCCATTTAAAATTTTTTACTATTAACAACAAACTATATTTAATATTTGATAAGCTTTTTATAACTAAAATTAAAAAGCTTATCTTTCATCAAATAACATGTTTATAATATAACAAGACTTGTTTCCTATTTATAACTGTTATTTGTGTCATGAATTTATTTAATTTTTAAGCTTTAAATTATTTAATAGCTCTCGAGTGATACATATCCACTTTTTAACACTTCCACACACTATGTATAATGTTTCCTAAATCACTTATAGTCTTTTTATTTTTAAAAGACTTACGTATTTTATCAAACTTGTCTTTATGCACCTGTCTTGAAAATATATTTGAGATATGTAATTTAGTTTTACTTTCGGGATCAGCCAAATCTTTTTTAAATTTTTTATATGCTTTTGCCGCTGTTCTTAATTTGTATTTTAATGCTAATGTCAAAGCGCATGAACATTTTAAACCATGTACTATACCACCCAAAGATTTTTTATTATCAGCGAAGCTATAATAATTTAATAACCCATTTATGACACTGTTATAATTAAGAATAATAATCTGATGATCTAAATTAATTAAATTTTTTCTAACAGTCGGACGTGCTTTACCTTTAGTTTTTTCTGTTCACTTAAAGTATCCACAAACAACTAATTTTTTTATAAGAGCCCTTATAGGGACATGAAAATAAATTCGTGCAGTAGTCCGAACCTTTTTACCTTTATTTTTATTTTTACCGTAATCAAGTAATTTTACTGGTTTATCATAAACCCGACTGTTATTAATTAATACATTTAAAAATTTAACAGGCTTATAAAAAGAACATATTTTCAATTTTTCTAAATTTATACTCAATTTTAGAGCATCTTTAAGATAATCAGTTATAATTTTTAAGATATTCTTTGCTAAACTAAAAGATCCTGTTACTGACACAATTATATCGCTTGCATATCTACAATAACCTACTCTAACATAATTAATCTCATTCAAGCCCTTGCTAGACATATCGTACAAGGCGTGTCTTATTTTTAAAATTTCTATTATATTACCTTCTTTTAAGGCTTTAGTTAAAAGAGATAGAGCTTGTATATAAACAGGTATTTTCTTTTTTTCTTTTTTTGAATTTTTTATAAGTAAATCCATAAAGATATCTAACTCATTCAAGTAAATATTACTCAACAAAGGACTTAATATGCTATTTTGTGATACACCTGTCTTAAAAGTTTTAAAGTACTTTCCCTCATATAAAAATTCAGATTGTAATAACTTTTTAATTAAAACAACTGTTTTGTTACATTTAACTTGTTTTTGGATAATATCTAACAGTTTTGAATGATCTATGTTATCAAAACAATTTTTTATGTCTACAGATACAACTCAGTTGGACTTCCTAAAAGTTCGATCTACAAATTTTAATGCAGTGTAGCAATCTTTATATGGTCTATAACCATGTGAATAATCTAGAAATAAAGGTTCATAAATTTCGTTAAGTACCTCGGTTATACGCTTTTGAACTATTTTATTGTGTAAAGAAGCAGTTATTTGAGAACAGACTTCTTTTTTTTTTATTTTTGGTTTAGTGACATTTACTGTAAATTCGAATTTACCTGCTTTTAACCGAAACGAAATATCTTTTAAATAACCTAAAATACGGTCATCTAAAATTTGATTATCTTTTTTTGATTTTATTGCTTCATACGAAAGAATTAATCTTTTCAAATCAGAAAGTTTGTGTATTAAATTATAGTTTGTTGTTAAAGAAATGGTAGTAGATTTACTATCGCCTTTATTAGTAATGATAGGGTCTACTTCATTTGATAATAAACTTAAACCCTTCGCTGGATATGAAAATATATCTTTCGGAGTACAAAAACATCTAAAAGAAATAAAATGTATAGCACAACTAAGAGATCTTCAATCAATAATGTTTTTCAACACTTTTTCCACTGCTATGATTTTTCCGTTTCCATTGTCCTTTCGAACATTAGGAAAACCCGAATTCGTGTAAAACTCATAAATCGTTCTAGCACCTTGCTGCTTTTTTTTCCTTTCTTTAAGTTGTTGTATTAACTTAAACACACCATAAGATACACATTCTATTATCCTATGAGTTAATATATAGCCAGTTAAACATTTTCAGCTAAAGTGTAGTTTGACACCAACAAGCAGTAACAAGTTCGTAAACCTATGCATCATGACAATAATAGCTAGGGAGGACTTTTTGGATAAAATAACAATCCTTATCACCCGTTTATAATCGCTTTTATGTACAATTTTTCAATTATCCATAAGATCATATGCTTTACTTCTACCTATATTCATAAAGACAATAAGGTGTGTTATAGAAGGCTCTTTAATGCAGTTATATATAAAAAAATTACCATACAACAGGCTGAGTGACGAGATTAAACAATTAGACGGCGCACAAATATAAACTTCAGGATGACCAAAAAGTATAGTTGACATCCAGCCTCACGGCCAAATGTCTCTATCCGAACTGTACGTGCAATTTTCACTGCATACAGCTCTCCATTTAACAAATAAGAGCAACTTCTTACCCGGTTATATTTTAGGCATTTTATTAAATGCCAAACCATCGTATAAGCCTCTATGAATATTGTTATGACATACTTTACAGACTGGGATTTGTTTTTTATTCATTGCTCTCATTACCTCAATGAAAGATTGAGTATCCGCTTTATTTAACTTTCTAATATGATGCATTTCGATATTTTCTGTTGCTCCACAAATATAACATGGCCTATCTAGAATGCGTAGAGTTCTTGTTTTCCATCTTGTTATATCAAATGGATCAATCTCTCTTTGGGGTGTAGTGATTTTAAAAGAGTTGGATGGGCCCTTTTTTAGTGTAGATGGAAAATTTAATGTTTTTTGTTTTCCATTACTTAATTGGAATGTAATATTTTTCCCATATTTTTTTATAATTTTTGCTGTACTTAATCTTTTCTTCCTGGCTAATGTACATATTATGGAATATTTTAATATATACATTATTCGATGTAAATTACTATAATTGTCTACGAATGAATAATAATTCAATATACCCCTTAGTATATATTCATAATTTATCATCATTTGTGGTTCGTCAAGCATAATTCATTTAGTTTTAGCACAAGGCACGATTTTTGTTTTATTAGATGGAATTCTTCTAATTTTTTTTTTACCTTGTTTATTTACAACATATGTTAGTATGCTGGGTTTTTCTACTCTTTTTGCAAAACCTGTCTCCACCATTTTTTCAACTAATTTTTGAATAGGTGCATACATTTTTATACGCCCCGTAGCAGCTAATCTGGTTAATTTTTTCCATTTTTTTTCATATTTTGATCTTAAACTTCTAGTGTATTTTCTATCAGTTGCTTTAATCTCGGTACCTAGAAAAAATGCTTTTTCTCTAGTCATATGCGTAATTTTGGTTTTATCTTCATTTAGTTCTAATTTGAGATTATTTTTAAGAAACAAGGATATTTCTTTTTTTATTTCTGTTGCTACATTTTTGTTTCCTGTCACCCCAACGATTCAGTCATCAGCATATCTAACATAATCCATTCTAGTTAATACTCTTTCTTTTGATCGAGTTTTTCTTAATTTGTCTTTTAAAAGTTTCAGGGTTTTCCTTTTCATTTTTATTTCTGTTTTAAGTTCATCAAATTCTGTTTGATCTAAAGTAAGACCATTTAATTGTGATTTTATAGAGTTAATAATCTTTTGTATCTTGTGTACTTTGGAGTTCAAATTGAAGTAATCTTTATTATTTACTAATACTTTGCCTTTTTGATTATATTTTTGTTGAAGATGTTCTATAAAACAATCGAGTTCATGTAGATAAATATTACTAAGCAACGGACTTAATATACTGCCTTGAGGTACCCCTGTTAGAGAGTGTTGTATTTGCCTCTCTGAATCCCCTGTATTTACATAGCCAGCTTTTACTAGTTTTCAATATAAGTCATTCATATTTTGTTCTGGTATTTGTTTTTTTATTAGTTTTTCTAATATATGATGATCTATGTTGTCAAAGTAACCTTTAATATCGCCTTCAATACTTCATGTTATACCTGTTCATTCTTTAATTTTTTTTAAGGCTGTATGACATCCTCTATTTGGTCTAAATCCATGATTTGAATCTTTGAATAAGGGTTCAAAAACCTCTTGTATAATATCTTTCATAACTTCTTGTACTATTTTATCTGTTGGTGATGGGATACCTAAATATCTCATTTTTCCATTTGATTTTGGAATTGCTATTCTTCTAGAAGGTTTAAATTTAAAACTTCTGTCTTTCATTTTTTGAATCATATTTTTTATTTTCTGATTTGAAAACCCGTCCAAGGTTCCTTTACCCACCCCGTTTGTCATATTCCCATCTTTACCTTTCAGCTTATTATACGCCTCCTTGTATCTTTCTTCGTCAAACATTTTTTTGTATAACTTCATAGGTTTACTAGCTTCAAACTCACTAGACTCTTTCTCCTTTTCCATAATACGTGCATTTTCGGCCGGTATTATTTCTGTGGAGTTGTTAAACTGTTCAACTTCCTTGTATTTGTTAGAATCAAAGATTATTTGAACTCCGTCACCCGTATAAAAATGAATATACGCCCTTACTAAAGTAACAGGGTGGGTTGTCTTTTTTTTACAACCGTTAGGCAATCACAAGTTTCTATATATTACGCAGTGTTCCATTTTAGGTTTATAACTTTTCCTCTCTTGTTGAGATACTGTCTCTTTGATGACTTTATGTACCACTCTGATTCTATGATACATACATAGAGCTTCACCCTTTGGGTTCAAGGACTTAATGACCTTCAGTCAGTTATGTTTGTAAACCATTAATAGAAAGTATCTTGAAAAGTTTACACTTCCCTTTAGTAGCATGCTCCACTCCCCTAGTCTTTCAACATCGGATAAGCCACTCGATTTAGAACATATACTATATACCGAAGTACATATTTGTCACAATGTCCAGAAAAAAAATGTTTCTAATTTTTTCCTTTTCGTAATATTACAGCAAAATGTCGCACATCAAAATAAATGTTGATATAAAATAGGATCACCACCACCTATAGGCTCATAAAAAGTAGTATTTAAATTTCGATCAGTCAATAACATCTTAGGGATAGTTACTTCACTTCGCTATTGGATTTAATTATATCCTTACTTAAAAGTTTTTCACTCCCTCCGAACTTAGCGAGCCTATCTCTCGGCACTAAGCTCTCCGGTGTGATTCAATTTTTCTGTTATATCAAAATGACACTCTTTATTTAATAGTATCATGTTCTTTATATAATTATAAGACTTTTGAATTTTTTTTTCTTCTTCGCCTCTTCGGCTATAGGCTTAATATGATATAACTCTAATGAGCCCAAACCCGATATTCAATTAGTAGAGTCATGAGATACCTGAGGTAAATCTAGGAACTATTTGCATTCAAGGCAAATACCTTTTTGACTAATGAACAATTGTTGCTTGTAATTTTATATCAGCTACCTTTGAGGGTAGATTGGAAAGAACGTTTTAAGTTTGAGAAGATATTTAAGTTTTTACGAGACAAAGAATTGCTATAAATACTGTTTAATATTAAAACATTGTAAATCATTGGACCTATAACCAATTCTTGTGTAATACCACATCTAAAAGTATGGATAGTTAAGTCTGAAGAACTCTATCAATAATATTACTAATCCTTTTTTTCCTAATATCTCCATTTGACTTTGGAATCTCTACTATTCGAACATCTATCGCTGAATTTAGGTCATATCGAAGAACACTTGTCTTTTTATATAAAGCCAACTTATGTTGGTTGTTTAGAATAACGAATAAATCTTTACCAATTTGAGAAAGATAACATATTTGCTCTAATAATTCCGTGGAGGCCTGTTTTTGAAGTTTGCCAAACCTAGGTCAAATTTGATTCTTTATGCTATCTGTTAGAGTCGACTGTGCCCTGTTTCAATTCTCATTGAAACATTGCGAATACAGTATGTCTCCCAGCGTTTCCGTTGATCTATGACAATATCCCGTAACATTAATCCCTACAACACCTAAAAATACGTCTTTATGGTAAACACATAGAGTTGCATTTTTTCAGAGACGTCGAATAGACTGTCCCACCTTCATACCTTTACCTGTTAAGGTACACTTACCCATCATATGTGGTTTTCTAGTGTTAACATGTATATAATTGCCCCTGATTTTTATTACAATTCTATTGGCCCCACCGTGTCGCACATAATATACACTATCACAATCAAATTTAACTAACATACTATTAGCTATTGATAATATTAACATAAAAGGCGAAAAAGTGCATTGTACGGCCCTGGAAGTTGAAAACCTATCCAAGGTTAAAAAGATTGGTAAGCTTTTTAATAGTAGGTATAACCTGAACCAACAAAAACGGGTAAGCTTCAAAGAGATTTATGTTATTCTACGGAGTAAATTAACACTGAAACTTAATGCTAAGTGCTTCAAATCATTTAGATTGTTAAATAGGCGAAAAAAAGACACCATTTGGAGTACAGAACTAGCAAGCAAAATAATGGTTGAAAGCTCTCTTTCCGTAATAGCACCAGCCAACACAGGTAATGAAATTAATAATAAAAAAGCAGTTATAAAAACAGATCATACAAATAAGGGTAATCGACGAAAATATAATCCAGGACAACGCATGTTTAAAATAGTTACTATAAAATTGATAGCTCCTGCTATAGAAGAAATACCTGCCATATGCAAACTAAAAATGGCCATATCAACACCACAACCAGAATGAGCTAAAACAGAACTTAAAGGAGGATATACTGTTCAACCTGTACCTACACCATTTTCAACTAAACTAGAACCTAATAATAAAAAAATAGCAGGTGGCAAAAATCAAAAAGACATATTATTTAAACGAGGAAAAGCCATATCTGGGCTCCCTATTAAAATTGGAACAAATCAATTACCAAATGCACCTATTAAAATAGGCATAACCATATATGGATAGTACTTCAATTTGATATAATCAAAAATTTTTACTCCATCCAAACTAAGCGAACTAGTTACCCAGTACTAAGCTCTCCAATGTTCATAGAATAATATGTAATGAAAGAATAACAACCCTTATGTAAAAAATTAAATAATTTAAATTTTTTGTGTTTTATTTTATTTCAATGTCTCTGCAAAGGGCTTTACATGATGTGTATCTCTAATAAAATCTACTCCTCATCTATTAAATTGTTGTCAATTATTTGATGATCTAAATGACCCATACAAAAAGAAAGCCTAAAAAAACACAAACTCCTTTTTGTAAGATAAATAGCTTTAATTTAAAATCAAAAGTTTACAATCTTAAATTCATAATTTTTGCATGAAAAATATTATATTTTGATGGAATTAAATAATAAGGATAATTTTTCAAATCACCAGGTAACATATAAGAAATAATAGTAATAATTTTTCAAATTTTAGTAGCCAAGAAAAGAAATAACACCTTTTTAAAACATTTTTTATTACCTATAAGGGATGCTAAATTAACATGTATATGCCATTTACGATTATAAGGCGATACCGCCTTAACATCTTTAGTTTTATCCATTTTACACAACATAAAATTACTAACAACTCATTTAATTCGTAATTTACCCCTATTTCTAAATTTTCTAATTAATTTATGTTTAAATCTTTTATATATGTAAAAATCTAAGGCACTTAATCTTGAATAACTATTGGACCACCCAAAATAAAAAACCCACCTCCTAATAACAGTGTTACATTCAGTTATTACTTCTAATACACTATTTATAGATAATTTATTAATAATAACCTTCAATTTTTCTTTAATACTTTGAAATGACTTTTTAGATGGAAAAATAATATGAGTACCACCCGCTAAATTAACTTGTTTTTTATAACCTACACTATTACCTTTTTTTAAAATACCACCTAATTTAATAATTTTTTTAGGAACATATAAAAAAGTAAAACCAAAAAAATCAAACTTAGTAATTTTATCTATAGAATAATGTATCAATTTTATTTTATTGTTGCTCAATACAAGACCAAACAAATAAAGAGCCTTTTTTATATAATCAACTAAAATATCTAATTCTTTATTGTTATTTGTTACAACAACAATATAATTAGCATAAGTGATAATTCTACGAATACATCTATGAATAATACCTTGTTTATTTTTAAAAGAAGCAGCTATACCTTGAAAAATTAAAAGATGATTTGCAAAGATTTTATTATTATTTTTTGCATATAAACAATGTAAAAGAACAACATTACAAATTAAAGGACCTATGACAGATCCTTGCATTATACCCATATTCATCATTATAAATTTTGTTTTTCCTTCTCAAAGTCTAGACTTTAATCATTTATTTAATAAATTTAATCATTTATTAGGAACTAAAAAAAATTTTAATATAATATCATGAGGTATAGAATCAAAACAACTTTTAATATCAAGTAATGCAACACCTAAAAAATTTTTATCTGTAAGGTTAACTATTTTATTTAATAAACCAACTGCTTGCAAAAAATTCCTACCTTTTCTAAAACCATACATATCTACATGAAATTTACCTTCATAAAACGCGTCCAATAAAATACAGATAGCTGTTTGCAGTACCCTATCCTTAATATTAGCTACACCAATACAACAAAAACCCCCTCCTTTTTTCAGTCTCATTACTTTTTTGATATCTACCTTTAAATGACTGTTATAATTAAACACACTAGTACTCTTATAAACCTTTAACTTATCATTATCATTAATCATTACATTACAATCCATACCCGGTGTATCACCAGAAGTTAATCTAACTTGATTAATAGCAATACATCTTACTATTGAAGAAAAAGAATATTTTTCGATTAAATTCATGGCTTCCGAGTCATTTCCAATACTCGACAATTGACATATATTTTTTAATAAATCGCTAAAGACTTGGTTTTGTGATAAAGTTACCTTAGGTCATACCTTATTTTTTATGCTTTTTATAAGAATTGTTTCTGCTTTATTTCAAGATTCAATAAAGTCTAACGAACACGAATAGTCTTCATGACTTATGTCACTTCTATAACTATATCCTCTTATTATTGTATAGTTAACACCTAACAATACGCTGCTTCTAGAATTAAAAAGCATTTGCATTATCTCTGAAGCGCTTTTAAGCGGCCCCACCCTAGTACTCCTTCATTTTAAGACTTTAAACTTACTATTTGTTAAAGATTTATACTTAAAATATACTTTATGCCCCTGATTTTTATCTCTATTACTTTGGTTACTCCGTACCCCACTATGTAAATAATATTGTTTATTTCGTACATCACCATATCTTCTCATGGATATTAACAATAGATATAAAACTAGTTGATATAAAATGGATCAAACGGCCTTTTTATAGGTTAAAATTATTGAAAAAAATTTTAAAAGTTCGTATATACTTAACCATAATAAGTAGGCAATTCACAAAAGAGTTATCTCTAATTTAAGAAAATTAAAACTAAAGGCGTGAATTAAAAATTGCAACGTATAATCTAAAGAAAAAGAAATTAATAGAAATATAAGCTTAAGCAAAAATCCATAAAGAAAGTCAAAAGCTTCTCATCCAAAAAAAATCATAATAAAAGCATGAGCAGTTACAATAACATTATATAGCTGTGTATTACCTAATAAAACAAAATTACCAGGTTTTATTAACTCTCACCTAATAAAAATGGATAAAATTAAACCTGCAAACCCATTCAAAATACCAAAAATTAAATATAAAATACCTATATCTTTATGATTAGTAGAACAGAACCATCGAATAAATCAATTTCATATATTATTTAAAAAATAGACTAAATCCATAACTTAAAAATAAAATAAATAAAATCCATCTCACATCTCAAAACCCTTTTAAAATAAAAATAATAAAAAACAAAAAAATAAAAAACATAACAAATTTAAACAAAATAAACTATACAAAAAACCATTTTGTTGTTTTAAAATATTAAAACTAACACGTAAAATAAAACTAGAAACACCATTAAAAAAAAAAATTTCTAATAACCCTTTATCTAACAATTTATAATATGTATTATAACTATGTTTTAAAAAAAAAAAACCAAAATAATTGATAAGTGGGTAAGAACGTAATCTTCCACTCAAAAACCTTACATGATACTTACATATCATAAGGCTCCGATTTAAAAACTTTTTAACAAAACATTCAAATCAAAAAAAGAACTACAAATATACAAATTATATATATTTGACATATTTAAAAATAAATAACTATAACCCTTCACAAATAAAAATTATTTTTCTATATAGACCCACTCTTCTATATATACTTAATACTATATTACTTAATTAAATAATAAAACCTATTTAAATAATACTTTAACCCTACTATATTAAAAATTTTAAAAGACACAAATACTTTATTACTATTATCAATTAATTTGAGGATTTAATAAATATTCTTTTTTTAATATATTTATTTGTTCAAAACTTAAAAAACTTATTGTTGTATTTGTATAATTAGTAAAAATTAGATTAAACCCATATTTCTGTATAACTGCTTTTCTACTAGCAAATTTATGTTTTAATTTTATTGTGGATATTGCTGAATATCTAATAAATCAATTGACTATTGTTTTAATTTTATAAAAATCATCAATACACCTGTAATAACTTAATAAATCATTAGCTAAAGTATTAAAATATGTAATAATATTAAAATCACTTAACGAAATAATATCAGCTTTGCTACTAGGATTATTTTTTTTATTTATAATCCCATAAAATTGTAATTTATTATATATAGTTTTTTTATCCAAAGTTACAAAAGGCAATGTATTACATTTTATTCTATTATAGCAATATTTCTGTTTTATAGTAAAAAGAGGTAATTCCATCCAAGTAATCTGATCTACTGGTTTTAATTGTTCTTGTGTTTCAAATAATTTTTTTACAACAAGCATCCAATTGTGATATATAGCATCCTTTAAATTCATTTGATCCTTTTTAACTAAATGAATTAAATCTGTTTCATCAAGCCTAAAAAATTTAGGACAATAAGTTAATTCTTTTTTATTCAAAAAAAGAACTATTGGACCTGGAAATTCACAAGAGTTAATACTTAAATCTTCAGATAAAGCATTATAATAAACTAAAATATGATGAATTCTTCGCATAATCTCTATTTTTGTTATTTTAATAATATGAGGTTTTACTGTTGTAGATATAGATGTTATATTTTTGTCACCTACTACATCATCTATAATACTAACCTCTTCTCCTGTAAATTTTAAAGATAAAATACTAATTAAAACATTGATTTTAGTTTTATAATTACTCTGAAATGTCAACCCTTTTAATATTTCTAACACATTAAACCCAATTATTTTATTATCTAAAGCTTTGATTAAATTTATTTGTGTACGTTTTTTTATTTTTTCAGCTTGCTTTTGCCTAGAAATTTTATTTTTATTTGCAACTCTTTTAGTGTTCTCTATTTCCCTTGAATGGCGATGCATAAAATTTAAAGAATTCTTATAATATATACAAAAACCTAAAAATAATACCTTATTACTATATATATTAATTATTTTTGTTTTTTCTTCATTCAAAGAGATATGAAGGTTAGATTTTAAAAAAGATTTTATTAATGTTTTTAT
>Ga0209477_1001864_pt1 | contig 12551 bp, 10 predicted proteins | sample KloWWTupernatant_FD_187180 | JGI IMG/M metagenome (GOLD analysis project Ga0209477, IMG submission 187180) | Active sludge microbial communities from Klosterneuburg, Austria, studying microevolution and ecology of nitrifiers - Klosterneuburg... | ecosystem: Engineered > WWTP > Aerobic digester >...
GTCGGTTACCTGTTCGAGCGCTTCCGGTTCCCGATCGCGCCGCTGGTTCTCGGCACGATCCTCGGGCCGCTGGCCGAGACCAACTTCATGACGCTGATGGTGAGCTTCGACAACGACTGGACGATCCTGTTCCGTCGCCCGATCAGCGCCGTGGTCATGGTGCTCGCGCTCGCCGGCCTGCTGTGGCCGATCGTTCGCGCAGCGCGCCAGCGCCGTCGCGCCGCGCGGATGGCGCCGATCGCGGCGCGCACCTGATCCTCGCCGCTTCGCACGCAAGACAGGCCATGCACCCGGGCCGCACAGGGAAGCCACCATGAGCAAGACCGCCCCGCCCACCGCGATTCCGGACGACGAGGCCGGCGCCGATGCCGTTCGCAAGGTCGTGCATCGTGCGCGCACTGCCCAGGCGGTTGCGGACGGCTGGAGCCAGGCGCGCGTCGACGAGGTCGTCGCCGCCGCCGCCTGGGCCATCCTGGAGCCGGGCCGAAACCGCGAGCTCGCGGAGCTGGCCGTGGCGGACACCGGCGTGGGCGACGTCGACGACAAGGTGCTCAAGAACCACCGCAAGACTCTCGGCCTGCTGCGCGACCTGCACGGCATGAAGACCGTCGACGTGATCGCCGAGTTCCCGGAGCTGGGCGTCATCGAGATCGCGCGCCCCGTCGGCGTGGTGGCGGCGATCACGCCGTCGACCAACCCCGCCGCAACGCCCGCCAACAAGATCATCAACGCACTGAAGGCGCGCAACGCGATCGTCGTGGCGCCCAGCCCGAAGGGGCGCAGCACCTGCGCGAGGCTCATCGAGTTCATCCATGCGCAGTTCGACCGCGTCGACGCGCCGCGCGACCTCGTGCAGATGCTGCCGGGCGCGATCACCAAGAGCGCGACCGCCGTGCTGATGCGCGAAGTCGACCTCGTGGTCGCCACGGGCTCGCAGAGCAACGTCCGCGCCGCCTACACCTGCGGCACGCCGGCCTTCGGCGTCGGCGCCGGCAACGTCGCGTCGATCGTCGACGAAACCGCTGATTGCGACGCGGCGGCCGAGCGGATCGTGCGCTCGAAGACCTTCGACAACGCCACGAGCTGCTCGTCGGAGAACAGCGTCGTCGTGGTGCGCGCGGCGCGCGAGCGGCTGCTCGCGTCACTGGCGGCGCGCGGCGTCGTGCTGCTCGACGACGCCCGCAAGGCGGCCTTGCAGCGCGTGATGTGGCCCGACGGCAAGCTCTCCGGCGACGTCATCGGCAAGTCGGCGGCCGCGATCGCCGCGCTGGCCGGCTTCGACGACCTCGCGCGGCGCCCCGACCTGCGCGTGCTGATGGTCGTGGAATCGGCGGCCGGGCCCGCGCATCCGTATTCCGGCGAGAAGCTCTCGCCGGTGCTCACGCTGTACACGGCCGACGACTTCGACGACGCACGGCGAATCGTCGAGGGCATCTACGCCTTCATGGGTGCCGGCCACTCGGTCGGCCTGCACAGCAGCGTGGACGCGCGCGCCGTCGAACTCGGGCTGAGGCTGCCGGTGGCGCGCGTGATCCTCAACCAGGCCCACTGCATCGCCACCGGCGGCAGCTTCGACAACGGACTGCCGTTCTCGCTGTCGATGGGCTGCGGCACCTGGGGCGGCAACAACTTCAGCGACAACATGACCGTGCGCCACTACCTGAACGTGACCCGTGTCTCGCGGCCGATCGCCGAACGCGTCCCGGCGATCGAAGACCTGCTCGGCGCGTTCTTCGCGAAGCACGGTCGCTGAGCGCCGGCGCGATGGCCATCGAACACCACCAGCCCGGCGACCCGCAGACCGTGACGGCCCTGGTCGACGCGCGCGCCGCCGACCGCGCCGACGCGGTCTACCTGGTCGACGCCGACACCGGCCGAACGCTCGCCTTTTCGGCGCTGCAGGCCTCGTGCCGGCGAATCGGCGCGCTGCTCGACCGCCACGGCGCCGCGCGCGGCGACAACGTCGCGGTGGTGATGCCCAACGGCGTCGCCACGGTTCGCCTGCTGCTCGGCGCGATGCATGGCGGCCGCGCGGTCGTTCCCGTCAACCTGCTGTCGCAGCCGGAACAGATGCGCTACGTGCTCGGCCACGCCGGCTGCCGGCTCGTCTTCGCATCGGCCGACTGGGCGGCGCGGCTGCGCGAGCTGCTCGGCGGCGACGCGTCGACGCCGACGATCGTCGAGATCGAGCCGGACGCCGAAGCGATCCCGGGCGAGTGGACCGTCGATCCGGTGTCGTCGGACGCGGCCGTCGAGCCCCCGCCGGGCCGCGACGACCTGGCTCTGCTCATGTACACGTCCGGCACCACCGGCCAGCCGAAAGGCGTGATGCTCACGCACGGCAATCTCGCCGCCAACGCGCATGCGATCAGCCGCGAGCACCTTCTCGGTCCGGAGGATCGAGTCGCAGCCGTGCTGCCGCTCTACCACATCAACGCATTCGCGGTGACGATGCTCGCGCCGATCGCGCACGGCGGCAGCCTCGTGATCGCCGCACGCTTTTCGGCCGCGCGCTTCTGGGACACGGCGACGTCGAACCGCTGCACCTGGATCAACGTCGTGCCGACGATCATCAGCTACCTGCTCGAGGGGGCGGCGCCGCAGCGCGAGGCGCTCGCGGGCATCCGGTTCTGCCGCTCGGCGTCCGCGGCGCTGCCGCCCGAACACCACCTCGCGTTCGAGTCGAAGTTCGGGATCGGGATCATCGAGACGATGGGACTGACCGAGACCGTGGCGCCGGCCTTCAGCAACCCGATCGAGCCGCAGGCGCGCCGGGTCGGCTCGGTCGGTCGTCCGTCGGGCTGCGAGGCGCGCATCGTCGACGAGCACGGACACACGCTGCCCGACGGCGAGACCGGCGAAATCCTGATCCGCGGGCCGCAGGTCACGATCGGCTACTACCGGAACCCGGAGGCCACCCGGGCCGCCTTCGCCGACGGCTGGCTGCGCACCGGAGACCTCGGGCGCCGCGACGCGGACGGCTTCTTCTACGTCACCGGGCGCATCAAGGAACTGATCATCAAGGGGGGCGAGAACATCGCACCCCGCGAGATCGACGAGGTCCTTTTGCGCCACCCGGCCGTCGCCGACGCAGCCGCAGTCGGCATCCCCGACCGGCACTACGGCCAGGAGATCCTCGCCTGCGTGATCGTGCGCGAGGACCGTCGCAGCGCGCGCGGTGCCGAGCAGGAGTCCCTGCGCGAAGAACTGCGCGCGTTCTGCACGACCCACCTCGGCCGCTACAAGACGCCCAAGCACATCCGCTTCGTCGACGAGTTGCCCCGCGGGCCCTCGGGCAAGGTGCAACGGCTCAAGCTGCTCGAGACCTCCTGAGCCGCCACGGTCGCCGCCACGGCGAACCGACTATGATGGCGGCTTTGCCCCTCGTCCAGGACGTCCGCATGAGCAAGACCACGTCGATGACGGTCGAAGTCCGCTTCGGCGATTGCGATCCCGCCGGGATCGTGTTCTTTCCGCGCTATCACCGGTGGATGGATGCCGCCTCGCTGCACTTCTTCATGAGCTTCGGCGTGCCGCCGTGGCACGAGCTCGAGCGCATCAACGGCATCATCGGCACGCCGCTGCTCGAGCACCACACCCGCTTCTTCAAGAGCGCGACCTACGGCGAGGCGCTGCACGTGCTGACCGAGGTCGAGGAGTGGCGCGCCAAGGTCTTCATCCAGAAGCACACGATCCGTCGCGGCGACGACCTGATCTGCGAAAGCCGCGAAACGCGTGCCTTCTGCGTCCGCGACCCCGGCGACCGGGCCCGGATCCACGCCGTGCCGATCCCGGAGGACGTTCTCGCGAAGTGCCGCTGAGCGCGGGCCAGAGCCCGCGCGTGCCGCTGAGCGCGGGCCAGAGCCCGCGCGTGCCGCTGAGCGCGGGCCAGAGCCCGCGCGTGCCGCTGAGCGCGGGCGAACCCGCGCAGCCGCTCAGATCAGCAGGCTCGAATCGTCGCCGGCGCTGGCCAGCTCGTCGCGACCGGGTACCGACGCGACCGTGGCGTGGCCGTCGGCGCTCGATCCGGCGGGGCTGCGGTGCACGATGCTCGAGCTGTGCATGCGCCCCTGGTCGATCGTCAGCACGAGATCGGGATAGCGGTGTCGATCGGCCGCCACGCCGGGTGGGTGTCCGTCGTCCTGCCGGAACCCGTGGATCGTCCCGCTGAACCAGGTCGCGAGGATTCGCTCGCCGGCAAACGGGAACAGGTTGCGCAGCACGACCGGCGAGCTGTCCGACCACTGACCCGCCAGGCCGACCAGGTACAACCAGCCGTCGTCGATCTCCCAGGTCGCCGCGTAGCCCCGGCAAGGCGGGCACGCACCGTCGTGCAGGTCCGGGCGCTGGCCGATCAACTCGAAGTACGCCTCGAGCGGCTGTTCGTCGAGCAGGAAGTTCCTGTCGCGAAACGCGAGCGTGTCGCCGTGATAGGTGTTCATCGCCGCCCCCCGGGAGCGCTTCCGTCCGTCATGTGCCGACTATCGCCGCGCGCGCGTGCGCATGACGATCCCGGAGCGGACGAAGCGGCCGCCGGCGCCGCCGAACGGTCGGCGGCCGTCAGCTGGCAGCGACGCGCAGCGGCTCGCGTGCCGCGGCATGCTCGCCGACCGCACGGTCGGCCGGCGCCCGCTCGGCGTCCGGCAGCGCTGGCGCGCCGCGGTCGTGCCCGGTCCAGCGGCGAAACAGCTGGTGCTCCACGCCGACCTGGTCGAGCGCCTTGCCGATCGTCTGGTGCACGATGTCCATGATCGATTCGGGCCGGTGGTAGAAGGCCGGCATCGGGGGCAGGATCGTCGCGCCGCAGTCGGCTGCGCGCACCATCAGCTCCAGGTGGCCCTTGTGCAGCGGCGTCTCGCGCACCATCAGCACGAGCGGCCTGCGCTCCTTCAGCGTGACGTCGGCGGCGCGCACGACGAGGTTGTACGTGAACGAGTTGGCGATCGCCGACAGCGTCTTGACGGTGCACGGCGCGACGATCATGCCGCGCGTGCGAAAAGAGCCGCTCGCGACCGCTGCGCCGACGTCCTTGTTCGGATAGACGACATCGGCGAGCGAGCGCACGTCATCGAGCGAGTACCCGGTCTCGATCGCCAGGTTCATGCCCGCCGCCTCGCTGAGGATCAGGTGCGTCTCCTGCCCCAGCTCCTTCAGCACGCGCAGCATCTCGACGCCGTAGACCACACCGGTCGCACCGGTGATGGCCACCACCAATGGCAAGCTCATGTCGCGTCTCCCCTGTCCGCGGTTCAGGCCGCGTGTGCGTGCCGCCCGGCATCGACCGATTCGATGACCGGGAACCCGGCCGCCTCGAGCGCGTTGACGACCGCCTGCACGTCGTCGGCGTGGAAGCGGATGATCACCCGCTTGTGCGGGTATTCGTCGTTGCCGTGTGCGCCATGCGCAGCGACCGGATAAACGCCCTGCAGCACGGCTCCGGCGGCCTCGGCGACGTCGCAGATCTGCCCGAGCACGCCCGGGCCGAGCCGCGTCGGCGCCAGCGTCACGCCGCTGCGCCGCTCCCAGGCCCCGAGGCAGTGCGCGGCGAGCTGGAAGATCTCGTTGGCCGAGATGACGCCCACCACGCGCTCGCCTTCGATCACCGGGAACTGCGCAACGCCCAGTTCCTGGCCGCGCCTCAGGCAGTGTTCCATCGTGTCGCTGGCCTCGACGGTGGCCGGGTTGCGCACCATCACGTCCCGGACCTTGAGCCGCGTCACGAAGAAGCTGAACTCGTCGGGATCCTGCGTGCGCAGCACGAACTGCCCCATCCTGAGCAGGTTCGCGCGCGTGACCAGTCCGCGAAGCCGGCCGTCGTCGACGACCGGCAGCGCATGAAGGTTGTTGTCGCTGATCAGGCGCTTGGCCTCCGAGACGAGCGTGTCGCTCGGGATCGTCATCGGGTCGGAGTGCATCCAGTTGCGCACCAGCATCGCCGCTACTCCTGCCCGGCCGCGGCAAGCGCCGGCGCCCTGGCCTGTCTGTACAGCCGAACGAACTCGTCGACCGCGACCTTCGCGAACTCCGGCGTATACAGGTGCAGGTCGACCTCGCACACGCGCCCGGGCTCGTCCAGCTTCTGCTTCAGCCGCTCGACGAAGGCCGCGTCGGCCGCCGGATCGTGGATCGGGCGCCCCTCCCGGTCCAGCGACGACCAGCCGCGCAGCGGCACGAGGAAGGTCCACGGGCCGCTGGCGCGGTTGAGCCGCTCGGCGATCACGTCCGCCGCGTGGCGCAGCTCGTCGGCGGTCGTGCGCACCTGCACGCGCAGCCGGTCCTGCACGTACTGCGGCCGGTCCTTCGTCTTCTCGAGCATGTCTGCGCGCCCGCCGTACGACAGGATGTCGAGTCCGCAAGGCGCCAGCACGGCCGGAATGCCGGTTTCGACCGCCGCCATCAGCCGGTCCGGCCCAGGGTCGCGATTGCCCTGGTACAGGTGCTCCATGACGCCGCCGATGCAGATGTCGAGCACGCCGTGAAACGCCCCGTCGCGGATCATCTCCTCCATCGCACGATCGCCCTTGCCCTGCGCGTGGCAGACGATCGGCGTGAAGCCGGCCTGCTCGAGCATGCCGAGCGCGGCCTGCACCGCCATCTCGCCGAAGCCGAACGACGACACCGCCACGCACGGCTTGTCGAACTGGATGTCGGTGCCCTGCGTCATCTCGACCATGCCGCAGATCGCGCCGACCGCGTTGACGATCTGCGCGCGCAGCAGCGGGTTCATCTTGACGATGTCCAGCACCGTGTGGTGCATCGTGATGTCGCGCGTGCCGACGTACTGGTCGATGTAGGCCGGGTGCGCGGCCATCGGCGAGGCCATCAGCTTGGGCATGCCGAACGGCAGCCGTTTCATGATCGAGGTCGCCACCAGCGTCGCCGTGCCGCCCCCGATGCCGATGATGCCGTGAACGCGCCCGTCGCGCAGCAGGTCGTCGACGATCGCCGCGGCACCGCGGATCTGGTTGTTGGTGGCGGTGTCGCGATCGCTGCGGTACTTCTCGCGCACGACCTCGATCGGCAGCCCGCCGCGCGCCGCCACCTCCTCGGTGCGGATGTCGCCCGGAAACGGCGGCGGCTCCTCCATGCTGAAGTCGAGCAGGATCGGCTCGTGGCCGCGCGCGGCGATCAGGTCCTTGACGAAGACGATGTCCTCCCCCCGCGTGTCCAGGTTGCAGACCACCACGATCCCTTTCTTCATCGCCGCGCGCCTCCCGATCCGTTCACCCTTCCCCCCTCTTTCTTCACTTCTTCTTGACCTCGGGCCGCGTCAGCCGCCCGATCATGTCCGCGACCGGGCTGGCACCGACGAAGCCGTAGTCGTTCCAGCGGTCCGAGACCTTCTGCAGCATCGCGCGGTCCATGAAGATCTCCTGCGGCTTGCTCTTCCACTCGTACGGCGTGCACGCGTCGAGGATGATGCGGCTGGTGATGTCGCGCGCCTCGATCGGCAGCCCCGGATCGAGCGGCGTGGAACGGCCGCGGTCGATGATCTGCGCCGAGCGCTTGGGATCGAAACGCGTTGCCAGCGCCCACCAGACCCGGTCCATGTCGTCGGCCTCGATGTCGTGGTCGACCACGATCACGCCCTTGACGCCGTAGTGGCCGGTCGTGCTGGCGATCACCGCGTTGCCGACGTGGTTCGAGTGTCCCGGGTACATCTGCTTGACCGACACCACTGCCCAGAACCTGCCGGTGGCCGCCGCCGGCAGGTACACGCTCTGGATCCCCGGCACCTTCATCGTCTCGAGGTCGTACCACAGTGCGCCGGTGCGGTTCAGCGACTGGATCATGTGGATGTCGTTGATCGGCTTGCCGACCGTCGTCGACCAGAACACCGGCTTGTTCCGGTGCAGGATGCGCTTCACGCGCAGCACCGGTTTCGGATAGTCCTTGCCCTTGTTGCCCGAGTAGTAGCCGGTGTACTCGCCGAACGGGCCCTCGTCCATCAGCTCGTTCGGATCGATCCAGCCCTCGGCGATGATCTCGGCATTCGCGGGCAGCGTGAGCCCGGTGAGGTCCGACTTGAACACCGGCACCGGCCGTCCGCGCAGCGCGCCAGCGACGTCGTACTCGTCGGTCTGCGAGCTCACCAGCGTCGAGCCGGCCAGGAACAGCACCGGGTCGCAACCGACCACGGCCGCGGCAGGCATCAGTTCGCCGCGCTCCTGGTACTTCTTCATGTGCATGTCGCCATGCTTGCCCTTGATGATCTGCGACCCCAGGATGTTCTTGCCCAGCACCTGCGAGCGATAGGTGCCGAGATTGGTCCAGCCCGTGTCGGGGTCCTGCGTGACCAGGTAGCCGGCGGTCACGAAGAAACGCCCGCCGTCGTCCGGGTAGAACCACGGCACCGGGAACTTCTCGAGGTCGACCGCGTCGCCTTCGATCACGTTCTCCATGACCGGCGGGTTGTCGACGTAGGTCGGCTTGACCATCTGCTTGGTGGTCAGTTCCATCCACTTGCGCGACAGCTGGCACATCGTCAGCGACGGGTCCTGCTCGAGTGCGATCGCGATGCGCTGCGGCGTCGTGAAAGCGCTGGTGAACACCGGGACGGAGTTCCCCTTGACGTTCTCGTAGAGCAGTGCGGGCCCTTTCTGCTCTTCGTTCACCTTCGACACGTGGCACAGCTCGTACTTCCAGTCGACCTCGGCCTTCACCCGATGCAGCTGCCCGTTGGCCTCGAGCGCCGCGATGTAGCTGCGCAGGTCGTCGATCAGTCCCACTTCCGTCCTTGCGTTCATGTCCGCTCCGTTGTTTGAACGATTGGCTAGGTCACTTTCTTGCCCTGAAGCAGGCTCGACAGGATGTAGTCCATCGCCGAGCCGGCCGCGCCGGTCACCGCCTGCTGGCTGCGACCGCTCCAGACCGTCTCGGGCCGGGCCTGGAGGATGAAGATGTTTCCGCCTGCGGGCAGGTCCTTGTCGACCGCCCATTCGATGTCCATCGGACGGCCGTAGTGCTTCTCGATCTGCTTGCCCATCCACGCGAGTTCGGTGATCTCGTCGTCGATCAGAGACTGCACGCGCTGGCGCTCGAACGGCACCTCCACCGCCCGCGAGGTCTGCGTCTTGGGGTCCACCGTGTAGCAGAGCTCCTTGCACGACACGGTGCGATCGATGATGTCGAGCGTGATCTTGTTGACCACGAAGTGGTCGGGCGTCACCTCGCCCGAGACCACCGATTCGCCGAAGCCGAAGTTCGAGTCGATCACGATCACCGATCGGTCGCCGTTGGCCGGGTGGATCGTGAACATCACGCCGGCGGTGAACGAGTTGGCCATCTTCTGCACGCCGACGCTGATCGCCACGTCGCTGCCCGCGTAGCCCTTGTTCGCGCGGTAGGCGATCGCGCGCCCGGTATACAGGCTCGAGATGCAGCGGCGGGCGTGCAGCAGCACCTCGTCGGCGCCGCGGATCCACAGGAACGTCTCCTGCTGGCCGGCGAAGCTGGCACCCGGCAGGTCCTCGGCCGTGGCGCTCGAGCGCACCGCGACCGGCACCGCCGGCAGGCCGCAGCGCAGCGCGAGCTTGCGATAGGCCTCCCCCACCAGGTCCTCGATCTCGGTCGAGAACGGCTGCGCCTCGATCGCCGCCCGGATCTGCGCGCTCGCCGCCTCGAGCGCGTCGAGGTCGGCGGGGTCGACGCCGGCGAGCACTGCAGCGACCTCGCGGTCCAGCCCGGCTTCGGCCATGAAGCGCCGGTAGCCTTCGGTGGTCAGCGCGAACCCGGGCGGCACCCTGACCCCGGCGTGGATCAACTCGCCCAGCGACGAGCACTTGCCGCCGACCAGCGGCACCGACTCCTTCAGGCACTCCTCGAACCAGCAGACCACCGGCAGCCCCGCCGCAGCGGGCTCCACCGGCGGCCTGCCGACCGCGTCTGCCAGGCTGCCCATGGCGTTCGCTCAGCGCGCGATCGTGATCGCGCCGGTCGAGCCGTCGACGCGCAAACGCATGCCGGTCTTGATGATCTTCGTCGCGTGCCCGGTCCCGACCACCGCCGGCATCCCGTACTCGCGGCAGACGATCGCCGCGTGGCTCATCACGCCGCCGACGTCGGTGACGCACGCGCCGATCTTGGCGAAGGCCGGTGCCCAGGACGGCGAAGTGGTCGGGGCCACCAGGATCTCGCCTTCCTGCAACTGGCCGACCTCGCTCACGGTCCGGCACACGCGCGCCTTGCCCTCGATCACGCCGGGGCTGCCGGCGAATCCCTTGAGCTCGGTGATGGTGTCGGGATCGGCGACTTCCTGCACCGACGCCCAGTCGGCGAGCGACTTGTTGGTGACGCCCCAGAGCACGATCGTGAACGGTTCCTGGATCACCTCCGGCGCAGTGCCGATCGCGGGCGGCGCGTTCCACTCCTTGAACTTCTGCATCACGCCCTTGCGCCAGGAGATCTCCTTCGGCCAGGTCTTGGTGCCGCGCGGCGTCACGCCGGTGGCCCACGCTGTGACGACGTCCCAAAGCGCCGACTTGATCTCGTCACGACGCAGCAACCAGACGTCCTCGACGTCCTCGATGATGCCGTGTTCCTTCAGGATCGCCGCGACCTCGCGCATCTTGTTCCAGAAGACCGAGTGGAACCAGTGCTCGACGTAGAACAGGTGGTTCTCGACGTACGGGAACACCGTCTTCGCGCAGCCGAGCAGCTCGTCGAACTGCTTGCGGTCCTCGTCCTTCTCGATCAGGTCGCGGTACTCTGCGGTGATCCGGTCGCGCTCGGCGCGAACCCTCTCGGTCGGCCGGTCGATGCTCGCGCCCTGCTTGAGCTTGCCGATGTAGGTCGCGATGCCCGACAGCGGCACGTTCATCTGGTCGTTCCACGAGCGATCGTGGTGGAACCAGCCGGTGCCCGTGGAGATGTTGAACCACGGCTCGCGCGACAGGTCGAGCGAGGTGAGCCACTCGACGCCCTTGGGCAGCTTCTTCAGCGCCGCCTCGACCACCGTCCACTCGGGGCTGAAGGTGACCACCTCGTCGACGCCGAGCTCGATCGCGCGGCGCGCCAGCTTCTTGAGCTCCTCGTCGGGCTGGTACATCACCACGTCGATGCCCGAGATCATCTGCGTCACGCGCTGAGTCGGGATGCTCGGGAACAGCTTCTGCACGAAGTCGAGGAAGAACACGTAGGCGGCGTAGCCCAGGTTCAGGAACTCGAAGTGGTACTGCCAGCACTTGATGCCGAGGTTGATCAGGTCGTCGTAGTTCTTCAGCAGGTGGTAGCCGTGCGACTCGCCGAGCGCGTCGGTCACCACCGACATGTCCTCCATGTCGGCCAGCCGCGGGATCTGCAGCGCCTCGAGCTCGCGGATCGTCGCCTCCATCTTCACTTTCCACTTCGCCTCGAGCGCATCCCAGTTCTTGTAGTAGAAGCCGGCGCGCTCCATGAAGTTCGGCACCCGCCTGCCGATCTCCTCCGGGTCCTTCACCGGCACCGGCGAGATGTAGACGTAGCCGTTGATGATGCGATGGTCGACGCCGCGCACCGGCGGCACCATGAAGATGCGGTTGTTGAACTGCGACAGCGCGAGGAACCACGCCTCGTCCCAGATCGTGTCGAACGGATAGAGCGGCTCCGGGTAGTGCAGCCCGTCGTAGAACCAGAACGTCTCCTTCTCGTACTGGTTGCGCTCGGGATCGTCGGTCACGAACTGGTACTGGTACGGATACATCCGCTCCCAGCCCTCGGTTCCGGGAATCGCTTTCGCCTTGACGTCGTGCGGCACTGGAAATTTCATCGCTTTCCCGCTCCTCTGGATTGTGGATGGCCCTCCCGGGGCGACCGGACGTACTTCGCGCCCGGGCTTCGTGATCCCCGTAATGCAATCGCCGTGCCACCACGCGTTCCCGCAGGGCAGCAATCCGGCCGCGCGCGGTCCCCGCAGCCGCCCCGCGCGCGGCCACTGGCGTGCCTCGCGCGCGAATGGTGCAGGTGCACAGACCCGGTGGGCCGGGGCGCGGCGAACGGCGCCGTATCAAGCGCCTGCGCGGCACGACCGTTGATCCTTTCGTCACAATCGGCGCCGCCGCCGGCAACCGATTGATCATTTGGTGAATCCCCGCGATGCCCGCGCCGCCGAGCGCCCTGCCCGCCGGACCGGACGCGTTGACCTCGATCAAGGCGCCGGCGGGATGCCGCGCCTAGAAGTGATCCTTTCGCTCAGCGGGCAGGCGGCGATCCGATGACCAGGCTCCAGAGCTACGACCACGCCGATGACGAGGATCTGCGTGCGCAGGTCCACTTCTGCGCCGAAACCGGCCAGATCTGGCTGCACGAGCACCGGATGCTGCTGGTGCACGCCGAGGCGCAGGCGTGCCTGCGCAAGGAGCTGATCGACACGCTCGGCATGGACCGGGCCCAGGGCCTGTTGACGCGCATGGGCTATGCGTCGGGCGTGCGCGACGCCGAACTGGCGCGGGCGCGCGCCGAGAATCGCGACGACCTCGACGCCTTCATGACCGGCCCGCGCCTGCACACGCTCGAGGGCATCGTGCGCGTCGTGCCGGTGCGCCTGGAGATCGATCGCGCCACGGGCCGCTTCT
>Ga0209477_1001865_pt1 | contig 12547 bp, 11 predicted proteins | sample KloWWTupernatant_FD_187180 | JGI IMG/M metagenome (GOLD analysis project Ga0209477, IMG submission 187180) | Active sludge microbial communities from Klosterneuburg, Austria, studying microevolution and ecology of nitrifiers - Klosterneuburg... | ecosystem: Engineered > WWTP > Aerobic digester >...
GAAGCGGGCTCAGGGTCCGGCGACGCCTTCGCGAGCGGAAAGGCGCGGCAGGTTTTCGGCATCGACCGGCAACACGCGCACGCGCACCTCGCCCAGTCCCTCGGCCAACTCGACATGGCTGGTGCCGTGCGCGAGCGGCGCGTCGGCCAGGGCGATGAAATCCTCGGTCGCGAGCAGGTACTCGTGCGAGGCCACCTGGTTCTTGAGCAGGCGATGGATCAGGATCACCTCGTCGCCGGCCAGTTCCTCGAACTGCCGCAGTTGCTTGATCGCGATCTCGCCGGCGTGCACGAAGGCCTTGAGGCTGAGGCCGCCGACGTTGGCGCAGGCCGAGCAGTTGCAGTGCGAGCGCTCGCCGCGGATCGCCTGCAGGCGGGCCCGGAACGCTTCGAAGCCCGCCCGCAGGCTCTCCAGCACCGCGGCCGCCGTGTGCCGCGGTTCGGGACCGGACTCGGCATAGAGCAGCGCGGCATCGCCCTCGAGCTTGTTGAGGATCAGGGGCCGCTCGGCGCCGGAGACCAGCGCCTCGATCAGGTCGCTGACGATCTGCTCGGCATGCAACAGGCTGACTTCGCGCCGGCGGATGAAGCCGGTATAGCCGCTGATGTCGGCGATGACGAGGATGGCGTGGGTCAGGCGCATGGCGCGATTCCGCGGAAACCAGGCAGCAGACCGGGCCGGCGCCCGCGATCTTGCAGGCGCCGGCCGCGATTCCGGACTTCAGTAGGGTCGGCCGCCGATGAGCTCGAAGTCGGCGGCGCAGCCCTGGTCGACCCAGATCCCGCGCCCGTCGTAACCCCAACTGCGACCCTCGATGCAGGCGGCATGGGAGACCTGCCGGGCCAACCGCACCTGTGCGCCATTGCTGGCGCAGTAGCGCCGCTGGTAATCGCGCGATTCGCAACGCAGCCACCGCGCCCCGGCGCCCGGACGATACGCGTTGTCGGCGTAGCCGATCTCGAACTGGCCCGCGCAACCATCCTGGACCCAGATCCCGCGCTGGTCGAAGGCCCAGTTGCGACCGTAGACGCACGGCGCGTTGCTGGTCTGGCGCACCAGCGCCGCCGCGCCGTAGCCGATGTCGGCCGGGCAGTAGCGCCGCCGGTAGTCGCGCGACTCGCAGTAGAGCTGGTTGGGCTGCACGTAGCCGCCGCCGCCCTGCGACGGATCCCACTGGTAGTCGTCGTCGCGATAGCTGATCTCGAACTCGCCGGCGCAACCCTCGGTCACCACGATGCCGTTGGCATCCCGCCACCAGGTGCGGCCACGCACGCAGGGCGCGTCGGATATCTGGTTGACCAGCTTCACGCCGCGCGAGGTCGGCGCGGGGCAGAACTGGCGCCGGAAATCCTCCGACGCGCAGACCACGTACTGGTCGCCGGAGTAGCCGTAGCCCCAGCCATAGTCCTCGCCGTAGCGGCCGATCTCGAAATCGCCGACGCAGCCGCCGGAGACCCAGATGCCGTCGCGACGGTAGCCCCAGGTGCGGCCGAGCTGGCAGCGCCCGTTGACATTGCTGGCCAGGCGCACCCCGCGTCGCGTGTCGGCGGGGCAGAAGCTGGAACGGCCGCCGGGCGATTCGCAGCGGATGAAGGCATAGGCGGTCTGCTTGGCGCCGACCTGCGCCGCCGCCGGCTCCGGCAGCAAGGCGCACAGCGCCAGCAATACGAGCGGAATCCACGGTCGCATGGCAAGGTCTCCCGGTTCGGCCGGCGCCGCGACGGCAGCACCACGGGCCTCTGATGCCTTTTTATCATGCCGGCGTACCATGGGCGCAGGCGCGCTGCGCCGACTGCCCATCGCCTGCCACCGCACCGGAGCCGTGCCATGACTGCGCTGATCGAAGCCATCGTCGAAGGGCGGACGCACGACCTCGGCGGCTTCTCGGTACGTCGCGTGCTGCCCTCGGTGCAACGGCGAGCCGTCGGCCCCTTCGTGTTCGTCGACCACATGGGCCCGGCGCGATTCGGGCCCGGCGCCGGGGTTGCCGTGCGCGCGCATCCGCATATCGGGCTGGCCACCGTCACCTGGCTTTTCGAGGGCGCGCTGGTGCATCGCGACAACCTTGGCAACGTGCAGGTCATCGAGCCGGGCGAGGTCAACTGGATGACGGCGGGTCGCGGGATCGCGCATTCGGAGCGTTCGCGTCCCGAGGATTTCGCCGCGGGCATGCGCTTCCACGGCATGCAGACCTGGGTCGCCCTGCCGCGCGCCGACGAGGAAGCCGAGCCGGCCTTCTTCCATCACCCGGGCGACACCGTGCCGCGCGTCGAGCGCGCCGGCGTGCGGCTGGACGTGGTTGCCGGCACGGCCTACGGCGTGGCATCGCCGGTACGGGTGCATTCGCCGACCCTTTACGTGGCCGCGACGCTTCAGGCCGGTGCGATGCAGGCGGTGGATACGGGGCACGAGGAACGCGCCGTATATGTCGCCGACGGACTGCTCGACATCGATGGCACCCGCCTGGGTTCGGGGCAGATGGCAGTATTCACGCCGGGCGCCGCGGTCGTGCTCGAGGCGCTGGCCGATACCCGGGCGATGCTCCTGGGTGGCGCGCCGCTCGACGGGCCGCGGCACTTGTGGTGGAACTTCGTCGCCAGCGCGCCGGATCGCATCGAGCGCGCCAAGCGCGACTGGCGCGAAGGCCGCTTCGCGCTGCCACCCGGGGAAACCGAGTCCATCCCGCTGCCCGAACGCTGAAGTCGCCGAGACTGCGCGCCGCGGCACGCCACGCCGTGCAAGCCGGCGCCGCCGGGCCTACCATCCACGCGACGCCAACGGAGACACTCGCCATGTCCGCACGCCCCGCAGCGATCGCGCCCACGCCAGCGCCGGGTGCCGACGAGCGCGAAATGCGCCTCGACCTCGCCGCCTGCTACCGGCTGGTGGCGCTGTACGGCTGGGACGACCTGGTGTTCACCCACATCTCGGCCAAGCTGCCGGGGCCGCAGGAACACTTCCTGATCAACCCTTACGGCATGCTGTTTTCCGAGATCACGGCCTCGAGCCTGGTCAAGGTGGACCTGCAGGGCCGCATCGTCGGCGAGTCGCCCTGGCCGGTCAACCCGGCCGGTTTCGTGATCCACAGCGCGATCCATGCCGCGCGCCACGACGTGCAGTGCGTGCTGCACACCCACACCCTCAACGGCGTCGCGGTCTCGGCCCAGAAGGGCGGCGTGCTGCCGCTCTCGCAGCAGAGCATCTTCGTGCTCGCGAGCCTCGGCTACCACGACTACGAGGGCGTGGCCCTGCGCGACGACGAGAAACCGCGCCTGGTGCGCGACCTGGGCGACCGCACCTTCCTCATGCTGCGCAACCACGGCCTGCTCACCGTGGGCGCCAGCATCCCCGACACCTTCCTCTCGATGTACGTGTTCGAGTCGGCGTGCGCGATCCAGGTGCGGGCGCAGGGCGGCGGCGAACTGGTCCCGGTCCCGGCGCCGATCATCGAAGGCGCGCGCGCCCAGGCCGAGCAGGTCACCCGCAACCTCGGCGGCCGGCTCGCGTGGCCGGCGCTGCTGCGACGCCTCGACCGCATCGATCCGGGTTGGCGCGACTAGCGCCGCTTCGCGGTCATCGGGTCAGTGCCCGCGCCGGGATTCCGCTCCTGCGGGGGTGCTCGGCCCGCGAGTTGCCGTTCAGGGCTTGGGTGCAGGGATGCGCCCGAACTGCACGCGCCGTCCCGTGCGCGTGACCATCTCGAGCATGTCGCCCTCGATCGTGAAGCGCTGCACGCCCTCGATCTGGTCGATGAAGAAGGCCTCGAGCTGCTGGCCGTCGCGGCAGGGCATCATGGCGCCGCCGACGCGGCTGAAGACGAGCCCGTCCGGCGGCGTCAGGGTGTAGGTCGCGGTGAGCGGATTGCACACCCCGCGGCCGCGCATGCGCGCGCCGTCGAAGGACAGGCGCGGATGGTTCTGCACCGGCACCTGGCCGAGATTGCGCCCGGGGATCCGGGTCAGGCGCCACTGCGTGCCGGTCAGCGGATCGGGGGCGGGGTCGGCTGGTGCGTCGGCCGCGGCCACCGCGGTCGCAAGGGCCAGGCCGAGGCAGAGCAGGATGATGCGCATGGGTGGTCCTCCGGTTGCGACAAAACCATCTTAGCGCCGCGGTCACTCGCGCAGGCCGCGCCACCAGCGCGTCGGCGAAAAGCGCCGATGGCTCAAGGCCAGCGCCACCTCGACCGCGCCCTCGTCCGCCCAGCGCGGATAGGGCAGTACCGCATCGACCTCGGGCGCGCCATGGAGCAGTTGCGGCTGCCGCGCGAGCGCGGCCTCGCAGGCCCCGTAGCCATGGTCGACCAGGATCTCGAACTCATCGCGGCTGAAACGGTCGAGGTCCGTGCGCACGCGCGACAGGCAGGATTGGACCAGTTCGGGCGAGTAGCCGAAGTGCGCATCGCGCTGCGGACGGGTCAGGCTCCACAGCGCGCCCTCGATCTGGCCGGACCGGCGCAGCTCGGCATAGAGGCGCTTGCGCAGCGCGTTGGCCTGGTTGCCCATCACCGCGCCGTAGCGCGCCAGCTTGCTGGCCAGGTCGCGCCCGGGCTCGAGGGGGAAGGGCGAGCCGCCGTCGGACACCAGCACGACGTCGGCGTGCTTGATCACCGGCTCCATGGCGAGGTTGTCGTAGACCCCGCCGTCGCTGAGATCGATGCGCTCGACCAGGCGATCGCGGTCGACGCCGCGGTAGCCGCCATGGGTCCAGCGCATGCCCGCCGTGCGCAGGCGCAGCGGGCCGAACACCGGCGGGAAGCACGAGGAGGCGGCCACCGCGGTCGCGATCGCGATCTCGTGCGGTTGCGGCCCGTCGGCGTCGCCGCGCAGGTAACCGGTCTGGTAGTCGCCCACGCGCGCGCGGCTGAACTCGAAGTTGACCCCGAAGCGCAGGTTGGTCGCGCAGTAGACGAAATCCGGGACCCGGGGCAATTCGGCCAGCGCGCGCGCGGTCAATACGCGGCGGTAGCTGCGGGCGAGGAATCCGCTGCCATACCGGTGCCGGAACAGGTTCGGCAAGGCGCAGGCCAGGGCGGGCAGGGTGCGGATGTCGTGCCGCACGACGGCCGCGAAGGGCTCGGCGAGCCCGCTGCGGAAGTCCAGCGACCCGCACCAGCGGGCGTAGCGGTCGGTGTCGCCACCGGCGCCATCGGCGACCAGGTGCTCGGCCAGGAAGGCCGCGAGGATGCTGCCGCCCGACACGCTGCTGACACGCCGGACCTGGGCCAGGAGTCCGAGTTCATGCAGGCGCCACAGGGCGCCCAGGTGGAACAAGGCAGCGCGATAGCCGCCACCCGACAGGCACAGGGCCAGGCGCACGCGGCGGCTGCGCGCGGTGGAATCGTGTTCGGGGGCGGCCTCCATGGCCGCCCGACGATAGCGGCGGCACCCCAGCCGGGCAACGTCGCCGGGCGATGCTAGGCTGCGCGCCTTCGCAACGCGGGAGATGCGCGTGCAGCGGGCCTTGCGCGACCGGTTCGGCGGCGTCGACCGGCTTTACGGCAGCGGTACGGTCGAACGCCTGTCGCGCGCGCGCGTCGCCGTGGTGGGCGTCGGCGGCGTCGGCTCGTGGGCGGCCGAGGCGCTGGCGCGCAGCGGCGTGGGCGCCTTGGCGCTGTTCGACGCCGACGAGGTTTGCCTGGGCAACAGCAATCGCCAGTCGCACGCGCTCACGCCACGGGTCGGCCAGCCCAAGGTCGAGGTCGTGGCCGGACGCCTGCGCGAGGTCAATCCGCTGCTCGAGGTCGAGGCGGTGCAGAGCTTCGTGACCGCGCGCAACCTGCGCGAACTGGTCACTGCGCGCTTCGATCTCGTGCTCGACGCCTGCGATGCCTTCCGCACCAAGGTTGATCTCATCGTGCATTGCAAGCGCAACAGGATCGCGATGGTGGTGAGCGGCGCCGCCGGCGGCCGCACCGACCCGACCCAGATCCGCGTGCGCGACCTGTCCAAGACCAGCGTCGACGTGCTGCTGGCGCAGGTGCGGCGCAAGCTGCGCGACGAATTCGGCTGGACCCGCAATCCGAAGCGCTATTTCGGCGTGCCAGCGGTGTACTCGCTCGAGGCGGCGCAATATCCGCAGCCCGACGGCAGCGTGTGCGACCGCCGTCCGGTCGATGGCGAGGCGGGCCTCAAGCTCGACTGCGGCGAAGGACTCGGCGCCGCGATGCACGTGACCGCGAGCTTCGGGATGGTGGCGGTCGCGCGCGCATTGCAGAAACTGCTGGGGCGCAACTGACGCTCAGGGAATGCGCGGCGCCTGGTCCGATACGTCCGCGGGGTTCTTGCGCCGCCGCCGCCATGCCGCCAGCAGCAGGGTCGAAAGCCCGAGCAGGATTTCGTCCACGAAGGGAATGAGGTCGGGCAGGAACAGGTCGAGGGCGAATATCCCGGCCGTCAGGGCCAGCAGGCGCGGGAAGCGCAAGCCCTCGGCCCAGCGCCGCAGCCAGCTACCGATCATGGCGCTGCCTCCCCGGGCAGTCCGAACAGTCGCTGCGCATTGCGGGTAGTCGCGGCTGCAAGCATTTCGATCTCCATGCCGCGCAGCGCCGCCACCACGGCGGCGATGCCGGGCAGCCATGAGGGCTCGTTGCGTTCGCCGCGATGACTGGCGGGCGCTTGGTCGGGGGCATCGGTCTCGAGCAGGAGGAATTCCAGTGGCATGCTCGCCACCAGCGCGCGCAGGCGCGTGGCGCGATCGTGCGTGGCTGGTCCACCGATGCCGAGCAGGAAGCCCAGTTGCCACAACTGCCGCGCCTGCTCCTCGCTGCCGCCGTAGCTGTGCACCACGCCGCGCAGTCCGCCGACGCGCCGCACGGCCGCGATCACGGCGTCGACGGCGCGGCGCGCATGGACGATCACGGGCAAGCCGGCGTCGCGCGCGATCTCGAGCTGGCGCGCGAAGATCCGCGCCTGCGCCCCGGGATCCAGCCCCGGCACGAAGTGATCGAGCCCGCATTCCCCGACTGCGCAGGGGCGTTCGGCCTCGATCCAGTGGGGCAGCGCCGCGAGGTCTTCGGGCCGGTGGCGCGCGAGGAACACGGGGTGCAGTCCATAGACGGGGTGTACGCCGGGCTCGCTGGCCGCGAGGGCGCGCAGCGCGGGCCAGCCCGCCGCATCGACCGCGGGCACGACCTGGCGCGTCACGCCGGCGGCGCGCGCGCGGGCCAGGACCTGGTCGCGGTCCGCATCGAACTCGGGCGCGTCGAGGTGCGAGTGGCTGTCGATCCAGCGGATCATGACGCCAGCATGCGGGCGCGGCGCACGGCTCGCAAGGCCGAATCCCCCGGCCAGTTGCGGGCGCCGGTACGCGGCGCCCGCAGGACCGATCGCCGGCCGCCGTCAGCGCGCGCCGGGCACGATCACGCGCGGCAATGCCAGCGCGGTCGCTTCGTCTTCCATGCGCGCGACCTCGCCGGCGCGCAGGGCGGTGATCTCGGCGCCGATGCGGGCCAGTTCGCCATCGAGCCAGGCCTTGCGCTCGAGCATGCCCTGGGTCGGGGCATCGTCGGATTGGATCGCCCATGAGTACAACGGCGAAAGTTGTGAATAGAGCTTGGCCCCGCCCTCGCGTCCGGCCAGGATGTCGTACACGACCTGGGCACCAGGATTGTGCAGTTCGGCTTCGATCGCCGTGGTGCGCGCGATCACCGTATCGGCAGTGGCGCGCAGTTGCGAGGCGGCCGCGTTCGACTCGGTGCGGCGCCGCAGGTCCACCGTCTGCTCGCGGATCGCGCGCACGGCATCGATGTAGCCGAGCGCCCGGTCCATCGCGTCGCGTAGCGCCACGCCGAAGGCGATGTTGGCCTGCAAGGCCTCCGGGGCGATGGTCGAACGCGGATCGGCGCGGACTTCGACCGGCTGCTCGAGCGTGGTGCCCGCGGCAACGAGTCGCAGCGTGTACTTGCCTGGCGCCACCATCGGGCCCTGCTCGGGCTCGCCCGCGTCGAGCTTCGACGCGATGCGGCGCGCGCCCTCCATGCGCAAGTCCCAGGTCGCGCGATTGATGCCTTGCGCCTTGGTCAGCGCTGGCTTGGGTTCCTCGGTCGGATCGTCAGGATCGTCCTTGCCGTACTTGGCCGGGCGTACCACGCTTGACAGCGTGCGGATGACGCGTCCCTGGTCGTCGAGGATCTCGGCCCGGATCTCGTCCTTCGATTCCTGCTGGAGCCAATACGCGAAACTGATGCCGTAGGGTGGGTTGGGCGCCGCGCCCTGGTCGCCCCACACGTAGTCGAAGACCCAGCGCACGGCGGGAAGCGGGCCGAACAAATGCGCCGGCTGTGCCTTGATCGTGGCGTCGAGCTCGCGCAGCGGGCGCACGTCGTCCAGCGCCCAGATGCCGCGCCGCGTGCCCAGCACCAGCGCGCCGTGCTTGCGTTCGATGTCGGTCACGGCGACCGGCGGCAGGCCCTGCTTGACCGGCGACCAGCTGCCACCAGCGTCGCGCGACATCCACAGTCCCCGCTCGCCGCCCAGCCAGAGGATGCGCGCATCCTCGGGATCCTCGCGCACCACGAACAGCGGCTGGTCATCCGGCAGGCCGCTGGTGCGCGTGGTCCACGACGCACCGAAGTCGCGGGTATGGAACAGGTGCGGCCGCTGGTCGCCGAGGCGACGCGCATCGACCACCACCCAGGCCGAGCCCGCGTCGCTGCTCGACAGCTCGATCGATTCCACCGTGCCCCACTCGGGCATCGCCTTGGGCGTGACGTCGGTCCAGCTCGCGCCGCCATCGCGCGTGAGTTGCACGCGGCCGTCGTCGGTGCCGGCCCAGATCTGCCCTGCCACCACCGGCGATTCCTCGATCGCGAAGATCGTGCCGTAGGTTTCCACGCCGGTGATGTCGCCGGTGATCGGTCCGCCCGACCATTCCTGCTTGCTGCGGTCGTTGCGGGTGAGATCCGGGCTGATCGCGGTCCAGGTCGCGCCGCGGTCGGTGGTGCGGAACAGCACGTTGCCGCCGTGGTAGAGGACCTTGGGATCGTGCGGCGAGATCTCCAGCGGCGCGGTCCACTGGAAGCGGTACTGCAATTCCTTCGGCTTGATGCCACTGGGGTTGGCCGGATAGATCGAGATGTTGCGGTACTGCCCGCTGCCCTCGTCGTAATGCGTGAGGTAGCCGCCGTACTCGCCGGCGTAGACCGTGCCGGGCTGCGCCGGGTCGTACTTGAAGTCGCCGGCTTCGCCACCGCCCACGTAACGCCAGTCGGCCAGCATCGGGCCTTCGTTCTGCGGCAGCATGTTCGGGCCGCTTGCGGTGCCCCAGTCCTGCATGGTGCCGCCGACGTGCCATGGCGTGCGATCGTCGACGTCGATGTTGTAGAACTGCGCCAGCGGCAGGTCGGGGTTGAACCAGGTCTTGCCGGCATCGAGCGAGATGTCGATGCCGCCGTCGTTGCCGCTGGCCATGCGGCGCGGGTCGCGCGGATCGATCCAGATATCGTGGTGGTCGCCGTGGTGCGGGCCCTTGACCTGGGCGATGGTCTTGCCGCCGTCGGTGCTGCGCAGCAGCGGCACCTGCGGGAACCACACGGTGTCCGGGTCGCGCGGGTCGATGGTGAGGGTCGAGTAGTACCAGGCGCGCTGGCGCAGCGACCGATGGTCGTTGACGCGGCTCCAGTTGACGCCGGCATCGTCGGAGCGGAACAGGCCGCCCTCTTCGGCCTCGATCAGCGCATAGACCCGCTTGCTGTCCGAGGGCGCGACCGCGACGCCGACCTTGCCCCACTCGCCGGCCGGCAGGCCGTTGCCGCTGAGCGCCTGCCACGTGTCGCCGCCGTCAGCGGAGCGATGCAGGCCACTGCCCGGCCCGCCGCTGGTGGTTTGCCACGGCGTGCGCTTGAACTGCCACATGCCGGCATAGAGCACGCGCGGATTGTTGGGATCAATGGCGACGTCGGAGGCGCCGGTGACCGCGTCCTTGTGCAGCACGCGCCGCCAGGTCTTGCCACCATCACTGGTGCGGTAGACACCACGCGCGTCGGAGGGCGCGAAGGGCGAACCCAGCACCGCGGCGAAGGCGATGTCCGGATTCTGCGGGTGCACGGCCACGGTGCCGATCTGGCCCTTCTCCTTCCACACATGCTGCCAGGTCTTGCCGGCATCGGCCGATTTCCAGATGCCGTGGCCGAGCATGACGTTGCCGCGCGGATTGGCCTCGCCACCGCCGACGTAGATCACGTTCGGGTCCGAGGGCGCGAGCGCCAGCGCGCCGATCGAGGCGCTGTACTGCTCGTCCATGATCGGCTTGAACTTGTGGCCGCCGTCCTCGGACTTCCAGACGCCGCCCTGCGCAGCGGCGAAATACCAGGTGTCCGGATCCCCGGGCACGCCGGCCACGCGCGTGAGGCGGCCGCCGATCGCCGGGCCGATGGAGCGGAAGGCCAGCGCGCCGTATTCCGCCGGCGGGGCATCGGCGGCGACGACAGGCAGGCAGGCGAATGCCAGGTGGCACGTCAGCAGCAGTCGGGCGAGTCGGCGCATGGGCGTGGGATTCCGGAGCGGAAATCGGGTTCCGCACGCTATGCGGCGCGGACACCCGGGTCAATAGGCGCGACGGCGGCTCAGCCCTGGTAGCGACGGCGCCAGTCCAGCGCGAGATAGATCGCCACCAGCGCGACCAGCGCGACGCCGATCGCGCTCCATTCGGCGCGGGTCAGGGTGGCCAGGATCGCGGCCATCAACGCGATCGACAGCAAGGGCACGAGCGCGCCGCCCGGCGCGCGGAAGGGCGTGCCCGCGCCGCGCACGTCGCGCCGCTGCAGTTGCCATGCGGCGGCGGCGACCAGCACGTAGACCACGCAGTTGGCGCCGCCCGAAACCAGCGCAAGTCGTTCGAACGTGCCGCCGATCGCCAGCGCGCAGGCGATGCCGCCGTGCACCACGATGGCCACCAGCGGCACGCGATGGCGTTCGGTCACCTGGCCCAGCGCCCGCGGCAGCAGGCCGTCGCGACCCAGCGCATAGAGCAGGCGCGAGGAACCGAGCAGGTTGCCTAGCAGGAAGCCCGCCATCGACACGCTGGCGGTGGCGATGAGCAGGCCGAAGCCCGGGGCCCACAGCGCGCCCGCGGCGCGCGCGACCGGCGCGGTCGCGCCGTCGAGCGCCGGTCCCAGCACGCCCTGGCAGACCAGCTGGATCGAGACATAGAGCAGGACCACCAGCGCGACCGCGGCGAGGGTCGCGCGCGGCACGTCGCGGGCGGGATCGCGGACCTCGCCCGAGGGAATCAGCGCAGTTTCCATCCCGGAGTAGGCGAACATCACCAGCACCATCGAGGTGCCCAGCGCGGCCCAGGACGGGACCGCGACGCTGATCTGCGACCAGTCGACGAACCACAGGCCGATGCCGGCGAGCAGGAACAACGGCGTCAGCTTGAGCGTGGCCAAGGCCACGATGGCGCGCGCGCCCAGCTTGACCCCGAAGGCGTTGAGCGCGATCAGGATCGCGTACAGCACGACCAGCGTCGCCGTGCGCAGGCCCGGCGTTGCGATCGCCGGCACCACGTTGCCGATCTGGTCGACCAGCGCGGCCGAGATCCCGGCGCTGGAGGCGACATTGGTGATCCACATCAGCGCGCCGGCGACGAAACCGGCAAAGGTGCCGAAGGCGGCCGCGGTGTAGCTGTAGGGACCGCCGGTGGCACCGACGCGGCTGCCCGCGACGGCGAAGCACAGCGCGATCGGCAGGATCGCGACCGCACCGGCGAGGAACGCCAGCGGCGCGCCGGCGCCCATCGCGGCGTAGAGCACCGAAGGTGCGCGGAAGATGCCTCCGCCCACGGTGACATTGACGATCGCGGCGGTGAGGGCGAGGGTGCCGACCGCGCGCACCAGCGCGGTATCGGCCCGCAGGGCGCCGAGGGCGGCACCGCCGGGCGGGGGAGTCGTCATGGGCGCCTGCCTGCAATGGGAGGCAAGCGCGGTCGCGTTGCCCGGAACGGGTTCGACGCTAGAGGCTGGCTGCCGGCCCGTCAACCGCTCGCCGCGCGCGACCATGGCAGCGCATAATCGCGGCCCGCCGGGTCGGACGAGTTGCCACGCCATGCGCTTCGCCCGCGAGTCCGCTCTGCAGCCGGCGCCTGCGCCCTGAGCGGCAGGAGCGCGTCGATGCCGCTGCGTCCGCTGCGCCAACCCGGTTTCGTCCTCCTGCAGGGAGTCCGCGCATGGCGCCAGTCGATGAGGCCTTGACCGATCCGGTCCGCCTGGTGGAAACGGTCTACGCCCTGATTTCCGGCCCCGCCGGCGCGCCGCGCGACTGGGCGCGCTGGCGCAGCCTGTACCTGCCGGATGCGCGCATGCTGCGCACGGTGGTCGACCCGCGGGGCCGCCCGCGGGCCATGCGCTTCGGGCTCGATGAGTACATCGCGGACGTGGCACCGCGCTTCGCCGCCAGCGGTTTCCATGAAAAGCAGGTCGGCTGGCATGCCGAGCGCTTCGGCGCGGTGATGTCGGCGCGCAGCGTGTACGAGGCGCGCCGGGACCCCGCCGACCGCGAGTTGCTCAAGCGCGGCGTGAACTTCATCCACCTCTGGGATGACGGCGCGCGCT
>Ga0209477_1001867_pt1 | contig 12538 bp, 11 predicted proteins | sample KloWWTupernatant_FD_187180 | JGI IMG/M metagenome (GOLD analysis project Ga0209477, IMG submission 187180) | Active sludge microbial communities from Klosterneuburg, Austria, studying microevolution and ecology of nitrifiers - Klosterneuburg... | ecosystem: Engineered > WWTP > Aerobic digester >...
CGCGCAGATGAAGTGCGCGCCGAGGAGCACGCCGGTTTCGGCATCGGCGATGACTTTGGCGAAGCCGTCCGGGTTGCCGGTGGTGCGGAACCAGTCGAGTTCGGCCGCATCGAGCCGGGCGACCTTGATACTGCGGCCCGCGTCCCGTGCCTGCTGCTCGGTCATGCCGGCATGGCCGATTTCCGGTTCGGTGAAGATTGCCCAGGGGACAAGCGTGTCCGGGATCGGTTCACAGACGCCGGACTCGATGTGCTTCGCGATGTGATGGGCCTGGTAGCCGGCGTAGTGGGTGAACTGGAACTTGCCCGTGATGTCGCCGGCTGCCCAGAGCCCATCCAGGTTCGTCTTCCCGCAGGGAGAGATGGTGATGAAGCCGCGCCGGTCGCGGTCGAGGCCGAGCTCATCGAGGCCGTCCGGCACCTGGGGTGTGCGCCCGGCGGCGACCAGGATGTCGTCGAACTCGAACCGTCCCCGGGCGGTGACGACGGTGACGCGGCCGTCCTCGGCGCGGTCAACGCGCTCGATGGAGGCGCCGGTCTCGACGCGGATGCCCTCGCGTGCGAAGAGCTTCGTGAGCTCGAGCGAGACCTCGGCGTCCTCGGTGGCGGCGATCCGGTCAAGGGCTTCGAAGATGGTGACGCCGGCGCCGAGGCGGTGGAACGCCTGGCCGAGCTCGAGGCCGATGGGTCCCCCTCCGATTACGGCGAGGCTGTCCGGGAAGCGGGGCAGCGTGAAGATGGTCCGGTTGGTCTGGGGGCGCGCCTCGGGGAGGCCGGGGATGGGCGGGAGGCCGGGCCCGGTCCCGGTGGCGATGACCACGTTGGGGGCGCTGAGCAGGCGGCCATCAGCTTCGACCTCGGTCGGGGAGCGGAAGCGGGCATCGCCCCAGACCAGGTCGATGCCATCGGCGGCGAACCCGCCATTGGGGTCGGTGCCGCGCACCAGGAGCTGGATGGCGTGGACACGGGCGACCACCTCATCCCAGGAAAGGCCCTCATCGGCGGCGCGCTTCGAAAGGTCAATGAGCGCCTTGCTGGGCACGCAGCCATCGTTCAGGCATTCGCCGCCAAGGTGGGCGCGCTCGATGACGGCGACGCGCTGGCCCTGCCGGCCGAGGGTGCGGGCGATGTTGTCGCCGGCAGAACCGTTGCCGATGACGATCAGGTCGTGGGTGTGGGCCAAGGGGCGTCCTCCCGGTGGTAGTACGCAATACAGCGTAGCGAAGCGGGAAGCACAGAGTGCGAAGTGAGGACTACTGGGCGACGGGGAGAGGGGTCGGTGTCTTTGCCGGAGGCCGGGGTGTGCGGGTCGGGGTCGGGGTCCAGGTGGGGGTGGGGGTGATCGTGGGCGTCGGGGTGATGGTCGGCGTGTTGGTCGGGGTCGGGGTATCCGTAGGCGTGGGGGTGATCGTCGGGGTATCGGCCGGCGTGCTCATGCCGGGGAACCAGATAGGGCCGTCGGATAGCGGGGCGCCCTCGGGGATCTTGAAGTCGAGGTAGTCCTCCGGGTTCACCGGAGTGTCGTTCCAGCGGATCTCAAAGTGGAGATGCTCGCCCGTCGAGAAGCCAGAAGAGCCGGTGATGCCGATAGCGTCCTGGCTGGCAACGCGCGCGTCTTTCTTGATGCCCAGGCTGCTGAGGTGGGCGTAGACCGTACTCCAGCCGCCGCCACAGTCGATGATGACGTGGTTGCCCAGGGCCGAGGAGTACTCGGCGGCGGTGACGGCGCCTTCGCAGGCGGCGTAGACCGTGGAGTGGCTGAGCCCTTCGAGCGCGAGGTCGATGCCGCCGTGGATGCGGCCGGGGCCGCGGTTGGTGGCGCCGTAGCGGTCGGTCACGCGGCTCCATTCGCGCAGGGGCATGGAGAACCGGCTGGCGGCGGCGGCGGCATCATCGCTCTGGGGGAGGAGGGCGGGGTCGGGCTTGAGGATGGCGCCCTCAGCGGTATCCGCGGGGGTGGGCGATGGGGCGTTGGTCGCGCCGGGCGCTCCCGGGGCCGAACCGCCAGCAGCGCCGCCATCGAGGACCGAAGCGGCGGTAAGCCGATCCTGGGCGCCGGAGTGGTGCGGCGTACGGGAAACGATCACCGCCCCGAGGCCGGCCAGAAAGGTAGCCCCCAGCAGGATGCGGACGGCGTGGGAGGGCTGAATGCGTGGCACGCGAAGGGAACGCATCGATCTGTACCATCGGCGGAATGCGGGCTAATCGCCAGCCCCCGGCCACCGGCCACCGGCGCAGATTCAATGAACGCCGCGAGTTGGCCCGTCCTTTACTTCCACGTGGTGAGACGGATTCGAAAACAGGACCGCTGGCTGTTAGCATGCCGCTGTGGCGCTCATCGAGACGCGGCAACTGACGAAGCGGTATGGAGCCAGCGTGATGGCCCTCAACGGGCTGGACCTTGCGCTCGAACCGGGGATCATCGGCCTGGTCGGCGCGAACGGGGCGGGCAAGAGCACGATGCTCAAGATCCTGCTGGGGCTGATCGCCCCGACCAGCGGCGGCGCCACTGTCCTCGGCTACGACATCGACCGCGAAGGGCCTGATCTGCGGCAGTTCGTGGGGTACATGCCGGAGCACGATTGCCTGCCGGGCGATGTGAGCGCGACCGAGTTCGTGACGCATATGGCCCAGGTCAACGGGCTGCCCCGGTCGGCGGGGCGCGAACGGACAGCCGAGACGCTCCGGCACGTGGGGCTCTTTGAAGAGCGCTACCGCGAGATCCGCGGCTATTCGACAGGGATGAAGCAGCGGGTGAAGCTGGCCCAGGCGCTGGTCCACGACCCGCGGCTCCTCTTCCTCGACGAACCGACGAACGGCCTGGACCCGGCCGGGCGGGACGAGATGCTCGACCTGGTGCGGCGGACCGGCAAGGAGTTCGGTATTTCGATCGTGATGGCCTCGCACCTGCTGGGCGAGATCGAGCGCGTCTGCGACTACCTCGTGGTGATCGATGGCGGGCACCTGCTGCGGCAGGGGCCGATCGGCGACTTCACGGCGGCGACGGGCGTGCTGGCAGTGGAGATCGAGGGCGAGCCGGCCGTGCTCGCCGCGCGGCTCCAGGAAGCTGGCTACCGGGCGGAGGTGGAGCGGCGGATGGTCCTGGTCGCGCTGGACGGGAACGAGCGGGTGTTCGACCTGATCCGGGATGGTTGCGCCGAGCTGGGCTACGGGCTCGTACGGCTGGAGCGGCGGCGGCAGAACCTGGAAGACCTCTTCCGGCGGCACGAGCAGGAGGCGGCCAGTGCCAGCAACTGAACCGCGCAGTGGTGAGATCTATGACCTGGGCTACCGGGGCTACGACGGGCCGCGCCTGGGGCGTCCCTACGCGGTCCTCTCGCTCTACCTGTACACGTTGCGGGGCGCATTCGGCATCGGCCGCCGGGCTTCGAGCAAAGTCATCCCGATCGTGATCACGGTGATCGCCTTCCTGCCGGCGCTGGTGCAGCTGGGGGTCGCGGCGATCGTCTCCGAAGAGGTGGACATCATCCGGCCGGAGAACTACTTCGGGTTCGTGCAGGTGCCGGTCGCGCTGTTCTGTGCAGCCATCGCCCCGGAAATCACCGGGCGGGACCAGCGGCAGCGCACGCTCTCGCTGTACTTTTCGCGGGCGTTGCGGAGGCGGGATTACGCGCTGGCGAAGCTCGGGGCGTTCGCCACGGCGCTGATGCTGCTGACGCTGGCGCCGCAGGCGCTGCTGCTGGTGGGGAACGGACTTGCGAGCAACGACCTGTTTGAATTTGTGGGCGACAACTGGCAGGACATCCCGCGGACGACGATCAGCGGCGTGGGAATCGGCGCGGCGCTTGGGGCGGTTTCGCTGGCCATCGCGGCGCAGACCGGGCGGCGGGCGTATGGGACGGTGGCGGTGGTCGCGTGGTTCCTGGTCACCTGGCCGATCTCCGGGATCCTGGTGTCCGAGGTCGGCGGCGCGGGGAAGGCGGCGGTGTTCCTGGCGCCGTTCGATGTCGTCTACGGTGCAACGCTCTGGGTGTTCGGTGAAGGAGCGGAGAGCGACTCGGTCCAGGACATGGCGGACTTGCCGATGTGGACCTATGCCGCGGCGTTGATGGCCTATGGGGCCGCCGGGGCCGCCGTGGTGCTGCGCCGGTTCGAGAGGATTGCGGCATGAGCGGGACTCCGGCGATCGTGGTGGAAAATGTCTCGCGGTGGTACGGGAACATCGTGGCGGTGAACGACATCTCGTTCAGCCTGAACGCGGGGATCACGGGGCTGCTCGGGCCGAACGGGGCGGGCAAATCAACGATGCTGCACATGCTCTCGGGGTTCTTGAGGCCTTCTGCCGGGGGAATCCGGGTGTTCGGCGAGCCGGCGTGGGAGAACCCGGCGATGTATTCGCGCGTGGGGCTGGTGCCAGAGCGGGAAGCGGTCTACCCGTTCCTGACGGGTCACGAATTCGTCGTGCTCGCGGCACGGTTGCACAAGTTGCCTGACCCGGAATCGGCGGCCCGGCGGGCGATCGCGATGGTGGAGCTCGAAGGGGCGGCCGACCGGGCGACCGGCGGGTATTCGAAAGGGATGAAACAGCGCGTGAAGATCGCGGCGGCGCTGGTGCACGACCCGCAGATCCTGCTCCTGGACGAACCCTTCAACGGGGCCGACCCAAGGCAACGCCTGCAAATGATGGAGATGCTGCGAGACATGGCCGCGCACGGCCGCACAATCTTGTTCTCCTCACACATCCTGGAAGAGGTTGAGCGGCTCGCTGAGGAGGTCCTCGTCATCGTCGCAGGGCGGCTGGCGGCCTCGGGCGACTTCCGGGAGATCCGGAAGCTGATGACGGACCGGCCCCACACGTTCATGTTGCGTTCGAGCGATAACCGCGCGCTGGCAGCGGCGCTGGTGGGCAACCCGGCAGTGTATGGAGTGGAGCTGAGCGATGGGATGCTGCAGGTGCTGACATCGGAGTTCGCGGCCTTCACGCTGGCGGCGCCTGCCGTTGCCCGTGACGCGGGGGTCTCGATTTACGAACTGCGACCGACCGATGAATCGCTCGAGAGCGTGTTCTCGTACCTGGTGCGGCGATGAACCAGGCAATCATCCGGCTGACCGCGCGGCAGCTGCTGGGGCAGAAGCGGACGATCCTGATGCTGCTGTTCGCGCTGTTCCCGGTGCTGATCGCGTTGCTGTACCGCATCAGCGATGCAGATGAGCCGCAGCGCTGGGCGGCCTCGGGCCTGAATGCGCGATTGATCGTGGGCACGTTTCTCCCCCTGGCCGCACTGATCTTCGGGACGGCCGCCCTGGGCACGGAGTTCGAGGATGGGACGGCCGTGTACATCCTGAGCAAGCCGGTTTCGCGGCGGGTGATCGTGCTTTCAAAGCTGCTGGTGGCGTGGGCGGCGACGGCCGGCGTTGTCCTTGTGCCAACGATCCTGGGCACGGGCCTGGTGCTTCGGGGAGAGCCGCACGACGGGATTGTCGCGGGGTTCGCACTGGCCGTGGTGGCGGGCGCACTCGTGTATTGCGCGGCATTCGTCTGGCTGAGCGTGGCTACGAGCCGGGCGCTGATCGTCGGGCTCCTGTACGTGTTCATCTGGGAAGGTGTGGTCACCCGGCTGTTTTCGGGCGTGCGGTACTTCTCGATCCGCCAGTACACGCTCGGGATGGCGGATTCGGTGATCGATGCCCCGCGGCGAGTGTACGACCCGAAGCTCGACCCGGCGACGGCGGCGTTGCTGGCGGCGGTGGTGACGGCGGTGATGGTGGTGATGGCCATCCGCGCGCTGCGGCGGTGGGAGATCGGCGAGGCCTCGTAGGACCCCTATGCGCGGGCGGGATGCCGGGAAACTGACGCGCCGGGGGCTTGCCTCTTAGGCCACATGCGGGGGCGCGAATGGGATTCCCACATAAGCGCGACGGGGCGTGAAAAGTCCGTGCGAAGGCCGCAAATGAGAACATAAGTGCGTTGAATGCGGGGGGCCGGGGGACTACCTTACCGCCTACGCGCCGACAGGCAGGCGGCCGGGACCACCCGGCCGGCCAGGTCTTTCGACTACCAGGAACCAGCTGCGACAACGCATTGAAACGAAACCCCGCATGCGCCGGGAGGAAGGAGTGTGTCCGCCGATGGAACGTGTACCAGTGCCGGGAAGCCGCGAGCTGACGCGCTCCTGGCAGGGCATCCTTGGGCGGCTGGAGCTGGAGTTGAACCCGCACAACTTCGCGACATGGCTGCGGGGCACGCGGGCCGTGGAGTTCGCGGCCCAGCGTCTGGTGGTCGAAGCCACATCGGAGATGGCCTGCTCATGGCTCGACCAACGGTTGCGGGTGGTAGTAGAACGCGCCGCGGAGCAGGTACTCGGGGCGGGTGTCAGCGTGGAGTTTGTGGCCCCCGGTCCCGGGACAGGAACGGCCGGCGCCGCCCCGGCGGAACAGCCGCCATCGCCGCCGAGGCGCGGGCCGATCATCGGTGGGCTGAACTGCGCGAACACGTTCGAAGAGTACCTGCCATCGGAGGGGAACCTCCTTGCCCTGGAGGCGTGCAGGGCGCTGCTGGACGAGGGAAGCTACCGGGCGACGCCGGTGGTCATCTTCGGGAACCCCGGGATGGGCAAGACCCACCTGCTGCACGCGGTGGCGTGCGCCGCGGCGGAGCGCGGGCGGGCGGTGGTATGCATGGGCGCCGGGGATTTCACCACGCGCTTCATCACATCGATCAAGGACAGGCGGGCGGAGGACTTCCAATCGGCGGTACGCGGGGCGAATCTTCTTGTCATTGACGACCTCCAGCAGCTGGTAGGGAGGTCCGGCACGCAGGAAGAGCTGGCAGACACGATCGAGGCGATCCACAACGCGGGCGGGCACGTGGTGATCGCGAGTGAGCGGCACCCGCTCGAACTCAACTTGCTTGACCGGCTGCAATCGCGGCTGGTGGCGGGGATTGTGACGCGGGTGGAGCCCTTCCGGATTACCGAGCGGCGGGCATTCATCGAGCGGGTGGCGCGGCGGGCGCGGACTGCGCTGCCGGCCTGGGCGGCGGAACGGATCGCGGGCTGCGAGGTGGCCTCGGTCCGCGTCTTGCTGGGAGCGGTTCACGCGGCGCTTGCGCTGGAACGGAACGGCCGGCTGGACCTGGGGCGGCTGGACCTGGAGCTTTCGCGGGTGGCGCTCGCGGACGCGGCCAACGGAGAGATCGGCGAGCGGGAGCTGCTGGAACGGATCGCGCGGCACTACACGGTGAGCCTCGACGACCTGGCGGGCCGGTCGCGGCTGGCGCAGGTGGCGGCGGCACGGGCCGTGGCGGTGGCGATGCTTCAGGAACGCGGCCGCAGCCTGAACCAGGTGGGCACCATCCTCGGCGGGCGCGACAAGAGCACGATGAGCGGGCTCGCCGCGCGCGGCAGGGAGCTCATCGCCGCGGAGCCCGGACTGCGCGCGCTGGCCGGCTGAACGTCAGAGCCGCGGACCGGTGTTCCGAACACGTTTGACGATAACCACTTGCTTTTGCTAACGTTCGGCGCGAACATGCGTTCGGAAGGCGCCGCACAATGAAAGATCTCTCCCCCAAGCAAGACCAGATACTCGAGTTCCTGCGAGCATTTATCGAGGACAAGGACTACCCGCCCAGCATCCGCGACATCCAGGAAGGCTGCGGGATCAGCAGCACCTCGGTGGTGGACTACAACCTCCGGAAGCTGGAGGAGAAGGGGTTCATCCGGCGGGACCGGGAGATCTCGCGCGGTATCGAGATCCTGGGTTCCCGGGGCAGGCGGGCACGGATCGTGGAAATCCCGGTGCTGGGGGCCATTGCCGCGGGGCAGCCGATCCCGGTGCCGACAAGCGACCGTTTCGGCAACGACACGCAGGACATGGTGGCAGTGACCGAGGACATGGTGCGCGGCAAGACCAACGTCTTCGCCCTTCGGGTGAAGGGCACCTCAATGATCGAGGACCTGATCGACGATGGAGACATTGTCTTCCTCGAGCCAGCGCGCACGGCGAGCGACGGGGACAAGGTGGCGGTGTGGCTGAAGGACCGCGGGGAAGTGACGCTGAAGCGCTTCTACCGGGAAGGCGGCCAGATCCGCCTGCAACCGGCGAACAGCACGATGCAGCCGATCTACACCACACCTGAAAACGTGGAGATCCAGGGCAAGTTCATCTCCTCTTTCCGGCCGAGCGATTAGACTGCTCTGAACGATTTGGAAGACAGGGCGAGGCGGACCCGTCTCGCCGGGCTGGGGCATGGCAGACCCGATCATCAGCGTCCGTGACCTGAGCATCCGCTACCGCACCCGCGATTCGATGACGTACGCGGTGGACGGAGTGTCGTTCGACCTGGAGCGGGGGAAGGTGCTGACGCTGGTGGGCGAGTCGGGTTGCGGCAAGTCCACGGCGGGGATGGCGATCATGCGGCTGTTGCCGCAGGAAGCGGACGTGCTTTCCGGGTCAGTGACCTTCGACGGCACGGACTTGCTCGCGCTGGACGAACGGTCGCTGCGGCAGGTACGGGGGCGGCGGATCGCGATGATCTTCCAGGACCCGATCGCGGGACTGAACCCGGTGCTCGACATCGGCACACAGGTGGGCGAGCTGCTGGTGAGCCACCTGGGGATCGGGAAGAAAGAGGCCAAGGCGCGCGCGGTGGATGTCCTGCGCGAGGTCGGGCTGCCGGAACCCGGGCGCGTGGCCCGGTCGTACCCGTTCCAGCTTTCCGGGGGCATGTGCCAGCGGGTGATGATCGGGATCGCGACGGCACTGGACCCGGAAGTGATTATCGCGGACGAACCGACGAGCGCACTGGACGTGACCGTGCAGGCGCAAATCCTGCACCAGCTGGATGAGCTGCGGAAGCGGAAGGGCACGGCCGTGCTGCTCATCACGCACGACTTCGGCGTGGTCGCGCAGATGGCCGACGATGTCGCGGTGATGTACGCCGGGCGGGTCGCGGAGTCAGGCGGGGTGCGGGATATGCTGAAGGCGCCGCTGCACCCCTATACACACGCGCTGCTGGCGAGCCTGCCCCGGGTGGATGGCAAGCATGGCCACCTGGCGCAGATCCCGGGCCACCCGCCGGAGATGACCGAACGGGCGGAACGGTGCCCCTTTATCCCGCGCTGCGGGAAGGTGATGAACGTCTGCCGGAATACGGAACCGCCGGAGCTGATGCAGCCGGAGAGTGCCACGCACCGGGTAGCGTGCTACAACCCCATCTGGCGCGAACCGACCGCGAAGTAGGAAGTCAGCGCCTGGCCCCCGCCGGGGCGAGCGCGCTCAGCTTCATCATGAGGATCTCGATGGTGAGGTCCTCATCGACCTCGCCGAGCTTGTTCGTGCGGTCGGCTTCAACAAGGTGGTGATAGGCCACACTGAGCCCCGGTGGGCCGTGCCGGCGGGCGCGGTCAATGGCGGCGCGGCGAAGGTTCTCGTACTTGCCGGCGTTGCCGAGCACCTTCGCAATTGCCTCGTCCGGGGCGCCTTCCTCGATCAGGTCAACGAGCTGGGCGAGCACCCGGTAGCGGTCGGTGATGCTGGCGAGCAGTGCCTGGGGGTTCTCGCCATCGCGCCGCAGCCGGGCAAGCATTTCGAGGGCCACCGCGAGATTGCCATCCATCAGCGAGTCGATGAGGTTGAATCGGTTGGGCTCGCGATCGCCGGCACAAACGCGCTGCACGTCCAGGGCATCCACGGGTGAGCCGTTCGCCCAGAGCGCGAGCTTGTCGAGCTCGTTGGCGATCGCCAGGGTATCGCCCTTGAGGATCGCGGCGAGGAGCACGGCCGGGTCGTTCTCGGGGGGGAGTTCCTCCCACGGTTCGAGCCTGTCGCGCCCCGGCTGGCCTGTCCTGAGGTGCACGCCGCGCAGGGCGGCCTCATCGCGGATGTAGCGTTCGAGCTCTTTCCCCTTCATCGCGGGATGCTCTTCGATTGATGCGCCGGGGAGGTCCTTGAGGCGCGCGATGAGCGGGTTGGACTTCGATACGGTGCGAGGTTGGCCCTGGGCCAGGAAGGGCTGCCCGAGGAAGACCAGGACGGTCGTCTCGGGGATGCCCGCAGCGAGCTCGGCGGCGAACTGATCCCATGGGCCGAGGGTCCGCGCGCCGCGCGCGCCACCGCGTGCCTCGAACCGTTCGAGCAGGTGCTCGACGATCACAAGACGTTTGGGCGCGAGGAATGGCGGCGACATCACCGGCCCGAGGACTTCGTGCGGTTTCGCATCGCGCCCATCGACCTCGATGAGGTTGGTCATGAGCATGCCCGTGCCGCCGTCGGCCTCATCCTTGAGTTGCTGGATGCGGCGGCGCATGGCGAGTTCGTTGGCGCCGAAGAGGATGAGGATCATGGCGGCAAGGGTAGCCGATGGCGGGGGTCAGCGCTCGACGTTGAGGGCGAACTCGAGTGCATCGGCGAGGGCCAGCCAGGAGGCCTCGATGATGTCGGTCGAAGAGCCGACGGTGGTCCAGTAGCGGTTCCCATCGGTACTTTCGATGAGGACGCGAACGCGGGCCCCGGTGGCGGACTGGCTATCGAGGATGCGGACCTTGTAATCGACGAGCTTGACGGTTTCCAGGCGGGGGAAATCTTCGGCGAGGGCCTTGCGGGTGGCGCCATCGAGCGCGTTGACGGGGCCATTGCCCTCGTGCGCGGTGTGCATCAGCTTGCCGTTGATGGTGACCTTGACCATGGCTTCGGCGAGCATCTCGTTCTGCTCATCGGCGGAGTGGCTGCGGCGGCGGCGCTCAACGATGACAAAGTCTTCGAGTTCGAACGGGGGCTTGTAGCCCGGGAGGCTGCGGCGGACCAGCATCTCGAAGCTGGCCTCGGCGCCTTCGTACTGGTAGCCCTGGCTCTCCTTTTCCTTGACCACCTCGAGCAGCTTCTTCACCTCGTCCTGGGAGAGGGGGAAATCGATGCCCATCTCCTGGAGCTTCATCACGAGGTTGCGCTGGCCGGAGAGCTCGGAGACGAGGACACGCGAGGAGTTGCCGACGAGGGCGGGATCGATGTGCTGGTAGGCACGCTCGTCCTTCATCATGCCGGCGACGTGATAGCCGGCCTTGTGGGCGAAGGCCGAAGCGCCGACGTAGGGCGCCTGGGCGTTGGGGACCATGTTGGCGAGCTCGGAGACGTAGTGCGAGACCTCGGTCAGGCGCGCGAGCTGCTCGTCCTCGATAACGTTGATGCCCATCTTCACCTTGAGGTTCGCGAGGACGGTGAGGATATCCGCGTTGCCGCAGCGCTCGCCGTAACCGTTCACGCAGCCCTGCACCTGCCACACGCCGGCTTCCACAGCGTGCAGCGAGTTCGCCACGGCGAGCCCGGCATCGTTGTGGAGGTGAATGCCAAGGCGGGTATCGTTGACGCGCTGCTGGACGCGCTCGATCGCCTCGAGCATGGAGCGGGTGGTCATGCCGCCGTTGGTATCGCAGAGGACGAGGGCATCGGCGCCGGCGCGGGCCGCCGTGGCCAGGCACTGGAGCGAGTAGTCGGGGTTATCGAAGAAGCCATCAAAGAAGTGCTCGGCATCGAAGAAGACCGTCTTCCCGAGCTTCTTGAAGTAGGAGATGGTGTCGGCGATCATCGCCAGGTTTTCCTCGGCACTGGTCTCGAGGATCTCGCGCACCTGGTACATGCTGGCCTTGCCGACTAGCGTCACTCCCGGCGTTTCGGCAGCGACAAGGCTCTGGATGTTGGCATCGGTTTCGCAGGTGATGTTGGGCTTGCGGGTACCGCCGAAGGCGCTGACCTTCGCGTTCTTCAGGTTGACATCGCGGAGGCGGCGGAAGTACTCCGCATCCTTGGGGTTCGAACCGGGGAAACCACCCTCGACCCACTCCAGCCCGAGTTCGTCCAGCTTCTTCGTAATGCGGATCTTGTCCTCGACGGAGAGGGAGATGCCCTCCATCTGGGAGCCATCGCGGAGGGTGGTGTCGTAGAGCTGGACGCGGTCGGTTGGCATGGCGCGGAAGTCCTTTCCATCACGAGAGTACGGTGCGGGTGCGAACGGGGAAGAGGGGAGGGAAAGGCGCGCTAAATGGCAGCCCCGCGTGATTGACGCGGGGTTGGTATCACCGGAGAAAGGTGTTGCCTGGGCACGGTTGGATTGTACCAGACTTCACGATGGCGGCGCGTCGAAGGGGAGCAGGGTGAAGGCGCCACCCTGGAGGGGTTGCATCAGGCGGAAGTGGCGCTGATCAAAGGTGAGGATGCGGTTGGTGCGGTAGCGGGCGGCGAGGATGATGATCGAAAGGTCGGCGAGACCGACGTTGAGGTCGGCGTAGCGGTCGTTGAGGGTGACGGCGGTGCGGTAGTCGGCAGGTTCGAGGCAGGCGACGTGGTAGCGCCCACTGGCAAGGTCACGGAGGAACGGCCTGTTCGCCGCCGGGTTCATCTTGGTCTGCAACTGGTAGTCGATCTCAGCCGCCACCGGGGCCGGAATGACGAGATCTTCCTGAGTGGTCTTGATGAATGCCGCCGCCCGCCGGGAGACGGGATGGTCCAGCGTGGCGAAGGAAATGACCGGCCCTGCGTCGACAAGGATCGTCATTCGGACCCCAGGGGCTGCGGATCGAGCGCCC
>Ga0209477_1001869_pt1 | contig 12531 bp, 11 predicted proteins | sample KloWWTupernatant_FD_187180 | JGI IMG/M metagenome (GOLD analysis project Ga0209477, IMG submission 187180) | Active sludge microbial communities from Klosterneuburg, Austria, studying microevolution and ecology of nitrifiers - Klosterneuburg... | ecosystem: Engineered > WWTP > Aerobic digester >...
GGGCTCACCGAGTGGTCCGTGCCGACGCTTTCGCGCGTGGCGGGCGAGGGCAACGTGGGCGTCGTCGACAAGGTCTGCGGCGCCGAGGACTTCTCCTACTACCAGCAGGCCGTGCCGGGCTTCTTCTTCTTCATCGGCTGCACGCCTCCCGACCGCGACCCCCTCACCGCCGCGCCCAACCACAGCCCCCGCTTCTTCCTCGACGAGGCCTGCCTCAAGCTGGGCGTGCGCTCGCTCTCCACCCTCGCCCTCGACTGGCTCGCCTCCCGCTGAGGGACAGGTTTTGGGGACGGTTCTTCAGAACCGTCCCCAATTCCTGTCCCTCATGACGGGGGGATTACGGATCTGTCAGGCGGGCGGGAAATTGCGATCGGTCAAAGGGATGGACGGGCCGGACAAGGCATACTGCGTGCCCATGACCCGCCGCCGCCGCACCGTCACCGCCTTTCTTGCCGCCTTCGCGTTCGTCTTCGCGCAGGGCGCGGTGTCGGTGCATGCCTGCCCGGTCGAGCAGGCGCCGGTTTCGAGCGAAGTGGTCGCTCACCACGAGGGCTGCCACGAGATGCCGGCGCCCGACCAGGCGCCGGTGAACGGCAACGTTTGCCAGGAGCACTGCCTTTACGGCAGCGTCTCCGTGGACAACGCCCCGGACGTGGCGGCAGTCGATCCCGCGGGCCCCGTCCTGCGCGTCGACCTGCCGGAAGCCATCGCGGCCGACGACTCCCGCCCCGCCTGGCGCCCCGCGCCGGCCGCGGCGCCTCCACCAGCCGCCATCCTCTTCGGCGTCCTGCGCATCTGACCTCCCGGTGATGTTCCCGGCCCGCGGCGTTCGCGGCCGGTCGCAATCGTCCCAGGAGGTTCCATGTCCCACGAGCATTCCGCCCGCACCGCGCGGGCAACCCGAATCCGCCCGGCACTCCGGGCCCTGGCTGCCGCCTGCATGGCCGCGGCGTCACTGGCTTCCGGGCCCGCCCTTGCCCAGGGGAGCGTTCCCGGCCGCAGCGTGGAGAGCCTTCTCGAAATCGCGCGGCAGGCCAACCCCGAGTTCGCGTCGATGCGGCACGAAGCCGCGGCCGCGCGCGAGAAGACGGGATCCGCCGGGGCCCTGCCGGACCCCACTTTCCGGGTCGAGCTGATGGACGTCACCAACGCGGGCATGGACGCGAGCCCGAACCTCCTGCCTTCGCGCATCGGCGGCGCCAAGTACACCGTCATGCAGATGCTGCCCTGGTACGGAAAGCGCGATGCCATGCGGGAAGTGGCCGAGGCGGACGCGCTGGCGAGCGCGAGCCGCGCGGACTCGGCCTGGCTGGAAGTGGCGATGAAGATCAAGACCGCCTTCGCGCAGTACTACCTCGCGGTGGAGAACGAGCGGCTCACGAAGGAGGTGCTCGACCTGATGGTCCGCCTCGAGGGCGTGGCCCAGGCCCGCTATTCCGGCGGCCTCGCGGCCCAGCAGGACGCGATCCGGGCGCAGGTCGAGCAGACCACGATGCGCACCGACCTCGTGATGATCGAGGCCGAGAAGCGCCGGCTGCGCGCGCGGCTCAACGCGCTCGTGGCGCGGCCCGTCGCGGCCCCGCTCGCCGAGCCGCAGGCCCTCCGGCCGCTGCCGCCGCCTTCCCGCCTGCAACCGGCGGACCTCGAGGAAAGGATGCGGGGGCGCAATCCGCTGGTCGCGGCCGAGGCCGCGAAGGCGAGGTCCGCGGGCAAGATGGCCGAACTCACGCGGCTGGAGCGCTACCCCGATTTCTCCCTCGGCATTTCCCCCACGCAGATGCGCAACCGCATCTCCGAGTGGGAGATCATGCTCGAGGTCAACATTCCCCTCCAGCTCGGCCGGCGGCGCGCGCAGGAGCGCGAATCGCTCGCGATGCGCGATGCCGCGGGCGCTCGGCGCGACGCCGTCGAGCTGGGCCTCCAGGGCGAGCTGGGCGAGAACCTCGTGGCCCTCGACGCATCGCGGCGCACGGAGACGCTCGCCGCCACGAGCCTCCTTCCCCAGGCCGAGCTCACCTTCCAGTCGGCGCTCGCGGGATACGAGAACGGCAAGGTGGATTTCGCCACGCTGCTCGACGCCCAGCGCGAGATCCGCAGGGCGAGGCTCGAGAAGCTCAAAGCACAGGTGGAGGCGCAGATGCGCCTCGCGGAAATCGAACGGATCGTCGGAGAAGACCTATGAAAAGCGGCATGGCAATCGTCGTCGGGATCGTCGCGGTGGCTGCGGCGGCGGGAGGCTACTACCTCGGCAACCGCCACGCGCCGGCACCGGCCGCGACGAGCCAGGCCTCCGGCCCGGCGGCCGCGGGCGAGGTGAAGAAGGAGAAGAAGCTCCTCTACTACCGCAACCCGATGGGGCTCCCGGACACCTCGCCCGTGCCGAAGAAGGACTCGATGGGCATGGACTACATCCCGGTCTACGAGGGCGAGGACGAGGCGCCCGCCGCGGGCGGCCTGAAGATCTCGACCGACCGCGTGCAGAAGCTGGGCGTGCGCACGCAGCTCGCGGAGAAGCGCGCGCTGGACCGCGTGGTGCGCGCGGCCGGCCGGGTCGAGGTCGACGAGCGGCGCCTGGCGACGATCTCGCCCAAGTTCGAAGGCTACGTCGAGCGGCTGCTGGTCAACGCGACCGGCGAGCCTGTCGCGAAAGGCCAGGCCCTCTTCGAGGTCTACAGCCCCGAGATCGTTTCCGCCCAGCGCGAGTACGTGATCGCCACGCGGGGCGTGAAGGCCCTCAGGGACGCCGGCACGGAAAGCCGCGCCGGCATGGCGCAGCTGGCGGAATCCAGCCTGCTGCGGCTGCGCAACTGGGACGTGCCGGAGGACCAGATCGCGTCCCTGGAGAAGTCCGGCGAGGCGCGGCGCACGGTCACGTTCCGCTCGCCGGTCTCCGGCATCGTGATGGAGCGCAAGGCCATCGCCGGCATGCGCTTCATGCCCGGGGAGATGCTCTACCAGGTGGCGGATCTCTCGAGCGTCTGGGTGCTGGCGGACGTGAACGAGCAGGACATCGGCCTCGTGCGAAAGGGCGCGCGGGCCGCGGTGCGCATCAACGCGTATCCGGACCGCCGCTTCGAGGGCGTGGTCACCTACGTCTACCCGACCCTCAAGCCGGAAACCCGCACGGTGCAGGTCCGGCTGGAGCTCGCCAATCCCGGGCACGCCCTCAAGCCCGGCATGTTCGCGCAGGTGGAGCTCGCCGCCGGCGGCGGCGGGAAGGTGCTGGCGGTCCCCGTCTCGGCGGTGATCGATTCCGGCGTGCGGCGCGTCGTGATCGTGCAGGCCGCCGAAGGCCGGTTCGAGCCGCGCGAGGTCGAGACCGGGGAACGCAGCGCCGACTGGGTGGAAGTGCGCTCCGGCGTGAAGGAGGGCGAGTCGGTCGTGGTCGCCGCCAACTTCCTCATCGACGCCGAGAGCAACCTGCGCGCGGCCCTCGGGGGCCTGGGCGGGGCGAAGCCCGCCGATTCGCCGAAGGCGATGAGCCACCAGGCGACGGGTACGCTCGATGTCCTCGGCACGAACGGGGCCGTCACGATCACGCACGGGCCGGTCCCGAGCCTCAAGTGGCCGGGCATGACGATGGAGTTCACGCTGGCCAATCCGGCGGTCGCGGCGGGCGTGAAGCCCGGTTCCCCGATCGCGTTCGAGTTCGTCGAGAGAAAGCCCGGCGAATGGGTGGTCACCTCGCTTCGGGCCGAGCAGGCCGCCCCGGGCAAGGGCGCGACCGCGCCGGCCGACGCGCACAAGGGGCACTGAGCCGTGGCAGACGAAGGAACCGGCAACATGAACACCAGCCAGGACCGGTCCGGCGGCGTGCTCAACGCCCTCATCGAGTGGTCCGCCGCCAACAAGTTCCTCGTGCTGCTCGCCACCCTCGCGGTGACGATCGCCGGCATCGTCGCCGTCGCGAGGACGCCGCTCGACGCGCTGCCCGACCTCTCCGACGTGCAGGTCATCGTCTACACCGAGGTGCCCGGGCAGGCGCCCCAGGTGGTCGAGGACCAGGTGACCTACCCGCTCACGACGGCGATGCTGTCGGTGCCCAAGTCGAAGGTGGTGCGCGGCTTCTCGTTCTTCGGCGCGTCCTTCGTGTACGTGATCTTCGAGGACGGGACCGACATCTACTGGGCGCGCTCGCGGGTGCTCGAGTACCTCAACTTCGTGTCCGGGAAGCTGCCCCGGGGCGTCACGCCCCAGCTCGGCCCCGACGCGACGAGCGTCGGGTGGGTCTACCAGTACGCGGTCATGGGCAAGGACCGCACGCTGGCGGAGCTGCGCACGATCCAGGACTGGTTCCTGCGCTACCAGCTCACGAAGGCGCAGGGCGTTTCCGAGGTGGCTTCCGTCGGCGGCTTCGTGCAGCAGTACCACGTGATCGTCGACCCGGTGAAGCTGCGCAGCTACGGCGTGCCCCTCATGAAGGTCTCGCAGGTGATCCGCGACTCCAACCGCGACGTCGGCGGCCGCGTGATCGAGATGGCGGAAGCCGAGTACATGGTGCGCGGGCGCGGCTACCTGCGCGGCAAGGCCGACATCGAGGACCTGGTCGTCAAGGCGGAGAAGGGCACGCCCGTGCTGGTGCGCGACGTGGCGCGCGTGGAGCTGGGCCCCGACGAGCGGCGCGGCATCGCCGAGCTCGACGGCGACGGCGAGATCGTGCAGGGCATCGTCGTCGCGCGGTTCGGGCAGAACGCGCTCGACGTGATCCACAACGTGAAGGCGAAGATCGAGGAGATCAGGAGCGGGCTGCCGGAGGGCGTGACCCTGCAGGCGGTCTACGACCGCTCCGACCTCATCCACCGCGCCATCGACACGCTCAAGACCACGCTCCTCGAGGAAAGCCTCATCGTGGCGCTGGTCTGCGTGGTGTTCCTCCTGCACGTGAGGAGCGCGCTCGTGGCCATCCTGATGCTGCCGGTGGGCGTGCTCATCGCCTTCCTCTGCATGAGGGCGCTGGGCATCAACTCCAACATCATGAGCCTGGGCGGCATCGCCATCGCGATCGGCGCCATGATCGACGCGGCCATCGTGATGATCGAGAACGCGCACAAGCACCTGGAGCGCCTCAAGCCCGGGGAATCGCGCGCGCAGGCGATGGTGGACGCGTGCAAGGAGGTGGGGCCGGCCCTGTTCTTCTCGCTCCTCATCATCACGGTCTCTTTCCTTCCGGTCTTCACGCTGGAGGCGGAGGAGGGGCGGATGTTCGCGCCGCTCGCCTTCACCAAGACCTTCGCGATGGCCGGGGCCGCGCTCCTTTCGGTGACGCTCGTGCCCGTCCTCATGGGGCTCTTCATCCGCGGCCGCATCCTCCCGGAGGCGAGGAACCCGGTGAACCGCGTCCTCATCTCGCTCTACCGGCCCGTCATCGCGTGGGTGCTGCGCTGGCGGAAGACGACCATCGTCCTCGCGGCCATCGCCATGGGCGTGACGGCCTTCCCGGCCGCCCGGCTCGGCACCGAGTTCATGCCGACGCTGAACGAGGGCACGATCCTCTACATGCCGTCCTCGCTTCCGGCCATGTCCGTGACGAAGGCCGGGGAGCTGATGCAGGTGCAGGACCGCATCCTCAAGAGCTTCCCGGAGGTGGCGAGCGTGGCGGGCAAGGCGGGCCGCGCGCTCACCGCCACGGACCCGGCGCCGCTCGAGATGTTCGAGACGGTGGTGAACCTCAAGCCCGAGAGCGAATGGCGGCCGGGCATGACGATGGACAAGCTCATCGCCGAGATGGACAAGGCGATGCAGTTCCCGGGCGTCTCCAACGCGTGGACCATGCCCATCCGCGCGCGGATCGACATGCTGGCGACCGGAATACGCACGCCGATCGGCATCAAGGTCTTCGGCAAGGACCTGGGCGAGATGGAGCGGATCGCGCGCGACATCGAGCGCGTGGTGAAGGAAGTGCCCGGCACGACGAGCGCCTACGCCGAACGCCTCACCGGCGGCTACTACCTCGACATCGAGCCCGACCGCGCCGCGCTGGCGCGCTACGGGCTGGCCGTCGGCGAGCTGCAGGACGTCATCATGACGGCCCTGGGCGGCGAGATGGTGACGACGACGGTGGAGGGGCGCGAGCGGTTCGGCGTGATCGTGCGCTACCCGCGGGAGCTGAGGTCGGACCCGCAGGCGATCGCGACCCAGGTCCTCGTGCCGACGATGCCCGAGATGGGCATCGCGCCGGCCATGGTGCCGCTGGGCGAGGTCGCCCGGGTGAGGGTGACGAAAGGCGCGCCCGCGATCCGCACCGAGAACGCGCTGCTCTCCGCCTACATCTACGTGGACCTGCACGGCCGCGACATCGGCGGCTACGTCGCGGATGCCCGGAAGGCGGTCGCCGAGAACGTGGATTTCCCCCCGGGCTACTACATCGCCTGGAGCGGCCAGTTCGAGTACATGGAGCGCGCCGTCGAGAAGCTCAAGATCGTCGTCCCGCTCACGATCCTCGCGATCATGGTGCTGCTCTACCTCAACTTCCGGCGCATGACGGAAACCATCATCGTGATGCTCTCCGTCCCGTTCGCGCTGGTGGGCGGCGTGTGGCTCATCTGGTGGCTCGGCTACAACCTCAGCGTGGCGGTCGCGGTGGGCTTCATCGCGCTGGCCGGGGTGGCGGCGGAAACGGGCGTCGTGATGCTGATCTACCTCGAGCACGCCTGGGAGCGGATCAGGGCCGAGCGCGGCCGCCCGACGGCGGCCGACCTCTACGAGGCCGTGATGGAAGGCGCGGTGGAACGCGTGCGGCCCAAGATGATGACGGTGGTGGCGATCATGGCCGGCCTGCTGCCCATCATGTGGAGCACGGGCACGGGCTCGGAGGTCATGCGCCGGATCGCGGCGCCGATGGTCGGCGGGATGATCTCCTCCACGATCCTCACGCTCGCGGTGATTCCGGCGATCTACTCGCTCGTGAAGGGCCGCGGCCTGCCCGCCCGGACGAACGCAACGACTGGAGAAGCGAAATGAAGACACGAACGATGCTGCTTGCCGCCGCGCTGTCCTGGGCCGGCGCCTCGCTGGCCGCCTACCCGGCGGCGGAGGTCTACAAGCGGGAGGGTTGCGGGTGCTGCGGGCTCTGGGCGGACCACCTGGAACGGCACGGGCTCAAGACGCGATCCAACGTCGTGGAGGACCCGGGCACGGTCCGGGCCACGGGCGGAATACCGGATCGCCTGGGAAGCTGTCATACCGCCCTGGTCGGCGGCTATGCCATCGAGGGGCATGTTCCCGCCTCCGCCATCAAGCGCCTCCTCAAGGAGCGGCCGGAGGCGGCCGGGCTTGCCGTGGCCGGCATGCCCGGCGGGTCGCCGGGCATGGAGAGCATGGCCAAGGTCCCGTACGAGGTTCTCCTCGTGCTGAAGGACGGCTCCACGCGCGTATTCAGCCGGCACTGACCGGGGGGCCCGCATGGACATCAAGTCGTTGGCAGCCGCGATGCTGCTGGCATCGGCGTTGCCGGGCATTGCCGCCCAGGGCGAGGAATTCGCCACGGGCGAAGTGCGCAAGGTCGACAAGGCCGCCGGCAAGATAATCCTCAAGCATGGCGAGATCAGGAACATCGACATGGGCCCCATGACGATGGTGTTCAACGTGAAGTCGCCGGCGCTGCTGGACAAGGTCGCCGTCGGCGACAAGGTGAAGTTCCGCGCCGAGATCGAGAAGGGCGACTACGTCGTGACCGCGATCGAGAAGGCGAAGTGAGGCCGGCGCGGCACGCCCGCGCGAAAGGCATGCCATGAAGAGACGCGAATTCCTCGGCGCCGCGCTCGCGGGCGCGGTCCTGCCGGGCTGCGGCGGGGGCGGCGGGGGCGGCGGGCCGATGATGGGCGGGCCGCCCGCGCCCGCATCCGCCCTGCTCACGGCGGGCCAGCCCCTGCGCGCGCTCGTGCCGCTCGCCAACACGGCGACGCAGGCGGGGCGGTTCGAGGGCACGCTCGCGGCTTCTCCCGCGAGCCTCGGCCTCGTCGAAGGCCGGAGCACCGCGCTCTGGCTCTACAACGGGATCTTCCCCGGGCCGGTGATCGAGGCGCGCGAGGGCGACCGCGTGCGCCTCGCCCTGGAGAACCGCCTGCCCATCGACACCACGGTCCACTGGCACGGCCTGCCGGTGCCCGCGGACCAGGACGGCAACCCGATGGATCCGGTGCGGCCCGGCGCCACGCGCCTCTACGAGTTCGACCTCCCCGCGGGCGCGGCGGGCACCTACTGGTACCACCCGCACGCGCACGGCACCACCGCGGAGCAGGTGGCGCGCGGGCTCGCCGCGCCCTTCATCGTCCGCGCCGCGGGCGACCCGCTCGCGCACCTGCCGGAGGTGACGATGCTCGTGACGGGGCTGCGGCTAGACGCGAACGCGCAGGTCGCCGCGAGCGGCCCCCTGGATTTCGCCGTCGGCCGGCAGGGCGAGCAGTTGCTGGTGAACGGCGGGCGCCTGCCGGTGCACGCGATGCGCCCGGGCGCCACCGAGCGCTGGCGCATCCTCAACGCAACGAGCGCGCGCTACCTGCGCCTCGCGCTCGACGGCCACGCCCTTACCCTCGTCGGAACCGATGGCGGATTGCTCGCCGCGCCCGTCGGCCCGCTCGCGGAGATCCTCGTCGCACCCGCGCAGCGCGTGGAGGTGGTGGTCACCGCAAGCACCGCGCCCGGCGCGCGCTTCACCCTGCGCGCGCAGCGCCACGCCATCGACGCGATGGGCATGGGGTCCTACGCGGCCGAGGACCTGCTCACCGTGGCGACCACGAACGACCCGCCCGCCGCGCCCGCGGCCCTTCCCGCCGCGCTTCGCGCGATGCCCGCGCAGGCGGCGGCGACGGCGCGCAAGCGCCTCGTCCTCACGCAGTCGGGCATGGGGATGATGGCCGCCTTCGGCATCGACGGCCGCCTCTTCGACATGAACCGCGTCGACCTCGTCGCCACGGCGGGCGAGACGGAGGACTGGGACATCGTGAACGACACCCTCATGGACCATCCCATCCACATCCACGGCACGCAGTTCCGCCTCGTGGCCCGCGAGTCGCGCGGCGTCGCGGCGCCCGCGCCCTTCGCCGCGTGGCTGGACACGGTGGACGTGCCGTCCGGCACCACCGCCACGATCCGCGTGCGCCAGGACCGCCCCGGCAAGCGCATGGTCCACTGCCACATCCTCGAGCACGAGGACGCCGGGATGATGGCGGTGCTGGAGGTGCGGCCGTGACCGCCGCCGACCGGGCGTGGGCCCTCGTCTTCGCCTGCTGGCTCCTCGCCACGGTTTCCGCGCTGGGCGCGCTCTTCTTCAGCGAGGTGATGGAGCTGCCGCCGTGCACGCTCTGCTGGTACCAGCGCATCTTCATGTTCCCGCTGGTGATCCTGCTGCCGCTCGGGCTCTTCCCGTTCGACCCCCGCGTGGTTCGCTACGCGCTGCCGCTCGCGGCGATCGGCTGGGCCATCTCGGTCTTCCAGGTGCTGCTCGTCTGGGGCGTGATCCCCGAGTCGATCCAGCCCTGCACCAAGGGCGTGCCCTGCTCCGAGGTCCAGGTCGAGTGGCTGGGCTTCGTGAACATCCCCTTTCTTTCCTTCCTCGCCTTCACCACGATGGTCGCGCTGCTGGTCGCGGCCCACTACCGGAGCAAGCCATGAGCAGAAAGAGCAAGCGAAACGAGCAACCCCAACCCGCGGCGCCCGCCGCGCCCGCCCGCGGCGGCGTGAGCCGCACCGCCGTCTTCGTCACCGCCGTGGTGGCGCTGCTCGCCACCTTCGCGGTGGGCGCGGTGGCCTACCGCAGCCACCAGTCCGAGTCGGCACGGCAGGTCGCCGCGAAGAGCGCGTCCCTCCTCGCCTCCACCCACGCGCCGCTGCTGGGCAAGGCGGAGGCCAAGGTGCACATCGTCGAGTTCCTCGACCCGGCCTGCGAGACCTGCGCCGTCATGTACCCGCACGTGAAGAAGCTCATGGCCGACAACCCGGGGCGCATCAAGCTCTCCGTGCGCCACGTGCCCTTCCACCAGGGCTCGGAGCACGTGGTGCGCGTGCTCGAGGCCGCGCGCGCGCAGGACAAGTACTGGGAGACGCTGGAGGCCCTCTTCGCCACGCAGGGCCAGTGGACGGTCAACCACCGCGTCTACCCCGAACGCATCTGGGCGCTCCTCGGCGGCGTGGGCATGGACCTCGAGCGCGTGCGCCGCGAGATGAACGCGGCCGACATCGCCGCGCGGATGGAGAAGGACATGGCCGACGCGACGGCCCTCAAGGTCGAGAAGACGCCCGAGTACTTCGTGAACGGCCGGCCGATGCCGCGCTTCGGGCTGGAGGAGCTGCAGGGGCTGGTGCGCGACGAGCTGAAGCTCGCCTACCGCTGAACGGGCGGGGAGGGCGCGGCCACGCCGCGCCCGCGAGGCGGCCGTTCAGCGCGACTTCGGGCTGAGCGTCCCGAACCGGCGCAGCTGCTTCCAGTTCAGGTCTTCCTTCATCGCGATCGACTTGCCGTCGCGCGTCTCCATCATGACGCCGTCCTGCATGTGCAGGCGCTTGCCGTCGGCGGTGAACATGCGCATCCAGCCGTTGTCCGCCACGACGAGCGTGGTGCCGTCCTTGAGGGGATAGGTGCCCGGCGCGGGCGCATCGGTGCGGGCGGCGAGCGCCGGGGCGGCGAGCGCGCCCAGCGCCGCGGCAAGGACGATCGGCCGGGCGAACGGGAAGGCGAGGGGCTTCATGGCTTGTCTCCGGTGACGTACGCGATTCGTACGCGTCCATGGTGCGCCGCCGTGCCTGTCGCGCCGTTGACCGCCGCGTTACATGCCGGAGATCCCTTCGCGCGCGGCCGGCAGGACGATCTCGAACGCCGTCGATCCATCGGCGGAAGCGACCGAGATCGTCCCCCCGTGGGCGACGACGATGGACCGCGTGATGGCGAGGCCGAGGCCGGCCCCGCCGCTCGAGCGCTGCCGCGCCGGGTCCACCCGGTAGAACCGGTCGAACAGGCGCGGCAGGTGCTGCGGGGGAATCGTTTCGCCCGGGTTCTCCACGACCAGCCGCACCCCGCCGGGCGCCCGTGCGATCGACACCGACACCCGGCCGCCGGGCGGCGTGTGCGCGATCGCGTTCGACAGGAGGTTGCCGATGGCCCGGCGGAGCATGAGGCGGTCGCCGTCGACGCTGCCCTCTCCCCGGCTCGCGAGGCTCACGCCGCGCTCCTCGACGAACGCATCGTAGAACTCGAAGAGCTCGCGCAACTCGCGGGCGAGGTCGATGCGCTCGACGGAGGGAATCACCTGCCCGTGGTCCGCCTTGGCGAGGAAGAGCATGTCGGAGACGGTGCGGGCGAGGCGCTCGCACTCCTCGAGGCTCGAATAGAGCACCTCCCGGTACTCCTCCGGCGAGCGCGAGCGCGACAGCGCCACCTCCGTCTGCGTCATCACGTTGCTCAGCGGCGTCTTGAACTCGTGGGCGAGGTCCGACGAGAAGTCCGACAGGCGCCGGAAGGAGTCCTCCAGCCGCGCGAGCATGTCGTTGAAGGCCGCGGCGAGCGGGGAGAGCTCCGGCGGCAGGCTCTCCACGCGCAGGCGGTCGTGCAGGCGGCTCGCGCTGATGCTGCTCGCGACGGCGGTCATCTCCCGCACGGGCGACAGGCCGCGTCTCGCGGCGATCCAGCCCAGGGCGGCGGTGAGCAGGGCGCCGGCGGCGATGGAGATCCAGAGGCTGCGGATGAAGGCGTCGAGGAAGGCGACGTGGTGGTCGATGCTCACGGCCACGGCCACGTTCACGAGCGGCATGCCCGGGTAGCCGGTCGGCACCGTCGTCATCGTCCCGCGGAAGGCGTGGCTGCCGTGCCGCCACGTCGTGATGTCCGGAGAGCGCTGCATGCCCTCGGCCAGCCGCATCGGAAAGTCCTCCGCGGGGAACGACGCGTCCGCGGAAGCGTAGAGGAGCTCGCCGTCGGGCGCCGAGAGCCTCACGCCCAGGTGCGGGTGGCCGATCAGCGCGTCGTCCATCCTGCCCGGCATCGCGACGAACTCCGCGGCGGTGCGGACCTTGGCGAGCGTGTGGCGCACGAGCTGCACCTTGCCCAGCAGCTCGTCGCGGTCGATCTCGACGAAGTGGGCCTGCACGGACATGCCGACGAGATGGCCCAGCACGACCAGCACCGCGGTCGAGGCGGTGCCGAACAGCAGCGTGAGCCGCAGCGTGAGCGACGGGCGGCGCATCAGCGCGCTTCCGGCGTCTCGAGGACGTACCCCATGCCGCGGACGGTCTGGATGAGCTTCGGCTCGTAGCCGTCGTCGATCTTGGCGCGCAGCCGCCGCACCGCGACCTCGATCACGTTGGTGTCGCTGTCGAAGTTCATGTCCCACACCTGCGAGGCGATGAGGGACCGGGGCAGGACCTCGTCGTGGCGGCGCATCAGGAGCTCGAGGAGCAGGAACTCCTTGGCGGTGAGGTCGATGCGCCGGCCCCCGCGGTGCACGCGGCGGCGCAGCAGGTCGAGCTCGACGTCGGCGACGCGCAGGACGTCGGGCTCGGTGGCCCGCCCGCGGCGAAGGAGGGTGCGCACGCGCGCGA
>Ga0209477_1001874_pt1 | contig 12523 bp, 11 predicted proteins | sample KloWWTupernatant_FD_187180 | JGI IMG/M metagenome (GOLD analysis project Ga0209477, IMG submission 187180) | Active sludge microbial communities from Klosterneuburg, Austria, studying microevolution and ecology of nitrifiers - Klosterneuburg... | ecosystem: Engineered > WWTP > Aerobic digester >...
CTTCTCCAACCCGGTGCCAACCATGCGCATGTGCGAGGTGGTCTACACCCCCGAATCAACCGAGGAGAACGTCCAAACCGTGCGCCAGCTGGGCGAAGCCGCGGGCAAGGCCGTGTCGATGGTGAAAGACACGCCGGGCACCTACGGCTTCCTGCTCAACCGCATCTTTGGCGCTGCCGCCCGCGAGGCGCGGCTCATCGCCGAGCAGGGCATCGCCTCGAAAGAAGACATCGACAAGGCGATGATCACCGGCCGCAACTGGCCCTCGGCGTTCTTCGGCAGCCGCGGCGGCATCGGCAAGGAGTGGTAGCTCACCGGCCTGGCTGAAAAAGGGGGAGGCCGTCCCAGGTGGACGGCCTCCGTTGGTCCTACCGCTTGAACAGCTTGCCGATCTTCCCGGCGATGTCACCGCCGGGGCTGTCCTCTCCGAGGAATGCGCTGACTTTGTCCGGGTTTTCCTTCAGGAACCCCTGGAGCGCGCCCAGCACCTTCTCGACGACGGCGGGGTCAACCCCCGCCTTCTCGCTGACGAGCTTCGCGATCTGGTCGTTCATCAGCTCACCTCTCTAGTACGTGACAGCCCCGGGCAGCGTCTTGGCTTCGGCCACCCACGCCTCGACTTCGTTGAGCGTCGGGGTACGGCGGACCAGCTTCTTCGCCTCGTTCACTTCGAGGAGCTTTGCGTGCAGGTTGTCCGGCCTGCGGGTGGCGAGTTCCTTCACCGTGTCCACGCCGCCCGCTTCAAGAAGGTCCGAGTATTCCGAACCCACGCCCTTGATGCGCATGAGGTCCGCCCGGTTCACCCACTCGAGGATGCGGTCGGTAGAAAGGCCGGTCGCCTCAGCCAGGGACTTCCGTCCCGCCGGCGAACCACCCTTCTGGAGCAGTGCTTCGACAGTAGCGACCCCCGCACCCTCCAGCTTTGCGGCAAACGCCTCGCCAATGCCTTCGATTTCGATGATCTTTGCCAACCTGGTTTCCTCCTGTTCGCCCCGGAAACGTTGGCCGAGGCGCGCGCATTGTAATGAATGATGCGCACTAATGGCAGCAACCGCCAGGTACCGCTCCTGGGGCCAACCGGCCGCAAGTCCAGGAAAGCCGGACTGCGCGGCTCCCGGCGGCCACGGCATCAGCCGTCCGCGAGTGCCACCAGCTCCTCCAGCGTCATGGCGCCGGGCTGCACGCCACGCGCCGCGAAGTCAGTGGCTACCCGGCGGACCGCGGTGTTGCAGGGCGTCGCGACGCCGTAGAGCTTGCCGAGCAGTTCGATCTCACCGTTGAGGTAGTCCACTTCAATCGTCGAATGGCCGCGCAGCAGGCTCTGAAGGGTCGAACTGCCCCCGCGCTCCTGGCCCGCAACCGGCGTTGCGCGATAGTGTCGCGTGACCCGCTCCTGGTACTCCTCCGGAGAGACGGCCACAACCCCGGCCGCCGCGTAGCAGGCCTCGGCCTCGGCACGCAGACGGGCCGCGAACTCGCCCACCGCGCCACCTGCCCCCCACGAGCGCTGCCCGGTGATGACCTCGAGCCCGTTGCCCAGGTTGAGCATCAGCTTGCGGTACTTCAAAGCCATCGCATCGGCGGAAGGCTGGCAGTGGAAGTGGGATCGGGCCAGGGCAGCGCACACCTCGCCTATCGTGTCATCGACCCCCGTGGGGTACACCCCGGCGTGCAGGCAGCCGCTGAGCGGCGCGCCCGAGGCAATCACCTCGCCCGGGACCAGGTGAGTCGCCGGCAACGCCACCAGCATCGCGTAAACGTGCTCGAAGCGCCGGGCCGCCATTCGCTCGTTTTCGACCCCGTTCTGCGCGCAGACCACCGGGACGCTGACACCAGCCGCGGCCTCCAGGTCCCGCAGGGCGGCTTCCGTGTCCTGCGTCTTCATGGTCAGGATGACGACGTCGCCGGGCTGCCAGCTGATATCGCGTGGATGGCCAACCGCGGGGGCCGGCAGGCGAACCTCGCCCTCCGGGGCCTGCAGCAGGAGGCCGCCGGCCCGGACAGCGTCCAGGTGCGCACCCCGGCAGATCAGCACCACCTCGTGGCCGGCCTGGTGCAGGCGCCCGCCGATGGTCCCGCCGATGGCCCCGGCGCCGTAGATGATGAACCGCACAGCACTACCCCCAAAGCACGAACCTTCGGGAGAGCCTACAGTCCCTCATCAGGCGGAAGAAAGCCCCCAGGGCTCAGACGGTCTGGGCGTTGTTGGCACGGCGCGGCGCGAGCACCATGAAGGGCGCCTGAAGCAGGATCAGGCCGACAGCGGCAAAGAGCACGAAATCGCCCAGGGAATAGATGTTCGCGCCGTAACCGGGTAGTTCCACCACGTACCGGTCGGAAAGCGCGAAGAAGTGGATATCGTCGCGTTCGAGGACCACATCTTTGCCGTGATTCGTCTGGCGGCCAATGTCCTCACGCCTGACTTCCGGGAAGGCGCCCGATTCCTCGATGACGGCGAAGTCGATCGGCATCGAGCCGCCGTGTGCCGCCATAGGGACCAGGTTCAGGACAATGCCGGCTGCCACCAGCCAGGCGCCCCAGAACCGGCGGAAGCGCAGGGCGAACAGCACCAGCAAGATCGTCGAGGCGAAGAAGAACACCCGGCGGAACTGGCCTTCCACCCCGGACGTGCCGAGGTAGGAGATCGCCAGTTGCTGGGCCAGGAAAACGGCGGCGGCACCCGCCAGAAACCAGGAATCGCCCGCGCGGCGTACCGTGCGGGCGATTACCAGGGGGACCTGTCGGTTCGACACGTCCAAGGGGGCTTGGGTTACCAGGACTGGAACGGGGCAGCGCCGGCAAGGGCGATGATGGCGAGTGAAGAAACCGCAACGAGAGTCGAGATCAACCGAGTCATTTCTTTGTCCCTCCTGGACACTTTGATGATGTCGAGGAGAGCGTAAGAAACGGGTTCTCGCGAAACTCTCGCGAGATTCGGGATATGGCGAAATTCCGGTTAGACGGCTACCCCGGCCGCGATCCGCGCCCGCAAGTCCTGGAACCGGTCCGGGAGCCGTTCGCCGAACTCGGACTCATAGGTGGCGCCAAAATCATCGATGAACCGGATCGCCTGGACGGCCTGGCCAGCCTGACCGCGGTAGCGTGCCAGCTGGTAGGCGGCCTCTTCGTTGTACCGGTTGGCGCGCAGCACGCGCTCCATGCACATCGCGGCCGATTCAAAGTCCTCGCGTCCGGCGAAGTAGGCCGCCAGCATCGCCAGCGATTCGTGCGCTTCACGCTCCAACTGCTGCCGGGTCACTTCGGCCCACTCCGAATGGAACACTTCGGCGAATGGCCCGCCGTACTGTTCGATCGCCTGCTGGAAGGCCACCGCCCGCTCGCGCGAACCGGCCTGCGCCTCGCGGCCACGCTCCAGCGCCTCGGTGAACTGCTCCACGTCCCATTCGAACTGCCCGTCGGGGTTCAACAGGTAGGCGCCGTCGCGCTTCACCACGCTCTCCTGGTAGACCGCCCGCCGGATCCGGTAGAGGTTCGAATGGAAGGCGCTGTTGCACTTCTCGCGGGGGAGCTCCGGATAGAGCATTTCGACCGCTTCTTCTTTGCGGATGCCGCCGCGCCGCGTAAGCAGCAGGAAGAACATCTCCTTTGCCCGGACGCTCGCCCACTGTTCGTCCGAGACTTCGCGTCCGCCGACCGTGACGGTTGCGGCGCCGAGGCTGCGCGCCACCACCCGGGGCAGCCGCCCGCGGGACTCGGCGGCTTCGGGCTGTTCTTCTTCCACGGTCAGGACGCCGAACGCCTGGCGTTCGAGAAGGTCGCGGAAGACCCTGCCGCCGCCGGCGCGCGAGGCCGCCCACTGGGCGAACATCGGGTTCTCGCGCATCAGCGGTACCAGCGCGCTCGCCATCCATGGTTCCTTGAGAGCCGCGGCCGCCCGGTCAATGGACTCCTGCGCCTCGGCGCGCCGATTCGCCCGGAAGTGTGTCATCGCGATCCGGTAGTGGGCGGTCGACAGCGATGGCGGAACATCCATCGCCTCGAACTTCTCGGCCGCCTGCCCGGCCTCCGAAAGCGCGGCCACGTAGTTCCCGGCGGAAAGCTCGCAGGCGGCCTGCTGCAGCTTGCAGTGGGCCACCTCGTAGTCGTTCGCCGAAGTCAGGGCCACAAGTAGTGCTCGCCTCGAGAAGAAGTCCGCCTGCTGCAGGTCGCCCAGCCCAAGGAAGGCCGCCGAAAGGCCCGCGATCGAGAGCGCCGCCAGCGTCTCATCGAGCGCATCGGTCGCGCAGATGCGGATCGCCTCCTCGTAGTGCTCGCGCGCCTTCTGGAAGTGCCCGAGGGCCAGCTCCGCATCGCCGAGCGAGGCGGTTGCGTAGGCGACGTTGCGCTGGTTACCGCAGTCCATGCCTTCCTGGACGGCCTCTTCGAGGACCGTGGCGGCGCTGGCGAAATCACCGGCCTGCAGGTGCGACATGCCGAGGTTGTTGAGCACCCAGCCCAGGTTCGACGACCGGCCAAGGGCGCGCCAGCCCTGCGCCGCCCGGGTAAGGACCGTCACCGCACCGGGCGCATCGCCGCGCATCGCGAGCGTCTGCCCGAGCGTCGACCGGGCGAGCAAGCCAAGCGGCTCGGCGCCCGCCTGCTCGCTCATGCGGACGGCCTCCGCAAGAGCCCGCTCGGCTTTGGCGAAGTTGCGGGTCACGGAGAGTTCGAAATCGGCCGCCTGGTACACCACCTCACACTGGAGGACCGGGTCACTGGAGCAGTCGAGGCCGGCAAGCTGCTCAGCGGTCGTGACGGCATCGTCCGGCCGCCCCAGGAGCCGTAGCGCGCGAAGCCGGGCAAGCAGGGCGTGCGCCCGCACCGTCTCCCCCTGCCGCGGGTCGCGGAGAAGGGCATCGGCCCGGCGAAGCGCCTCTTCCGGCAGCCCCATGTGGGCGTTCAACCGCGCGAACAGGGCCCGAAGGAGCGGCCTCCGCCCGAGCGTCGTCGTGCTGATGCACTCGAACGCGCGCCAGAGCAACGTGTACGAACCCTGAATGATCAGGTGCGCGCTCTGCGCTTCGAGCAGGTTCGCGAGGTCCCGTTCGCTGGCCGCTGAGCGGGCGAACTCGATAGCCTCAGCCACATCTCCAGCGGCGACCATCACCTCGATCTGGTGCTCGACCGCGGCGTCGTGGCCTTCCGGGTCGTGGCTCTGAAATTCGGTAACGATGAACTGGCGGAGCATCGGGTTCATCCGGAACTCGGTCGGCGAGAGGTACTCGCAGAGGAAATCGCGCGTGCCCATCCAGGCGGTGAGCTTTCGCCAGGTGGACGGGCCAAAGTCGTGCTCGACCGCCGCCCTGTCGATCGTCGGGGCCAGCGCGAGCGGGCGCAGCACATCCTGCAGCGCGGCCGGGACGTGCTCCCAGACTTCGGTCCGCAGATACAGGTCGAACGCAGCGGCTCCGGCGCCCGTCTGAGGGATTTCTCCACCCATCACCGATGCCATGACCGCCACCGGCCACCCGGCGGTCCGCTCGAGCACCGAAGCCGCCGTTTCCGGTGACGACGCCGCATCGATCGCGCAACGCGTCTCGTCCGCGTCGAAGGCCAGGTCCGCCGCTTCGATGACGACGATTTCGCCCGTCGCCATGCGGGCGTTGATGGCGGGAATGAACGGGATCTCCCGGCCCGAAAGGACGACTTCGCTGCCCTCGGGCAGCACTTCCAGCATCCAGACCAGCAGCGCGCAGGCTTCCCGCGCGTCGGTAAGCTCTTCGACGTTGTCGACCACAAGCAGCAGAGGGAGGTCCGAATCGAGCGCCGCCTGGCGCGCCGCCGCGTGGACGTACGCCTGGAGATCACTGAACTTGGTCGCGACAGCCGGCGGTTCGAACTCACGGTCGCCGGCGAACGCCACACCGAGCTGTTGGGCGAGCACTTCGGGCGCACCGGCCGAGGAATCAAGCGAAAGCCACACCGGCTGGAACTCGACCTCGGCGGCGAACATCGCAATGAGCGTCGTCTTGCCGTAGCCAGCCGGGGCCACCACAACGGTCAGACCGTTCCCGACTCCGTCATGGAGCCGTCTCAAGAGCCGCTGGCGCGGCACGAGGCGGCGTGGGAGTCGAGGAATGGTGATCCTTCCTGCTGCTGACATATTGACCGCTCCAGGGACCGAGTACGTTGTCGCCATTCGACCCAAGGATACTACTCCCGGGGCGGCTGCGCAGCTATCCCTGCTCTTGACCGAACGTGACAAACCGGTGCTATGGTGGCTCAACCAGCGCCCCCGCGGTTGGTGAAAACGTGAGACTTCGCGCCCTTGCTCTGCTGGCCATGGCGGCTGGCCTCTTCCTTGCAACACTCGCCCTGCACGGGACTCCCGCAGGCGCCGCTCCCGGCCCCTGTGGCACGGCCCACGACGCGCTCAGTGCGGAGGAGCAGGAGTTCGTTGGCCTGCTGCAAAGCTGGCGGGATACTCACGTCCAGGTCTCGACCCCCCTCCAGACTTCCGGCGCCCTCAACGCGGCGGCGGCATGGTTCGCCGAATGGCAGGTAGCCAACGGCGCTCCCGGCGGCCACCACGACGGCTACGGCCGCACCTGGGTGCAGCGCGCCCTCGATTGCGGCTACACCGGCACCACGTCGGGCGGCCAGGCCTACGCCTCGGGGAGCGGCGAGGGCATCTGGGCGGTCGCGTCGTCCGGCAGCGTCTCGGTCGGTCCCTCGCAGGCGCTGACCGGCATGGCCAGCCACGGGGGGAGCGGCATCTACGCCTGGACGCCTTCATCGCCGCCGTTCAAGTGCGTGGGCGTTGGCGTCGCCCGCAACAACGCTGGGACGGCGGTTGCCTGGGTCGTCATCATCGCCCAGTACCCGACAGCGCAGGCGTGCCCGGGCGGCACGGGAGGGGGAGGCTCGACCGCGACCAGCACCAGCACCAGCTCGCCCACGCCGACCACCACACCATCGCCCACGCCGACGCAACCCCCGACGCCGACGGCCATCCCCGGCGCACCGTCGATCTACATCGGGAGCGGCTGGAACCTGCTGGCCCTGCCCGCCGGCGCGCCCGCCCAGGTGCTCGCCCGTGCTCAGGGCTGCTACCGCGTGGTGTACCAGTTCCAGGATGGGGAGTGGCGCCGTCATTCACCGGAGTTGCCCGGGTACGCCAACAATCTCCAGACGTTCAACGGCGGCGCCATCTGGATAGAAGGCACCGCCGCGAATTGTGGGCTGGTGAAGCTCTGATCGAATCGATCAGAGAACGCTGGGCAGTGACGTGAAGCCCGGTGAGCTGGCGATTGCAACGCCGAGCGCCCTCAGCGCCATCACGCAGGCCAGCGCAACAAAGGCCAGGATCAGGGCGTATTCGGCGAGGCCCTGGCCGGCCTCGTCTTCGCCCTTTCTGTGCAGCCACCTGAACCTCGAAAGCAGCCGGTTCATCAAAAAGCTCCCCTGCAAAGTCTCTCCCTGATCCGAAATTCGGCAGCGTTCGCGACAGAAACCGATCGGCCGGGGGGACCATTGCGTTGAGCCGAAGTGACGAAAATTTACAGTGCGTTTACAGGACCGGCCCGGAGAGGCGGGCAGCGTGCGCCGCCGCCGCCAGTGGCGCATCCGTGATCACGGTCCTCGCTCCGGCGCGGAACAGCCGCGACAGCAGCGCCGCCGGCTCAGGCTCGGTGTCGTGGAACGTCCAGGCCGCCAGCTCCACTCCATGGGTGGCGAGGATCCCGCCGAGGGGCACGCCCAGTTGCGCAAGATGCTCAACGGTCGCGATGTCCACCATCCATTCGATAGCCGAAGGGAGTAGCCCGCGGATATCGGCGACCCGGCTCTCGACGTACTCAGTGGCAGTAGCCCGCGCATTGGCGGCCAGCGGCGCATCGTCCCAGAGCCCGTGGACGCCGCGCGACCGAGGGACGACATGTCCTCCCCGGCCCCCATCGGCGTGCCAGTGCAGCGTGGGGTCGATGGCCACCGGCACGCCCTGAAGATGGCGCAGGTTCCAGTGCGCCTGCGACCCGACCAGCACCTGCCCCGCGACCGGCCGGAGTGCCTCTTCCAGCGCCCGCGCTCGCCCCGGCGTGATCGGGCGCATCAGCTTCAGATCCACCTGCAGTAGCGTGTTGCCCCGCCGCACCAGGTCGACGACATCCCCAAGGAAACAGAGCGGCACCCGCTCATCCACGCGGTAGCGGACCTGCCGCGCCCGGGCGGCATCCAGATCATCCACGCGGCCAGTGGCGGTCGTCTCGGCATCCAACTCCCCGTCATGGAAGATCAGCATCGCGTCATCGGCGAGGAACCGGACGTCCACCTCGAGCCGCGGCACGCCAGCGACCACGCACTCCTCCACGGCGGGCAGCGAATTCGGGATGTGCCTCCCCGAAAGCGTCGCACTGTGGCAGCAGAACACGCGCCTCTTGCCTGCAATGCGTGGCGCCAGGTCCGGGACCGGAATGTCAGGCATCAGATCGGGAGTGTAGGCAGCCCGCGACTAACGGGAAGCAGCCCATGCCACCAGGCAGCGCAACCATCCGAAAAGGAGCCAGACATGGCACCCTTGGCATACGGGAAATCACGGTTTTATAGTTAAGTGCGCCCAGATTGTCGCCAAGCAAATGGCCCGTGCTATACTCCCGCCCGTCCTAGGGGGCCGCTAGCTCAACTGGCAGAGCAGCTGACTCTTAATCAGCCGGTTGGAGGTTCGAGTCCTCCGCGGCTCACCAGCTCCCTGAAACCGGACCACGGGCCCGCACGTGCAGGCCCGTTCACTCGTGGGGAAGTGTCGGAACCGGCAGACGAGCATGACTTAGGATCATGTGCCGCAAGGCGTAGGAGTTCGAGTCTCCTCTTCCCCACATACTCGAAAACCAGTAGGGTCGGCGCGAGCCGCTCTGCCCGGTGGGATGGGCAGGCGAAAGGAGAAGGGATGGCGCTACTAGAGGTCAAAGACCTGCGCACGTACTTCTATACGCAGGAGGGGGTCGTCCGTGCGGTCGACGGCACCTCATACGTCGTGGAAGAAGGCGAAACGCTTGGGCTGGTGGGGGAATCGGGCTGTGGAAAGAGCGTCTCCGCACTCTCCATCCTTCGCCTGATCCCGCAGCCTCCAGGGAAGATCGTTTCCGGGGAGATCATCTTCCAGGGACGCGACATCCTGAAGCTTGACGAGGACGAAATTCGGAAGATCCGCGGCAACGAAATCGCCATGGTCTTCCAGGAGCCAATGACCTCGCTCAACCCCGTGCTCACCATTGGCCGGCAGATGACCGAGGCCCTCGAGCTCCACATGAACCTGCACGGCAAGGCAGCCCGCGACCGGGCGGCCGAGTTGCTCGAGATGGTCGGCATCCCCGAGGCGAAAAACCGCCTCGATGACTACCCGCACCAGTTCTCCGGTGGCATGCGCCAGCGCGTCATGATTGCCATGGCCATGAGCTGCAACCCGAAGCTGCTGCTCGCGGACGAACCGACGACGGCCCTCGACGTGACCATCCAGGCCCAGATCCTCGAGGTAATGAGCCGCCTGAGCCGCGAGTTCGGTACCGCCGTCATCATCATCACCCACAACCTGGGGGTCGTGGCCCGTTACGCCGACCGCGTGAACGTGATGTACGCCGGGCGGGTCATCGAGACCGCTTCGGCCGAGGAACTGTACCGGAACCCGAAGCACCCCTACACCGTGGGGCTCCTGAACTCGGTGCCGCGCCTCGATGAGACGCGCAAGGAAAAGCTGGTGCCGATCGAAGGCCTCCCGCCTGACCTCGCCCACCTGCCGCCCGGGTGCCCGTTCTACCCGCGCTGTTCGTGGCGCGTCGATCGTTGCACCCAGGAGTACCCCCCGTTCAACCTGGTCGCTGAAAAGCACTACGCGGCCTGTTGGGAATCGGAGCGCGTCCACCGGGAGGTGTCAGTTGGCGCAGCAAACTAGTTCCAGCACCCGCCAGCGGACCGGCACAGCTGGCGAAACCCTGCTGACCGTTCAGGATCTGCAGGTTTACTTCCCCGTGACCGCTGGCGTCATCTTCCAGCGGAAAGTGGCCGATGTCCGTGCGGTCGATGGAGTCTCCTTCGAGATCCGCCGCGGTGAGACGCTCGGTCTCGTGGGCGAATCCGGCTGCGGCAAGAGCACGACCGGCAAGGCCATCCTCCAGCTCACCCGCCCCACCGCCGGCCAGGTCAGGTTCGAGGGGACCGACCTGACGAAGATCAAAGGCGGCGACCTCCGCCGCTTCCGCCGCAAGATGCAGATGATCTTCCAGGACCCCTACGCGAGCCTCAACCCGCGTATGTCGGTCGGCAGCATCATCAGCGAGCCCCTGACCATCCACAAACTCGCCGGCGGCAAGGAGAAGAAGGAACGCGTCCAGAACCTCCTCCAGACGGTTGGCCTGAACCCCTACTTCGCCAACCGCTTCCCGCACGAGTTCTCCGGCGGCCAGCGCCAGCGCATCGGCATCGCCCGGGCGCTCGCGGTCGAGCCGGACTTCATCGTCTGCGACGAACCGGTTTCGGCGCTCGACGTGTCGATCCAGGCGCAGATCATCAACCTGCTCCAGGACCTCCAGGAGCAGTTCGGCCTCACCTATCTCTTCATCGCGCACGACCTCTCCGTCGTCCGCCACATCAGCGACCGCGTCGGCGTGATGTACCTGGGCCACATGATGGAGCTGACCGACCGGGACTCGATCTTCGAGAACCCGCTCCATCCCTACACCAAGGCGCTCATGTCCGCCGTCCCGATCCCGGACCCCGAAGTCGAACGCAAGCGCGAGCGCATCATCCTTCTCGGCGACGTGCCGAGCCCGCTGCGCCCGCCCCGGGGCTGCGTCTTCCACACCCGCTGCCCCATCGCGATCGATGAGTGCCGCTCCCGCCTCCCCGACTGGCGGAATGTCGGCGAAGCTGGCCGCGAGCACTGGGTCTGGTGCCACCGGGTCTAGCTGCCCGCTAACGCGGAATCACAAAGAGAAGGGCTGCCTGAACAGGCAGCCCTTCTCTTTGTGCCCGATACGAAACGGCTGCGTCAGGGCGTCCCCGTCGCGGCCGGCGGTGAGGGCGGCACGGAAGGTGAGGCCGGCGGGGGCGGGGGTGTCGCCGCGGGGGTCGTCGTTGCGGTCGCCGTCGGGCTGGCGGGCGTGGCCGATTTGGTGGCCGTGGCGCTCGCCGTCGGAGTTCGCGTCGCGGTCGCTGTCGGCAGAACGCTCGGCTTCGGACTTGGACTGGGGCTCGGACTGGGGCTCGGACTCGGACTCGGGCGCACGGTCGGCGTCACCGTAGGCGAAACCGTCGGGGTTGGCGTAGCCGTCGCCGCGAGCGGGCTCGGTTGCGGCGTCGGAGTCGGCGGATTGTCGTCGCCATCCTGCCCGGCGAGGAAGATCGCCGCCGCCGCTCCCACGCCGATGGCAGTCAGGATGATGCCGATCACAATGAGCAGCGTCGACCCGCTGATCCCCCCGGTGTCCTGGGCAATGGCATCGCGGCGCACACGGGCCGTCGGCTGGCGACGGAGCTGCGGAGGCCGGCCAGGCGGTGCGGCCACGGGTGCGGGCGCCTGGGACTGGACCTGCGTGCAGCGCCGGAGTGCCGCCCCCAGCGATGCGGCGTCAGGATAGCGGTCGTCGGGCGAGAGGGCGAGGGCGCGCCCGACCACCCGCTCCAGGTCCGGCGATGCGCCGGCGGCGAAGGTCCGCAGGGCCGGCGCCGGCGCCGCCAGCCGTTGCCCGGCCACAGCTGCCGCCGTGGCCCCGGAGAAGGGCAGGCGGCCGGCCACCAGCTCGAAGACCGTCAGCCCGAGTGCATAGACATCGGACCGCGGATCGGGCTGTGCGCCCTGGATGACCTCAGGGGCAAGGTAGGCGATGGTGCCAAGGAGGTCCTGGGCCTGCCCGGGGGCGAGCGTCCGGTTCAGCGTCTCGGCGACGCCGAAATCGGCCACCTTCGCCACGCCGGTCTCGTTGACAATGATGTTCTCCGGCTTGACATCGCAGTGGACCACGCCCTGCTCGTGGGCGTACTGGAGCGCGGCTGCAACTTGCGTGCCATAGCGGATCGCCTCGCCCTCGGTCATCCGCCCCTGGGTCTCGAGGAGTTCGCGCAGCGTGTACCCGTGGACGTATTCCATCGCGATGAAGCGCCGCCCCTCGTGCACGCCGGCATCGAACACCCCCACGATGTTCGCGTGCTGCAGCCGCGCAATCACGCGCGCTTCGCGTTCGAACGCCGCCACGGCCTCGGCATCGGAATCGGCCGTGAAGGCTTCCCTGAGGAACTTGAGCGCCACCCAGCGGCCAAGTCGCTGGTCTTCCGCCAGCCAGACCTCGGCCATCCCGCCGGTACCGAGCAAGCGTTCGAGGCGGTATCGTCCGTCTATGACGTCAGTGGCGTTCACTCGCGGATGAGTCTCCAGGCGGTAGCTGGCTCGCGTGAGCGCAATCGCGAGCTGTTGCTGCTCTCGGGGGCGGTCGCCTTCGCCGCCCTCGGGTGGTTTGCTCTCCGGGCCGCGGACTTCGCCTTTCCAGCCAGCACGGGTCGCATCCTAACCCAGTTTGCGCTTTCCGGGCTGGCG
>Ga0209477_1001878_pt1 | contig 12514 bp, 9 predicted proteins | sample KloWWTupernatant_FD_187180 | JGI IMG/M metagenome (GOLD analysis project Ga0209477, IMG submission 187180) | Active sludge microbial communities from Klosterneuburg, Austria, studying microevolution and ecology of nitrifiers - Klosterneuburg... | ecosystem: Engineered > WWTP > Aerobic digester >...
CGAAATCGCCGAACTGGTTGCGCAGCCCGCGGATGCGGATGATCGGCTCCTCGGCGCTCACAGGTTGATCTCCATGAAGAAGATCGCCGCCAGCGCATCGATCAGGATGACCACGAAGATCGACTGCACGACGCTCGATGTCGTGTGCGTGCCAACCGACTCGGCGCTGCCGGCAACCTTGAAACCTTCGAGGCAGCCAATCGCGGCAATCAGGAAGGCGAACACGGGTGCCTTGCTCATGCCGACCCAGAAATGGCGCACGCCGGTGGTCTCGTGCAGGCGCGTGATGAACATCAGTGGCGAAACATCGAGCGTGATCACGCACACCGCGGCACCGCCGATGATGCCGGCGAGCATGCCGACCAGGGTCAGGATCGGCATCGACACGAGCAAGGCAAGCACGCGCGGCATGACCAGCACATCGACCGGTTGCAGGCCAAGGGTGCGGATCGCATCGACCTCCTCGCGTGCCTTCATCGAGCCGATCTGTGCGGTGAACGCGCTGCCGGAGCGCCCGGCCACCATGATCGCGGTCAGCAGTACGCCGAATTCGCGCAGGAACGAGTAGCCGACAAGCTCGACCGTGTAGATGCTGGCACCGAAATCCTTGAGTACGGTCGCGCCGAGAAAGGCAACCACCGCCCCGACCAGGAAACACAGCAGGGCAACGATCGGCAGCGCGTTCAGACCGGTCTGTTCGATATGCGCGACGGTCGATGTCACGCGCCAGCGCCGTGGATCCAGCGCACTGCGCGCAAAGGCCGCGAGGATAAGGCCGATGAAGCCGACCAGGGCGATTGCATCGTTCCAGATATCGTCAAGCGCCTGGCCGACATTGGCGAGGATGGCGATGAATCCGCGATCCTTGCGGCGACGCTTTGCCGGCGGCGCATTTTCCGCGCGCGATACCGCGGCAATCAGCTTGCGCGTGGATGCGCGGTCGACATCGATGCGGGCCGGGTCCGCGCCGGCAAGGTCGAGCAGGAAACTGGCGCCGGCAGTGTCGATGTGGCCAATCGCGCGCGCATCGATGCGCGAATCGGCAGCGATCTTCCCCTGCAGGTTTGCGCACAGTGTGGCAAGTCGCGCGACGTGCTCAAGCGTCCAGTCTCCGCGGATGCTGAGCCGGCTGCCATCCTCGACGAGTTGTGCGCTGCCCGCTTCGCTCATTGGCAAAGGTTAGCAGCAATCGCCCGCAAGGCCGCGCTGGAGCTGAATCTCCGGCAACAGCCGCGCGGCGAGCGAGGCAGGGAGCCGGCATAATGCCGCGCGCTGTTCCGGACTTGCCGATGACCAACCTGCCCCTGACCACCCGCGTCGAGTTCATCGTCGAGCTCGCGCGTCGCCTGCATGAATACGGAACCGCTGCGCCGCGCCTGGAAGCGGCCATCATCCTGGTTGCCCAACGCCTCGGCTTGAACTGCGATCCGTTGTCGACGCCGACCTCGATCATCATGTCGTTCTCGCAGGTCGACGATGGCGTTGGCGGCCTGGCGGAAACGACCCAGGTGCTGCGGCTGCCGCCCGGCGAAGTCAATCTGAAGAGCCTGTGCCTGGTCGACGAGATTGCCGACCAGGTCATCAGTGGCAAGCTGGAACTTGCCGAAGGACGGCGACGCCTGCGCGAAGTCGGCTTGAGCAAGCCGTCGCTGCCGGCAACGATGCTGGTGTTGGTGGCCTACGCGGTTGCCTCGGCCTGCGTGGCGGCAATCCTGCTGACCGGTTGGGCCGGCGTCGCCACCGCAGGTTGCATCGGCCTGGCGACCGGCATCACCGCCCTTGCAGCAAGCAAGCGACCGCATATCGCCGCCGCCTTCGAGGCCATTTCGGCGCTGCTGGCGACCATCATCGCAACCCTGGTGGCGGTCTATCTGGTGCCGATCCAGGTGCGTTCGGTGGTCGTCGCCAGCTTGATCATCCTCTTGCCCGGCATGAGCCTGACCGCGGCAGTGCGCGAACTCTCCAGCCAGGACCTGGTATCAGGCACCGCCCGCATGGCCGGAGCGATGGCGGTCTTGCTCAAGCTCGCCTTCGGCACCGTCGCGGCGACCCAGGTCTGTGCCTTGTTCGGCCTGGTGCCGCCAGCCGTTCCGCTGCAGGCGATTCCAGCGTGGACCGAGTGGGTGGCGGTGCCGTTGGCCGCGCTGACCTTCGCCATCACCTTCCGCAGTCCGCTGCGCTTTTTCCCGATCGTCATCGCCGCAGTCATCGCCGGCTATATCTGCACGCGGGTCGGTGGCGCTTATGTCTCGGCGGCGTTCGGCGTGTTTGCCGGCGGCCTCCTGCTCGGCGCCGCGAGCAACGTCTTTGCGCGATTTTTCCAGCGGCCAGGCGCGCTGATCCGCGAGCCGGGCATCATCCTGCTGGTGCCCGGCAGCATTGGTTTTCGCACCTTGAGTTTCGTCTTCGAGCGCGATGTCATGCTCGGCATCGATACCGGCATCACCCTGGTCACCCTGCTCGTGGCCCTGGTCGCCGGTCTGCTCTTCGGCGATCTGCTGGTGCCACCGAGGCGAAAGCTCTGAGAGCCGGGAATTGAGAATGGGGAACAGGGAATAGTTGAAAGCCAGAGCAAAGCGCATGGGCTCGTCCCACTCCCCACTCCCCATTCCCCATTCCCCGCGGTGCCGCTATCTCAACAGTGAACGCAACATCCACGCGGTCTTTTCATGCGCTTCGACGCGCTGTGTGGCGAGATCGGCGGTGGGTTGATCGTCGGCCTTGTCGGCGACCTTGATGGTTTCCCGTGCGGTGCGCGCAGTCGACTCGTGGCCTTCTACCAGTTGCGCGACCATCTCCTTCCAGTCAGGGGTGCCCGTTTCCTCCTTGATCGAGGTCAGCTTGCCGAACTGGGAATACGAACCGGGTGCCATGACGTCGAGGGCGCGGATGCGCTCGGCAATGACATCATTGGCCAGCCACAGCTCGTTGTACTGGGTTTCGAACATGATGTGCAGGCTGTTGAACATCGGCCCGGTCACGTTCCAGTGGAAGCTGTGCGTTTTCAGATACAGCGAATAATTGTCAGCCAGCAGCTTCGACAAATGGTTGGCGATGGTCTTGCGATCCTTGGACGAAATACCGATATCGATAGCCATGAGCGGACTCCTGTGCAGGGTGGATGTGCAGTCTGCACCTGCGGCCGGATGGATGGAAATCAATTGGCGGAATCAAGGTGATAGTCAGCGGTTATCATGCGTCGCTTTGGTCGAGTTAGGATCGATGCCCGAACTGCAATGCAGGCGAGCTCTTTCTGCCCTGCGTGCAGCGCAGGCATTCGATTTTGTTGGCGATGCGTCTTGGCGGTGCGACACGAATGCATCGTGACTGAAGTCACTCCCACGAACTCGTTGCTGTCTTTGATTTCAGATATCATCTGGTGATAAAATTGCTGCAACGCACGAACAGAGTCTGGATACCCTGTTGCTGCTGCATGGCGAGGTCTATGACCAGGGCGAGGGGTTCTGGATCAAGATCGAGGCGTGGGAGGTACCAGCCGGTGAGCACACTCCGCACGGCATCCGCTACGCGCTTACGCTGCACGACCGGCACGGCACGCGCTTGCTGGGCTACGACAACGCGCATGCGGTGAAGCCGCCGAAGCGCAATAAGTTCGCCGGACGACGGCTGGCGTACGATCACAAGCACCGGCACGCGCGGGACAAGGGCGTGTCTTATGAGTTCATCAGCGCCGACCAGTTGCTCAAGGATTTTTTTGGCGAGGTCGACCGTGTTTTGAGGGAGGCAAAGACATGAAGAAGATCATCATTGGTATCGCCACGCAGGAAGCCATCCGTGACCGTGCACGCGCTATCGCACGCGGCGAGCGCAAGCCGACGGCGGGCGAGCCGAAAATCTGGTTCACCTCCATGCGATCGCTGGCCGAGGTGTTGTCCGACGACAACCGCGCCTTGCTCAAGTTGATCCGCGAGCAGAAGCCCGAGTCGCTGAACCATTTGGCCGAGCTGAGCGGGCGCGCGCCCAGCAATCTGTCACGCACTTTGAAGACGATGGAACGCTACGGGCTGGTGGAACTGCGCCGGCAGGCGCGGCAAGTGCAGCCAGTAGCCAAGGCCAGCGAGTTCCTGATTCAGGCCGCGTGAGAAGGGATGTCCGCTCGGCATGGTCGCTGCGGGCGATATTGGTGCACCGCCCGCAAGGGACTGAACAGGACTCCGCATGCGCGAGGTCCCACATTCTTCAATGCCGACCCCCATGCCCGAATTGTCAAAACTGAGATCCGCACTCAGCGGAGTCGCCTGCCGCGATCACGGTCGCTTGCTCGGGCGCTGGCGGCGGCTTGAAAAGGAAGGCGCGGCGGCCAAGGCCGAGCAGGTTGCGAGGCTGGCGGGCGAGATCGCCGCATCGACGGCAAAGGTCGCCGCGCGTGCGGCGCGCGTGCCCGAAATCCGCATCGACCCGTCGCTGCCGATCGCCGAACGCAGTGACGAGATCATCAAGCTGATCCGCGAACACCAGGTCATCGTGCTGGCGGGCGAGACCGGTTCCGGCAAGACCACGCAATTGCCGAAACTCTGCCTCGCCGCCGGACGCGGCACGGCTGGCATGATCGGTTGCACGCAACCGCGTCGCATCGCGGCACGCACGGTCGCACGCCGCGTCGCCAGCGAGCTGGATACGACGGTGGGCGACCTGGTGGGTTTCCAGGTGCGCTTCACGGAGCAGGTCGGCGATGCGGCCCTGATCAAGTTCATGACCGACGGCATCCTGCTCGCCGAAACCCAGGGCGATGCTTGGCTCAGCGCCTACGACACGATCATTCTCGACGAGGCCCACGAGCGCAGCCTGAATATCGATTTCCTGCTCGGTTACCTGAAGCGCCTGTTGGCCAGACGCCGGGATCTCAAGCTGATCGTGACTTCGGCGACCATCGATACCACACGCTTTTCCGCACATTTCGACAATGCGCCGGTGATCGAGGTCGAAGGCCGCACCTTTCCGGTCGAAGTGCGCTGGCGGCCCATGGAAATGATGGCGGCCGCAAGCCGCGGCGAGCGCCCCTCAAGCGCTCCGCGGGAGAGGGGGGGGTCATCGGCGGCTGCCGATGGCGGGATGAGGGGCGAGCGCGGCGAAGCCAATTCGGTCGAACAGATCGTTGCGGTGGTCGATGAAATCACGGTTGAGGATCCGCGCGGCGATGTGCTCGTCTTCCTGCCGGGCGAGCGCGAGATCCGCGATGCACACCTCGCCCTGGATCGGCGCAAGTACCGCGAAACCGAGGTACTGGCCCTGTATGCACGACTCTCCGCCGCCGAACAGGATCGCGTCTTCAAGCCGGGGCCGAAGCGACGCATCGTGCTGGCGACGAATGTCGCCGAAACCTCGCTGACCGTGCCGCGCATCCGCTTCGTCGTCGATACCGGCACGGCGCGGGTCAAGCGTTACAGCCAGCGCGGCCAGCTTGAACGCCTGCACATCGAGCCGATCTCGCAAGCCGCCGCCGACCAGCGCAAGGGCCGCTGCGGGCGTGTCGCTGCCGGTATCTGCTATCGCCTGTATGCCGAGGACGACTACGCCGAGCGCCCGCGTTACACGGATCCGGAGATCCTGCGCAGCTCGCTGGCCGGGGTGATCCTGCGCATGTTGAGCCTCAAGCTCGGCGATGTTGCCGATTTTCCGTTTGTCGAAGCGCCACCCGAGCGCGCGATTGGCGATGGCTATCGACGCCTGATCGAGATCGGCGCGATCGACGAGCTTCATCGCATCACGAAAATCGGCACGACGATTGCCAGCCTGCCGGTCGATGTCGCCCTCGCCCGCATGCTGATCGAAGCGCAGCGACTGGGCGTCTCGCGCGAACTGATGATCCTCGTTTCGTTCCTGAGCATCCAGGATCCCCGCGAACGCCCCGCCGATGCGCGCCAGCAAGCCGACGCCGCCCACGCGCAATTTGCCGATGCCAAATCCGATTTCATCGGCGTGCTCAATCTTTGGGTCGCCTACGCCCAGGCCCACGAGGAGTTCACCCAATCGAAACTGCGCGACTGGTGTCGCTCGCACTTCCTCTCGTTCATGCGCATGCGCGAATGGAGGGAATTGCATCGGCAGTTGGTGGTTCAAGAGCCGGGAATGGGGAATGGGGAATCGGGAATCGGGAAGGGCAGAAACAAACGCACAAGCAATGCAAGAGCGGGAGCCAAAGTGCACGCAGCGGCAACCACACTCAATACACGTCAGGTCGCTACAACCATTCCCGATTCCCCATTCCCCATTCCCGACAACGGTGAAGCCATTCACCGTTGTCTACTGAGCGGCTGGCCGACCCAGGTAGCGCGCAAGGATGAGCGCAATCAGTACCGCGGCACGCGTGAGCGCAAGTTCGCGATCTTTCCGGGTTCGGCGCTGGCCAAGTCGCCGCCACAATGGTTGCTGGCCGGGCAGATCATCGATATCGGCAAGGTCTATGCGATGCAGTGTGCGCGCATCGAACCGCTGTGGATCGAACAGCAGGCCGCACACCTGATCCGGCGCAGTTGGCATGACGCGCATTGGTCGCGCAAGCGCGGCGCGGTGGTCGCCTACGAACAGGTCAGCTTGTTCGGCTTGATCCTGGTCGAGCGGCGTGTGGTGCAATTCGGCAAGCAGGATCCGGTACTGGCACATGAAATCTTCGTGCGCGAAGCGCTGGCGACCGGCGAAATCGATGCGCATGCGGAATTCATCCGCGCCAACCAGCGCACGCTGGCGCAGGCCTCGGAGATCGAAGCCAAGCAGCGGCGCTCCGGTTTGCTCAAGTCGCCCGCTGAGCTGGCCGCGCTGCTGGATGCGAGGTTGCCGGCCGACATCCACACCAGCGCGGCGCTGGATGCCTGGTATCGCAAGGCCGGTCCGGCCGAGCAGGCCGCACTGCGTTGGTCGCTGGCGGATGTGATGTCGACGACGCCGGGGCTTGCCGCCGAGGATTTTCCGCCGCGTCTGACGCTCGGCGCGCACGCGCTTCGCCTGGAATACCGTTTTGTGCCGGGCGATCCAGCCGACGGCGTCACCGCCCATCTGCCACTTGCCCTGGTCAATGCCTTGTCGCCGAGCGCCTGTGAATGGCTGGTGCCGGGTTTGCTGATTGAAAAAGTCGGTGAGTTGATACGTGGACTGCCGAAATCCCTGCGCCGCAATTTCGTCCCCGCGCCGGACTTTGCACGTGCCTTCGTCGAATCGCTGGGCAAGGATCAGATGATTCGCCAACGACCGCTCAGCGACGTGCTGGCGAGCTATCTGCGCAAGGTGACCGGCGTCGAGATCACGGCTGCGGATTTTGCCGGCATCGGGCTGCCGGCGCATTTGCTGATGCGCTTGCGCGTGCATGATGAAAAAGGCAAGACCATCGCCGAAGGGCGTGATCTTGCCGTGATCCAGAAAGACTGGGCGGCAGCGGCGCGCGCGGCATTTTCGCAGCGCGCCGATGCCGAGCTGACCCGCGAGGAACTGTCCGGATTCGATATCGAGGACATTCCCGAATCGATCCGCTCGGCGGAAGGACTGGTCGCCTGGCCGGCCCTGGTCGATCTTGGCGACAGCGTGGCCTTGCGCGTGTTCGAGAACGCCGACGAAGCACGCGAAGAACATCGTCGCGGCGTCGAACGCCTGCTGCGACGGGCGCTGGTCGACAAGGTCAAGCAGGCCCGACGGCAGTTGCCGCTGGCAAATGTCACTGCGTTGAAATGGGCCGCGCTGGGCAGTGCCGAGACCTTGCGTGCCGATCTGGTGGAAGCCGCCCTCGCCGAGCGCCTTGCGGCGCATGCGCTGGACGCGCGCACGCGCAGCGATTTTGAACGACTCAAGGCAGAGATCGGCAGCGAACTGTTTAAGGCGGCCATCGAACGCCTGACGCTGGCCGAGACCATCATCGAAGCCCATGCCGAGTTGCTGCCCTGGCTGGAACCGCCCTTGATGGGTTTTGCCACAGCCAACTACGAGGATCTGCGCCAACAACGCGACGAGCTGCTGGCGCCGGGCTTCCTGCGCGACACCGATCCGGCGCACCTCGGCCATATTCCGCGCTACCTGCGCGGCATGCGCCTGCGCGGCGAACGCTTGCGCCAGGATCCGGCACGTGACCAGGCGCGCATGCTCGGCGTGCACGTCTACTGGCGCGAATACCTGAAGCGGCGCAACGCCGGCGATGCCGATGCCGAGGCGTTGAACGACCTGCGCTGGCTCATCGAGGAGTTGCGCGTATCGGTGTTTGCCCAGGAGCTGCGCACGGCCGAGCCGGTATCACCGAAACGGCTGGCGCGCGCGCTGGCGGCACTCGGCTGAGGGTGGTGCCGGCGGCCTATCTCACTTGACGCGCTTGACCCGGATGTCGCAATTGCAGCCTTCCACGTACATCAGCCAGCTGCCCATGCTCATCGGCTTGACCCGGACCTTCGGTGATTTGAGGGGAAACCCCTTGCTGCCGGATTCGACCTGCTGCCAGACCTGGCCATTCTCCAGCGTGACCCGGGTCGTGCCGTGCCACCCGCTGAACTGGCCGGCAATCGCCGATTCCACGACCTCGCGATCCTGGTCGGAGGCGTAGAAGGAAGTGCTGCCATCGCGATGCCGGACCGGCGCGCCGATTTCGCTGACACCCTTGGACTGGATCCAGTCATTCAGGTACTTCAGCTGCTCGGGGCTGAGCTTGTCGAGGCCGGACGCGGTGAACTCCTGCTGCGACATGCGCTCCTCCAGGGTCGGTGCCTGCGACTGGGCAAACAGCGATCCGGCAAACGGAATGGCAAGCAAGGCGGCAAGAACGAGGACTCTGGGCTGCATGGGATGGGCTCTCGGCATTGGTCAATTTGTGACCAGTTGATCAAAAACTCGTTGTCTAACGCGAGGTTAACAGGTGCGCTTTGCGGAAACTGGGGTTAGAATCCGAACCCATGCAGTCTAGCATCGGGCATCCGGGTTCCGAGCGTCCTGCCTGCCAGAGTCAGATTATTGATCGTCATGAGCCTGTCGGCGATCGTCTCAACCCACCGGACACATTGCGGAACTCAAGAACTTGATAAAGAAGCGTCACGCAGGCAGCCTCGGCGCTGCACTCTCCATCGCCCTGCTTGCAGGTGCCGGTTCGGCGTTCGCCGCCGACAATGTATCGACCCTGATTGGCGGGGATGCGGTTTCCGGCGATCAGGCAACGGTTGCCCTTGACTCTGCCGTGACGAACGCGTTCACCTACTCGAACTTCGGCTCGGGTGGCGTCGCCACCGCCTATCTGAATGCACACGTTTTCTGCGCTGAATCCGCGCGCACGCCATCGCAGATTGCGGTGCAGCCGCGTTACCAGTTGCCCGCCACAATCGGCAACGACGTATGGAAATTTCCTGATGTGTACGCAAAAAGCCTGACCTACCAGGGGACCGGCGTGTCGAATGCCGGGGCGCTGGCGCTGCTGATCGGCCAGGCGGACAAGTCGGCGGCCAAGCAGTTCCGCTGCCTCAGCGCGTATCCTGGCGACAGTCTCGCGTTACCCAATGTCAGTCATGGTTTGTTCGACAGCGGCTTTGGCGGCAATCTGACGCCGGATCTGCCATCCGGGCCGAGCCAGAACGTCACGGTCACGGCACAGGTTTTCGGAGCATTCACGACGAAGTCCGTGAGCGTCGTGAAGATCCAGACCCAGTTCGACCCAACGAATCCGGCCGGGGTGGTCTGGACCCTCGTCGATGGTTTCAATACCAGCGCATTGTCCGCGATCGGCGAGGCAACCTGGTGTGGTCTCGGCACGAGTTGGGTTGAAGGCACGACACCGCCACCTCAGTTGTGCGACGACCCCTTGCTGACTTTGTCCGGTATCGTCAAGGTAACCGGGCAATTCGTTCGTCATCAGTTCGCGGCGATGCCTGGCTCCACCGCGTATTACGTGCTGGCCTATCGCGACAAGGCCGGTTCCGCCACGGCGGGAACGCCAATCCAGGGCTATGCCGCAATACGTACAGGCGGCGGCATGGTGGGCGTGTCCGAGGAAGTCCAGGACTGGTTTGCCGACGACAGCGTCTGGTACAACTACTGATTCGATCCCGTGTCGCGGCCGACGCGCTCGGCCGCGCCGGCAGGCTTGTGCTGGCGTGAATCCGGCGCGGCACACTGCCACGGCAAGCAGTTTTCCTGCCAGCGCATCGGCCGAGCGGATGCCGATCCGGTAAAGTCGTCGCGCCACCCATGAATGCGGATGCAAGCGTGTCGCTATCGAGCAATGAGGCGCTGCAGCGTATCGAGGCAAGGCTGGACGCCTCGCCAGCCGCACGTCGACGCTGGGACGCGGCTATCCCGATCCGCGACGCGATTCTTGCCGAACTCGACAAGCTGGCCACCGGGCCGGTCGCGCGCACGGCCCTGCTCGTGTACGAGGCGCTCAGCGCCGGCTGCGAATTTTCCGAGGTGGAACTGGCAGCATTCGGCAGCGAGGTTGCCGAGCTGGTCGAGGGCCAGCGCGCTGCGGAAAAGGTCTGGTCGCTGCATGCCGCGCGCAACGGCGCGGGTGCTGCTGAAGGCCTGCGGCGCCTGTTGCTGGCGATCATCCGCGACCTGCGCGTGGTCTTCATCCTCCTCGCCCGGCAACTGGTGATGATGCGCCGGGCTGGCGCGCTGGATGACGACGAGCGCCGCGCCATTGCCCAACTCACCGCCGACATCCATGCGCCATTGGCCAATCGCCTCGGCATCTGGCAATTGAAGTGGGAGCTCGAGGACCTGGCCTTCCGCTACCTGCAACCGGAGACTTACCGGCGCATCGCCGACCTGCTCGACGAGCGCCGCGGCGATCGCGAAACCTGGATCGCGCACGCCTGCGGCATGCTGCAAAAGGCGCTGGCCGATGCCGGTATCAGGGCCGAGGTCGCCGGGCGACCGAAGCACATCAGCTCGATCTGGCGGAAGATGCAGAAGAAGGGCCTGGATTTTTCCGACCTTTACGATATTCGTGCGCTGCGCGTGCTCGTTGGCGACGTGCCTTCCTGCTATGCCGCGCTGGGCGTGGTGCACTCGCTGTGGCCATTCATTGCCGGCGAGTTCGACGACTATATCGCCAGCCCCAAAGGAAACAATTACCAATCATTGCATACTGCCGTGATCGGCCCGGAGGGGCGTGCGCTGGAAGTGCAGATCCGTTCGCACGACATGCATGCGTATGCCGAGCTCGGCTTTGCCGCGCATTGGCGCTACAAGGAAGGCAGCGGTGGCGACGCCAGCTTCGAACGCAAGATCGCCTGGATGCGGCAACTGCTGGAAAGCCGCGACGAGCACGACGACGATGCCGCCCTGCTTGCCGGTTTCCGCACCGATGTCATCGAGGATCGCGTCTACCTGCTGACCCCCAGGGGCCAGGTGCTCGACCTGCCGAAAGGTGCCACCGTGCTGGATTTCGCCTATCTGGTGCATACCGATGTCGGCCATCGCTGCCGTGGTGCCAAGGTGAATGGGCGCATCGTGCCGCTGACTTTCCAGCCCGGCAGTGGCGATCGCATTGAAATCCTCACCGCAAAGAACGCCGAGCCCAGCCGTGACTGGCTGTCGGCGCAGCATGGCTTCCTGCAGACGGCGCGCGCTCGCAACAAGGTGCGCAACTGGTTCCGCCAGGCCGATCGCGAGATCAACATCGCCGCCGGCCGTGGCGTGCTCGATCGCGAACTCAAGCGCCTGGCGCTGCACAACGTCGATCTCGACAGCTTGCCGGCACGCTTCCACCTGCGCAGTGCCGAGGACCTGTACGAGGCGATCGCGCTTGGCGATGTCACGCCGACTCAGATTGCGCGCAACCTGCACGACGGCGAGCGCAACGAAGATGCGCAGATTCCGCGCACCGCACCAACGTCGAAGTCGAGCGCGCCGGCGAGGGACGCCCTGGTCATCGAGGGTGTCGGCAATCTGTTGAGCGTCCTCGCGCGCTGTTGCCAGCCGGTGCCGGGTGATGCGGTCACCGGTTTCATCACGCGCGGACGCGGGGTCAGCGTGCACCGGTCAGATTGCCGACAGCTGCAACGCCTGCGCCTGCTCGATGCCGATCGCATCATCGAGGTCGAATGGGGCGGCGGCAAGCAGCGCGCCTACGAGGTCGACGTGCTCGTCCGCGGCTACGATCGCAAGGGCCTGCACAAGGACGTCAGCAATGTCATTGCGGCGGCCAATGTGCAGATCCTGGCGATCGACGCGCGGGTCGATCCTGCACGCAACGAGGTGACCATGAACCTGGCCCTGAGGGTGGCCGATTTCGGCCAATTGTCGAGCCTGCTCGCGCAGTTGCACGCGGTGCCGAACGTGATCGAGGCGCAGCGCAAGGCCTGATGCCGGCATCATTCCGGGGCGGCGCAAGTGCCGGATGGACTGATATGCTAACAACCTCGCTGCAGCGCGGCATTGGGCATGGATAGAGTCCCTACGTGATAGAAATTCCTGGATACCGCTTGTTGCGCCAGCTTGGCCGCGGCGGCATGGCCACGGTGTATCTGGCGGTCCAGGAATCGGTGGATCGCGAAGTCGCGCTGAAGATCATGTCGCCGGCCCTGCTGGT
>Ga0209477_1001880_pt1 | contig 12512 bp, 14 predicted proteins | sample KloWWTupernatant_FD_187180 | JGI IMG/M metagenome (GOLD analysis project Ga0209477, IMG submission 187180) | Active sludge microbial communities from Klosterneuburg, Austria, studying microevolution and ecology of nitrifiers - Klosterneuburg... | ecosystem: Engineered > WWTP > Aerobic digester >...
GCGCGCTCCTACAGAGCCGGCTTTGTAGGAGCGCGCTCTGCGCGCGATAGGCCCAGTCGCGGCTGAAGCCGCTCCTACGGGGGGAGGTCCGGGCCGGGTTGGTAGACTGCGGTTCCGCACTGGAGTCCCGATCCTTGGACGCTGCCCTGGACGCGTTGCTTTCCCGCCATTCGACTTCGTCGCGCAACCTGGGCATGCCGGGGCCCGACGAGGCGCAACTGCGCCTGCTGCTGCGGGCTGCGGTGCAGGTTCCCGACCATGGGCGGCTGACGCCGTGGCGCTTCGTGCGCATCGCCGGCGAGACGCGCGCGCGCTTTGGCCAGCGCCTGGCGGAGCTCGCGTCGGTGCGCGGCGACGATGCGGTCAAGGTCGAGAAGGAGCGCGCGCGCTACCTCGACGCGCCGCTCGTGATCGCGGTGGTGGCGCGGATCCTGTCCGGGCACAAGATTCCCGAGCAGGAGCAATTGCTGTCGGCAGGTTGCGCCTGCTTCAACCTGCTGCACGCAGCGCATGCGCTGGGATTCGGCGCGCAGTGGCTGACCGGCTGGCCGGCCTACGACGTCGAGGTCGGGCGCTGGTTCGGGCTGGCGGCCGACGAGTGCATCGTCGGCTTCGTGCACATCGGCACCGCGCGCGAGGCGCTGCCGGATCGCGAGCGGCCGGATCCGATGTCGCGGCTCAGCGACCTTACGCTGTAGCCCGCCGGGCGGCGCGCATGGCCCAGCCCACCATCCACCTCGTCGATGCCAGCGTATACGTGTTTCGCGCGTACTACTCGGTGGCGCCGGAGTTCGTCGACCACGAGGAACAGCCGGTGCACGCGGTGTACGGCTTCCTCGGCTTCCTGCTCAACCTGCTCGAGCAGGCAAGGCCGACCCACGTGATGGTGGCCTTCGACCAGTCGCTCACCACCTCGTTCCGCAACGCGATCTATCCCGAGTACAAGGCCAACCGCGAACTGCCGCCGGCGGACCTGGACCGGCAATTCGATTATTGCCGGGAGGTCTGCGCGGCGCTGGGGCTGGCGGCGTCGAGCGACGACAGCTACGAGGCCGACGACCTGATCGGCAGTGCGCTGGCGCAGTTGCGGCCGCAGGGTTGGCGCGGCGTGATCGTGTCGGCCGACAAGGACCTGACCCAGCTGGTCGGCGAGCACGACCGGGTGTGGGACTTCGCGCGCAACCAGCGCTATGGCGTGGAGGGCGTCGTGGAGCGGATGGGGGTGCGGCCGGACCAGGTCGCGGATTTCCTCGCGCTGACCGGCGATGCGGTCGACAACATCCCGGGCGTGCCAGGCGTCGGGCCGAAGACTGCGGCGGCGCTGCTAGCGCATTTCGGGACGCTGGATGCACTGCTGGCGCGGGTGGATGAGGTGCCGTACCTGCGCCTGCGCGGGGCGGCGGCGACGGCGGCGAAGATCCGCGCGCATCGGGAGCAGGCGCTGTTGTCGCGGCAGTTGACGGTGATTGCGCTGGATGCGCCGGTCATCACCGAGCCCGAGCACTACGGCGTGCGGGTGCCGGACGAGGCGATCGTGGAGAACCTGATGGAACGGCTGCGCTTCGGGCCGATGACGCGGCGGCGGGTGCGGGATCACATGGTGAGGATGCAGGGCGGCTGAGATGTGGCGGTGGGGTTTGCCGGGAGGTCGCCGTCGCGCATGAGATGCGCTCCTACAACAGCCTCCGTAACACCACGCCCGCCACGCACCCTGACACCCCTGTAGGAGCGCATCTCATGCGCGACTGCGGCCTCCGTTACTCCGCGGATTTTTTCGCGCCCGCCAGCGCGTCGTCATCGACCTGGACGTTCCACGCCAGGCGCGCGTCGCTCGACCACAACTCCACCGGCGCGAGCTGGTCCGGATCGCGCACGTTGCCGTAGGCATCGAGCAGGCCGCGCTGCGAATCGGCGATGAAGACGAAACGGTCGCCCGCCAAGGTGCCGCCGGTGGGCGCGCTCCAGGCCGGTTGCGAGGCATCCAGGGCCTGGTTGGCGATGACCTTGCGGCCATCAGGCGACACCGCGAAGCGCATCGCGCGGTTGGGCTTGAAGCCGTTCTGCAGCACCAGCAGGTGGCCCTGGTACCAGGCCAGGCGGTCGATCCCCTCGAGGCTGACGCGCTCGTTGGTGGCGACGTCGAAGCCCTTCCCGCTAGCCAGGTCAATGCCGAACAAGCCGAGCTCGTAGTCGCTGAAATACAGGGTCTTGCCATCGTCGGTGGCCGCGAGCGCGCGCAGCCTGCCGAGCTGCGGGTTCTGCACCACCACCCGGAAGCCCTCGCCCTCGACCTTCAGCAGGCGATTGCTCACGCTGTCGATCGCGAAGACCAGGCCTTGCGGCGTCACTGCCAGCGCCGTGAGCAGGTGGTTCTGGCCGTCGGCGGGGAGCAGCGTCTTCGAGACGAAGCCGCCGTCGGAGAGGCGGAAGCGGAACACGCCCGAGCGGCCGTAGTCTTCCGGCTTCGCGTGCGGCGTGAGCACGCTGGCGCCGCTGGCGACCCATAGCGCGTCGCGCGCCGGATCGGCCACGAGGTCGAACACGCCCCAGAGGCCGTTCGCGGCATCGGGCGCGATGAAGTCCTGCGGCTCGCCGCCGGCGGCGATGCGCACGATCGTGCCCTTGCGCGCAGACCCGACCAGGAAACTGCCGGACTTCGGATCCCAGGCCACGCTCTCGTGAAGATTGTCGCCCTTGGGCAGCGTCGCCACCACCTTGCCGGACCCGAACTGGCGGCCGTTGTTGCTGAAGTTCTCGAGCAGGAAGGTCCACAGCTCGGTGCCGTGCACGTTCTTGAAGCGCTGGTCGGCCGCGATGTCGTAGGCATAGCCGCTGCCCTGCAGGCGCACCAGCGAGTCGTAGCTCTCGGGCTTCATGTCCTGCATTGCGTAGGCGGCCGCAAGCTCGTAACGCAGCACGCCGAGGAACGGGCGCAGCTTGATCAGGCGCTGGAGCACCAGCGCGTAGGACGCCCAGTCCCCGGCCTGCTGGTACTGCTGGCCCTGCGCCATCAGCGCCGGGATCGAGTTCATGCGCCCGATCGCTTCGGCTTGCGCACTCGGTGCCGGCGGCGCCGGCGGTGGCGGCTCCAGCAGGGCCTGGGCATGGGCGCTCGCGCTGGCCAGCAGCACAAGGAAGGAAACGGCGAAGACGATGCGGCGGATCATGCGCGGAAGTTCCATCAGGGACGGGCTCAGACCGCGCGGCGCGGCCGGGGTTCCCGGGCCGAGGCCGGCGTGACGGCTATGCTACGGGGCGACCGGACCCGCTCGGGCCGGCGCGAAGGGCGCGAACGATGACGGAAACCGAGACCCTTTTCAACGGCCGCTGGCTGCGCATCAGGAAGCGCGGCACGTGGGAGTTCGCCGAGCGCACCAATCCCGGCGGGGCCGTGATCGTGGTTGCGACCACCGATGCGGACGAGGTCCTGTTCGTGGAGCAGTACCGCGTCCCGATCGAGTGCCTGACGATCGAGATGCCGGCCGGGCTGGTCGGCGACCTCGAGGGGCAGGCGCACGAGGGCGTGGTCGAGACCGCGCAGCGCGAGCTGGAGGAGGAGACCGGCTATCGCGCGGGGCGCATCGACTTCGTCATGGCCGGGCCGTCTTCGGCCGGGATGAGCAACGAGCAGGTCGCCTTCGTGCGCGCGCGCGGGCTGCAACGCGTGGGGCCTGGCGGTGGCGACGAGACCGAGGAGATCGTGGTGCACCATGTGCCGCGCGAGGGTGTCGCGGCGTGGCTGGCGGGGCGCGCGGCGGCTGGGTATTCGATCGACCCGAAGTTGTATGCCGGCCTGTACTTCCTCGAGCGCGATGCGCGCGGGGTGCCGTGGCCCTGAGGTCGCCGTCGAGCAGGAGTCGGCTCGCGCTTGGTCGCCGGCGCCCTCCACGGACAGGCATCGCAGGGCGCGCGCCAGCTTCCCCGTGACGTCATTCCCGCGAAAGCGGGAATCCAAATCAAATGGATGCCTGCTCTCGCAGGCATGACGCCCTTGGGAGGGGTGCGGCAAAACCGCCCGCCATCGCGCCCTGCCGGGATCAGTCGCCCGTGGGGACGTGCTCGCCACTGGATCCCGACGTACGCCGGGATGACGTCTTGAAGCGCCTGCCCCTCCCTGCGGCGTCATCCTGCCGCACGCCGCGACCCGGCAGCGAGGGGCTACCAGCGCACGCCGTAGAACGCGCCGACCAGGACGCCGGCCATCAGCACCATCGCGGACCACGACAGCGCCATGCCGGCGACGCGGCCGATCGAAGCACCGGCGGTGCGCGACAGCCCCACGGCGTGGGCGAGGCGGCCCAGGACCAGCAGGATCCCGCACAGGTGCAGCACGTTCGGCGTGGTGCCCACCAGTTCGCATAGCAACAACAGCAGCAGCCCGAGGGGCGCGTTCTCGATCGCGTTGCCGTGCACGCGGATCATGCGCGCCAGCGTGCGGTTGTCGCCTTCGCCGATGCCGATCTTGTTGGCGTGGCGGAACTTCGCCACCCGCGCGGCCAGCAGCACGATGAAGACGGCCAGAAGTCCGGCGTACAGGGCGGTGATGGTCGGGGGCATCGGGCGGTTCCTCGGGCGATGGATGGCTGCCGCGGCATGGCGCGGTTCCCCGCGCGATGGGTGCTGGCCGCGGCCGGGGGCTTCAGACCAGCCCGGTCTTCCACGGTCCGGTGATGGCCACCGTGAAGCCGGGCTTGTAGACGTTGGCGAACAGCCACTTGCCGTCGGGCGAGAAGCAGCAACCGGCCCACTCGGCGCGGCGGAAATCGCCGCTGAAGCCTTGCGGGCCGTCGTTGAGCACGACGCTGTTCTGCGCCAGCGGGAAACGCCCGCCGTCGGGCGCCATGCCCCAGATCATCTGCGCGTCGCGGCCGCCGTCCTCGCAAATCACCATGCCGCCGCGCGGGCTCAGGCAGATGTTGTCGGGATAGTCGATCGCTTCCGGGCCACTGGATTCGTAGACCAGCTCGAGGCGCTGCTCGGCGACGTGGTAGGCGAAGATCTGGCCATGGCCGGCGTCGCCGCCGTTGGTCGAGGTGAACCACACGGTGTCGGCGCCGGCGATGCAGCCCTCGAGCCGGGTGAAGACGCTGCCGCCACCTGCGCGGCCCTGGCTGAGCACGCCCAGCCCATCGCGGGTGCCCGGCGTATGGCCCTGGACCGGATCCGCGATGTCGACCCAGGTCACGGGCCACGTCTGGCCGATGGCGAGGCCGCTGCGCAGGTCGGGCTGGCCGGTCGCACGCAGCATCTGCAGTTGGCCGCCGCGCGAAAGCCGCCCGGGCTCCGTGGGCACGCAGCGATAGAAGCCGGCAAACGGCAGGCGATCCTCGGTCAGGAACACCTCGCCGCTGGCGGCGTGCACGACGGCCGCCTCGTGGCGGAACTGGCCCAGCGCCACCAGTGGCGCGGGACTGCGCACGCCTGCGGGCGGCACCTCGAACACGAAGCCATGCTCGCGCTCGATGCCGGGCAGGAACTTCGCCTGCGCGTCGCCGCCGCGCACGCCCTCCGCAACGTGCTCCTCGCAACTGAGCCAGGTGCCCCACGGCGTCACGCCACCGGCGCAGTTCTGCAGCGTGCCGGACAGCGACGGCCAGGCGCGGCGCAGGGTGGCGTTGCGCGCATCTACCTCGAGGGTCACGGTACCGCCGCCGGCGCTGCGATCGAACTGGATCCGGCGCGGACCGAAGGCGCCGGTGTCGGTGACCATCTCGTGATTGCGTATGAGGATCAGCGAGTCGCCTTGCTGCGATACCACGCCCATGCCGTCGTGCGCGGCGGGCGTCGGGTAGTCGCCGGCCAGCGCTTCGTTGGCCCAGCCGAAGGTCCGGTAACTGAATCCCGGCGGCAGCCTGAGCAGCGGCAGGTCGGTGGCAAGGTCACGCGCCGGCGCCAGCGGGCCGTAGCCCGCGATTTCGCGCGGCGGCATGCCGGCCGCGGCAAACAGGCGCCTGCCCTGCCCTGCCAGCAGACCGAGGCCCGCGATACCTGCGCTGCCGCGCAACCAGGCGCGGCGGCTGATGCCGGTCAAGGCGTGCCCTCGGCGGCCGGCTCGATCGCGATCGCCAAGGCGTCGATGCGGTACTCCCGTGCTTCGGCCTGGCCGCCCTCGGCGGCGAGATGCGCCACCGTCTTGGCGTCGATGTCCTTCAGCTCGAGGCGCCCGTAGGCGACGGCGAATCCGCTGGCGTCCTTGGGCAGGAAATAGCGATGCCCGGTGGACACGCGCGCCCACGCCGAACCGTCGCGGATGATGGTCCAGCAGCCCTTGTCCTGGCACACCGACGTGATCTCGCCGCGGATCGCGTGCGGGGACTGCGCGTAGCGTTCCGGCTCCGCGAGCGCGGTTGCCAGCGCCACCGTCACGACGCCGGCAGGCACCGGCTCGCCGTAACGGGTGGCCTCGGAAGCGGAGAGCCCGGCACTGGCCAGGCACAGCATTGCGGCGACGACGAACGTGCTGCGCATGGTCAGGACCTCGGGGGGAATGTTCAGGCCGCCAGTGGTGCGGCGACCAGCGCCGCGCGCTCGTGGGCGGTGCCATAGCGTCCCTTGGCGTCGACCGCCACCTCCGCCAGCGCGCAACCGGGATCGTGGGTGAAGTACAGGCGCACGCCGCGCGCGCGCTTGTCGTCGAGGAAGCGGCGCTTCTCGTCGATCAGCAACTCGGGGTAGCGGTCGTAGCCCATGGTCACCGGCAGGTGCACCCACGGGCGGCCGGGAATCAGGTCGGAGCAGAACACCACGCCGCCGTCGCCGCCGATCTCGGCCAGCATCAGGCCGGGCGTGTGCCCGTCGCTGTAGTGGAAGCGCACTTCGCGCCCGAGCGCGTCCGAATACTCGCCGGTCACGCGCTCCAGCCGCCCGGTGGATTCGAGCAGCGGCTGCAGTTCCGGGATGAAGGAGGCGCGGTCGCGCGGATGCGGGTGCAGCGCGCGCTGCCAGCACTGCTCGCCGACCACGAAGCGCGCGTTGGGGAACAGCAGCGCCGGCGCCGCGCCTTCGCGCCACGGCGCGAGCAGGCCGCCGGCGTGGTCGAAGTGCAGGTGCGAGAGCACCACGACGTCGATGTCCTCGTGGCGGAACCCGGCCTCGGCCAGCGAATCCAGCAGCACGTGGCGATCCTCGACCACGCCGAAGCGCTCGCGCATCTTCGGCTCGAAGAAGCAGCCGATGCCGGTCTCGAACAGCACCCGCTTGCCGGCAATGCCCTCGACCAGCAGCGCACGGCAGGCCAGCGGCACGCGGTTCTGCGCGTCGGGCGGCAGCCAAGCGGCCCACAGCGCCCGCGGCGCGTTGCCGAACATCGCGCCGCCATCGAGCATCTGCGAGTTGCCGAGTATCGACCAGAGTTTCACGGGCGTGGCGGGCGTCGAGTGGATTGGATCGTGAATGGTAGCGCCTGCACCATTTCTCAACGGTGAATGCCGCCCGAGCTGGCGCCGCGGCCCTCGCCTTCCCAGCGCGGATCGGCACCGGTGCCGACCGCGCCGCTGCGCAGGTCCCAACTCGCGATGTACATGTTGCCCCAGGTGCGCGTCGCCACCGTCACGGTGTGGCCGCGCTGCTGCAGGGCAGCGACCTCGCTCGCGTCGAAGGCCTTGGCCTCGGCCGAGATCTCGTCGGGCAGGTACTGGTGGTGGAAGCGTGGCAGCGCCACCGCCTCCTGCGCCGTGGCGCCATCCATCAGCGCGACCAGCGCCAGCAGCACCATGCTGGTGATGCGGCTGCCGCCGGGCGTGCCCAGCACCGCCACGCGCTCGTCGCTGCGCAGGATGCTCGGCGTCATCGACGACAGCGGGCGCTTGCCCGGCGCGATCGCGTTGGCGTCCTCGCCCACCAGGCCGAAGGCGTTGGGCACGCCGGGCTTGGCCGAGAAATCGTCCATCTCGTTGTTGAGCAGGAAGCCGGTGCCCGGCACCACCAGGCCATTGCCGAACGGCAGGTTCACGGTCTGCGTGACCGCGGCGAGGTTGCCCTCGCGGTCGATGATGGAGAAATGCGTGGTCTGGGGGCGCTGCGGCGCAGCGCCCACGCCGGGCAGGAAGTCGCTGGGCGTGGCGCGTCGCGGGTTGATCGAGGCGCGCAGGCCGGCCGCGTAACTCGGGTTGAGGAGCAGGTCCAGCGGCACCTTGACGAAGTCGGGGTCGCCGAAATAGATCGCGCGATCGCGGTACGCGCGGCGCATGGATTCGACCAGCAGGTGGGTGCGGTCGATGCGGTCGAACAGCGCAAGCTCGTAGCCGGACAGCACGTTGAAGATCTCCGCCAGCATGGCCCCGCCCGCCGAGGGCGGTGGCGCAGTGACGATGTGGTAACCGCCGTACTGGAAGCGGATCGGCTCGCGTTCGACCACGCGATAGCTCGCCAAGTCCTCGATCGTCCAGATGCCGCCTGCCGCGCGCACGCCATCCACCAGCCGCTTGGCGAAGCCGCCCTGGTAGAACGCCGCCGCACCATCGCGGCCCAGCATCTCCAGGGTGCGCGCGTAGTCCGGGTTGCGCAGTTTCGTGCCCGCCGTCGGCATCCTGCCACCAGGCAGGAACAGCGCCGCCGCACCGGGATCCTTGGCCAGGATCTCGTCGCGGTAGTCGAGCATCGCTGCATTCTTGGCCTCGAAGCGCCAGCCCTTGCGCGCCATGCGCGCCGCGGGCGCGAGCGCCTTGGCCAGTGGCAGGCGCCCGTACTGCTTCGACACATGCTCCAGCGCCGCGGGCAGGCCGGGAATGGCGGCGGCCAGCGCGCCGTTGACCGACAGGTTGCGCACCGGCTCGCCGCTGGCGTCGAGGAACATGTCGCGCGTCGCGGCTGCCGGCGCGGCTTCGCGCGCATCGACGAACACGTCGCGGTCCGTGCCTGCGAGGTGCAGGAGGAAAAAGCCGCCGCCGCCGAGGCCCGAGCTTTCCGGTTCGACCAGGCCCAGTGCCGCGCTGACCGCGACCGCCGCATCGAAGGCGTTGCCGCCCGCGCGCAGCACTTCGAGCCCGGCCTGGGTCGCCTGCGGGTTGGCCGAGGCCACGACGGCCTCGCGCGGCAGCACCGGTGCGGCGACCTGCGCCGCGGCGGGCAGGACCAGCATGGCCAGCAGGCAGGGCAGGAAACGGAAACTCATGCGGGTTCCTTGCTGGCGGTGAGGACGTGGTACTTGGCTTCGAGTTGCTCGCGCGACTCGGGATGCCCGGGGTCGACGAAGATGCACTCGACCGGGCACACCTCGACGCACTGCGGCTGGTCGAAGTGCCCCACGCATTCGGTGCAGCGGTCGGGGAAGATCTCGTAGATCGTCGCGCCCATCGCGATCGCCTGGTTGGGACAGGCCGGTTCGCAGACGTCGCAGTTGATGCACTGGTCGGTGATGTAGAGCGCCATCGTGGTTGCGGTGCCTCGGTCGCGCACAAGGTGCGCTCCTACAGCCTCTCCCTGTAGGAGCGCACCTTGTGCGCGACCGAGGCCTCCGGGAGATGAAAGACTACTTCGTCTCGACGAACTTGAACTCGGCCTCGCTGGGCGCGACCGCGGCCTCGACCTCGGCCTTGATCGCCGGATTGCCGACCACCACCACGCGCACGCCCTTGAGCGACTTGGGGCTCGCGAGCTTGAAGGATTCGATGATCACCTCGCGGATCTTCTCCGAGTCGGGTCCGCCGAAGGCGACCATGGAGCCGGCCTGCACGCCGCGGCCGATGGCGTTGCCGACGTTGTCCATCTGGGCCTCGTACTGCGCCTGCTGCGCTTCCTTGTCGGCCTCCGCCGCGGCCTCGTCCACCATCGGGATGTAATAGATGTAGGGACGGCGGTAGCGCTTGTCGATGAACGGCGTGAGTTCCTGCTTGAGGTAGGCCTTCCACGCCTCGGTGTCATTGCCGGTCGGCGCGTTCAGCACCACGGTCGGCGCGGCGGGCGCGGCCGCCACGGCAGGCTCCGCCTGCTTCTTGCCGCAGGCGGCGATGCCGGCGGCGAGGGCGATGCACAGCAGGATGCGGGTCGGTGCGTTCATGGGGATTGCCTTGGGTCGGTTGCAGCAATGTCGCCTTGCGGCGCGGAAATTCAGCGGGTGGCGAAGCGCGCGCGCAGGGCGCGCTGCACGGAGGGATGGACGAAGCCGGACACGTCCCCGCCCAGGCGCGCGATCTCGCGCACCAGCGACGAGGAGATGAAACTGTACTGCTCGGCCGGGGTCAGGAACACGGTCTCGGCCTCGGGGATCAGGTGCCGGTTCATGCTGGCGAGCTGGAACTCGTATTCGAAGTCGGAGACCGCGCGCAAACCACGCAGGATCACCCCGGCGCCGAGCTCGCGCACGAAGTCGGCAAGCAGGGAGGCGAAACCGCGCACTTCCACGTTCTTGACCCCCGCCAGTGCCTCGCGGGCCAGCGCGATGCGTTCTTCCAGCGGCAGGGTCGGGCCCTTGCCCGGGCTTTCCGCGATCCCCACCACCACGCGGTCGAACAGCGGCGACGCGCGCACGATCAGGTCGATGTGCCCGTTGGTGATCGGGTCGAAGGTGCCGGGATAGACCGCGGTCCGGGCACGGGTGGGCGAGATCGGGCTGGAACTCATCGCGGTACCGGCCGAAAAGACCGGCGCTAGCTTACCCGAGCGGCCCCGCCGATGCGCCACCGGGCATTGCCGCCCAGGTTTGGCATGGCTCCTGGCGGCGATCGAGGCCTATCGCGCGCAGAGCGCGCTCCTACAAGGCGGGCTTCGTAGGAGCGCGCTCTGCGCGCGATAGGCCCCGGTCGCCGACAACGGCGCACCTACGACGGGAACGTCTCCGGGCCGGGGCTGCGGCGGTAGAGGGCGGAGCGGACGTTGCCGGCGTTGAGTTCGCGCCAAGGGGCCCAGTTGGGCGGCATGGCTGGCGGAGCGTCGCGCGGCGATTCGACGTAGATCCATGCTGCGGGTGCCAGCCAGCCGCGCTGCTCCAGGGTCGTCGCGGCGGCGGACCAGAGGCCGGCGTCGAAGGGCGGGTCGAGGAACACGACGTCGAAGGGCGACGGCGGCCCGTCGAGGTAGCGGGCCGCGTCGTCGCCGACCACGTTCGCTTCCGCGACCTTGAGGCGGGCCAATTGTGCGCGCAGGGCGGCGGCCAGCTGCGCATCACGCTCCACCATCACGACTTCGCGCGCACCGCGCGATATGGCCTCGATCCCCAGCGCCCCGGTGCCGGCATAGAGATCGAGGCAGCGCGCGCCGTCGATGACCGGCATCAGCCAGTTGAACAGGGTCTCGCGCACGCGGTCGGGCGTGGGGCGCAGTCCGCGCGCGTCGGGCACCGGCAGCTTCGAGCCGCGCAGGCGCCCCGCGATCACGCGCACGAAACCCGGCGGCCCGGGGCGCGGGCGGCTCATCGGCGGCGGGGGGCGGGTGTTAGCATGCCCGCGCATTCTCGGTCATCCCGGCAGGCAATGTTCAAGTTCTGGAAGCGCAAGCCCGTCGCGGCCGATGCCGCCCCGGCGCCGGCCGAGCCGTCCGTGCCCACCCAGCCACCGTCGAGCGCCCCCGGCTGGCGCGAGCGCCTGCGCGGCAATGCGCTGGGCCGCACGATCGGCACCCTGCTGTCCTCGAACCCGCGCCTCGATGACGCGTTGCTGGAGGAACTCGAGACCGCGCTGCTCACGGCCGATGTCGGCGTCTCAGCCACCAGCGCGCTGGTCGAGGACCTCGGCCGGCGCATGCAGGCGCGCGAATTCGAGGACGCGGCCGCCCTGCTGCGCGCCCTGCGCGTCGAACTGGTCAGGATCCTGCGCCCGGTGGCGCAGCCGCTGGACATGGGCAGCGCCGCCAGGCCCTTCGTGCTGATGGTGGTCGGCGTCAACGGCGTGGGCAAGACCACCACGATCGGCAAGCTCGCGCAGCACCTGCAGCGCGAGGGCGCGAGCGTGATGCTGGCCGCGGGCGACACCTTTCGCGCGGCGGCGGTGGAGCAGCTCAAGGTCTGGGGCGCGCGCAATGGCGTGCCGGTGATCGCGCAGGACAGCGGCAGCGATTCGGCCTCGGTGATCTACGATGCCTTGCAATCGGCGCAGACCCGCGGCGTCGACGTGCTGATCGCCGATACCGCCGGGCGCCTGCACACCCAGACCGGGCTGATGGACGAGTTGTCGAAGATCCGCCGCGTGCTGGCCCGGCTCGATCCCACGGCGCCGCACGAGGTGCTGCAGGTCGTCGATGGCACCACCGGCCAGAACGCGCTGTCGCAGGTGCGCCACTTCCGCCAGGCCGCCGGCGTCACCGGGCTGGCCATCACCAAGCTCGACGGCAGCGCCAAGGGCGGCGTCGTCTTCGCGCTGGCGCGCGAGACGGGGATTCCGATCCGCTACGTCGGCGTGGGTGAAACCCTCGACGACCTGCGCATTTTCGATCCCGAAGCCTTCGTCGACGGGCTGCTGCCCGATGCCATCGGTTGAGCGCAAGCGGCGCACCCAGCGCGCGAAAGCCCCTGTAGGAGCGCTCCTTGTGCGCGACCGCGGACCCCACGGTCGCGATGTCGCCTCGGATCATGCGCGCAT
>Ga0209477_1001882_pt1 | contig 12502 bp, 11 predicted proteins | sample KloWWTupernatant_FD_187180 | JGI IMG/M metagenome (GOLD analysis project Ga0209477, IMG submission 187180) | Active sludge microbial communities from Klosterneuburg, Austria, studying microevolution and ecology of nitrifiers - Klosterneuburg... | ecosystem: Engineered > WWTP > Aerobic digester >...
GCGGCAGTGATGGTGTTGAGCGTGGCGCCCTTGATGCTGGCGTTGTCGTGTTCTGCGATAACGAGTGCGGTCATTTTTTGTTCTCCTTAGATGACTTTGGCTTCGTTCTTGAGCTTTTCGACCAAGGTGGCCACGTCGGGCACCTTGATGCCGGCACCGCGCTTGGCAGGCTCGGACACCTTGAGGGTCTTAAGGCGCGGAGTCACATCGACACCCAGGTCTTCAGGCTTGACGATGTCGAGTTGCTTCTTCTTCGCCTTCATGATGTTGGGCAGCGTGACGTAGCGCGGCTCGTTCAGGCGCAGGTCGGTCGTGACCACGGCAGGCAGAGACAGTTGCAGGGTCTCCAGGCCGCCATCCACCTCACGGGTGACGCTGACCTTGTCGCCGTTGATCTCGACCTTGGAGGCAAACGTCGCCTGGGGCAAGTCGGCCAAAGCCGCCAGCATCTGGCCGGTCTGGTTGGCGTCGTCATCGATGGCCTGCTTGCCCAGAATGATGAGCCCGGGTTGCTCTTTGTCCACCAGGGACTTGAGCAGCTTGGCCACGGCCAGGGGCTGCAGTTCCTCGGTGGTTTCGACCAAAATGGCGCGATCTGCGCCAATAGCCATGGCCGTGCGCAGGGTTTCCTGGCACTGGGTCACGCCGCAGGAAACAGCAATGACTTCGGTAACCACGCCTTTTTCTTTCAGGCGCACGGCCTCTTCGACGGCGATTTCGTCAAAGGGATTCATGCTCATCTTGACGTTGGCGATGTCTACACCCGTACCGTCCGACTTCACACGGACCTTCACGTTGTAATCCACCACGCGCTTGACAGGGACCAAAACCTTCATTGCTGCGGCTCCTAAAGTTGATTGAATTGACGTTTACGTAAACCAGAACATTCTATGTCGCAGTGCAGCGAAAGCACAAAAACCATCGCCAGCACAGGGCACCATAAAAAACGAACGATCGTGCTTTTTATGGATTATAGGCCAGCACCACCCGGGTTTGTCCAGCACTTTCGACCAGCCTCAGTCCGCCAAGGGCTGGCCCGGGGTGGCCCGAGGCGCTTGCGCCGGTGCCGCGCCTGCGACGTGCAACACCCGCTGCGGAAAAGGAATTTCAATGCCATGCTCCCGCAAAGAGCGCAGGATGGACAGGTTGATCTGCGAACGCAGCCCCAACTGGCCATTCTCGGGGTCGGCGATCCAGAACCCCACGGTGAACTCCAGTCCATCGGCACCAAAAGCCGACAGGGCCACGCTGGGAGCCGGATCGCGCAAGACGCGCTCGCTCTCCAGCGTCGCCTGGGCAAGCAGGGGCATCACCACGTCCACATCACTGTCGTATCCCACGCTCACCACGGTGGAAATCCAGACACGTGAGTCGGCCAGGGAAAGATTTTCGACCCGGTTGGTGATGATCAGCTCGTTGGGCACGATGGATTCGCGCCCGGCCAGCGACCGTATGACGGTGTAACGCGCCTTGATGTCCGTGACGCGGCCTTCGAACCCGTCCACGCGCACGTTGTCACCGATGCGCATGCTGCGCTCGGCCAGGATGACGAAGCCACTCACATAATTGGCGGCCAGCTTCTGCAAGCCCAGGCCCACACCCACACCGATAGCGCCACCGAGCACGGACAAAGCCGTCAGATCGATGCCCACCGCGGACAAGGCCACGATCAGGCCCACGAACATCAGCAGGGCTCGCGCGGCGTTGCTCGCCGCCTTGCGCAGCGACAGCTCGCCGCCCGTGGCAGAGCGCAGCAGCCGGGTTTCGATGGCCGAGGACAGCCACAAGGACAGCAAAAGCACGGCGGCTGCGGTAAGCGTCCCTTCGATGATGGTGCGCACGGACAGCGTCGTGCTGCCGACCTTCCACTTGATTCCATCCAACTCCTGTAGCACCAGAGGCAGCAGGCCCGTCACCCACAGCACCATGACCAGCCAAGCCAACCAGGAAATACTGCGCTCAATCGGGCGTACCCAGCCCGCCTGCGGAAACGCCGCCTGGAGCACTTTCACGCCGATACGGATCACCACCAGAGAAACCAATACCGGGATGGCCACAGCAAACGCTGCCAGCGGCACCCATTGCTGCAGCAGGGTGCGCGCTACATAAGCCAGTGCCAACAACGCCAGCGGAAACAGCACGCCATCGACAACGTTGCGACCAAACAGGATGGAGCGTGCATCGTTGACGCGCACTCCACGGCGCAGCAGACCCACCAGCGCCCACGCAAACACAGCGCACAGGGCCAGTGCGCCTAGCTCGATCAGTACGGTGGGCTGGGTAAATGCCTCCAGCCACGCATCCACCCCGCCCACCAGCAAAGGCTGCACCCTGCTGGCCATCAGTACTTCCAGTCGGGTTTGCGTTTCTCGGCGAATGCGCGGGCGCCCTCCTGGGCGGCTTCATCCATCATGTTCACAGCCATGGTCTGGCCCGCAAGTTGGTAGGCCGCATCCAGCCCCAGTTCACGCTGGCGGTACACCAGGGCTTTGCCCATCGCCACGGCAACACGGGGTTTTTGCAGGATGGACACGACGAGCTTCTCCACCTCGGCGTCGAGCGCATCAAGAGGCACGACGCGGTTGAGCAAGCCTTCGCGCAGGGCCGTGGCGGCGTCGATGAAATCACCGGTGAGCAGCATTTCCATGGCGCGCTTAGCAGGCACATTGCGTACCAGGGGCACGCTGGGTGTCGCGCAGAACAAGCCATAGTGGATGCCGCTGGTGGCAAAAGTGGCGTTGTCGGCCGCGACGGCCAGGTCGCACTGCGCAACCAGCTGGCAACCGGCCGCCGTGGCCATGCCATGCACCCGCGCAATCACCGGAACATCCAGCTTGTGCAGCGACAGCATCACGCGGCTGCACTGGGCAAAAAGCTGCTGGTACCAGCCCAGCTCAGGGTGCGCCGCCATGTCCTTGAGATTGTGGCCAGCACAAAACGCCTTGCCCACACCCGCCAGCACCACCACGCGTACCGACGCATCGCCCGCCAGTGCATCCAGGGTCTGCTGCAGTGCCGCCAGCATGTCGGAACCCAGGGCGTTGAAACGTGCAGGGTCGTTCAGGGTCAGGGTGACCACACCGCGCGCGTCACGGGACGTGAGCAGAAATTCACTAGCGCTGGAAGTCGTCATGTGTATTTTTCCTGAGCATTCCATTGGGCAAATTCGAAAAACGGGCGCTGCTTACGCCAGGGCCACCGAGGAACTGGCTTTGCCAGGCCTCTGGTGGCGTCCCCCTGGGTGGGGGGCAGACGACACAGGCGACAGGGAAGCGCTATAAATCCGCCAGCACGCGCACGTGGGCTTCCACGCTGCGTGCCAGAGCGTTCATCACGTAGCCGCCTTCCAGGCAGGAGACGATGCGTCCATTGGAGAAACGGCGCGCCACGTCCTTGATGCGCTGCGTGATCCAGGTGTAGTCCTGCTCGGTCAGGCCCAACTGCCCCATATCGTCGTCGCGGTGCGCGTCGAAACCGGCGCTGATGAAGATCATCTCGGGCTTGAAGGCCTCCAGACGTGGAATCCACGTCATCTCGATCATTTCACGGATATCCATGCCGCGCGTATAGGCCGCGACCGGCACATTGAGCATGTTGGCGGCAGGGGCCTGGTCGCCGCTGAAGGGGTAAAACGGGTGCTGAAAAAAGCCGACCATGAGCGCGCGATCGTCCCCGGCGAGGATGTCCTCTGTGCCGTTGCCGTGGTGCACGTCGAAATCCACCACCGCCACACGCTGCAGGTTGTAGCGCTGCAGCGCGTACTTGGCCGCGACGGCCACATTGTTGAAGAAGCAAAAGCCCATGGCCTTGTCGCGCATGGCGTGGTGGCCCGGCGGGCGTACCGCGCAGAAGGCGTTTTCCAGCTCACCGGCCATCACCGCATCGGTAGCGGCCAGCGCAGCCCCGGCCGAACGCAACGCGGCGGCCCAGGTGTGCACGTTCATGGAGGTATCGGGGTCTACCTGCGTATAGGCCGGGCCGCCGGCCGCCACTTCCTCGCGCAGCCAGTCGGTCAGGCCGCGCATGGCCGCGATGTGCAGCCGTCCATGGGCCAGTTCGATATCGGCCAACGCCGCCTCGGGCGCCTCATAGCGCTCCAGGGCATCCACCACGCCTGTCACCAGCAGGCGGTCTTCGATGGCATCGAGCCGCCCCGGACACTCGGGGTGACCAGGACCCATTTCATGCTTCCAGCAGTCGCGGTGGGAAAAATAACCCGTCTTACCCATTGCCTTGTCTCCACGCGTCAGAATTTCGGATAACGTCACGCCATGCCAACCCAGCTCAAAATCAAATCCATTCTGGATCAGCTTAACACGGTGATCGTGGGCAAAAGCGCCCGCGTACAGGACTGCGTGGCCTGTTTATTGGCGGGCGGCCACCTGCTGATCGAAGATGTGCCTGGCGTGGGCAAGACCACCCTGGCACACGCCTTGGCCCACACCTTTGGCCTGCAGTTTGCGCGCGTGCAGTTCACGGCCGACCTGATGCCCAGCGACCTGATCGGTGTCTCGGTCTACGAACGTGGCAAGGAAGCCTTCATGTTCCACCCCGGGCCGGTGTTCGCCCAGGTGCTGCTGGCCGACGAAATCAACCGCGCCAGCCCGAAGACGCAAAGCGCCCTGCTCGAAGCCATGGAAGAAAAGCAGGTGTCCGTTGAAGGCGCCACACGTGCACTGCCCGAGCCCTTTTTCGTGATCGCCACGCAGAACCCGCACGACCAGTTGGGCACCTATGCGCTGCCCGAGTCGCAGCTCGACCGCTTCCTCATGCGCATATCGCTCGGTTACCCCGACCGCGCGGCCGAGCGCCAACTGCTCGCGGGCAGCGACCGGCGCGCCATGGCGAACACCATGCTGCCGCTGCTCTCGGCCGAGGAGCTGGCCAGCCTGCAGCAGCAGGTGCTGGCCGTGCATGCTGCCGATCCGTTGCTCGACTATGTGCAGGACCTGATCACCGCCACGCGCTCGGGCCGCTGGTTTCTGCAAGGCCTCTCGCCGCGCGCCGGCATTGCCCTGGTGCGGGCGGCCAAGGCACAGGCCCTGATCAGCGGGCGCGATTACGTAGCGCCCGACGACGTGCAGGCCATCATCGCCCAGACGATCGCCCACCGCCTGGTGCCCGTGGGCGATGCAGGGCGCGGCGCCGTTGAGCAGGTGCAGGCCATGGTCCAGTCCGTCGCGCTGCCTTGAAGGCGGTGCCGCACGCAGGCCTGCCACATCCGATGGAACGCGCCCCCCAGCACCGTCCCTGGTGGCCTGACGCCCTCAACCCGTTGGCCGCCGTGCGGCGGCGCTTTACGCGCTGGTGGCAGGCGCGCCTGCCGCTGGCCGATACCACGGTGCTCACGCAGCGCAATGTGTACATCCTGCCCACGGGGGCCGGATGGATGCTGGCGCTGACCCTGCTGGTGTTGCTCGTGGCCTCGATCAACTTCCAACTCAATCTGGGCTATCTGCTCACCTTTTTGCTAGCAGGCAGCGCCGTGGTGGGCATGCACATCTGTCACGCCACGCTGCGCGGCCTGACCCTGCACCTCAAGCCCCCGGAACCCCATTTTCTGGGCCACAGCGCCACGCTGGAGGTACAGCTCAGCAGCGAACGCCGCACACCGCGCAACAGCATCGCGCTGGCCGTGCATGGCAGCGGACACTGGGCCTGGACCAATGTGCCCGCCCAGGGTACGGCCAACGTGCAGGTGGCCTTTGCTGCACCCCACCGTGGCCTGCACCGCGTGCCCACGCTGACGGCAGAGACCCGCTTCCCCCTGGGCACCTTCCGTGTCTGGACCGTGTGGCGGCCGGCGGCTGAAGTGCTGGTCTACCCCGCACCCGAGCCAGGCGCTCCGCCGCTGCCACCGGGCGAGCCCCGTGCGGGCGGCACGGGCAGCGCGCCCAACCAAGGCACCGGCGAATTTGAAGGCGTGCGCGCCTACCGCCGGGGCGACCCGCTGCAACTGGTGGTGTGGAAGAAGGCCGCACAGGCCCTGGCCAGTGGCTCCGACGCGCTGGTCAGCCGCGATGCCCAGCAATCGCAGCGCCACGAACTCTGGCTGGACTACGCCCACACAGGCCTTGCCAACCCCGAGGCGCGCCTCTCGCGCCTGGCCGCCTGGGTGCTGCAGGCCGACCGGCTGGGCCTGGACTATGGCCTGCGCCTGCCAGGCCAGGAAATCGCCCAGGGCAACGGCCCGGTCCAACGCAGACGCTGCCTGGAGGCCCTGGCGCTATGCTGAGAAAAAAATCAACAAAATATGCCTCCAGCGCTTACCTAACAAGCGCTATAAGCTATATTTACCATAGCAAAACGGGGGCCGTATGAGCCTGCGCCAAACCCTTGCATCGCTGCCGCGCGATGCCCGCGACACCCTGTTTCTACTCACCGTCATCGCGTGGGTGATTGCACCGCAGACCGATGTTCTGCCCCTCTGGACCACGGCATTGGCCGCTACCTTGTTGCTGTGGCGCGGCTGGCTGGCCTGGACGCTGCGCCCCCTGCCCCGCACCTGGCTGCTGCGCATTTTGCTGGTGCTGGCCGTGGCGGGCACGGTGATGACGCACCGCACCATCCTGGGCCGTGACGCCGGCGTCACCCTCATCGTCGTGCTGCTGGCCCTCAAGACACTGGAAGCCCGTGCCCAGCGCGATGCCATGGTCATCTTCTTCCTGTGCTTCTTCACGATGCTCAGCAACTTTTTCTACTCGCAGTCACTGCTGACCGCCTTCGCCATGCTGGTGGCGCTGCTCGGCCTGCTGACGGCCCTGGTCAACGCGCACATGCCGGTGGGTCGGCCGCCACTCATGCAGTCGCTGCGCACGGCCGCCACCATGGCGCTGCTGGGCGCGCCCATCATGGCGGCCCTGTTCATGTTCTTCCCGCGCATGGCGCCGCTGTGGGGCGTACCGGGCGACACCATGGCCGGACGCAGCGGCCTGTCGGGCAGCATGAAAGTAGGCACCATCGCCGAGCTGGCACTGGACGACCGCGTAGCCCTGCGCGTGCGCTTTGACGACCCAAAAATCGAGTTACCCCAGTCGGTGCTGTATTTCCGTGGCCCCGTACTCTCCAGCTTTGACGGGCGCGAATGGCAAGCAGACCCGGTGCGCGAGGACAGCGCTTTTTCGGGCCGCATGGGCCTGCCTGCGCAGTTGCAGGTGCAGGGCCCGCCCCTACGCTACGAAATCACGCTGGAGGCGCACCAGCGCCCCTGGCTGCTACTGCTCGAAGCCGCGCCCAACAAACCCGAGGTTGCGGGCATGAATGTCTTCATGACGCAAGACCTGCAATGGGTGGCATCGCGCCCCATCACCGACATCGTGCGCCTGCGCGCCGAAAGCTACCCGCAGTTCAGCCACGGCCCCCGCGCAGCCACCCCGGCCCTGCGCTTCATGACAGCACTGCCGCAAGGCATGAACCCGCGCACCCTTGCGCTGGCCCAGCAAATGCGCGCCAACCCGGCCCTGGCGGCCGGTGGCACGCAGGCCCTGGTCGACGCAGCCTTGCAGCGCCTGCGCACTGGCGGCTACGAATACACGCTGGAGCCCGGCGTGTACGGCGAACACACGGCCGACGAGTTCTGGTTCGACCGCAAGTCCGGTTTTTGCGAACACATCGCCTCGGCCTTCGTCGTGCTTATGCGCGCCATGGACGTACCGGCACGCATCGTCACGGGCTACCAGGGGGGTGAGCGCAATCCGGTCGATGGCTACTGGACCGTGCGCCAGAGCGACGCCCATGCCTGGACCGAAGTCTGGATGGAAGGGCGTGGCTGGGTGCGGGTCGACCCCACGGGCGCCGTCTCTCCGGGGCGCATCGGCCAGTTCCAGCGCTTGCAAGCCCCCCGCGGCGCGATGGCCAATGCGGTGGGCACGATGTTGAGCCCAGGCACCGTGCAGCGCCTGCGCGCCGTATGGGAAGCGGCCAACAACCGCTGGAACCAGTGGGTGCTGAACTACACGCAAAGCCGCCAGCTTGACCTGCTGCGCGCCCTGGGCTTTGACGCCCCCGACTGGCAAGACCTGGCCCGCGTACTGGCAGGGCTAGTCGTCGCCACCGCAGCAGCCGGTGCCGCCTGGACACTGTGGGAGCGCCTGCAGCACGACCCCTGGCTACGCCTGCTGGCCCGCGCCCGCGCCCGCCTGGAGCGCAGCGGCCTGCCCACCACCGCCAGCATGCCGCCCCGCACGCTGGCGGCACACGCCCAAGCCCGCTTTGGCGCCCCTGCCGACGACGCCGCCGCCTGGCTGCTGCGCCTGGAGCAGTTGCGGTACGCCCCTCCCTCCACATCCCGGGTGCAGGCCCTGGGCCAGTTGCGGCGCGACCTGCGCCGACTGCGCTGGCCTGCCCCACGCCGTCTTTCATAATGCAGAAACTTCTCTCAATAGCTCTCATTTCAATAGCTGCTACCGCCCTGTCCACGGGCGCAATCGCCAAAAATCCCTCTAAAAGACCGGCTGCGGCAAATCGCACCACCGAGCCGACCGGCACGCCCTACGCCCGCCGCACCGACGCGATGCAGTTTGCCGACGACCTGGCCGAGCGCCGCGACCTCGACCGCGAGTGGGTACGCCAGGCCATCGGCCAGGCACGGTTTTTGGCGCAGGTGCCGCGCCTGGTATTGCCACCGGCCAAAGGTACAGCGAAAAACTGGCAGGCCTACCGCAACCGCTTCATCGAGCCGGTGCGCATCCGCGCCGGGGTGCGCTTTTGGCAAGACAACAGCACTGCACTGGCGCAGGCCGAGCGCGAATACGGCGTGCCTGCCGAGATCATCGTCGGCATCATTGGCGTCGAGACCATCTACGGCCAGCACATGGGCAACTTCCGGGTGATGGATGCGCTGGCCACGCTGGCCTTTGACTTTCCTGCAGAACACCCACGCGCCCAGGAACGCGCTGCATTCTTCCAGCGCGAACTGGAGCAGTTTTTGAGCCTCATGCACCGCACGGACACCGACCCCTTCACCCCGCGCGGCAGCTATGCCGGTGCCATGGGCCTGGGCCAATTCATGCCTTCAAGCTGGGCGCGTTACGCCGTGGACTTTGACCGCGACGGCCGCATCGACCTGTATGGCAGCGCGCAAGACGCCATCGGATCGGTAGCCAACTACTTCATCGCGCACGGCTGGACACCGGGCATGCCCACACACTTTGGCGTTCAGCCCGGCGGCAGCGCCGCGCAAACCGACGAACTGCTGGTGCCCGACATCCTGCCCACCTTCAGCGCCGCCAACATGCAGGCCCGGGGCGCCGTGCTGGACGAGGCTGGCGCCCGCTACACCGGCCCGCTGGCCCTGGTCGAACTGCAAAACGGCGACAACCTGCCCAGCTACGTGGCAGGCACGGAAAACTTCTACGCCATCACGCGCTACAACTGGTCGAGCTACTACGCCATGGCCGTGATTGGACTGGGCCAGGCCGTGGCCGCAGCGCGCCGTTGACCCCCAACCCGCCGTGACCGACCCGCACCTGCCTGCCCTGCACGCCACGGCGCCCGGCCTGTACCGCCACTACAAAGGCGGCTGGTACGAGGTGGTCGACACCGTGCGCTGCAGCGAAACCCTGCAAGGCATGACGCTCTACCGCCCACTCTATAGCGCTGGCCTGACCGATGGCACGCTATGGGTACGGCCCGCCGCGATGTTCAACGAATCGGGTCACTTTGCCGGCAAAGTGCAACCGCGCTTCATGCGCCACGACCCTGCGCAACTGCTGCTGGCCGACCTGCCCACAGCGCAGGCACTCATCGCCCACCTGCGCAGCCTGGCAGAGCGGCAAGGCGGCATCGTGCTGGACACCGCCCTGCGCGCACCACCGCCCGAGCCCACCACCTGCTGCGGGCGCGGCTGCAACGGTTGCGTGTGGGAGGGCTTTTACGCGGCGCTGCAGCACTGGCGTACAGATGCCCTCGCCTTCTTGCAACCCAACGAAGTACCTTCGCCCGCCTGCTGAACCAGAGAAAACTGGGGCATACCCTGAGCATTTTGGCCGCCCGCACACCCTGAAAACCGTCACCATGCTGGGCAAGGAGACCCTGCATGCCGATGCCACAGCTGTCCGGACTGGACGCCACTTTTCTCTACCTGGAGAAGCCCGAAATGCCCATGCATGTGGGCGCCATGCATTTACTCGAACTCCCTGAGGGCTACCGGGGCCGCTATATCAACGACCTGCGGCGGCTGTACGCCGCGCGCATGCCTGCCCTGCCCGCGCTGCGCAGGCGCCTGTGGTGGATGCCCTTGAACCTCGCCAATCCGGTCTGGGTGGATGCCGAGCCCGACCTGTCGTACCACATCATTGAGCACAAACTGCCCCGCCGCAGGGCGGGGACAACGCAGAGCGATGCCCGCACGCTGCTGGAAGAAAAAATATCGCTGCTGCACCCGCAACTGCTCGACCGCAGCAAGCCGCTATGGCGCATGCACGTTATCGAGGGCCTGCCGCGCAGCACCCGGGGCCTCAAACAAGTGGGGGTGTATTCGCAGTTGCACCACGCCGCGGTGGACGGCCAGGCGGCGGTGGCGCTGGGCAATGTGCTGTACGACCTGACGCCTGAACCCCGCGAGATCGCACTGCGCCCCTCCCGGCGCAGCAAGGTCTACAGCATCGGCATGGTAGAAATGCTGCGCGGAGCCCTTGGCAACGAGGTCGGCCAGCTGGCGCGCCTGGTGCGCGAACTGCCCGCCACGCTGGGCACCGTGGCTGGCGCTGCCAAGGGGGCATTCACCGGCAAGCGACTGCTGGGCAAAAGCTCGGGCAACGTCACGCTGGCCCCGGCCACCCCCATGAACGTGACCGTGGGCATCACACGGGCCTTTGCGAGCGCCAGCGTGCCGCTGCCAGAACTCAAGGCCCTGGCACGTGCCCATGGCACCACACTGAACGACATGGTGCTCATGCTGTGCGCAGGCGCGCTGCGCAGCTACCTGCTGCTGCACCAAAAACTGCCGCGCAAGAGCCTGGTGGCGGCCGTGCCCATCTCACTTCGCCCGCAGGGCGACACCCGCCCGGACAACCAGGCCTCGATGAGCCTGATCAGCCTGGGTACCCACCTGGCCGATCCGGGCAAGCGCCTGGCGCACATCCGCACCGCCAGCAGCGCAATGAAAACCACCATGGGGCGCATGAAAAGCATCCTGCCGACCGATTTCCCCTCCATCGGCATTCCTTGGCTGATTGAGGCAGCGACCTCGCTGTACGGCAAGGCCCGCGTGGCCGACCGTTTGCCCCAGGTGGCCAACGTGGTGATTTCCAACGTGCCCGGCCCCCAGGTGCCGCTGTACCTGGCCGGTGCACGCATGCTCGCCAACTGCCCTACCAGCATCGTGGTACACGGCCTCGCGCTGAACATCACGGTGCAGAGCTTTGACGCCCACATGGATTTCGGCCTGATGGCCGACGCAGCAGCGCTGCCCGACGTGAAGACCCTGGCGGGGGCCCTGGACGCCGCACTGGACGAACTGCGCGGCCTGCCAAGCCCACCGGCCACCCCACCGGTGCCTGCGGCCCACCCCCACATTCCGGGCCCAGCCGCCGCCAAGGTGTCGCGCAAGCGACCGGCTTCCCGGGTAAATGCCACCCACAAGGGCATTTGAAGCCATTACTATCTTCCAATGGCCTCTATTTCAGAACGTGTTCCCATGCCTGCACACACCCGCCGCCAGACCGACGTCGAACCCACCGAAGAACCCGGCCTGGGCCTGATGCCGCCGAGCCTCAGACTGATGCTGCTCGAAGCCCGTGCGCCCTGGGAAGCCATGGCCATGGCGGCCGTCTCTCCCTGGCTCTCTCGCATGCCTTCAGGCGACGGCCATGCGGTTTTGGTCTGCCCCGGCCTGGGCGCATCCGATCTCACCACCTTGGCCCTGCGTCGGTTTCTGAAAAAGCTGGGCTACCAGGCCTATGGCTGGAAGCAAGGCCTGAACCTGGGCCCGCGTGAAGGCGTTGTCGAAGGCTGCCTCGAACGGCTCGAGACACTGCATCGGGAGCACGGCGGCAAGATCAGCCTGGTCGGCTGGAGCCTGGGCGGCATCTACGCCCGTGAAATGGCCAAGGAAATGCCGGAACTGGTGCGCGACGTCATCACCTTGGGCACCCCGTTCACTGGCCACCCCAAGGCCACCAATGCCTGGCGTTTCTACCAAATGGTGAGTGGCCAAAACGCCCACGACGAGGAACTGCTTGCCGAGGTGCGCAAGCCCCCGCCGGTGCCCACCACCTCGATTTACAGCAAGACTGACGGCATCGTGTCCTGGCAGTGCAGCATCAACCCGGCGCGGCACGCCCACACCGAAAACATTGAGGTGCGCGCCAGCCACATCGGCATGGGCATGAACCCGCTGGCCATGTACGCCATTGCCGACCGGCTGCGCCAAGACCCGGAGCACTGGAAGCGGTTCGACGCGCAGGGCGCGCGGCGTTGGTTCTTCAAGGTGGCGCACCAGCCTGAGGCCGTCACACGGTGGTATTGAACCTTGAAACAGCCGTTGACCGCTTTATATCTC